>ERZ1034573.69-NODE-69-length-25938-cov-7.060310_pt1 | contig 25938 bp, 16 predicted proteins | sample MGYA00520641_ERZ1034573 | MGnify/ENA primary metagenome ERZ1034573 (study PRJEB33760, sample SAMEA4777724) | hypersaline lake metagenome | biome: hypersaline environment; feature: brines | place: Spain | collected 2014-08 | depth 0 m ...
AAAATCTAGATCATCAATTATATCCGACCATCCTCCGTACTCAAGTTCGTCGCTTCCTACGGTTCCAGGTCCGAAAGCACCTTGTCTCTGCCTGAAATCAGAGAATCGCTTCGATGTTCTTCTACGGACATCGTCCCAGAAGGATGAATCAAACGGGTAAACAGGATCGGAGAACTCTCCATTGTTAACCGTGAAACCAATCGCTTGAACTAGTGGAGGGCCATCATAGTATGATGGAATCTCATCTTCATCGCTTTTAATCGGATATATCGGCCCTTGGTGTGAACCTCTCATCGCACCTGCTACAAATGGAGGATTGGCGTACGGTTGTAAAACTTCACCGGGGGATGGGAAGTTTTTCTGTGTACGAACTATTGATACTGGGTCGTCTTTACCGACATACTCCCCTGCGACGTTGTGCAGTCTCTGAGTGGAAACAGTCGCTACGGTTTCATCGGTATTCCTCGAATAAATTTTTCTCACGCCGAAACGATGCGGTTCCATCAGACAGGCAACAAGATCCCAAGAATCCTCAGGGACATCTAGTGAAACTATGTCCCCATCTTCATTCTCCAAGTCCATCACGTCAAATCTGAAGCCTTCGTGTATAGTGTCCTTAAGTATAAGTCCGCTTGTGCGAACAGGGTCAGCGAAAGTAGTGTATAATGGTTTATTGAAAGCACCTGGTTCTGTTTTATCAGCTCCGAATACAAGGATCGGTTCACTTTCCCTTTCCTCAATCTCCATCTCACAGACTCCCGGACCTAAGCCTTTCACATTTCCTGAAAATGCGTCTTTTAGAAGGTCTTGGCCAGCTCCGTACAATCCTTGTTCCTCTGCCACTTCAGTACCTGCTTCGAAGGCATCCCAAGCGATTGAGTGGATTTCGTCAGAATCTTCACCCTCCGTATGACTCATTAGAATATCAATGTCATCCCCGACTGTGAACACGAAGTAGTCATCTATTAATTCCTGATCGGCTATTTCGTTTTCAACAGCTCCAACAACTTTGTCAGTTGGTCTGAGGTGACCTGCGGTACTGCCTACATCTGCTTTTATAACAGTTAATGTCCTCATGTGAAGAACTATTATAATCAAGGTAAATAAATGTACCAGAAGAATCTGTTCATCTGTGGTCGGTACAGTCTGGTGAACTACTATGTTCTAACCACTCAGATAGTTGCTAATCTAATTGATAGCATTATTCTGGTATACAGGGAGATAGCTGGGTTTATATTTTCTGTTGAGACAAAACACTATTGGCGACAATAGAGAAATAGTTATTAAGGAACAGCACATGGGTGAACAGGATATAGATGCAGAATTTGAGTCATTACAAGATGAGGATAAGAGTGAAATTTCAATGCTGATTGAGAGAGTCAGTAGGTTAGAGGATTCTATATCAAAGCTAACCGAGCAACAGACCGAGCTTACGCATAAAATAAGTGAACAGGAGGATCGGATTGATAGTATGAGTGATGAAGTTGAAGATCTTCAGGATCGAATGGATTCAATCGAAAAAGATTCTGAATTAAAAGATTCACGTATAAACAATATTAATAGGAGCCTTGATGCTTTAGAAGAAGACCTTGAAGATTCTAAAGGTGATATGGTTAATGAAACGGAGAAGCTCCAGAGAAGATTGAAGGGGATTGAGAATATGATGGATGTTGATGAGAGAGATATAGCGAAAGCGGTGAAGCCGAATGCGTGTGAACTAGAACAATTAACTGTTATTCCTGAGGAATCACGAGACGATCAGTTCACCGTACGTGTACAGAGAGCAATAGCTTTGTATGAGAATTTTAACGAAATCGCAACGCCGATAAAAAGCGGAGGTAAAAGAGTTCTTTCGAAAGATATTAAGACATTTCTGAATGGGTATTCGAATAATAATATAAAATACACTCAGGTTCAACGAGTAATCGATTCCTTCGATGAGAAAACAGGCGATGACTTCATAATACGGAAGACGAATGATGGGCGAGCAATAGTGTGGAACCCTGAAGATTAGAAAACCTCCTGATCGTTCGGTATAATAACAACTGTATCTAATAGAAGGTGCCGATGAAGGTTATTTTTCCGAGCCGCGATTTTATTCGCATTGAGTATTAAATCACGTTCATACGGATGCCATCCTTGTTCTTCTGCCATGTTATAAACTAAGGATCTGGCACCGCCAATAACGGTAAACTTTCCGGTTTTCCCCGCACTTTTATCAACTATATATAACATAGTATCAATATCCGCACCTGAAACGCTCTCTTCTTCTTTACGTTTGATGTTTTCAATCTTCTCAATTATAGCCTCGCGTATCATCATCATTTGTCTTTCAGCCTCACGTATCACAGGACGAGGATCCTCAAACGGAATCTGTGACTCATCATCAACCTCCTGTCTAAGTTTTTTCTCAGCTAGATCAGCGACTTCCTCAGCAGATGGTCTGACGATAAATTTCAGTTCCGCTTCTGAATCAAGGTCGAGTTCATCCTCGTCACCTCGGAGTTCTCCGAGAAGGTCTAAGTATTCTCCACTCGTGGAGGATATGCTTGACATAAATCCTTCGTTTTCATTATCATCTTCTTCTGACATATATAAAGGACTTAGTTGTAGTTATATAAGATTTTTGAAAGAATGAGAGTAAAAAGCCTATGTGATTAGCACTCACTCCAGCCACAAGATTCGCATTTCTTACAGCCCTCAGAGTAATATAGGGTTAGACTTCCACATTCAGGACATTCAGGATTTTCTCCTGCGTCGATCACATCCTTTGAACTTTCATCGTCATTCTGTTGCTGAATCTCCTCAACAGGCTGACTGGATTCGTTAGTGTTGTCTTCTCTATCTTCAGCTACACCGTTTGATTCATCTAAGTAACGGCGGAGTGCTAATGCGATTCCATCTGGGACGCTGAACACCTGATCACCTTCATCCCAAGATACCTTCGGTGAGCGAATACCTTCAATCTGCTCAACAACATCATTCGGATCTATCCCACATCTTAGGCAGAGCGAGATGAGTCTCGCGGTTGACTCGGTAAAGGATTCCGTGTAACCACCAGATTTACCGATGTTTGCGAATACCTCAAACGGCTCTCCATCTTCAACTTCATTTATCGTCACGAACAGGTCTCCGTAACCTGTCCTAACCTCTTTCGTTTTGCCGTTGAGAGATTTTGGTCTTTTCATCGGTTCAACATCACCTTCTGCGGTTATACCTTGAGTCTGATCCTGTTCCTCGACACCTAGATCAGAGAGTTGTATCTCATCTTCCTCAAGTTTCTCCTGTACAACATCAACAGGATCCTGCGTGTCTTGATTATCCTCACGTGTCGTCAGAACCTGTTTTGAGCGAGTCCCGTCTCTGTAATATGTAATTCCTTTACCACCCATATCGTACACGGTCATGAAAGCGTCAGCCGCTTCCTCAGGTGTAGCATCGGATGGTGCGTTAATCGTCTTGCTGATAGCTGAGTCCACCCCGTTCTGCAATGCACACTGAATCTCAGCATGCTGTTCGGATGACAGGTCACCTGTCGTAACGAACAGCTCACCGATCTCATCAGGAACTCTATCCAGAGAGTCAACGCCCTCGAATTCATTGTTCGCCATCTGTCTTTGAGCCTCTTCCTTAACCGACTTTATATCGATTCCGTTTGCCTCAAGGAATCGGAGGAAGTAATCATCGAATTCTACGAGCATCTCGTCACCCTGAACATCTTGAGTTACATTCTTGTAGTATGCAACTTGGTAAATTGGTTCACAACCACCTGAGGTGTCACCGATCATACTGGTTGTTCCTGTCGGCGCTATTGTGGTGGTGTTATGGTTGCGTATTTGATATCCTTCTTCAGACCATTCCTCAGCATCTTCACCTGTGTACTTCTCAAACCATTCCGCGTATTCCTCTGGGCTCGCGTACTTCGAATCAGACCAATTGTCGAAGGATCCTCTTTCCGCAAACTCTTCTTCACCAACTGCTATCTGATGGGATACGGTTTTCGAATGATGATTTATATGCTTCATTATCTGCTCCGCGACTTCATTAGCTTCTTCAGTACCGTATTTCACGCCCATCTGAATGTACATCTGTGCCAGACCCATTATTCCGAGACCTATCTTCCGATTGTTGGATACCTTCTCTGTAATCTTATCGACAGGGAAGTCAGACATTGTTACAACATTCTCTAGGAAATGAGTTCCTCGTCTTATCCTGCCGTTCAATTGATCCCAGTCCACAGCTTCCTCTAGGAATCTTTCAACGGCAACTGAGAGTTCTTCATCTGCTCCTTGAGAGAATTTCCTCCAGTCAGGAGCGGATTCACTAACAATTGTTGATAGATTGATATGTCCAAGGTTACAAGCTTCGTACTCTTCCAACGGCTGCTCGCCGCATGGGTTAGTAGATAGTATCTCGTGCTCTGGATGCTCCTCCACATCGAAGGAATGCTCCTTGTTCGAACGCTCAAGGAATATCATTCCTGGCTCTCCATTGTCCCAAGCACCTTCTGTAATCCTTTCGAATATCTCACGGGCAGGAAGGGACATTTCCTCACCGACTTCAATCTCATCCCCAAGTCCGAACCAACTGTAGAGCTCTTTCGTCTCCTCGTTTGCGATGTATGGCTCATCAGTTCTTGGATTGATTAGTGTGTACTCCTCATCGTTCTTAACTGCTTCCATAAACGTATCTGTCACGCCGACAGATATGTTGAAGTTAGATAAGTGTCCTTCAGCGGCGTTTCTGAGGTGTTCAGGTACTCTTCCTATTCCATCATCGTCAAACTCAACCAAGTCTCTTGCCTCTTCAAGTGCTTCACCGAATGAACTGTGTGTGAAATCGTCAGGGTCGTTGAGTCGAAGCGAGTGTGCAAGAGATACATCCTTATCTTTGGCGTGTATGAACTGGATTATATCAGGGTGGTCTATCTTCAGTACACCCATTTGTGCTCCTCTTCGCTTACCTCCTTGCGCGATTGTACCACACATTTGGTCGTATGTTCGCATGAAGGATATAGGTCCTGAAGCGATTCCTCCTGTACTTCCAACCCTGTCTCCGTATGGACGAAGACGTGAGAATGCGTAACCCATTCCGCCGCCGGACTGGAATATCTTCGCCGCTTCTTTGGCAGTTTCATGTATGTTGTCTATGTCGTCCTGCGGACTGTCAACAAAGCAAGCTGACAACTGCTGGAAGTCGTCACCTGCATTCATAAGAGTCGGGGAGTTCGGCATGAAGGATAGTGATGTCATATCATCATAGAAACCATTCTTAGTCTCCTCAACTTCCTCTTTCATCTCCTGCGGAAGATCTGGTACAATTGAATCGTACGCGAATGCGTGTACGTTCTCTTCTGTGACCTGAACTGTAACATCATCCTCAATAGAGACATTTGGGCCGAAGACCTCTTCGCAGAGTTGCTGGCGTCTATTAGTACTAGCTTTCGGCTTTATATTGCTTGGCGTAGATTGTATCTCATACCCGTGCTCCCTAGCAACGAAAACCGCGTCAGCTAGTGCCACATTTTTAGCTACTCTTTCAAACATTTCATCAGGTTCCTCTACAACTTCCCCTTCTTCGTCTTTCCGAAGATATCGAGCAGGTAGAATATTGTGATATGTGTTTGCGTTCAAAACCTCCTGCATATCCTCTCCTGTAACTCTCTTAGCTGGCAATTCTATTTCGTCTAGATTAAAGTTTTCTGTCGTTTTCTGTTCACTCATTTTGCGTAACACCTAATTAACACAGTGGGTATAAATTATTTACTGTGACCCAGATTAGGGATAATATACTAACTGAGTTTGCCGTAAAAAACTTTGCTAATAATACTTATGATACGATTCTAAGGTGAGGATGGATTGTTTCACAATCTAATGTTAAAATCCTAATACTAGTATTTTGACGGGTTTTTCCAAACAGTCCGAAAATATAAGTACCTTTCTTACTATGTTTCATTCACAGATGACTGGAGATGATTTAACAGAACTATCAGGGGTCGGCCCCGCCACAGCAGACAAATTAAAGGAGGCAGGTTTTGACAGGTACGAAGACCTAGCAGTTGCAGGAGTCGGTGAAATAACGGCGGATGCCGACGTTAGCGATAACAAAGCACAGAAAGTTATCAACTCCGCAAGAGAACTTGCGGATGTCGGTGGTTTCAGCACTGGTAATGAGGCGCTGGAAACTCGACAAGGGATAAACAAAGTAACAACATCACACGATGAAATCGATGATATTCTCGGAGGCGGTGTAGAAGAGAAGGCGATAACAGAGCTTTACGGAGAGCATAAGTCAGGCAAGTCCCAGTTCAGCCATCAGCTCTGTGTTAACGTTCAGCTTCCAGAAGAGTACGGTGGAGCTGGTAAAAGAGCGATATTTATCGATACTGAGGATTCATATCGTCCTGAAAGAATCGTGGAGATGGTGAGAGGGCTTGACGATGAAGTTCTTCAAGCATGCATGGATAGAGACGGTATTGATGGAACGCCTGATCATGAAGACGCAATGGACGAACTCGTAGAACTTTTCCTCTCCCGAGTTCACAACGCGGCAGCTCGTAACACGAATATGCAGATAATGCTCGCTCAGGACGCCGCCGATATAGTTAAGGAGTACAGGGATACCGATTACCCTGTTGGGCTTCTCGTCGTTGACTCGATAATCGGTCACTTCCGAGCAGAGTACATTGGTCGTGGAGAACTGGCTGACCGACAACAGAAACTAACTCAGCATATGGACGACCTCACGGATTTCGCCAATAGATACGACGCAGCCGTCGTTATCGCAAACCAGGTAATGGCCAATCCAGACCAGTTCTTCGGTGATCCGACAAAAGCAGCGGGAGGTAACGTTATCAAGCACAGAAGCACATTCCGTGTGAAATTGAGAGAAGGTAAAGGTGATAAGATGGTGTTCATGTTGGAGGACGCTCCGAACCTTCCTGACCGTCAGACACCTTACTTAGTTACAGAGAACGGAATAGAAGAACCGTAGGAATCTTAAAGAATTCGAAGGTAGCTACCGTAGTCTATAACTTCACCTTCCCTAACTAACGCATCCAGAGCCTTCTCCGCCTTCTCTCTGTCAACCTTCTTATTCTTCACAGACTCCTCCAAGACATCCTCTCTATCTGGCTCATCCATATCCTGAAGGTTGGATCGAACGATCTGTTTAACAGAACGTGATTCTCTCTCACTTTTCTTTGAAAACACTTTATCAGGTTCCTCAAGATAGCCCTTTTCCTTTATCTCCTCGAAATCCATATCGTCATCATTTAATTTCATAAGAAGTTTGGTTCTAGCCGCGACAGCATCCTCTCTAGAATCAGATTTAAAAGATACTTTATAGTTTCTGATTGAATGCTGTTTATCACACTTACTGCATAAAGCGGTTTCTGAACCGTCATCCTTAACAATATTGACACCTCTGCATTGTTTATCAGGACAGACAATGACTTTGTAGCTCATGATTAAACGAATAGTTCTTGTACATATATCTCTTTTGGAGCTATGTTAATATTGACTTCCGAGTGAAAAGGCTGATTAGATTAGAACAAAATTATAAGTGATTCAAACGCTACGTGCAAACAACATGTGGACAAGTAAATATAGACCGAGCTCTCTATCAGATATTGTCGGTAACTCAGATCAAGTTGATGAAGTACGTGAATGGGGTATGAACTGGAGCTCAGATGACCCTGCCATCATAATATACGGACCACCAGGGCTCGGTAAGACCAGTATTGCTCATGTACTTGCTGAAGAAATGTCTTGGGAGGTACTTGAAATGAACGCCAGCGATAAGCGGACAAAAGATATTGTGAAGAGCATTGCGGGTGAATCATCGAAAACCGCCACCCTCTCTGCAATGTCACAGAAACTGATTATCATTGATGAGTCAGATAATCTTCACGGGCACGCAGACCGAGGAGGTAAAAGGGCTATAACTGATGTTATCAAAGAATCCGAACAGCCAATAATTCTTATCGCAAATGATTTCTACGAACTATCCCGATCACTAAGGAATAACGTAAAATCAGTTGAATTTAATCGAGTTGATAATTCCGAATTAGCAAAGCTATTGAGAGACATATGCGAATCCGAAGGTGTAGAATATGAAACAGAAGCTTTGAAAGAGATAGCGAAAAACGCTGATGGTGATATACGAGGAGCTGTTAATGACCTGCAGAAACACGCCGTGAAAGGTTTCGTACGAACTGATGATATACAACAACATAGCAGAGATAAGAAAGAGGAGATATTCCCTTTTATTGACGACACTCTAAAATCAGGTGATCCGAAAGCTGTTAGGAACAAGTCTGAGAACTTGGATATGACTCCATATGATCTTTACAGATGGATTGAGCAGAATATATACTATGAATACGATAGTGAAGAGTTAAGAGGTGGTATAAAACAAGTGTCAAAGGCATCCGTATGGCTTGGGATTGTAAATGAGACGCAGAACTACAAATACTGGCGATATGCTAGTGATAGACTGACTGGTGGTGTCGCAAGTGAAAGAACAGGTAATCACTCAGGATGGACAAGATGGCAACCTCCGAGGTACGGTGGAAGTGCGACGGTTAGTGATGATTTGATGGAGAAGATCACAGAGCGGATTAACATCAGCCGAGATTCCGTAAGAGATGAGTTGTATCCGTATATAAACTACATGATAGAGTACTGTAAACCTGAGGATCTAACAGCTCAGTTCTCAGCTTGGTACGACTTAGATGAATCAGATATATCTGAGATTACAGGAAGTGGTGAATCAACAAACAAAGTTGAACGTGTTGTAGATAATGGCGAAGAAATACGAAACGACTTTGAAATCGAAATCCGAGAAGAGCCTAGCGGTTCAATAGACCCAACAGACTATGAAGACAAAGATGACGATAAGGATAGAAGAAATAATGAAAGTGATGCGGGAGATGAAGACGATAGCGAGGATCAAACAGGTCTTGAAGATTTCATGTAATGTTCTACATCAAAAATTTTAGATCCAACATTCATCGTTAACATTTCGGCATCAACATAGGGGCAATGCTTTTTATTTAAGATGAACATGGGTCTGTATGGACGAAAGAATAAGAAGACACGCAAAGATACTTGTTGACCACTGCACTGACGTACAGGAAGGCGATATGGTTGTTGTATCAGCATCAGTCGAATCCAGAGATCTGGTTACAGCTGTTTACGAGGAACTAGCGAAGATCGGAGCTCATCCGATAACAAAGTTCAGAAACTCCGAGGCAAGCCGAGTCTTCTACGATAATCTTGATGAGGAACACGTTACAGAAGTCACGCACTCAAAGGCGATGTGGGAAGAAACAGATGTCGCAATATCGATTCGAGGGTCTTCAAATACAAAAACAATGAACAGCGTAGATCCTGAGATACGAAACAAACATTCGAAAGCGAACGAGGAAACAAGAGAGTTGAGACTTGACTGCAGATGGGTTCTAACACAACACCCAACCTCAGGTCAGGCACAGCAGGCAGAAATGTCTGAGATGGAGTACGAAGACTTTGTATACGATGCGATACTAGAAGACTGGGAGGATAGAAAAGAGTATCAAAGTCAGATGGTCGATATTCTTGAGGACGGAACCGAAGTTCAGATTGAAAGCGGAGATGATACAGATCTTCGGATGAGTATTGACGGTATGAATCCAGAGAATGATTACGGTGAGAATAACATGCCTGGAGGAGAGGTTTTCACAGCTCCTGTCAAGGATAGTGTAAACGGAACGGTTCTGTTCGATAAACCTCTTCTTGCACATGGAAGAGAAGTTAACGATGTTTACCTTGAGTTTGAAGATGGGGAGGTTGTCGATTATAGTGCATCACAAAACGAAGAGGTTATTAAATCCGTTCTTGAAACAGATGACGGAGCGAGTTACCTTGGAGAACTTGGTATTGGAATGAACAGAAATATAAATCGGTTCACATACAATATGTTGTTCGATGAGAAAATGGGAGATACTGTTCATCTCGCCTTAGGAAGGGCTTACGATAGGAATGTTGGTGAGGATAGAGAACAGAACCAGTCAGCGATACATATGGATATGATAATAGACATGTCCGAGGATTCCCGTATTTTAGTTGATGATGAATTAGTGCAGGAAGACGGAGAATTCGTATTTGAGTAATCAACGCGTGAACTTTTCTTGATCCCAGTCATTGGGAAGCTCCATTCTGATAGGAACATCACCCTCGCTGTCCTTTCTTTGCTTATAACACTGAACACATGAACGCTCATCCCCATGAGCGTAGTATTCTTTTGCGAAAAGCTCTCGTAGCTTCGAACGAGCATGTGCCTTAGCAACCTGCTCTGGTTTGCTCTTGCCTTTCGCTTCATCCTGAACTATTTTTTCAAACTTGTATGATGGGTGGTTCTCACTTATATCACTAACTCCTTCTGGAGCGTCAACAGGTAATCCATCGGGAGTATGCTCTCTACAAAGCGGCGGAGAATTATCTGTAAACCTCTTCGCCAGTTCTACAATTTTCTTCTTGGATTTCTTAGATACTTCCATATCCCTACTTAAATGCTATGGAGTATTTAAACCTTTTCATTGCATCACGAACATATATCTCAGATTATGTTAAACCAAAATATAGAATCTAGAGAACAAGCGGACCGACTATCAATCCAAGTAACGGTAGCAACGCGATCAATTTGATTGTACGAATAATATATATTTCAGATGACTCAGATAGGTCGAATGGAAGCCTCCACACGATTGCCTTCACCATATGCCCACCATCCAGAGTGAATGTTGGCAGGCAATTAAACACAGCGAGGTTGATGTTTATCCAAGATGTCCAGAATATGACGCTGATAAGGAAGAAAACAATTGAAGATACGAATCCTCCACCTGCACCGACAGTATAGAAGTTCTGTACGAACGGTGTGAAACCAGGGAGTCCAAAACTGGCACCCGGAACAATGCTTATAATCGGTAGGAATACTGTTCTATACACATTGGATAGTGTTCCGCTTACTGTGTCATCAAAGCTTAGAGTATTGTAGTATTGATCCTTCGGGAACAAGTCAATTCCGAGGTTTGCTGTTGATATTGAACTAGGGTTATCCGCGAAAATAACAGAATTGAACTCGGAATCAGATACTTCGTAGGTTGTTGTTTCTATCTCTCCTTCTGATAGGTATGTAATATTAACAGTTTGGCTATTATGGTTATCCAGAATCCTCTTGAACTGTTGTTCTGTTGTTACTTTCTGATCATTAACTGAGAATATTATTGATGACTCACCTCTACCAAGCCCGATTACGCTTGACAACTCATTATCCTCCTCCTGACCTGTCAAGTGAAGACCGACGTATATCTCTCCTGTGTCTCCATTTGAATAGGTCACTTCAGCGACATTCTCATCGTACTGACTGAGGTATTGGTCAAATGAACTAGATGAGACCACATCCTCGCCGTTAACCTGCACTACCGTACTACTAACATTTATCCCAGATACATTACTGGCTCTAGATACGTAAGCACCATTCGTTATCTCATAGTTTTCACCATTGTTAGTCGTTACATTTGATATACCGCCCTCAGACGCTATCTCATTTATCTGTTGCGGTTGATCCACTTCTACACCGTTAACCTCCGTTATAACATCCCCCGAACTTAACTCTGATTGATCAGCAGGAGAGTTTGGGAACACGGATCCGACTGCCACACCTGTTATCGGTGATATGAGCATCGGAACTAAAATGAATAATGCTACTATGGAAACTACAAACACAGCGTAATTATTCGTAATTCCAGCCGCGTACATTTTCAACTGATCGAGTGTTTCAGCTTCGTTCTGCTCTTCCTCATCAGGCTCTACAAACGCTCCGACAGGGATGAACGCCCCAAGTATAACTCCTGTCGCGTTGATATTTATATCACCCAGCACACAGTATATAGCATGTCCAAGTTCATGTACAACCATTGCTATAATCAATGCGACAACCAGTTCAGGAGCCGCAGATACAGGAAGAAACCTGTTAACACCGGGTATTACAACAAGATCAGTCGGTCCTTGAATTCCGGTAGCGTCTGGTTGTAAGAAGACACCGTACGCGGACAATGTAACTGTTATCAGAGAAATAACACTAGTAACTAAAGCTAAGATGACTCCTATTACACCCCATCCACCCCAGAACGACTTGCCTTTCTTAGCCATGTACCGAATAGTATCTAAACCATACTGAGATCTGAGAGTTAGCATAGGTCCAGAGATATTCCACCACGTATCATCATCACCATAGTACTTTGAAACTGCGAAAGCTATGACTGTGTAAACCACGATCCAAGCTATCACCAATTTTACAGAAACCATTTATTGGAATTATGCACTCAATGACTATAAGTAAATTGTGTCATTTCTTCTGGATCCGATCCAGTTCTAGCGACAGTATGTTGTTAATATGCATCTTAAATCGGTCCGATGATTCGATTTTATCATCCTGATCAACTTTTTCAATCAGCTTCTGTGATAATGATTCCACGGATTTTTTGGATTCTTGCTTTAGCCGTCTCTCTTCGACGTATTCGTAGTTCTCAGATATATACCTTTCAGCCGATTCCAGTAGCTGAGGGTTTGGAAGTCGATGACCGAATCTAGCGTTCTGAAGAGCCTGTACGAAAGGAAGGTCATAGTAACACACTTGTGCTGATATGCAGGCCGAGACACTCCTCGAAATCCCCGCTTGGCAATTAACTAATACTGTGTTTCCACCATCCAGATAGTTAATAACAGCATCCACCGCTGACTCAAATTTACTGTAATCATGTTCCCCATCTGTGATAACAAACGATTCGTCAGTACTGCTTGTTGGAGATGCTAAACTTACTATCTTATCGAATTTATCACCTTTTTCCTTGGCACCTTCATAACCTGAGACGAAAAGTGATTCATGCACTTTTCTGAACGAGCTATCCATACAAGTAACATGACCACTTAGAATAAAATAGTTTCTCAAAACATTGACTCCTAAACTAATAAATATTAGTTATGAAGGAATATTCAACCGATTTAGAGATTCACATGTTCTCAGCTATGTTCTTGAGTCTTTCGATGGTATCAGCATCATCAACAGACTTAGTGGTTCGAAGATTTTTGAACCGTGGGAAACGAAGACTGTAACCTGAATCATATTCAGGGGATGGTTGAACCTCTTCGAACTCCACCTCGAATACCAGCGTCGGATTAATCTCCAAATCCCGACCATCTCTAGAGACAATCTGAGGTTCCAGTTCCTCAGTTAATTCTGTAAACTCGTCATCAGTAAATCCTGTACCTACATCACCTATGCTTTCAAGCTCATCGGTATCCTGATTCCAGAGACCCAGTTCGAAGGATGCGATGAACTCAGAACGTCGACCGTCACCGTATTCACCTCCGATAACCACAGCGTCAATCGTTTCGCCTTGTGGTTTCAGCTTTATCCAACGTTTCCCTCTGCTGTTTGGCTCATACGTTGAACTCGGATTCTTCGCCATACCACCCTCATGATTAGCTCTCTCAGCGTCTGACATCAGTTGCTGAAGATCCTTCACGCTTGTACATTCTCTCTGCTCTGCTCTAATTTTCCCCCCGCAGGCGTCATCCAGAATATCCAGTCTGTAATCAAGTGACTGATCAATTAGAAGACCCTCGTCCTCGTAGTAAAGCACATCAAACACCTTTGGAATTACAGGGATTTCATCGACCATCTCGTCAATATCATACTTACGTCGAATCCTCTTCTGCGTAGTCTGATATGATACGGGTTCATCATAGTCCTTCGACTCGTATCCAACGACTTCACCGTCAAGAATAACAGTCTCCGCGTCAACATTATTCTTCACAAGTTCCACCACATCAGGGAGAGAAGATGTGACATCCTCTAAACGACGCGTGAAGAGACGTACATCGTCTCCGTTCTTGTGAATCTGGATGCGGAATCCATCGTACTTATAATCACCTATAACCCTGTCAACATCCATATCCTCGAATACTTCGGTAACCTTCCCTTTCGAGGCTTTCATCGGGCGAAGAGGGATTTCACCAACCTCTAAGTCCATCTCCTCAAGTCCTTCGGAGCCTTCAGAGGATGCGGTTTTTGCCACGTAACCTGAATCGTTTGTTATCATCAAAGCCCGCTCAACGACATCTTCGTCAATATCATATGCTCTGGCAATCGACTTACGAACGGTGCCTTCACCAACACCGATGCTCATATCACCTAGAATGAGACGCGTAAGGTATTTTGCTTCGATAGGGTCGCATCTAGATATGAGAGAGACTGTGAAATCAACTTTTCTCTGCTGGCTACCAGAACCTGATTGGGCGGCGATCTCTTCGAATGTCTGAAAAACCTCGTCAACCTGAATCGGCGTCGAAGTAAGCGTGGACTGACCACCCTCGCTTTCAATCTGGTATTCATCGAACAAAGCACCCATATCCTCCACATCGGTAATCTTAGATTTAAGCTCCTCCTCATCAACCCCCGTAGACTCAGATATAGCCGTCCTCATCAGAGATGTACTAAGATTAAGATTCTCCTGTCGATGAACAGGGAAAATACGCCCCTGAACAAACCTTGGAACAATTTTGATAGATTCATCATCACATGATTCAATAAGATCAGCGACCTTCCTCTCAATCTTCTTATTACTCGAAATTCCGTTTACCTCCTCTGCTTTATCGGAAAAATCTTTGAATCTCATCTTATAATTAGTAACGGGTTGGAGACGGATTAAAGTTACTATACGTCCTCAGCTTGGGCTCGTGACGAGGTAATGAGATCCACCGTTCGCCGTTCACCATCCCTGTAAATAGTGAACTCAATCGTATCTCCTGCGATTGTTTCCCTAAGTAAATAGGAAGCTAAGTCTTCATTATCCTGAACCTTCTCATCACCTATACGTGTTATAACATCAGGGGTTCCATTCTGAGCACTATTGAATGTCTTTCCACCTGGCGTATCTTCAAATGTTTCCGCCACAACAATACCTGAATCCGTACCTTCAACATCATAATCCTCCTCAGTAAGCGGATTCAGAGGAACGGTTACTATTCCGATGTAAGAGTGACTGTGATTTCCTGTTGCTATCAGACTTTTACCGATTGTATCCGCTAATCTCGCTGAAACCGCCTGTCCTATATTTTCACCTTCTGTTGCTCTGTTAACACCAATAACCCCTCCTGAATCAGGGTCAATAAGTGGACCTCCGCTATTCCCAGGGTTAAGAGCAGCATCTGTCTGAATTGAATCGGGGACTGAGAACGGAGTCTGTATCTTAACAGACCTCTCCACACCACTAACAATACCTGTTGATATAGAATCCTCCAATCCGTTCGGCGATCCTATGGCGACAACTGTCTCACCTCTTTCAGGTAACTCCGTCTGCATAGGAATAGGATCTGAACCTCTAGGTACATTATTCGGTTCCAGAATAGCTACATCCGAATGTACATCTGTTCCGATAACATCTGCTCTGGTCCATTCACCTTCATAGTACTTCACGTACACCTCATCCTGTGAGGATACAACGTGTTCGTTCGTCATTATATGATCATCCGTGTAAAGGAATCCAGAACCTGTGGATGATAATCCTCCTTGACGACCTGTTGTGTATATGGTTACAGTACTGTTAAAAATACTCTGCGAGGGCTCTGATGTACCTAAGAGATTATCAGAACTATTCTCTGCTGGGCTTATTTCTGGTTGTACATATGTACTATTATCAGATTGTGCTATACTTAGAACACCGAAGTATGACAGTCCCGCGAGTGTAGCTACTATTATTAAAGTAACAGTTATCGCAGAGACGGCTACTGTTGTTTTCTGACTCACTTGTTAGTTACATGTTACTTTACATACAATAGTCTTTTTGCATTATGGGATTAGAACCGTATGCTCATAACGAAGTCGAATCCGAAAGGCTTTTTATATTCTAAGCTTTAGCAACACTCGTGTCGAATAAAACAGACAAGCTAAAAATAAGTAAACATGATTCAGACACGAGAAGCTCACACGGACGACGAAGCATGGATGATCGAACTACTGAACAAGGCGGACGAAAATATTGATAAATTCAACCCACGGGAATTCTTACTGGCTGTTGACGATGAAACCGAAGAGCGGTTCGCTTTCGGTCGAACCGAGTACATTCGTAACGTAGATGATACTGAGTACGTAGAGATCAACAGCGTAGTTATTCTTGACAGAGCAGAGGACAGTCACGGAGAACAACTAGTGGTCGATCTAGTTGGGAACCTGAATCGTGAAGGACAGAATCAGGTATTCTCATTCCCTCATGACCACGTTAATGTCTTCCAATCTGTCGGTTTCTCTGAGTTGGAATTCGAGAAGCTTCCAGATGTTATGCAGGAGAGATATGAAGATAAGGTGGAACGACATGGTGAAGATGTTACGCCGATGATGGCTCTACCGAACAAGGTTGAGATTGAAGAAGAGGAGGACGATGATGAGTATGAGAAACCGAGCGGTGTAACTGACGAGGAAGTTGAGAAAATTAAAGATGAGTTAGATATTAAAGAAGATACCGATACGAAATACTCGGTTTAAACGGTTACTTCATTCTTCTTCGGTAGTATATGTAACCACCAGCACCAACCAGACCGATAGCTGCCAGAATCAGAGTGAATCCTGGCTGATCTGGGTTGTTACCTCCATTGCTGTTGTTACCACTTCCACCGGAATCCGTCGGAACCATATCTGCCTGTATCGTATCGTTTCCTGTTAGTTGAAGTCCTGTGCTGAAGTCTTCGTATCCTGAGGCGGTTACCTGTACAATGTAGTTACCTTCCTCAAGATCTCCGACATACTGTCCAGATTGGTCAGTTGAAGCCGTATCAACCTGTTCCTGCGTGCTACCATCCTGTACCACGACCTGTGCGTTAGGTAGTGCTTCACCGGTCTCTGAGTCAACTGCGTTGACAGTTAAGTCGAATGTTGTTGCGTTACCCTCTTGTTCTTCATCTTGCTGTTCGTCGCCCGTAACCTCTACGAGTATCGACTCAGTTGTCTGAAGCTCCTCTGGGTTCTCTGGGTCGCTGACTGTTACCTGTACCTCGTATGTGTCAGCAACACCGTACGTGTGCGTCGCTGTTATACCAGTTGCGGTTGTTCCATCTGCGAAGTCCCACTCGTATATCAGCTCATCGGCTGATACTTGGTCATCTCTCGCAACTACCGCGAACTCGTTAGCTTCTCCAACCGGTACCTGTGCGTCAGGTCCGATTAACTCAATTATCTCAGGGGCTGTTCTTGGAACCTCTGTAACTACAACCTGCGTCTCAGCAGTATCTGTGAGACCTGTTGCTGGGTCTGTAACTTCAAGCGATACATTGTAGTTACCTGCTTCTTCAAACACCTTCGTCGGTGCTGGGGCAGACGACTCTGAACCGTCATCGAAGTCCCAGTTGTATTGTAGTGATAGTGGGTCAACATTCTCGATTGTTGAGTCGAATGTAACTTCGTCGCCCACTCTGATACCTTCACCGTCGAATGATGATGACAGTTCTGTTATCTCCGGTGGCGTCTCTGGCTCCGCTATTACTGCGTCATCTCTGAAGTCGTTTATACCGAAGAACTGTATTGTCATCTCACGACCTTCTTCTAGTGCCGATAGGTCGAATTCGCCTCTGACATTGTTGAACTCTCCGTCACCCTCTTGTACCTCAACCTCCTGCTCTAATGTCAGCGGTGACTCTTGTACGTTATCCTCTATATCATCTCTGAGGATAACTGAGAGCTCCGTACCAGGTGCTACGTGTGTCTCACCTGTTACGGTGGAGTTAGCTTCTGGTTGTAGCTGGAACCTTGTCTCAAGGCTCTCGTTTCCAACGTTCTCTGTTGGCATTCTTGTCTCCACAACTCTCTCGTTGACGCCGAATTCCTCCTCAAGATCAGCATCTGTGTCATCGGCGTCGTCAACGTACTTGTAGCTTTCTGAGAAGTTCAGCTGGAGATCGTAGTCCGCCAAGTAGTCCTCATTATCACCAATATTGAAGTCTGAATCGAAGTTGTCGAACTTAGTCTCCGTCAGGTCGTAGAACAGGAAGAGCCTGTTCTCGGATCCCTCCTCGACTATCGTTTCAACTTCCTCAGCTTCACCTATTAGCATATGTGGACTTGGCCTGTTACGTGGCTTCTCACCTTCAACTTCTAGGTTAATCTGGCTTGCGTTAGCAACGCTATCAACTCCGTCCACTTCTTGGTCAACGAACTCCTGAGCTGTATCGTATTCATCATCAAGCTCCGCTCGCCTGTACGGATTAACCAGTTTCGCTGGATCCGTTTCGTTCGTCAGTAGCTCTGGGGAGTCAAATCCAGACATCTGCATCTCTATGATGAAGGTGTCTTCCATAGCAACCTGTTCCTGTTGAACAGCTTGGTCTTGTAGGTTCTCCAGACTCATCTCAACACCTCTTGGCATAACCCATGTGTTCACATTCCGTGTCTCTCTATTCTCAACAACTAGTGTTGCGAGGTCGGTTTCTCTACCGTCAACCTCTAGGTCCATTGGGTAGAGTCCTGTCTCGAACGCATCCTCAACAGGTGGGAGTGATGGTGTGTTAACGAATTCACCTCCACGCACGCTGAACACATCTGTGAAGCTTACATCATCACCGTTCACTCTTTCACCATCAGCGAGGTACGTATCCATTATGAGGACGACATCTTCTCCGTCTTCACTTTCTATCGTCACATCCCCTAGTTCGTAGTCGCTGTCAGCGAACGAGAATGTCGCTGTGTCCGTCTCTTCGAGTTGTATTCCAATTCGTGCTCTATCTCCTTGTGCGACTCTGAATGTCTGAGTGTCATTCAGACCTACTGCGTCTGCGAAGTTAGCGTCTCCTTCTGAACCGAATGCGGTTTCGAACGTAACGGAGTCAGATGCTCCTGAACCGACAGCGGAAATCTGGAGACCGTACTCCTGAGCACTTAGACCTGAAACTTCCAGCTCTATTGTTTCTGGTCTGTCGTTAAGGTTTTCAAGTCTAATCTGTTCATCCTCCTCATCATCAGGATCTTCTATCCGAGCGTTGTACTCGTTCTCCACATCAGATGGGAGAAGATCCAGTAGTTCCTGTGCATCAAGTTGCTCACTTGATATTAGGACATCGTAATCTGTTAGATCGCTTGATATGTTTAGGTCTGCGGTTGTCTCTCTGTTAAGGTTAATCCGAGCAGGATCTACATCCGCTTGTAGCTCCTGATCCGTTGTACCGTAGTTGAACACTACGTCGCCTGTCTGTGGCTCTACAACCTCGAATCTGTCTTCAAGTTCACCCGCATCCTCAACCTGTGGTAGTGAAGTGTTCACAACGATTTGATCCTCGTTCACTGTGTCACTCTCCTCCACCGTCAGGTCGATTGCTAGGTTTGACGACTCATCGTCTTCGTTCGAACCGTCTTCTGGGTCTTCTCGTCGTAGTGTGAGAGTGTCACCTGGTTCGAACTGGTTTCCAGCAACAACTATCTCAGAACCGACTGGGATGTTAACAGGTCCGTTCGGCTCGGTTTCTGTGTTAAGTCTGTTAACGAAGACTCTCTGATCGTCTGCGTTCTTCTCACCTGGCTGGAACTGTGGTAGAAGACTCCAGTCCTGACTTAGAGGTGAGTCCAGAGCTGATCCAGCGTTCTCCCCACCGAATGATAGTTGTCCACTCTGCGAGTCTATTGTCGCAGTATCCTGAACAACCGAGGTCGGTGATACGCTACCATCGGATGTATCTAGGTTCTCGTTCCGAACTGGAACCCAGTCGTTTGACTCGTTGAATCCTTCGTATCTCATCAGTCTAACCGTTACGTCTTCATCTTCTAAGTCATCAAGATCCTCTCCTGCGTTCAGGTTAAGCCTGTAATTATCGTAGTCACGTCCTGCTTCTATCTCCTGCTGTCCGATTACCGAACCGTCATGGAGTACTCGTACTGCGTAGTCTATTCCAACGCCCATCTCTAGTGAATCTACTACGAACACTCCTGTACCGCTTCCACCAAGACTGTTACCTGATGGGACGTTGCTTGTTAGAGTAACCGAATCGGAACGTGGACCATCTTCAGTTTGTAGTTCAACTATGAACTCTTGATCAACCTGTGTATGGTCGTGGTCGAGTGCGTACTCTAGTTCAGCTGTTCCGTCGTTGTTAACGCTAACTTCACTATCGGTTCCTGAGAATTCAATTCTATCATCTCCAAGTGAGTACGTGTACTGTGATAGTTGAACGTCGCTACCGACAAGTCCACCGAAGTTACCTTCGTCTATGCTGACGAGGAAGTTCGGTCCGCTGTCAACGCTCACGTCGAAGTCGCCTGAAGTTGCTCCTGTCAGCTCCATTGCGAATTCACTTGTTCGTGGGTCGTTGATCTGGTATTGTCCTGTCGGACCGAGTTCACCAGATGAACCTCCTGCGATTACCGTCTCAGTAACATCGAGGTTACTGTCTTGGTAGTGCGTGTACGCAATGTCGATCTCCTGTTCTGGAGCGACATCAAAGCCAAGTTCTATTGACGGGTTCTGACCTGGGTTTATCGCGTTCAGGTAAGTACTCGCACTAACATCTTCACCGAACGTCTCAACAACATTTTGGTCTATATCTCGTAGGAATTCAACATTGTCAGTTGAGCCTTCTGTTGGGTCGGATGCGTTGAATGCTGACTGAACATCACCTGCTGCGATAAGGTCTATTGTGTCAGGTGAGGAGAGCGTCTGGTCGTTCATTGTTACGCTGAATGTTTCTGCGTAATCAACAGTTCCACCTGAGACTTCAAGCATCACATCTGAGTTAGCTACTGCTTCAGTATCACCAGCACTTATCGGTGTTCCAAATGGAACTATCTCTTCGTCAGATACTGTTTCTCTTGTTCCGCTTCCTGTGTCCTCTAGGTATGTGTATTCAAGTTCGAATCTGTCGCTTGAAACACCTGCTTCACCCGTAAGGTCTGGGAATCTAATCTCGACGCCGTTTCCTTTGTTAGCTTCAACAATCTCTATGTCGGAATTACCCAGACTACCATCATTATCTATCAGGTTTATAGTGTCTAGTAGTACCTCGTTGTTGTTCGTACTGATAGTTCTGCTGTCTATTACTGTCCACTCTGATCTCTCGTCAGGAGTACCGTCATTATTCGGTTGACCAGGGGCAACTGCTCTTACACTTACCTTGTTTGCAGAAGATTCTGCTATTTCGTATGACGCTTCAACCTGCCTATCGCTTAGAAGGTCAAATTGGATAGATGTGTCACCAAGGCTTCCAGTAGAAGTAAATGCAGGGTCAACCTGTATGAAGTCATTATCAAGTGCTATCTGATCTCCTTCAGAGAATGTTCCAGTTTCAACAGGTTCGTCAACGAATGTTGGGTTGTTGACATCAACGTATTCTACGTCAACCTGAGTTGATACTGGAATATGGTTCGTACCTCTGTCCAGTTCAAGCTGACCTTCTGTTGGTCTCTGGTTGAAGTCTCCGTCAAACGAACCAGAAGTGAAAGTTAGACTACCAGGGTAGTAATCATCTTCAGATCCTACATTTTCAAGATCGTAAACACCGTCAAGGCCATCGTAGTTAATATCATTGTAGTTACTTGCGTCCAGTAGAGTAACTACATCGCTTGGGGCGTACGTTCCTGATCCGTCTTGAACGATTCCGGATTGAGGACCGAGCTCGACAGCCCATGTGTAGTCTGCTTCACTTACTTGGTTTGCGTTTGTATCGGATGTTGCTGTTACAACCTTACTTCCATCCACGTTGAATGAGTCAAGGGCAACAGCTAGTCCTTGTGGAGCTTCAGGGTGCTGGTCAGAAGCCTGGACATTAGCACCTTCGATAGGCTCACGAAGTACGTATTCTCCCTGAGGGTCGTAAAGCTCCGATGCCTGACCTGGGATAACGTACTGGTCGTAAACGCCCGTGTTGACTCTGACACCAAGTTCCATTGTTTCACCAATGTTAAGTTGCTCAGTTGGCAGAGCTGAAGACGGGACTACATTACCGTTTAGTGTTATTTGCTCAAGAGTCGATTCGTCGTATTCTTCAAGTTCGGAGGCTTCTATTAGATACTCATTAGAAGAATCATCGAATGGTTCTCCATATAAACCAACTATGGTTGAATATCTAATAGGTAGGTCTCCTTCACCATCAGTCTCTACATTCTGATCCGTAGGATCATCAGCAAATGCTGTCGCAGAGATTCCAGCAACAGCCAAAGCTGAGATCAGTACGAAAACTGCTACCGTTTTCAGATACTGTTGTTTGTTTAACATGTACTCGTTCTTACAAATAAACACCGTGGTAAAAAAGTGTTATGTCTCTAAACCACCCGTTAAGAATCGGAATTACACGTTTAGAACCTGTTGAAACGGCAGTATTCCGCTAAATTAGTCGTGGAAATCTGGAAATCACTTTATTCTATTCTGTACCTCAATATCGCACCTAAACCGTCAAACCCTTTCCAAAACTGTTCACCCTCAGCGAAATCATCAGATATAACTACAAGTTCACCGCCTTGATTCTCAACAAGATCCTGATACTCAGCGATCAACTCTCTGTCTTTATTCTCTGAGACAAGGATTGCCTCCACAGCCCCGTAATCCAACGCCTGCATAACCTTCTCCTCTCCGAAAGTTGCTTCATCATCGCTATTATCATGAAGTGCTTTGAAGAACCTGTCCATATACTCTCGCTCCTCCTGCTCCGCAACCGATTGAATCTCACCTTTCGCTCTTTCAACAAGTTTCCCAAGGGATTCACTATTAGCTATATCAATACTATACGAACCGCCGATTCGGACATCTTGAAGAGGCTTCGGTAGGTATCCATCCGATACAAAATTGTCAACGGTTATCTGCGTCCCTCCAATAACGAAACCGTCAACTGTTGCTTGATTATTACTGTCAATGAATGTCTCCTCTAATTTAGCACTGACTGAGCCGAAGTAGTTATCTCGTTGCTCCTCAATTAGTCGGTCGAAGCGCTCAGCAGATTGGCCACCCGCATTGTGTTTGCCCATTACGTTGCTTTCTTCATCATAATGAACGTGTATACTTGTCCCTCTGAGTTCGCCAATAGCACATCCACCTCTTTCAACAACAAGAAGACCCACAGTGTGATCTGGAGCAACCATTTCTCGGAGCGGTTCAGTATGGAATTTGCTGTCGCAAGTGTAGTCACTATAATCTAATCGCTGTGGAAGATCGTCAAATATGAATTCTTCAGTTCCGTCTCTGGTTACACCGACGAAAAGAACAAGCCCGTTTTCAGGTGTTTGCTTGTAGTTTTTCAGAAGATCACCTACTCTGTCAATAGCTTTCTCAACATTCTTCCGATTCTGCTTGCTTTTAATATTTGCAGCTTCACTCTTCTCTTGGGACATTCTCTGCTTCTCGCTAGATATGTTAGTACCTGCAGATACGTATAGTGAGACCATAGCCGTCCCTGAACCTGTCGCTTCTTCAACTTCCTCAATCCGCCGCTCAAGCAGTTTCTGATCCATTTTGTTGTAGTATAGTAATTTCTTAACCTTTTTATTACTTTCGTATTGGATTACCTGATTAGATTTACCTCGGTTGGTTTTATTTAATTAGCTTAACCTAGTTGTTTAGTCTAGTCGATTAATTAGGTTGATCTCACGGGTTTAATCTTAGGATATTGATTTCGCAGTATTGATTTTGAGGTTTCACAAAGTTAGTTGGATGGTGTTGTTCTATTAACATATGTCGCGTGTTCACGTGCGCGAAATATTCAACATATATAACATAGGCTCTTGAGAGTGTTTAGATGGGATAATAAGAATTTAGAATCGAGTGTAGTGTATACCACTTGTTGATTATGATTCTAAATATTGAAAGGGTTTAAGCCTCTTGAGTGCATAAGGTATACTAATGAGTGAAAACGATTATGGTGCGGATAACATACAAGAGTTAGAAGGATTAGATGCCGTTCGTAAAAGACCAGGAATGTATATCGGAACTACAAGTAAGCGTGGACTCCACCATATGGTTCGAGAAGTTGTGGATAACAGCGTTGACGAAGCAATGGCTGACTACGCTGACCAAGTAGACGTGAAGATTCATGATGATGGGAGCGTAAGCGTACGAGATAATGGAAGAGGAATTCCTGTTGAAGATAAGGACGGAGAACCTGCTGTGAATATTATTATGACAAGCATCCACGCAGGAGGTAAGTTCGACTCCGACGCATACGAAGTGTCAGGTGGCCTTCACGGAGTCGGGGTAAGCGTTGTAAATGCGTTATCCGTGAAACTTGAAACGGAGATCACGCGGGATGGGAAAGTCTGGAAGCAGTCTTTCAAAAACGGTGTACCGCAAGGAATAGAAGTTCTACGAGATATGGAGGAAGATGAGGAAACAGGTACAATGGTTCGATTCTGGCCTGATGGAGACACGTTCGAAACAACAGAGTTCGAGTACTCCAACATTCGTTCAGTTCTTGAGAACCTAGCATATCTAAACCCTGACGTGAAGTTCACCATTCAGGATCTTCGAGGTGAAGAGACAATCGAAGACGAATTCCTGTTCGAAGATGGTATTAGTGAGTTTGTTGTACATCTGAACGAGGGTAAAGAAGCACTTCACGAAGATATAGTCAGAGTTAGAGGTGAGGAGATAACAGAACAGGATGAGATGGTTTCTGTTGATATCGCACTTCAATATACTGACAGTACAAACACTAGTATCTATTCGTTCGCAAACAACATCGAAACGGCGGATGGTGGAACACACGAAACAGGTTTCAAAACCGCCTTAACCCGAGTTATCAACAAGTATGCCGAAGACAACGGTCTTCTATCTAGAATTGATGGGGAGCGACTGAGCGGTGATATTGTCCGAGAAGGACTTACTGCTGTTATCAGCGTTAAGCATAGTGAACCTCAGTTCGAAGGTCAGACCAAGGCTAAGCTTGGAAACGCGGACGCACGAGGTGTTGTTAGCAGTAAGGTAACTGAACACCTTGGCAAGTTCCTTGAAGAGCATCCTGACGATGCAACGGCAATAATTGACAAGGCAGTAGAAGCTTACAAGGCGAAGCAAGCGGCACAGAAAGCAGAGCAACTGGAAAGAAAGTCTGCGACGACTAGTACAAGATTACCTGGTAAGCTCGCGGATTGTCAGAGAGGAACGTCCTCGGACAATGCGGAGTTATTCGTTGTGGAAGGAGATTCAGCTGGGGGAAGTGCAAAGCAGGCACGTGACCCTGAGACACAGGCAATTCTTCCTCTTCGTGGGAAGATACTGAATGTTGAGAAGAACAGACTGAATAAGATTCTTGAACACGACCAGATACAGAATCTTATAACCGCTCTGGGAACAGGTATTGACGATGAATTCGATATTGAAGACCTCCGTTATAAGACCATCATAATGTTCGTGGATGCAGATGTGGACGGAGCTCACATTAAGACCCTGTTGCTCACATTCCTGTTCCGACATATGCCAGAGCTCCTTGAGAACGGGCACGTTTACGCGGCGAAACCACCTCTGTACAGGATTAAGCATAGAGGAAAAACGTACGACGCTATGACGGACGCTGAGAGAGATGAGATTGTAGAGGATGTCTGCGACGGCGACCCAGATAACGTTCAAAGATTCAAGGGACTCGGTGAGATGAACCCGAAGCAACTGTGGGATACTACGATGGATCCTGAGAATCGGCACTTGGAGCGGATTGAAGTTGAAGACGCTGCGAAAGCGGATCGGATCTTCAGCGTTCTCATGGGTAGTAAAGTGGAGCCAAGAAGACAGTTCATTCGTGACAATGCGGATGAAGCAGATTGGATTGATATATAAATAAAAAGTTAATAACAAAGGTGATTAAAAATGAGTAAAGAACCAGACCTATTCGAGGCAAAGCGGAAGAGGTAGAACAGACATCAGTAAGTGAACAAGTGGAG
>ERZ1034573.70-NODE-70-length-25716-cov-25.888781_pt1 | contig 25716 bp, 25 predicted proteins | sample MGYA00520641_ERZ1034573 | MGnify/ENA primary metagenome ERZ1034573 (study PRJEB33760, sample SAMEA4777724) | hypersaline lake metagenome | biome: hypersaline environment; feature: brines | place: Spain | collected 2014-08 | depth 0 m ...
CCAATCAAGCGGCTGCTGGTCCCAGCTTGCGGAAGTAACAGAATATGGCGGGTCGACTAGACATAGATCGACAACATTTTCTTCCAACTTCGGTAGTTCTTCGTGACAATCTCCTTGTTTAAGCTTTGCTTTCATTGATTTTTATGTTATTTATTCGAGTTTGCGCTGCTTCATAGTATTTTTCATCTGGCTCTTTTGGTAAAAAGCCAAAAGAGCGGCCGTTTACAACATTATAAATGTGATTTTTACAGCAGCCGTATATTTCTGCAAGTTCTTTGTAAGTCTTATTTGAGATTTTAACTGCCGCTTTGATTTCAAGTGCCCTCTTGACCTTTTCTCTATCTTTTGGTTTTTCTTCAGGTTCAATGGCTTCATCAACTCTCTGTGAAGCGTTCCGAACGGCGTCTCGATGCCGTTCGAAGTGTTTGCCGATTTGTTTAAGCGTATACCTTTGGCTTTCAGCAAGCCATTTCATCCGTTTTGCGACTTCATTTTTGATTTTGTCGCTTTGGTCTTTTCGTAGCTTTTCAAGGTCAAGGTGAGTTGGCTTTTTCCTCTCTTCAACATAACTCCAGTATTCGCCAATACTGATTTTAACGATTGCTGGTTTTGAGACTCCGTATTCATCAGCGATTTGTTGATGAACAACATTTTCATCAAGGAGCCATTTGATTTCCTTTACTTGTTTGTTAGTTAGTTTTGAGTTGCCAATGTCTTCGCCATAGTTTTTTCCTTTAAGTTTTTTGGCGATTTTTGATTTGATTTCTTCATCTCTCTTCTTTCCATACATCGGGTTTTCTTCGCCGTTCATAGCATACCCTTCGCCGTATGATTTTTTTATATTTGTCAACTTCGGAAAATGAACGTTGATAAGCGCCCATTCTCTCATATAAGCTTCTTTTTCGGTAAGATTGTCGTATAGCCTTTCGGCGTGAGGGTTTCGCCCGTTTCTCTTTATTTTAGCGATTTTGTTGTCCTTGTGTAAGTTTGCTCCTTTATAAGACTCTGTAAAATGTTCATTCATCCGATTACCGTTTCCCTTTCCAATATAAAACGGAAAATTCTCGGCTGGGTCGTAAAGCCCATATACATAATACTGATTTTTCATTGTCTCACTTTTACCTTGAATACAAAAACCCGGTTGGCGCAGCAGTGAGACAGGGCGTTTTGCCAACCGGGTGTTAATAGTTCGTTTCGTAAGTCAGCGTCTCACTGCTGCATCCATTATTATGTATCAACAAAATAAAAAGTTTTGCGGATATATTCTATTTTCACTTAGTTTTTACCATTTCGGCAGCATCGACTTCGCCCTCGCCCAAATCTTTGATCAACTCGTGGCAGTCTCCCTGCCGAAGATTAGCGTTCATATTTTTGCGTTTATTGGATTACAACAAAGGTTCGAGTCACTTCGAAGTTTTCTCCGATAATGCGAACAAAGTACTTTCCGGATCCCGGCGCTTCAATTTTCACCTGCTTCGTTTCATTTCCCGAAACTGTTTTCTGGAACCGTTGAATCGATCTGCCCAAAATATCGTAGATTTGAAATTTTACGGTCTGGTCTTTTGAAACTGTCAACTGCAAGCTACCCTCATTCCGAATCGGGTTTGGGTAAATAGAAGTTGCTTCGAACTTCCCGTCAACCCCGTAGCGAATGATCGCTTCACTAATTTTTTCACGAACCCCGTCAATTCGGACTTCAAGAAGCTTAAATTTCTTCTCCCCGTACTGAAACTCCCACGGCGTCGTTGCCTTATACTTGCCACTTCCTTTTGAGCTGACTTCCGCAACCACCTTTTCTTTGTGCTGCACTTCGAACCCCGATACTCGCGTTTCATCAAACGTCTTCCATTGAAACACCGCTTGATTCTCGTTTACATTCGCCCTGAAATACGCAAGATCAACCGGAATCGGAGTGCCATTGAAACTTTTGATTTGATGAAATCCGCCGTCCGTGTACTTTGCCTCTCGGCATATCGGAATGTCAACGTCTCCACAAGATACGAATTCCACGGCAGTTCCAACTTCAACCGTCGTGTTTTCTGATACGTCAAAGACTTCGAATCGCAAGTACTCGCCTTCTTCGTAACCATTTTTTGAGATTTGAAGTGAATCCGACCCGGCCGCAGCAAGTGTTACGCCCGTTTCTTTCCACACGCCATACCCTGCACAAACTCCGTCTTCGGTGCGAACGGCGATGGTGTCACCGACTTCAATATTCGATCCATTTGGAAGCGTTAGATCTGCCGAAGAATCTGCGTGAACTGTCGTGTTATTGACTTTCACCACACAATTTTTTTCGTACTGCCCGTTTGCGGGAAGCGCCGTCGTAAGTAGAAGAAGGGCAAGCAGGCAAAGACGATGCACGTTTATTTATATCCTCTTTCGAACCGTTCAATAATTTTCTCGTTGTCGGTGAGATCGCGAATTTCGTTCAGCCGCTCAATCTCTTCCGGCTCCGGCTCTCTCTCAAAAAAATTGTATGAATTATTATACACCGTTCGAAACCGCTCTGTGTGCCAATCTTCCGGCTCCATCGCCCGAACGTCAAGCTCCAAGGCGTCGCAGCACTTCAAGTTGAGGTTGAAATCTCCTGTTGGGTTCAAGATCTCTTCAATCTTGATGCAGTTTTTTGGCTGCAGCTCGATCATATAGATTTGATGTTCGATGGCGTGGCCATAAGAGATGCCGTTACCGACGAGCCGCTCCAAAACGTGAAGAGGAAAGTTGCCGCAGCCGCTGCACGGGTCCAAAAACGTTGCCTCTGGATCTTCAAACTTTTCATCCGGAATCTCATCCAGCATATCATCAATCAACTCCGGAGGAGTATGAACTTCAGCGTGTTCTTCACGGCTTTCTTGTGTAACAACATGTTCTTCAATCTTAGCTTTTGCTTCTTCAAAGTCAATCATCTTGCTGTGTAAATTGCTTCCACTGTTCTTGCGAAAGTCCGAAAAGCTCTTCTTCGGCAAGCTCTTCGTCGGTCCAAATTCGGTCAAGTGGAGGAACCGGAATCCAACTCACAACATCATCTGAAGTTGTAATGCTGTTCTTTCGGAGATCAAGCATATATTCCGCAAAGTTGGTTCTCATATAACTTTTTAGACTCACTGCCTCTCGTGCAGATTCAACTTCGAATGCAACGTAGGTGTCAGAAAAAGTCTCTCCGGGCTTTGCAATAAAGATATTTGCAAAACCCATTTTATACTCCTTCTTTCCAGCGTAAGGAGTTACAACCTTCCATTCATCAAGTTTATCTGTTTTAATAGTGTCTGGATCGACGTAATTCTCGAAGCCTTGCTGCTTCGAAGCATAGCATAAAACGTCTCCATTAGAAGCATCATCTTTCATCCGATCATCCGATGTTGAAATTCCAGAGTGTCCTCTTGAAACGTAAATGTTGTCAAGGAACCTATCTGCATTTTGCAAAACACAATCGATTACTGAGTAAGCTTCCGTGTCCGGTACAAGAATGTCGTACTTTCCTATGTTGATAGGATTACCGTTGAAGCTCGGATTTTCTACGTCTTTATTTTCATTTGCGTGAACTACGCAAACACCTCCACGTATGTCAACCGTATTAAACACATCTTGATCATGTGTTATACTTACAATATCATTCCTGTTTAGCATCCACTTTCGGAACGGATTAAGTCCCTTCCCTCCAGAAAACCATCGTGCAGGAATAACAAGACAAGTTTCTTGCGCAACGCTTTCTGCAAGATGTACGAAATCGTCGTAGATTGGAGAAGCAGAAACGTTTTGTCCTCCACCACCATCACGTTTATGATAAGGCGGGTTCCCAAGCGCAACATCAAACTCCATAGGCAAGTTATTAATTTTTCGTTCATATGCGTCTCTAAGAGATTCACCTTCCTTCACGTCAACAACGTAAACCGTTGCATCCGGAAACTCATTCAAAATCCGCTTTTTGGCGACGTGAAGGCGAGTGAGAACGACAACGTTCTCTGCGTTTTGATTTCGGAGCGCTTCAACAATGTTTGGTCCCGCGGCATCCAAAACAAGCGTTCCATTCCCACTTGTAAGTAGATTTTCGGAGACGCTTGAAGCCATGTCTTCTGCCATATTCTGCGGGATTTCAAAGAGCTTGTTCGCTCCAAGCACTCCGGTCATCGCCGCCTTTGAAATGTCTCCACGGGATTCATAAACGGCGCTAATTTCATCGATTGGGAGAAACGGGGCTTCGTCCTCAGTTGGGCGAAGCAGCTTCTTATACTCTTCAGGCTCAACTCCGCAAAGCGAAGTCCATTCCTTTCGAGATTTCTCGTCGGCAGAGATCACGTCAAGCGCAGCGAATACCGACTTCTCAGTTGGCGCATATGCGGGAATAAGAAATCCCATTGCACGAAGAAGCGCCGCTTTCTCCGCTAACTCGTCGACATCGGCGTTTGTGTTCCCCCCACCACCCGAACCGCCACCTGTTCCCGCAGCACCGCCCTTTATGTTCGTGCTACCCGGAACGTGTTCGTTAATGTCGGTGGCGTTAGCCTTACCAAGAATCTCGCGAACTTTATCGGACTTGTCGGCCGCCGAGAAATTCGTGCTAAACTCTGCACGTTCACGCATTTCGTTGGTGCGAGTAATATTAGAAAGCAACCCACTCGGCTTAAGCGAACCAAATCCACGTTCTTCGTCAATGTATCGAAAAACGTTTGCTGCACCAAAGATTCTTCGGTTTGTCTCCGCAAGCGTTTCGCCGTTTGAACGCTCCGAATCACGTTCGGCAAAAACGTTTCGTGCCATAATCTTCGTCACGGCATTTTGCTCCTTGGATTGATCGAATCCAAAGTCGGCAAAAATGAATTCTTTCTTCTCCTTGCCGTTTCCAAGAAGATCCAAGTTGCCCGCTGAACCGCCGCGAAGAGCCGCTTGCAAAACGGTTGATGCACTTCCCCCGTCCGAAAAGTTGGTTACAACGGAAATGTCCGGAACCGTAAAGCTTCGGAACCCCATTCCCATTGTCAAAACGAGAACGCCGCGATTATACTGGTCGGGATTATACTCGTTTTCCATAAACTCCTCCACTTCATCTTCTGCGTCGGAGTTTGTCGTGCCTTCATAGATAACTTCGCCGTCTTCGTTCCGAACCTGCCCACAAAGCGGCATTACTGCCCACTCGTCAAGCTCTTCATCGGCGGCGTTTGCAATAGCCATCAGATCGGTCTTTTCGGTAGAAGGCATTTTCGCCATTACTCCAAGACCGTCTGTCGTTTTATTAAAGTTCGGGATGTGCTTGGTTGCGGCGTTTACGATATTCAAAGGCGAAGCAGGTCCAAAACCTTTGTACTCGTCGCCAAGGTTCAAGTCACTTGGATAGTCGGAGAACACAATGCTGAAGATCATCCTCCAGACGTGTTCGTTTTGCTCTGCTTCCGCAGCTAGCTGGTAGAGCGACGGGATGTTTTTTTGCGGAAAGAGGTTTTTAATTTCGTCTGCAAGAGTTACACCGCCGTCCCATTGAAGAAAGTTTGGCTCAACGATGTGCTGCAGAGAAGGATCTCCCGCTCGCTTTTCGTTTACGAGTTGGAGATAAGGGATAGACCGCATAAGGTCCCAGTCTTTGTCGTACTTCGCGACCTTTTCCTTTCCGGAACCTGTCGTATAGATGTTGACTGGAACCAAGTCTTCGTTTCTCGGCCCCCAACTTCGCGAAGCGTGCTCCGCTTCTTCGATGTACTCGATTAGCTCTTCATTGTCTTCTGTATGCGCGCCGAAGTCCGCTTCATCGATGAGCGTAATCCGCTCGTTGGCGGGAACGTAGGTTATCGGTTGAATGTCGCGCTTTCCCTCTTCCCCCTTACACAAGCTTACCGCAACGACCGGAAACTTGTCGTCACGCTTGTAAGCCCATTCGAGCTGATCGCGCCACTGGTCCTTCGACAGATCGCTATCCGGAAGAGCATCGACAAAAACCAAGTCGTCAAACTCTTTGTACTCCGCAATTGCGTCTTCGAACCCGTTGTGAACCGAAAGCCAATACGGAGAAATGACGAAAGCGCCGTATCCGAAGTCCTCCCAAAGTTGCTTTACGGTCTTTAGAAATGTACGGGTCTTTCCGAATCGCGCGGCGAGATACGAAAGAACATCAAGCGATTCGGTGTTGCCGTTCTTTACTCGACGTTCAACCGCGTCATAAATTTCATCGGCAACTTCTTTTTGGTAGGTGTGATATCCACCGTCGTTGTAGATGCTCTTTTTTTTCTTCCCGCCAAACTGCTCAATGAGCGTATCTTCAAGCTCTTCAATAGTCGTCCCCGTCACAACTTCATTTCTTCCATATTCATCGCTTTCGGGCAACCCAAGAAACCCTTTGAAAAACTTGTTTCCGACCTTAGTATCTGTCCAATCGATTCCGTCATAATTTCTTGGAAGAATGTAAAGTCCCTCCAACTTTCTCGTCGGGCGGATTTCCGTCGAGTATCCTTCGAGTCGCTTTCGAAAAAGCGTTCTGGCATACTTTCCCCTATCTTTTCCATTTCGGTATCGCTCTGTCGTTCCGTACTTGAAGTGCTTATTTCCGTTCGGTCCCTTTAAGCTGAAGATATAAACGAGTAAATGTTCGTCGTCGTTAATTTGGTCTTCAGCCGGGTTGAATTCTCCGATGTTGACGGTTCGGATCGGAGCTTCTTCAAAGCCTGCAAGGTCTTCCATTGAAAAAATGGGGGTTGATTCTTTGCTACAACTCACTATCATGAATAAAAACCCGCTCCCAAAGTTTCAAGCTGGAAGCGGGTTGAAGCGTTTCTTCAATAAGTGTTCACAAGCTCCACCGATACGTCTTTCTCGTATCGACTTTCGGATCGGTTTCCTCTTCATCCGGCGGCACAATCCAATCAAAATCTCGAACGCTAGCGCCTTCTCTTTCGGTCGTGAGATAAACGTTATCGGGAAGAAAGCGATACACCGTCCAATCGGTTACTTCAAGCATCCGGTGACGGGGCTCTCCGATGTACCGCCGCTCGTGATTTTTAAATGGGTTCATTCACCTTTCACGTAGCTTCGTGCCAAGACTATCGCGTCTGCAGCGTCGTCGCTGTTTATTCTGGTTTCTTCGTTTCTGTGATATGCCTGATGTCAAATCGACATTCTTACAAATTCACAATCAAGCTGATTTTCAATTTCTCGTTGTCGTTGTTTGTCTCTCTTACAAAGCTCTCCTTTTTCGTTGAAGTGGTGAGATTCGTCAACTTCTATCACGACATTCGCTTCTGAATCATATCCATCAACCCAATAACCCAACTCTTCGATATAATACTCCCCGCCGTTCTCGGCGTGTTGAAAATCATATCCGTGCTTGTCTCCATATTCTTCAATCAATTCACAAGCCTCGGGGTTATAAAAAGGCGTCGCTTGACCATTTTGCCTTTCAACCCTTTCTATTTTCTTTCTCCGAATTTTAGCCTTTACATTTGGATCTTTAGCTGGGTTAGACTCTCCCTTTACTGCCTCTCTTTGTCGGTCTTTGAAATTTTGCCACTTCTCTTCACCCCTCTCTTTTCCATAATCTCTTATGAACTGTTCTCTAATTGAAACTCCAAAATTAGGGTTATTTTTACCTTTCCAATTTTCAGATAAAACCTGTTTTTGTCTTTTTGTATTTTGTGCTTCAGTCTTTGACCTTACTTTTATGTTTTCAAGTCTCAACTTTTTACGAATGGTGGGCGCAGAACACCCATACATTTCTCCTATTTCTGCAGAAGAATACTTCTCATTCCAATACAGATCATAAAGTTTCTTTTTAGATATATCAATATCGGAATTACACCTCATTTGTTCCGTATGACTTCTTTGGGTTATCTCATATTTTTCGAGTCTATTATTTATTACCCATTCGCTACAACCAAAGTGCTCAGAAATTTTCTTTTTCGACCACTCTTTCTCTACATACAACTCATACAATTCTTCTTTACTTATATCATACTCCATTATACTTGGTTATTTACATAAGAACTTGCAAGAACTAAACTATCACAGATGTCATCTGTTCCGGGGCGAGGATTATCTGAATGCGTATAATCAATAGTAAATTCATCAAAATGTTCATTGACTCTTTGAATTACCCACGCCTTACTGTCTTTATATGTAGACCACGGACTTTCGTAACTAGACGGAACTCTTCCCCGATTTAGAAATGACTGCTTCTTTGCGGTGGAGGGGTGAATCTTTTCGATTGGCCCCTTTCCTTTTCGCTTTTGAAGCTCATACTCGACGATTCCGTTAAACCGGAGAAGCTTCGAGATCGTCGCCTTGCTTGAAAACCCTCCAGCGTACTTCTTCAAAGAGTCTTCAAGAATGATTTTGTCGGCGTGTTCGATGTGCGGCCAGACGTTTTCTGACCACTGCTCGACCAAATCGATTAGAGCGTAGCCGTCGGGCTTGTCGAATTTGTAGAATCCCCATTCTTTGATGTTGGCGTCTTCGTCCATCGTGCAGTATCCTGCGACAGACGTGCTGAGATCCAAACCTGCTATAATATCTGACATATATGTTATGGAATTGTATGATACATTCTGTGAGTGAGCAAGTCAACGTGAGACTTGTCGTCTGTTGTGATAGGGGAGTTGAACTGCGGCACAACTCGTCCCTTTAGAGCTTCTTGTGCTTCGTTAGAGAGGCTGCTATAAGCCACTTCTTCCGAGCGGTAGCCTTCGCTCGACTTTTTCTTCCGAAGAAAAAGGTCCATTGGAATTTTCAATGAGACCCTATCGGACATGTCTTGAATGGTTTTGGTTCGGCTTCGCCCCTCGTGTTGATCCACCTGCCAAGCGCCCACCGAATCCACGTACGTCATAATCAGAAATGGCGGGGCGACCTTCCTGCCCTGCTTGATGTTGAAGCGAATGTCGGGGTTTACTCTCCCGCCGTCTTCTGCCATTTCTAGAAAGGTGTCTGCGTACGTCCGGACCCGAAAGTGGTTTCGTGGCTTTGACGCTTGAAGTGGAACCAGTCCCATAGGATCTTCGGACTGATCAGTGCTATATATCACGACAGAATCCGGCTGGCCGTTAATGAGTCGGACTTCCACCTCTTCTTCAATCATTTTTCGAATGATCTCTCGAAGCTTCTGCATTTAAGTTTCGTTGAGTTTAAGTGTCAAATCGCCCAAGAATTGTCATTGGAGTAGTGTCTGGAAGTTTGATTGGGCGCGAAAGTTTCCCTACTGCAGTAAGCTCTCCGTCGTCATTGTAAAATCCTATCGACGTTACGTACGGTTGGAAGTCTCCGTCTTGAAGCGGCTTTATTGCCGTTCTCTCGTCTTCTCTCGCCGTGGGGTTTGTCATGGCCCCGAATTCGTCCGGATTGACCTTAGCAGATATTTGGTTCTCGAAGTTCCGAACCGTTGAATCAAACTCAAGCTCGAACTGCTGGAAAAGCAGGTCAAAGCTGTTTTTCTCGTAGTCCGGATATGCGGTGTACAAGTTTTGGGCGTTGCTAAACGGAAAGTCGTCCGGAAAGTCCTCTTCGTCTAGCTCAAAAACAACTTCCGGCGGCTCTGTAAGCACGGCAACGCCATTGGAGTAGAAGACGTTTCCGATTTGCTCGTTTGTCTTTTGAGATATGAGATTTCCGTACCCGTCGTCCTTTGCGGTAATCGGGTTGTCTTCGGTTTTCGACCGAATTTCAAAGGTTCCCGGCCGAATTCGCTTTCCGAAAAAACGGCTTGAAATTTTCAAGACGTAGATAATGCCGTCGTCTTCTCTTGGAAACGTAGACAGGTCAATTTCCGACCGATCTGATATTCCGAACCGCTCGTAGGCAGTTCCGTTTTGCCTGTAGTACTTGTGACGAATGATCTCGTATACGGCGCGGGTATACGTTCCACTTGCGTTTTTTGGAGATCTAGACGGGTCGAACTGCTCTTGGCTATTTGCGCCGATATGGAAGGTAAGATTCGAGCTGTCGTTTGTCAGCCGCCACCGTTTGCGAGCGGTGTATGGAGCCGTAATTACATCTTTGTCTGAAAGACTTTTGTACATTTGTGAGCAAGTTATTGATATTCGTCCGTAATCCGGAAGCACTCTCCAAGATTATAAGGGTACTCATAGTCGTCTTTTGGAAAAACGCAACCCATCTTGATCCGATCTGCGGTAAGCAGCTTGGCCCCGACGTTGCGCCCGGCTATATAAAGTTCGCCGGGTTCGGGACGCTTTTCTTCAATTTCAACGCCCAACTCTTCGGCTAATTCTTCGCACTCTTTTTTCCGATTGGGTATACCCTACTTCGCGTACGCATTGTTTAAATATCGGTTTGTTTGCTAAAACGGCACAGGAGGAGCGTCTTCTTCCTCCTCTTCCTCTTCTTCGTAGCTTTCGTAGCGGTCGTAAATGTCGTTGACCGCTTCAAGCTGTTTGTCGGTTACTCGGCGGTTGTTCTCCGCAAAATCTCGAACGCTGTTCACGAAGCCCCACGCGCCGTCGTTTTTGCTCGAATTCTCGATTATTTCGAGAAGTTCGTTGAGCCGCCCGATCACGCTTTGAATCCACTCTTCCTGCTTCTCAAGCTCGTCGAGATCGGCGTGCTCCATCGAATCGAGCACGCTTTCGTGCATCGTCTTGGAGAACTTCTTCTCTCCGGTCGTGAGCACGTCGTACATCGACTGCAGGAAGTCGTCGTGCTGGATTTCAAGGCGACGTTCGAGCCAATCGATTTCCTCTTCGTACTCTTCGGCAAACGCTTCTTTGCGCCGCTTGCGAGCCGCCTCTTCCTTCAGCTCTTTGATCCGGCGCTCAACGTCTTGCAGGTGGCTCCACTTCGTCCCCATCGTGTGTTCGAGGCAGTCAAGGCCGACCTCATACTCGATGTTGGGGTCGTCCTCTGCAGCGATGATTGCCGTGTACCGAAGGTGGGAACCGCAGAAGTCGCACTGGTGGTCGTCCTGCCGGAAGGTCGGGCCTGCGTCGTATACGTCAACGAGCCCGAAGTCGTGATTCGGAATAACCTCTTCGACGATTTCGGTCTTCCAACGGTTTGACGGGTTTGCTTGCATTGGTTGGCTGGGGTTGTCTGTCTTATAATGCAAGAAGTTAAACCCGTACGCGTGAAAGGTGTTTCGTGAAGAAAGTGTTAATAGCTTATCTCCACGTTAATCGAGTACTCGTCGTTTCTCGTTTTTCGTTCCGGGGATTCAAGTTTTGCAACCGCCAAAAGCCGATACTCGTCGTCGTAAAGCCCGATTCCGGTAAAGTAAGACCCGTTGCCCGGAAACGTCGGGAGACTGTCATTTGAAATGTAGGTCGGGTTAAACGAGTGGTTGAACTCCGTTTCTCCGATGTTGACTGTATACGTGCTTTTGATCGAAAGTTTGTTTACTGTAAGTGTAAATCCGTCCCCCCGATCAATGGCATCGAATATTTTTTGGTGGTTCCGGAAATATGGCCAATCCGAATACTCTTCGATGGCGTCGTTGAGCGCGTCGGATATGTCATCTGCGTCTCTGTCTGCGCCAAAACCGCCTTGCCACCTTTCGTTTCGGAACCCGTAAGAAGAAGAGTTATACAGGATTTCGTCAGCTTCTCGAACTTCCGGAATGATGTTTTCCGGAGAGTCTGCAAACGTGCCGAGAACGTCCGGGTCGAGAACGATGATTCCTTTTTGCGGGTACACGTATCCACAAAACACGCCGCCGCCGATAACCGGAATCTCCAGCTCTTCTTCAAGTCTCGGGTCTTCGGTTGATTTGTCTTTCAACGTTACTCCTGATTGGCCAAAGTTTAGAGAAAGCTCCCACTTGCCCGGAACAACGCCTCTCCGAAAAACCCGGCGGTTCAAGTTGATTGCGTAAAAATGGTCCCGCTCGAAGCCTTCAAATGAGGTTTCGCCGTCTCGAAGAACGGAGTTTACGTACTGCTTGTATATCGCCTTTGTCGGAAGGTTTCCAGCCGACCCTCCCCCATCTGCGTTTCCGTACGTCACGGTAAACATCGGGTACTCAACGGCGTCTGTCTCTTTGATCTGTGGAGTGGTGTCGTAAACCTTATAGAAATATCGAGGAACGGTCTTTCCCGGCTCTGTTTGGAAAGCGTCTCCGGTTGGCGGCGTCAAAGAAACGCTTGAAAGCTTGTTCGGATCTTCTCTTCTGTCGGGGTATACCCATCCAGAGACCTCTTCCAAACTTGTTTCGGTAAGCTCGATTTCAGAATCTTCAAACTGTTTGAATACTTGCATTTCGTTAAGCAGGTATGTTTACGGTAATATCGAAAGAAAGGCCGGTTTCATTTCCGACGATCGTCACTTCAACTTGTTTGTCTGACTTGATGTTCGATGCAGAGCGGCGAAGTTCAAATTCGGTACCGACAACAGATTCTGTTTCGGCCGCTCCGATTTTGTCTTTGTACATCGCCGGAACCGTTGCATTTGTTTTTTCCGGCTCTTCGGTTGAAATTACGTTCAAGTACGTGTTGTTTTTGACAATAGCGGTGTAGCCAATAAGCTCGTCAAGCGGCACAGGGTCTCCATCGATTGAGGTTTCCGGATTGACCGTTATCGAAGCGCTGTCAAGACGCAGCGTGTCTGGAAGAGAGAGGCGAGGAACTTTGTCGCTTCCCCCTTCAAGCGTCACGAGCTTGTAACGCATCGACTGGGTTTCGTCGGTGAACGCTTCAAACACAGGAAGATTCTCGATAAGTGCCCCCCGCTCTTCAGGAGGAAGGTCGTCTTGCCAAAGAGTGTAATCAACTTCGTCGTCTGCAAGTGCGAATTGGGTAATGTCAACCCCCTTTCCCTCTGCAAGCCGCCTTCTTCCGGCGGCGGTAAGCCGCACTTCGATTACTCTTTTGCTGTTATCAAGGTGTGCCATAATTTATCGATCCGGTAGGAATTTTGTGCCTATCTCGTTCTGTCATTGAAGGTTCAATAACAACTCCGGTTGAAGCAGAAGACCGTGCCGGAATTGCTTTGTCAATATGCTTGAAAAGCCCGTTGTAAAACTGATCGACGTATCGGATGTACTTCTGAACGTCAATCGGCTCGTCGTACTTCTCCCAATACGTGCTGTTTATTCGGTCGAGTGCGTAGTAGCTATCTCGAAACTGGTCGGCCGGGTTTCCAAGCGTCCGGTTGAAGGTATCGACGCCGACTTCCGCAATAATATCTCTGTTCGCTGAAGTATAAGGTGAGAAGAAAATTCCCAACGATTCGTTGTCTGCGGATATCTTTTCCCGAAAGTCTCTACCAGCGCTTTTGTTTAGGTAAAGCTTCGTTTCACTTTCGGCCGACTCCGACCGGATTTTGTTTTTGATGAAGGAAACGTTTCCAACTTGAACGGGCGGCAAGAAGTTCGTTCTATCGTATTTTCGGAACTTGACTTGGCTTGTGCTCTCGACGATTGTGGCGGTAAGAGATTCTGCGCCCTCTTTGTTTGATCGGTTGGAAAGAACGTTTTCTGATTCGAATTCGTCGAAATCGGTGCGATAAAGAAGCTGGCTTCGGAAATACTCCGGGTCTTGAAGCGAAGTTTCTTGAACGCCGTCGCTCAGGTCAACTTCGATTGATTCGTCTGTTTTGAAATCATATCTGTTTGGAGCAAAAGTGTGATTGTCAAATTGCTCTGTGGCGATTGTCTTTCCCCAAACGTTCACTTGATCAACGTCTCCGATAAGAGACGTTCCACCAAATCCTCCAGACGCTCTTCCCCCTATGTAAACAGTTGAGCTTCCGTAAATCGACTGCACAGTTCGCTCGTTGACTGTCGCCACCGTCTGGCCGTCGAACCGTTTGTTTCCGAATGGAGACCGCTGTTGGACAACCAAATCAATTGTTCCACTTTCTCGAATCTGGACGAGAACATTTGTCCATTCCCCGTTGAAAACCGGAAACTCTTTTGTTTGAACTTCGGCGCGGCTTCCGTCTGGGCTTACCGCAGTCAACACAAAATATCCTCGATTTGAGTTTAGATCCGGCTTTACTGCCTTGACTCCAAGCCGACCCGGAATCTCGATGACTTTCAGAGATCGGCTGCCTTGAAACCCGCTTTTGAACCGGGTCTCAATCGATTTTGCTGGGCCAAACCCTTCCCAACTCACTTCAACAGATTGCGAGCCGAAAAGAGAAACGTACTGGCTTTTCTCTTCAAGCTTGACCTTTTCATCTGAGTCTATGCGCGTCCCTCCCGATTCTCGAATCACCAAAGACTCGGTCGGAATTCCGAAGATGTTTTGCAACGCTTCAACGGAAGGCGGCGTGCTTTTCTTCTTATAAAAGTGCATCACGTTTTTCAAAAGCCGCCTCCAAATTTGTTGTTGCGCTTGGTAGGTCGTAACGTCAAGCTGACCATTTTCAACGCCAATTTCAGATGAAGATTCAACGTTGGCGTCGTCAAAAAGCCGTTCAATTTTGTCGCTATCGAAGATTTCGTCGAAGAAGTCTTCTGCGTCAAACCCGTTGTACGTCTCAAAGCCGAAGCTTTCGGCAACGATGTCCGACAGGTCTGCGCTCAACGTTTCCGGCTCAAAAGGATTTTCTTTCGGGTTGTGAAGGTACTCTAAGTGCCGAATGTAAAGCCAGTTTACGTCAAACCAATGGCCGATCATGTCAACGAAGAGAATGAAGTCTTCGTTTTGCCCGTCTTCACGAACAAATTCTGGCACCTGTTTTCGGAGTGCCGAGTCGTTTCTGTCGTCGTAAGAGGCGGCCATTGAAAACATCTCTTGAAACCAGACCTTGACCTCTTTGCTCTCGGGGTCTTTAAGCGCCCCGACGTCGTTTTTCGGATATCCGTTTTCATTGCGAAAAAGCCATTGCTCGTAGGCGTCGAAAGAACCGATGATCGATTCTATCTGCTCTTTCAGCCGATTCTTGAACGCCATTTCAGACTGTCCCAAGTCTTTGATCTGGCTTGTTTTCTTGTTGATGCTCCGGATTTTGTAGCGAAAGTTTTTGAGCCGCTCTTCGGCGCTGGAGTAGTGAATGAAGTTTTCAAAGTCGGTGAAGTCAACGTTTAGCTGAACGGGCTTAGAACCGCTCATTCTGGTTTCTACGAAGCTTTTAGAAGTCTTGAAGTCGGTGCCTTGGGTTAGGTCTTCAAACGTTTCAAACTTGCTTTCAGAAGCTTCTGACTTATCGAATTCTACGGTAAAGTTTGGATCTGCAAGCTCGTTCTCGACCGGAATCTCTTCGCTCCGAAAAATCTGAAACCTATCGAAGTAAGGCCGCCCGACTTCAAAGTCAAGCCAAACGTCGTCTCCGACGGAAATGCTGTCGCTTACCGTTTCTTCAAACCGGACAACCGCCTCTTTCACGACCGGATTTCCGTTTGCGTCAAACGGAATGTTTCCATCTGAATCGACAGACGCCACCCCCTCCCAATTCAACACGTGAAAGTACTGGTTGTTCCCAAAGTTCAAGACAAGATCAAGCGGTTGCGGGTCTTGGCCAAACGTTTCGTTGAATACTTGCTTGATGGCATCTGAAGCGTCTGGATTGACCCTTACCCGAACCTCCCTGTTGTCGTTGGAAATGGACTTGACGTAGAAATTCCCGCTTTCGATTTTCGGGTTGAAGAAGTTGTAGCGCAAAATGTAGTTGGCGCCATCCGGCACGTTCGCCTCTTTAATGTCTTGGAGAACGTCTAGTCGAAACTCCAGTCCACTAAGCTCGTAGTCAGAGGAACGCTTCCAATATTGAAGCGTTTTGTCGCTATCGTAAACAGAGAACTCGATCTCCGCTCCCGGCAGGGTAACGTCCGTCCGCTCAGTTACGACCGGAATCGTGCGGTGAACGTGAGTAACGATCTCTTCTCTCTCTGCAGAAGTGAATACTTTGTCCCGAATGCTTTTCTTACGGTACTCCCCATAGAAGGGCTCGAAGACCCCACGCTCGATTTCTCCAGAATTGAAAAACTGTTCGTCAATCATATTGTTACGGTAGCGCTATCGGAGTTTCCTTCTGTGTTTTCGACTTCGAAGTTTACAATTCCAGTCGTTTGTCCAAGATCGTCGTCGTAAGGAAAGCTGGAAGCGTCGATAGACTCTTCAATTTCGACTCCTTCTCTCCTTATTACATAGGGACCGGCCGAACTTATCTCGAGATTGATCGTTGCAACCGGGTCGCTATATGAAGCGGAGATTTCAACTGGATATACTTCAGAGGTATCCGTGTACCCGAGATCATTTTCAATCTCGTAGGTCACTTTACCGCTTACCGATGTCGGAATATCGTCTTGGTAAGGAAAGTCTCCCTCGACGAGAGAAGAAGCGATTTGAGACCCGTTTCTCGAAAGCGTAAACGGTGGAGCCTCTCCTATGTCTAAGTTAATCGTGGCGTCTGATCCGGAAATGGTAGAAGAAATGTCCACCGGAAGATGAACGATCTCGCAGGTGTCGGTGTTGCCAGAGTCGTTTGTGACTTCATACTCGACGTCTCCGGTTATCGAAGTGTCGAGCGTTTCGAAAAAAGGAAAAGAGTCAAAGTCTTCTTTTACGACCGTGTCGTTTCTTGTGATTTCGTAAGGGGGCGAGCGGTCGATTTCAAGAGAGATTTCGACGTTAGAGAGATTTTGAGAACAAGACGTTTGAACTGCGTCTCGAAGAAGAAGGTCAGAGTCTGAAGTGAGGTTGCCTGTAACTTCGGCGTTAAATACCGAACGGACCTCTTCGGCGTTTGGAATTCCGTCTTCGGTAATCCTTGCTTCGATGTACTCGTCTTCACCGATTTCTTCCCATTTGATGTGATTTTTATAGTTGCGATCCATTGTCTACTTTGAATCTTTGGTCGTGATCGAAAATTTCGGTTGCTCCGGTCTCCGGATCTGTGTACTTAAACAGGACCTTGTACTGCCGCTTTGGAAATAGGCTTCCCAAGTCAACGTCAAAGTAGTGGGTTGATCCGTCGAATGAAACGGCAGAATAGTCTTCGTTGAATGGAAAAACGACGTTTCCGGTTCTCACGTCTTCGATTTGCCACGTGAGACTGCGCCTTGGAAGGTACGCACTTTTTTCTTGCCTGTCTTCTGTCGGCCGGATTCCCAAAAAGTCTCTTTGCTCGTACTTTTCTTTCACATTTACGTAGAACCTTGTTTTCGTCGGGCTATACAAGTTTTTAAGGTCCGTGACGTAAGCAGTGAAGTTTTCCTTTTCGACCGGATCTGCGCCTTCGGTGTTGCGGGTATAAGTGTCTCGCCCGACCAAAAGCTGAGGAACGTAAATCGTTCGGGTGTTGGAGGAGAAGAACTTGAGTTCGGTTTTTCGATTGAAGCTTTCGTCTTTGCGGCGAAGCAAAATTCCGTGCTCCAAGTCTTCAGACATTACGGCGTTTACGTCCATAGAAACGTCCGGGTCTTCTCCAACAAACTTCTCTGCCGATCTTGGAGTTAAGTCAAAGTCTCCCCCCTCTTCTTGCCAGTCTTCGCTTCGAGTTCGCTCAATCCAGTTCACTGGCTCTCTCGTCGGCGGGTCGTTCGACTCCCGGCCTCTTCCTTCGGTCCACGGCTCTTGCACGGGAAGCGCCTCAATAGTATACTTTTTCGGAAGCCCCATTCCGTTAGCAAACCAAAGCCGAAGCCATGCGCTTGGGTTTCTCGTGTCATCCACTTCTGGCTCTGGCGTCGGGTTTTTCGGTTCTCGCTTTCCGGCGAGCCTCTGGCCGTAGAAAGCAAATGTGTTCACCTCCCCGTTTTGCGATTGTTCAATGAGATCTTCAATTTTAACGTTGAAGATGTTCGGATCAGTGTCCGTAGAAGAGCCTGCCGGATTTCGGTTTACGGTTTCATAGCCGTAAGAAACAAAAACGTTCGATCCACCGTCGACGAACGAGTTGAACGAATCATCGACTTCCGGAAACTTGATCAAAACTCGCGAAGCGCCGTAGTTCTGGTCCGAATCGGAATCGGTGTTGAGTTCAAGGATCTCGTCGATTCCGGAGTTTACCTTCTTTGCGTACTCATATATGGTAGCGTCTTTTTCCGGTCGGTATATTTCAAACATTACGTGATTCTAACTTTTATGTCTTTTTTTGGATATCGAACCGTGAAAACCGATGGGTCCTGAGAAGGGTAGATCACTCCCTTTCTCTCGGCATATTCAAGATCATACTTGTTTCCGGAATAGCCTTCATCTGGGTCGATCTTGTTTTCAAACGAAAGGTTTTGAACGTTTTGCACAAGGTCAAGAGAGTTGAGCTGGCTAATAATCTGTCCCTTTACAATCGGTTCGTTGAAGTTTCGAGTCTCCGGAGCAAACGTCTCTTCAAGAGATTCGATGATCGAAAACTTCGCTTTCCTTTTCGACGAAGACCTTGAAACCGACACTTCAGCTTCAATTCCAACGTTGACAACAAACCCGTCAGAGATTGTAACTCCATCTGTAAGCATCCGGTACTTTTTGAGAAAATTGCTTATGTTTTTCTTGATGGCTTCGTTGACCGGAACAAGGTGCCTTTTGTCGTTCCACCCGAGAACGTAGATGTTCACAGAAAACTCAGAGTCGTCGCTTCTTACCATCGCTTTGGCGACAGATCCGTATTTGCTTGGCATCGACAAAACCCGTGTCACGTAGTCTTCTTTCGTGACTGCCCTGTTTTGTGCGGCAAAAAACGCTTGTGCGTTTTGTCGGATTTCTTCTGTCGATTCTCCCGGACCTCCTCCCGTAGCTGGAACCGGGTTTGTCACTCGAACCGAATCTTGAATGTTTTGAAGCGTCTCTTCGGCGTCTGAATTCGCGACCGTCACGTTTTCGAGATTGAAGTCAATCGTGCTGATTTCAGTGAGATCGTCAATCGGAACGTTCGAGTCAACCCCACCGCCGGAAACGTACTCGACCTCCAAAATCGTCTCGAAAGGAACTTCTCCGTAGCTATCGACCGAAAGAAAGTTTTTCGGGTCAAGTGAGCGTTCCAACTGCTTCCCGCTTGACACTTCAGAGTTTCCGACGTTTAGAGGGTTTGGAACAAGCTCTTCTTCTCTATCGGTCGAAACGCCAGATCCAAACTGGAGGTACGTGCGCTCGTCTTGTTGGGTTTGCGCAGTGAACCGCTTCGACTGCCGCTCTAAGGTAAGAAGAAACGGAGCCTCTTCGTTGTACTGCGACAGCCTCTGGTCAACAGATTCGGTGTTTCTATACTCTTCAAAGACCCGGTCTTGCGCAAGATATGGAACTTCTTTCCACTCGTTTCCCTGCGAGTCTGTAACGCTCAAGATTTCGATAACGTTTTCATCTTGAATCGTTCTCGTCGGGTACGCCTCCGGGTCGTCAAAAGAAAAGGTCGTCGTCTTGATCGTCCCCGCAACGGCTTGAACTTGCTTTGTAAGCAGGTATTTGGAAGGTTTCCCTGTGTTGGGGTTCTTCTCAATGATATCGACCTCCAAGGGGCTGTCTGGCGTGTCCACCTCGAAGTTTACCTCCTCGACCGTGCGAAACTCGATTCCCGGCTGCGAGCTTGAAGCCACAACCATGTTTTCTTCAATCACCGGAACAAACCGAAAGTCCGGTTGAACGGTCCCACTGACCTCTCGTGCAGGAACCGTCGCGAAAACGTCAAGCGTGCTCGTTGCCGGATTGGTAACGCTCGGCCGATACCCAAGCTCTTTTGCGAGTGAAACGACGTTTTGCTCTTCTTCGGCAAACTGAATGAACCCCTCTTTGAACTGAACGTCGGTATAGAAAGAAAGCACGTCTCCCACATACGAAGCCATGTCAATATACATAAGCCCGATTGACCCTTCGCTAAAGTCTCGAAAGGTATTCGGGTAGTAGGCTTCGGCAAAGTTGATAAGCTGGTCTTGAATCGATTGAAAGTCTCGATTCAGGTACCGAATATCTATCGGACCTTCATCTGCCATGCTTTACGATTGATCTGAGAGTTCAAAGAAAAGTTCGATGTTTTCCTCCCGCTCTTTGGGCAAAAATGGAGTCGTAAACTCAATCTCCACGGCGGCTACCTTTTTCTCTTCGTCTCTGCTTACCGCAAGGTCTTGAATATCGACATACGGAAGCGAGCGAGAGATTGCAGAGTTTATTTCGTCTCTTATGTCGCTTTCGAGCTGCTGGTTCATCGGCTCGAAAAGCAACTCTTCAAGATTTGTCCCAAACTCCGGGCGGGCAATCCGCTCCCCTTTCTTCGTCGAAAGCACGTTTATGATGTTCGCTCGGGTGTGTTCGAGCGTCGTATACGTTTTGTCAAAATACCCGTCATTCGACTGCTCAAGCGGGTAGTTTTGCCCGAGAGACTTTTGGTTGTTCATCGTTAATCAAAGTTATCGATCAACTCGCTGTAGTCTCGACTTGCTGCTTTTTTCACGTGGTTTGGGGCCGCTGCTTTTTCTGCCGCTGTCGGCTGAGCAGCTTGCTGGCCGCCTTGCGCTTGATTTGGAACGGCACCGCCCATCTTTTGTCCCCCGTCTACGGAAGGCCAATCTCCTTTGCTACCTTGCTGCGGTCCCATTTGCTGTCCTCCGGAAGTTGCGCTTTTGTTTGGAGTTGCTTGGGCGTTTGCCTGTGGGTTTTGCGGAACTTGTGGAGCCTGCTGTCCGGCTTGTGGAGCCGCTTGCTTGCCGCCCTTCTCTGCATTTGCAAGCTCTCCACTTCCGGCCATAGGCATGCCTCCTTCCATAGACACGGGGCTAGCGCTTCCTTGTGCCGCCGCTGCAGCACCACCGCCGCCCATTGGCATCTGGCCGCCCATAGCTTGCGCCGCTACTGGATTTGCGGCCGCCGCTCCACCTGCGCCCTGTGGGCTAGGCTGTGGTTGCGGTTGGTGCTGGGCGTTGATCTGCTGCTTTTGCTGGCCGCCGCCACCCCCTCCGCTCATTTGATTACGGATGGTTTCAGTGACTTTCTCAAGGTTTCTTTTTTTGCTTTGCTCTTCGTTTTGACTCCGATTATCGGAAGCGCCTTGGCGCACCGCTTCCTTCATGTCTTCTTTGTTGTCTCGGCTTTGAAGAACCTCGTTAACGAGAGGATCTTTACTTTGTGGCTGCTTTTGCTGCCCGCCGCCTTGCTGAAGAGCTTTGTTCACCTCACTGAGAACGTTCCTCGTGATTTGCTTCTTAAGCCGCTTTCGCTCCTTTTTGAGCTTTTTGTTCACGACCTTGTTGATAAGCTCGACAATCTTTTTGGTTTGCTTGTTCATAATACGGTTTGTGGGTCTGATTCAATCATACATATTAACTCGCTGAAAAGAAGAGTATATTAAACGCGCTCCCCAATCGCTTCGACGTACACTTTCTTCGACTTGATGGTTTGCTTGATTTGCTGCAGCGTGGATTGGTAAGCTGCAGCGTTGGTTGGCGGTCCGGTCGGGCCAACCGGAGTCGGGTGCGTTTCTTGCGTAAGAGCTTGAATAAGAGACGTAAGCCGGTCGACGAGCTGCTGCCCTCGAACTGCAGGTTCGCTTTCACCTTTCGTAGCAAGGTGGATACTTCCAGACGGAAGAACGTCAAAGTCCGAATCTGACTCGTGAACGTGGCCGCTTGCGGATTTGGTTTTGATTTTGCTTTCGGCTTTGACCTCGAAGTCGGATTCGGTTTCGTGAACGTGCCCGTCTTTGGAGCTGGTTTCGATCTTTTTCTCTGCCTCAACGACGAAGTTGGATTTTGTTTTGTGAAAGTGGTCTTTCTCTCCGAAGGTCTTGATTTTCTTTTTGGCGTCGACGGTAAAGTTTTCAAGCGTGACGAAGTTGGTTTCACCGCCGGAAAATCCCATGATTTGATTTTCTTTGGCGTTTAGAACAATCCGGTTTGTCGCCATCAAGATTTGCGCTCCCTTGTAGCTATCCGGCTTGCTTTCTGCAGACTTCAAGTGGTTTCCGTAGTCGGCAGTCGTAGGCTTAAGCTCTTCGGACGTTCCATCTGGATCAAGCGGAAACTCAGTTTCTTTATCGGTAAGGTATATCGACGTCGGGTCTTTGTTTATGTCCTCGAAAAACGGAGTCAAGTATTCGGTGTCTTTAACTTCTTGCCTCTGTCCGACTCGAAGCTGCATAATCGGGTTCATTTTTCCGTCACGGCCAAGGCGAATCGAGTTTCCGAACCTGCCTTCAAACGTGGCGTCTCCGACTCGGTGGCGAAGAGGCTTGATCTTTTTTGACATCTCGAAATCTTCAATCTCAACGCCAGATCCACTTGATCCAGAAATGCCATTTGCGGCGTCTTCGTATACGCTTTGGTCGGTTCCAACTTTGTTAACAGAAAGCCCCGCTCCGGTATTTTGATTTGGGTTCGACCGCCAGTGCGCCGCTCGAAAATAGAAAGGCAAGTTGTTAAACTCAGCGACCAAAACAAGCTCGTGTTTGATCGGGTAGCTTTTGAACTTTCCGTTCATCGGCTGGGCGTAGCCGAGCGTTTTCACGTCTTGATCGAATTCGGAATAAAGGCGCCGAACCTTTGCTTTTCCGATGTCTTCGTTTTTCTTATAGTCCGGGTGGTCAGAGCTTCGGATCACGTCGATCACTTCGGCAAGCTCGAAGTCTTTGGATTGGCCTTGAGCCTTGTCTGCTTGGGCTTGGGTATGGTCTTGGCTCGATACGCGATTGGCCTCATAACCCTCTTTTGGCTTTTTCGAAATGGGATTTTTGTTATACTGAAAACCCATACCTTAAATTTCAATATCTTCTTCTTTGTCAAGCTCTTCAACTGCCTCTTCTGCCTTCTCCATCATGTCTTCGGCGTCGGCGTCTGCCATGTTTTCGGCAATCGATTGAAGGTCTTTTTTCTCTTCTTCGGAAAACCCTTCGCCTGCGCTATCGTCACCTTCCTGCTTGATTGCAGCGTTATACATCCGTTGGATCACCTGAGCGATTTTGACGAGCTGTTCGTTGTTTTGAACGTTGATTTCCAAGTACTCTTTGATTAGAGGAACCAGCGCCACGGCGTCGTCTTCATCCTCCATAAAGTCGGATAGCTGATCAATAAGCCGCTCAACTAGCTCTTTCTGCTCGTTGCTCCGGTTGTGCGCCTCTTCCAAAATGTCCCCGAGTGAAGTGCCCTTAAATGCTTTAACTTCGTCTGGATCCATAGCAAGGTGTTGTGTGTCTGTTCAATAGTAAATATCAACCCCAAACAAAAAAAGCGGCGCAAGCCCGAAAAAGGACCTGCGCCGCTTTTGGTGCCTCTTGGTGGGGGCGCCTCTACGTCTCGAAGAACTTGTTGTCTGGTTTGATCGTTCCAGTTTCCCTGTAGTTCTCCGCAAGCTCTTTGTATTCGTTGCGGAACTTTTTGACGACCTTTGTAATGTGCTGGGTGCGCTCCACTCCAGTCATTTCTCGAATCATTACGTAAAGCCCCTTCTTGTTGAACGTCTCAATGGACTTTCGCTTTTCGAATAGCTGGAGAAGCGCATTGGCGATGTTGATGTCGCGCTCTTTGTTGAACATATTGGAAACGCGATTTCGCCAATACTCGATCATTTCATCGAAGAACTCGTTCCGCTGGATATCGTCTTCAAAGTTTTTCTCCATCGGCATGTCGAAGTTCCGCTCTTCGTCGTCGATGCGGACCTCTTCTTTGTACCGATCATAGTTTTTGTTGTTGATGTGAATGAGCTTGTTTCGGGCGATCATCGAAAAGTAGCTGAACGCCTTTCCCTTGCTCTTGTCGTACATATGGATTTTCTGAATCAAGTGATGTACGACGCGTTGCTGAACGTCTTCATACGGAACGTCGAAGTAGCTTACCTTGAGCTTGTTGAACATTGACTCAACAAGCTTATCGAAGGGCTTTGCTATGTTGTTCTTGTAAATAAGGTTCTTTTCCTGCTCAAGCTGTTCAATTTTGGCTTGCGTTTCCGGTGGCATTTCTTCGACGAACTCGTCAGAAGTCCTCTCTGCCTCTTCAATAACGTCTTTCGGGTCGTTGTCTTCGGGAATTGAGCCGAGATTGTGATAGTCAATGATCATCCGGTTGATGTCTTCAGACAGCTCGTTGTAGTCAACGATTGCGTCTTCGGTACCGGACGTGAAGTAGTAGTTTGCGCTCTTCTCTTCTTCGGATGCTGCGTACTTGTCTTTGTCTACGGTTTTTCGCTCTCTAACTTCTACGTTGGACATATGTGTATTTTTTATTGGTTAAAGTCTTGATTAACTTGCTCTTCGTCGTAGAACCCAAGTTTGAACAGCTCCTTCATCATTTCGCGAAGACTATCAAAAAACATTCCGACTTCGTCTTCGGCTTCGAATGCCCCGTTATTATCGAGCCGTTTCAACTGGTCGTACATTTGTTCAACAGTGGCTGCAAGATTGTCATACCACTCTTGATAAAACTCTACCTTTTGATACAAGTTGTACGTAGTATACGCAAAAAGTAGAGTAGTTGTTCCGAAAAGTATTGTAAAGAATATCCACATTATACGTCACCGAATAGTTCGTCAAAGTCTGCTCCTGCTTCAGTGCGATCTTCTTCTGTAGGCTCTTCTTCCGGCGGCTGGGCAGGCTGCTCTTCGGAAGGCTCGTCGATATCTTCTTCAAACATTTCTTCAAACTCTTCATCGACGGTTTCCGGATCGGTTGAGTCTTCTTGATCGTCTTCATCCACTTCGGATTTTACGGCATCCAAAGCTTCATCTGCCTTTCCACCGATTTCGGTGTCTTCTTCTTCATCTTCGATTCCCGCCCGCTCTTTCATCGTTTCCTTAACATCTTCTTCGTCGGGCTGCTCTTCGACCTCGAAGTTTTCATCAAAGTCTTCTTCGAAGTCTTCGCCTACCTCTTCAACCTTCTCTTCGGTTTCATCCGACATTTCGGCGTCTTCGGATTCGTACTCTCCGTAGTCATACTCGATAAGATCCTTCTCCGCCGAAGATTTTTCTTGATCTTCTTCTTGAAGATCCTCTTCCATTTCCTCTTCCGGATCAGGCCCGACCTCAAGCTCTTCGTAGGCTTCTTGCGCTTCTTCAAGCGTAGTCGGTTCTGTTCTACCTTCGAGCCTTTCAACTTTCCGGCGAAGCCGACGGACCTCTTCTTGCAGCTCTTCGGCACCAGAGCCAACTTGAAGGGTCAGGTTGATTTCAAGATCCTCTTCTGCAATGTACTCTATAACTTGTTTCAAGTCCATGACGTTTCAGTTAGTTTTTCGTATCTTTCGTAAATCTCGTTCAATGCTTCCATCTGATCTTTTGTAATGCGAAGGTTTCGGTAGGTGTAATTTTCGACGCTTCTCATAAAGTCCAAAGCCGACTTTTTGTCTTTCCGAAACCTCTTTCGCATTTTTTCTTCCATCGAGCTTCGAGTAGAAACTGGCGGGAGAGACGCATTTTCGACTCGCCGCTTCATTTTTTCGATGCGGCCAAGTACAGAGTTGATCCAGTCTGCGTGCTCGACAGATGTAAACTTTCGGTTGGCGATTTTCAGAACCATGGGGTCTTGCCAGTCCGGACTCTTATCCCGAAGCTTTTTCAGCTCTCTGTTGTTTTCGAGATACTTTTCCGGAAGCTTATCCAGCCACTTATTTGCGGCCAATGCAAAGCCAGAAACCGATCCGTGCTCTTTTTCGATTTTTCGGACGATCTCTTTTGGCATTTTCTTGATAGGATTTGTTCATATAATGATATGAGGAAACTCCCCGAATGTTTCGTGAAGATTAATCGAACACTACAAGGCTGTCGCTTGCACGCGTTGTGGCCACGTACTTGAGCCTTCCGATCTCCGAATAGTTCGGGCACGTGTTGATGTCTTCCACGTCGACGAACGTTCGGGTAAACGTCGATCCCTGCGCCTTGTGAGTGGTCATCGCGTAGGAGTAATCCACGTGGGCGAAGTGCTCTTTGTAATCGTAGT
>ERZ1034573.74-NODE-74-length-25512-cov-46.749421_pt1 | contig 25512 bp, 18 predicted proteins | sample MGYA00520641_ERZ1034573 | MGnify/ENA primary metagenome ERZ1034573 (study PRJEB33760, sample SAMEA4777724) | hypersaline lake metagenome | biome: hypersaline environment; feature: brines | place: Spain | collected 2014-08 | depth 0 m ...
CGCCGGCAGCGTCAGATGTGCATACGAGACAGCGCCCCCACCGCCCCTTGATCGCACGGCTTTCTCTGCGCCCATGACCGTCACCGCCCTCCACGCCACGCGCCTCCGTGTCCTCCTTGTGCTTCTTCTCAGCGCAGGGCTGGCCGGATGCCAGACCGAGGCCCCGCCCGACTCGTACGTGGCCCGCGTGGGGACCCACTACTTGACCGGGGCCGACCTAGACCGGATGCTCGCCGGCATGGGCCCTGTTCGCGACTCCACCGAAGCCCGGAAACAGGCAATCGACCAGTGGGTGACCCGCACGCTCCTGTACCGGGAGGCCGAGCGGCTGAACCTGAGCTCCAACGACGAGGTCCAGCAGCGGTTGCGGCGCCAGCGGCGCGCCGTTCTCGTGTCGGCCCTGCGCACACGGCTCGAAGAGGAGGCCGACGTGCGTCCCACACCGGAGAAAGTGCGCACCTACTTTGAGCGCCACAAGGAGCAGCTGCGTCTCCGGGAGCCGTACGTGCGGGTCCAGTACCTGGCCGCCCCGGACCGCCCCACGGCCCAGACCGCCCGGCAGGCCCTGCGCACGCCCCCCGCGCCGCCCGATACCACTTGGGCCCGCCTTGTTACCGAGTACGCCACGGACACGACCCGGGCCCGCCGGCTGTCTCGCCGCTTCGTTCCGCAGAGTCGACTTGGCCAGCAGGTGCCCGCCCTTGCGGACCGGCTCGCGGATCTTCAGGAGGGGGAGACCACCCCGGTCGTCCAGGCCAACGGGCGCTACCACGTGCTCCGTCTCGACCGACGGCTCCCGGAGGGCACGCCGCCGGAGCTCGACTGGGTTGAGCCCAAAATCCGCCGGCGCCTCCGAATTCGCGCCCGGAAACAGATCCACGCAACCGAGGTTCAACGCCTGCGCAACAGAGCCCAGGCCGACGGGACCCTCGAATTGCCGTAGCATTTCCCCACTGCGCCCCGTCGTTCACCCCCTTCGAATACGAGCTGTACTTGCATGCGTCACGTGTGCCGCGTTTTCTCATCTTCTTTCCGATACGGTGGAGGCATACTGCTCGGGGCCGCCCTGCTCCTCGCCAGCCTGTCGCCCGCTCCCGCCCACGGCCAGAACGCTCAGGTGGTGGACCGCATCGCCGCCGTCGTGGGGGATGAGATCGTCCTGAAATCCGAGGTCGACCAGCTCGTCCGCCGCCAAACCCGACAACAAAACGTCTCGTACTCCAACTCCCTCTGGATGGAGGCCCTTCGGCAACTGGTCGACCAGAAGCTCCTGGCGGAACAGGCGCGGCGCGACACGACCATCACGGTCTCGGACCAGCAACTGAGCGATCAGCTCGACCGCCGGATCAGCCAGTACGTCGAGCGCGCGGGAAGCGAGGAGCGCCTGGAGCAGGCGTACGGCAAGAGCATCCTCGAAATCAAAGAACAGTTCCGGGAGGACCTCCGGGGTCAAATTTTGTCCCAGCAGCTGCGGCGGCGGCGCATGCAGAGCATCGACATCACCCCCAGTGAGGTGCGCCAGTGGTTCGAGCAGATCCCGCAGGACTCACTGCCGCGGCTGCCCAAGACCGTTCGCCTCTCGCACATCGTCCGGTACCCGAAGCCGACGGAGGCGTCTCGCCAGCAGGCGAAGTCGCTGATCACGTCCGTTCGGGACTCCATCGTCAACGGCGGCGCGTCCCTGGAGGCCATGGCCCGCCAGTTTTCCGCGCCGGACGCCGCCGGCACCGCGTCCGGGGCCCTCACGGACGTCAACCTCAACGACCTTGTGCCCGAATTTGCCGCGGTCGCGTCCCGAACCCCTGTCGGCCAGATCTCGCAGCCCTTCTACAACGAGAGTCAGAACGGCTTTCACATTCTCCGGATCGACGCCAAGGACGGAAGCACCGTGGACCTTCACCACGTGCTCATCAAGCCCAACGCCCCCACCGGCAAGCGTGCGAAGGAGTACCTGAGCGCCGTGCGCGACACCCTCGTCAACAACGAGGATGTCTCCTTCGAGCGCATGGCGCGGCGGCACTCCGAGGAGGACCGTACGGCCCAAAATGGCGGCCGCGTGACCGACCCGGAGTCTGGGGCGCGCGACCTGGTTCTGGATGCCCTCGGGCCCTCCTGGACCCGGACGATTCGGCCCCTGGAGGCCGGCGACATCAGCGAGCCCTCGCGCGTGCAGCTCCTGAACGACGACGAGGCCTACCACATCGTCCGTCTTGACCGCCGCGTGCCCGCCCACCGTGCCAGCCTCGAAACCGACTACGAGCAAATTCGCCAGCGGGCCCTTCAGGACAAGCGCAGTCGAAAGATGCGGGAATGGACCGATCAGCTCCGAGAGAAAATCTACGTGGACATTCGCATCACGGAGTCGGAGCTGACGGCCATGCGCCGCCGCTAAACGGCCCCCGTCTGTCGCCGCTGTTCGTCCGGTCCGGTTGATGGGCCTTGCTCTGCTTCCGAGTCGATTTTCCTATGCCTCCTTCCTCGTCCTCCCCTCCGCAGGACCCCGAGACGCTCGACGACCTCAGCACGGCCTACGACCGCCTTCGGCAGGAGATCGGAAAGGTGATCGTGGGGCAGGAAGACATCATCGAGATGGTGGTGGTCTGCCTCATGGCCCGCGGGCACACCCTCCTGATCGGGGTGCCCGGCCTCGCCAAGACCCTCCTCGTGCGCACCCTCGCCGGGGCACTCGACCTGGACTTTAGCCGGATCCAGTTCACGCCCGACCTCATGCCCAGTGACATCACGGGCACGGAGATCATTCAGGACACCCAGGACGGGCGTCACTTCGAGTTTGCGGCCGGGCCCGTCTTTGCAAACGTGATCCTCGCGGACGAGATCAACCGCACCCCCCCCAAAACCCAGGCGGCCCTCCTGGAGGCCATGCAGGAGCAGCACGTCACCGCCGCGGGCGAGACGCACACGCTGGACGATCCGTTCTTCGTTCTCGCCACGCAAAACCCCATCGAGCAGGAGGGCACCTATCCCCTGCCCGAGGCTCAGCTGGACCGGTTCATGCTCAACCTCTGGCTCGACTATCCCTCGTTCGACGAGGAGACCGAGGTGGTTCGGAGCACCACCGCCGGCCCCCAGTCGGAGGTGTCCCCCGTCATGAGCGCCGACGAGCTGCAGTCCTACCAGGAGTTTGTCCGGCAGATTCCGGTCGCCGACAACGTCATCGAGTACGCCGTACAGCTCGTGACCCGCACCCGCCCCGACTCCGGAGAGGCCCCCGAGTTCATTCAGGACTACCTGAGCTACGGCGCCGGGCCCCGGGCCTCCCAGTACCTCGTCCTGGGGGCGAAGACCCTCTCCGCCCTGGACGGGCGAATGACGCCGGTGGAGGACGATGTGCGCCGGATGGCCGTGCCCGTTCTGCGGCACCGCATCGTTCCGAGCTTCAACGCGGAGGCGGACGACGTGTCGTCGGTCGACCTGATCGACCAGCTCCTCGACGAGATGTAACGGCATCTTGAGGACGCGGGTCGGGCGGACGAAAACTCGACTCTCAACCGGCAGTAGCACTTTTACAGGGAAGAAAAGAAGGGGTGCTCTCTTGCGAACGAGCGGGCCCGTCCCCGCCCGCTCCCGATGGTTTCTTCACGACGCTGCCGAACGCAGAATGGATGCTTCCCGGTACAGCCGGTTGACCTTTGTGGAACGGGTCGACTTTTCCGAAGAGCTTGCGGTGTTTCGTCTCCGTGCAGACACGCCCGTTGACTTCACGCCGGGCCAGTACGCCACCCTCGGGCTGATGAACGACGACCGCGACCGCCCACTGCTTCGCCCCTACTCGGTCGCCTCGGCCCCCGGAGAGACGGAGCTCGAGTTCTTCATCGAGCGGGTGGACGACGGGGCGCTCACGCCGAAGCTCTGGGACCTCGACCGGGGGGCAGACGTGTGGATGCGGAACAAAATCGTCGGCCGGTTCACCCTGGATCCGGATCGCACCCACCACCTCATGGCGGCGACGGTGACCGGCGTGGGGCCGTACGTCAGCATCATTCGGGATCAGCTCCAGAAACTTCGGGCCGGGGCCCTGGACACGCCGGACCCGATGCTCGTCCTGCACGGGGCGAGTCGATCCTGGGAATTGGGCACGTATCTCGACGAACTTCAGGCGCTCTCCAATCAGGTGGAGTGGTTCGAGTACGTTCCCACCGTCAGTCGTCCCTGGGAGGATCCGGAGTGGGACGGCGAGTACGGGCGGGTTGAGGATGTCCTGCGGAAGCACCTGGACGCCACCTCGTTCGTCCCGTCCGACAGCGCCGCCTACACCTGTGGGCACCCAAAAATGATCGACAAGGCCCAGGGCATTCTCCAGCGGGCCGGCTTTGAGGAAGACGCAATCCACGAAGAGAAATACTTCGTGGAGCGTAACGGGGACGGATAGTCCCCGCAACCGCGAGCAGAGGGCCCCGGCAGGGAACCGTACACCAGACGGTAGATTTGCCTGTGGTCCACCGAGGACGGAGGAAGAGTCCCTGCCTGCCCCTCACCAGCCCCCTCACGGGATTGCCCCATGCTTGGTCGCCTGATTCTGCTCTTCTTGCTCACGCCCGCAGTGGAGTTGGCCCTCCTCATCCAGGTAGACCAGCTGATCGGGTTCTGGGCCACAATCGCGCTGATCATCGTAACCGGCGTCGTGGGGAGTCACCTCGCCCGCCGAGAGGGACTGTCGACCTGGGGCCGCCTCAACCGCCGACTGCAGGCCGGAGACCTGCCCGGGAAAGAACTCGCCGACGGCGTCATCATCCTGGTAGCGGGCGCCCTGCTCATCACACCCGGCATCCTGACCGACGTGATTGGGTTCTCCGGCCTGATTCCCGTCACCCGCACCCGCTTCCGCAACGTGCTGATGCGCTGGTTCCAGGGCAAGGTTGACCAAGGGACCATGCAGGTGCAGTTTGGCATGTTTGGGGGCCCTACCGCCTCCGATTCCAAGGGGGCGAATGTCCCCCCTCGTTCTCCCGATGGCCCCCGCCGGTCCGCCCCGGACGACACGTGGGAGGGGCGGCCTCAGGACCGACCCAACCACGCAGACGAACCGCAGGGAGACGGGAACGGAACGGCCTCGTCTTCCCCCTAGCCCTGGGGCGCTCAGACCGCCCAACGACGCTCACCCGCCGTGCCCGTTCATGCGCACGTTCACGTCCCAGGCCTGTGCCAGGGACGAGATGAGATCCCGCTCGGTCCGGGTGAGGGGGCCGTCGGCCCGAGCCACGGTGTAGAGGTCGTCGAGGGCCGTCAGGCGATGCGTGCTTGACAGCGCCTCTTTCAGCGCCTCCACCGAGTCGTAAATGAGGTCTTCCCGGGGCTGCTCCGCGTACACCTGCAGCGCCCGCCGCACCACGTCGCGCAACTCCTCCGGCGACCGCTCGGGTTGCCACTCCTGCAGCCGCTCCACCATCACGTCTACCGTGCTCCCCGACAGATCCTCGTCGGCAGCGTGTCCCACGAGGATGTAGAGAAAGGCCAGCTCGTGAATGAGCCCCCAGTCCTCCCCCCTCCGCTGCACGACGGCCGACGTATTTTCCAGAAGGTCCTCGCTGAGGGCCTTGAGCGACCACGCGTCCGCCAGTGTGTGGATGAGCCCCTGTTCTCGCTCCAAGAGCACCCCGTCGGCCTCCGCAATGCGAATCAAGTGCCGAATTGTGTCGCGCCGCTCCTCGGGAGAAAGGGCCGACCTGAGGTCCTGAACGGCCCGCCGGAACTCCGCCTCGGCCTCCCGCTCGGTAAACACCGTAGCGGCCTCCACGATCAGATCCTGGACGGCAGGCTCGTCCATCGACTCCCACGCCTGAAGGGCGTTTTTGAGGACCCGGAGCTCCTCGTCGCTGAGCTCGTGGTCGGTGCCGTAGGCCAGGGCAATGTATACGACCGCCAGGTCGTGGGTCGTCGTCCAGTCGTCGGAAGCGTTCATGGGAGCAAGGGCTGAATTCACAGGACGCCATGTCGCAAGTATACAGAACGACCGCCCCGAAACGCAACGGGGCCGGGACGGCCGCCCCGAAGCGGGAGGGCCGGCGCCGTCAAAGACAGCCAGACATCCGACGGTTTCCCTGTGAAACTGGTCGTGATCTATTCCCATCGGTGTTGCATTCGTCCAGATTTACCACCGATGTTGAGTGTGTTGTTGCGTTCAGTTCCTGATGTCCTTTTCATCCGTCCCTTCTGCCATGCCCGCCATTGACCCTGACGCCCTGGAGTCTCAGGTTGCCCAGCGGCTTGATCCCCACGGCAGCGACGGCGTCCAGTCGGCCCTCTCCGGGGTTGTGGACCTGGAGGCCCTGGAGGAACGCCGCTACGGCGAGGTGCTTGGCGCCATCGACCAGCGCCTGACTCAAAGTCGGTACTCACTGCTGTCGATGGTCGTTGCCGGGATTTATTTTGGGCTCCTCGTGGGGTTGTGGCTGGTCGATGGGTCCACCTGGAGCCGCATCGCCCTCTGGCTCGCCCCCACACTCCTCGTGGCGGTGTATGGGCTGTACGCCACCCACCAGACCGTGCGCCAGATCCGCCACCTATCGGAAACGCGGGCCCTTCTCCAGATTCTGATGAACGGCCCGTCCGCAGACGGATGACTGGCATTTCCACGACGCGTTAGCTGGGGGAGAAAGGAGCCTGAACGCCGCTCCCACTCCACTCAGTGCCCCCGCCCAACGCCTTTCTCCTGAATTTCTCCTGGTTAATGTTCGCCCCCGCCACCTATCGTTCGCGGCGTCGCACACTCGTTGAGCACGAGCGCCCGGACTCCGGCCTCGTACTGCTGCTCGGAAATCGGCGCTCGCCGCGCAACTACGTCGATAACCCCCACCCTTTCCGCCAGGACGGCACCTTTCTCTATTACTTTGGGCTCGACCGCCCCGACCTGTACGGCCTCATTGACCTCGACGCGGGCGCCTCGACCCTGTACGGCGAAGAGGCAACCCTCGACGACGTCGTGTGGGAAGGCGAGCAGACCGCCCTCCGGGAAGACGCCGCCGCGGTCGGCATCGACACGGTCGATCCGCCTTCTGCGCTCGATGCTCGAATCGCGCAGGCCCGCCAGCAGGGCCGCCCCGTTCACGTCCTTCCCCCGTACCGCGACGAGCACCGGCTCCGCCTGGAGACGCTGCTGGGCCGCCCACACACCCAACTCGACGACGCCGTCTCGGAGCCCCTGATTCGCGCCGTGGTCCGGCAGCGGTCGGTCAAATCCTCGGAGGAGGTGGCCGAAATCGAAACGGCCCTCGAACGCACCGCCCAGGCCCACGCCTGTGCCCAAGGGCGTGCGATCCCTGGCGCGTCCGAGCAGGAAATCGTGGGCGCCATGACCGGCCTCCTGACGACCGAGGGGAGCACCTTCTCGTTCACACCGACCTGTTCGGTGCGGGGCGAGGTGCTACACAACCACTCGTACCCGAACACCCTTGAGGAGGGCGACCTTCTTCTGGTGGACGCCGGGGCCACCTCCCCATGTCACTACGCCGGCGACGTCACCCGCGTAACGCCGGTCGGAGGGGGCTTCACGCCGCAACAGCGGGCCATCTACGACGCCGTGCTGTCGGCCCAGACCGCCGCCATCAACGCCGTTGCCCCCGACGTCCCTTTCATCGAGATCCACAAGCACGCCGCCCGCACCCTCACGGAGCACCTCATCGACCTGGGGCTCATGCAGGGCGCCGCCGACGAGGCGGTCGCGGCGGGGGCCCACGCCCTCTTCTTCCCGCACGGCCTGGGGCACATGATGGGCCTCGACGTCCACGACATGGAAAGCCTGGGGGAGACGTTTGTGGGGTACGCCGAGGACCAGACGCGGCCGGACCAGTTCGGCCTCCACACCTTGCGCCTGGGGCGTCCCCTCCGGCCCGGATTTGTAATCACCGTGGAGCCGGGGTGTTACTTCATCCCGCCGCTCATCAAGCAGTGGCGGGAAGAGCGACGACACGAGCGGTTCATCAACTACGAGCGGGTGGAGGACTTCCTCGGATTCGGTGGGATCCGCATTGAGGACGACATGCTGGTGACCGAAGATGGGGCCCGGATCCTGGGGCCCGACATTCCGAAGGCGCCGGGCGAGGTGGCCGATCGGGCCGGTTCGTCCCGTGCCGCCTAGCGTCGAGGGGAGGGCGTGTCCGCGAGCACGGCCGATCAGTCCGCAGCGCGACGGCCCAGGGACAGGGAGTGCTCCTCCCCCGTGGGTTCTCCGAACAGGTGCGTCCCGGCGTCCGCAAGCCAGAGCCCCACCTCCGCGACGGGCTCGTTGACCACGGCGGCCCAGGCCCGCGCGTACGCTTGGAGCTGTCGGACATAGGCATGGTCGGGGGACAGCGTCTCCGGCGGGCGCCCCTGGACACGATCGGTCTTGTGGTCGACGAGCGTCCAGCGGCCGTCCGCCCGCCAGGCCAGGTCGATCACCCCCCGACGTACCACGGGGGTCTCGCGCCGAACAGCGTGGGCGATCGGGTACTCGGCGTACACACGATCGGCGGCCTGCACCCGCCCCCACACACGGCTGTCCAGGAACCGCTGCACCATCGTCGTGGCCCGCTCAACGGCGTCGGGCGTGTTCGGCGCCCCCGTCCGTTCGAGAACGGACGCCGCCACCGACTCGTCGGTCCACGGGGTGGGGCGGCCCGTGCGGACACACTGCTCCAGGAGCTGGTGGATTGCTGAGCCAAACGCCTCCCCGTAGCCCTCCGACGCCGGAGACGAGCGCACGGGGGCGGCGCGGTCGCCGTCGGTGACGGACTCCGTCCGGTACGAAGGACGGGACTGCGCCTCAAGCTGAGCGTCTCGCCCGGCGCGCTGATCCGTCAGGGCAGGGGCGGGCGCCTCCGGCCGGTCGCTGGAGGGCTCCGCGTCCGGGCGCCCCAGTTCGGGAACGTCCGCCGCGTCCAGGTGCGGGTAGAGGGGCGCCCAGGGGCCGTCGTCCGGCTTTTCCGGGTAGGTCGACACGACCAATAGATTCTGTGCCCGGGTGGCCGCCACGTACAGGAGGCGCCGCTCCTCGGCCGCCTCGTGGCGCTCTTCGCTCTCGCGGAAGCTCTCGTCCCGCCCGTCTACGGGCCTCTCCCACCCCAGCGGCGGGTGCGTCACCCGTTCGCGGTAGCCGCTTCCCTGCACGATTGGGGCGACGAGCTCGCCGGCCTCCCGGCGGAGGTGACGCCGCACCGACGGCCCGCTGCTCCGGCTGTACGGATCGGCCAGGAATACGACCGGCGCCTCCAGCCCCTTGGCCTGGTGCACGTTCATCACGCGCACCGCATCGTCGCCGCCCGTCTCCAGGGTCATGCCGTCCACCTCTTCCTCCCCGTCGACCACCCGCTGCAGCTCGTCCAGCACCTCGGCCCACCCGAGTCCCTGGGCGGCAAGATCCTGCACGTAGGTGATCGTGCGGAGCACGCGCCCGGCCCGGAGCGACCCCTCGGCCGCGTCCGGCGGGTGGGCGGCCCCCGCGAGCAGTCCCAGGTCGTCAATGAGTTGTTCGATCGCGACGCCCGGACGCTGCTCGTGGAGCCGGCGCCGCGCCGCACGCAGGTGTCCGAAGGCCTCTTCGAACCGTTGCGCCGTCTCGTGCGGAAGGGCCTCCAGCACAGACGCCGGCACCGGCTCGTGCATGCGACCAAACTCGCCACCGGCCCGCGAAAACCGGTACAGGTCATCGTCGCTCGCCCCCACGAGGGGCCCTTTCAGGTACGCCACACACGCCACCTCGTCGTCCGGTCGGAGGGCGCAGGTGAGCAGGTCCACGAGGGCTTTCAGCTCGGCCGCCTCGCCCAGGTCTTCACTCCCGGTGACGGTGTACGGGATGCCGCGCTCGGCCAGGGCCTCGGCGTAGACGGAAAGGCGCGACTTGGTCCGCGTCAGAATGAGGAAGTCGGAATAGTCCGCCCCACCGGCGAAGAGCGCGCCGTGCCGGTCCGCCCCCCTCCCGCTGCGCCCGCCGTCCCGAGCGCCTTGAATGAAGCGGGCAATGCGCCCGGCGTCCTGTGCGGCGATGTCGGTTCCCCAGTTCCCCCGCACCTTGTCGAGGTTGATCCGCCGCACCCCGTCCACGTCCCGCTCTGTCGTGCGCTGGGGATCGAACGGGGTGTACGTGGCCTGACGGTCCATCAGGTCCGCGTCGTCGAAGAGGGCCCCGAATGCCGCGTCGCACCAGTCACAGATGACGTCGAGCGAGCGGAAGTTCTTGGTCAGCGTCACGGCCTCGCCCCCCGTGTCCTCGATGCGCTCGCCGACGGCCTCGAACACCTCCATGTCCGCCCGCCGGAATCGGTAGATGGACTGCTTGTCGTCCCCGACGATGAACAAGCTGCCGGGAAGCGGGCGGCAGTCGGTCCAGGTCGTCTCGGTCGGATTGCGGCTGGTGAGGTAGAAGAGCAGCTCCGCCTGCAGCGGATCGGTGTCCTGAAACTCGTCGACCAGCAGGCGGGGGTGGCGCTCCTGAATGGTCGTTCGGAGGCCGGGGTGGTCGCGCAGCAGGTCCCGGGTGCAGGCGAGCAGGTCGTGAAAGGTAAGCCGCCCCTCCGCCTGACGGAGAGACGCGAACCGCTCCACGGCCGGGCGGACGAACGCCACGACCTCCTCGTGGACGTAGGCCCGCCACCGGCGCAGGGCCGGCTGCACCACGTCGCGCACCAGCGCGGGCAGGTGCTCGTCTCGCAGGGTCCGCGCCCAGTCGTAGGCGTCCGTGTGCGGGCCGCGCCAGCACTTTAGCGTCACGTCCGCCGACTCCTCGTCGGCCACGCCGGCGAACAGCTCAAGGAGCTCGGCGCGCTGTGCCGGGGTCTCCACCCCTGTCTGCGCAATCAGTTTCTCCGCCCTGTCGAACGCCTGCATTGCGTCGTCGCGGCCTTCGGGCAGCGCATCCGGACGGCGGGCCTGCCACGCGTCGAGCTCGGCCCGCACCGCCGCCGCGGCCTGCGTCAGGTCGGGGACGGTGTCCGGGGCGTTGACGTACGGGTCCAGCTCGGGGTGTTCGCACAGCCGTTCAAAGTAGGCGTCCAGGTCCTCCGGCTCCAGGCCCAGGCTCGTGAGCGCCTCCATGCGGGCCGGCCGGTCGGCCCGTACGGTCTGGAGGTAGTCCTGCCAGGCGCGGTCACGGAGCTCCCGTTCCTCGCGGTCCTCCAGGCCCGCGACGAAGCCGGGCGGCAGGTCTGCGGCGATCGGCCGCTCCCGCAGGAGGCGCGCGCAGAAGGCGTGGATGGTGCCGATGAAGGCCTGCTGCGCATCCCGGAGGGCGGCCGTGACCCGTCGTCGCTGCGGGCCTTCCGCCGGCAGTGCGGTCTGGGCGCGCCGGAGCTCCTCGTAGAACCGTTTGCTCATCTCCCCGGCCGCCTTCCGGGTAAAGGTGATGGCCGTAAGGTCCTCCACCGGCACCCCCGAGCGCACGAGGGCCACCATGCGGGCCACGAGGGCCGTCGTTTTGCCGGAGCCGGCCGCCGCCCGGACGAAGAAGTTCGTGTCCGGTTCGAAGGCCGAAAGGGTCGGCACGTCGTCTTCCTGCCACGGACCAATCCGCCGGCGGACGGCGGCGTCGTCGTACGTTGAGGAGGCCGAGTGGGGGGCGGACATGGGCGCGGTTCAGTGTGGGTGAGAAACGACAGGTGAAACGGCCGGCGACTATCCGAAGGACGGTGGGGTGGGGCGCTCGTCGGGATACGCCTTCGCCTGAAGGGCCGTGCTCCGGGCCGCTAGATCGCGGAAGAGGCGGTCGTAGCCCCGGTACCGCCACGCGTTGAGGTACCGGGCGCGAGGGTGCATCGGGAAGCTTCCCGAGGCGGCGAGGGAGCTCAGCCGGTCGAGAAGCCGCTCCACCTCAGTCCGGTACCGGCCCGGGTCGAAGGCGAGCCGCGTGCCCCGTTCTCGGGTCGTTGGGAAGTAGTAGCCGGACGTCCCCACCGTCTCGTCCGTCAGTGTGGAGAGCGCATAGGCGTAGAGCGCCCACTGCAGTTGGGCGCCGTCGGCAACGGGGTCGCCCTCCTCGAATGAAGACGCACGCCCCGTCTTGTAATCCCAGACCGCCAGGGTCCCATCCGGCCGGCGGTCCACCCGGTCGATCCGTCCTCGGAGCGACATCTCGCGCCCCTCGACCGGGATTGTAACCGCCCCGAAGTCTTCCTCCTGGCGTCGATACGGGCCGTAGCCGAACCCGACCTCGTGGTACAGCGGCGCGTGGGTGCGACAGTGCGCCGTCTCGGCCCGCAAAAACACGAGCGCATCCGCCCGGAGCCGACGAAACGCCGCCTCTTCGACGACGTCGCTCGGGGGCGCGATCTGTTCGGTTTCCGCTTTAAATGCGGCCTGGAGCGTGTCTTCGAGAAGCGGTTCGTGCTCGGCCGCGGGCCGCTCGTCCCGCTCCCGGAGGGTCGTCATGAACGCCTCAAAGGTGGCGTGGAGAATGCTGCCGCGGCGAAGGGCGTTGAGCCAGGGCTCGTCGTCCAGCGCGGGCTCGTCCAGGGGCTCGACGCCCAGGACGTATTTCAGAAAGTACAGATACGGGGTCTCGGCGAAGGTCTCCAGTCGACCCGCCGACATCGGCCCGCCGTTTTCACGGTCCCGAAGAAAATCGAGCTCCGGATACGTGCCCGCCTCCAGCAGTCCGTCGTGTGCCGTGTACGCGTCGCTCTGGCGGGCCTGTCGCGCGTCCTCTCCACGCCGGAGCCAGGGATAGCAGTCGGAGAGCGCGTCGCGGGCGGTGCCCGTCCCCCTGCCCTCACCGCCCCGGTTCCGAAAAGCCGTCAGCCACGCCTCCATGTCGTTGAGGCGGGTGCGCTCGCCGGTCGGCACGATGCCTTCGGTACGCTCGGACTCGACCGTGGGGGCCTCCGCCAGCCGCAGGAAGAGCGGGGAGGGATACCGCTCCTCCCCACTGTCGAGGTCGAAGATGCGGGTATACAGGGACAGGACCCCGGTGTGTCGCGCAAGGGCCTGTTCGTGGTGCCACTGCGCCTCGTCCGAGGCCGAGCGCCGCTCGGGGAGCTCGCCGTCCATGGAGTCGCTGAGCGCACGGCGGTCCGGGTCGCGGAGCATGGCCCCCTCCACCGCCGCCGTGGAGAGCGTGTCGCTATCCATCCCGACGACGTACAGGTGCGAGCGGGCGCCATACCCCGCACTTTCGAGCGGCACGACGTGCGCGGTGCCGGGCCGCGGATGCTCGGCCCGCACGTACTGTCCCTCGAGCCAGCGCCGGAGGAGCGCGGCGAGTTGCGGGCCGGACGCCTCGTAGTCCACCGGAACGCGTGCGAGGCGGTCGAGGCGCTGCCAAAGCACGGTACGGCCCGCCTCGTCGAGCGTCCGATCCGCCTCCGGTTTGTCCTCGGGGGGCGGGTCGACGGGCCCGAACCGCTCGACGAACCGCTGTGCCCGCGCCGCCATCTCCTGCACGGAGGCCTCTCGCGGGACGAGGTCCAACAGGGCCTCCACGAGTCGGGCAACGAACCGAAGTGCCCGTCGCCGCTCCCGATCCCGCTCCGGCTCGAGCCCCTGCTCCTCCAGCTCCGCGATGCGGTCCTCGAGTTCCCCAATTGCGGCCCCGAGGGCCTTGGCGTACCCGTCCCGCCCGGGCTCGTAGCGGCGTGCGGCCAGCAGGGTGGCAACCTCGTGGGCTTCGAGGGAACCCGCCCCCGTCTCGTTCTCCATCTCGGAACGCATCCGGTCGATGCGGAGATGCCCACTCCGCAGCATCCGGATCAGGACCGCCGGGTCGAAGTCCTCGGTCACCCACTCCAAGAACGCGAGGAGGGCCGTGCCCGTGCGGGTCTGTCCCGCAGACACCCCGGTCGCGATGGACACCGGCAGGCCCACACGCGCGGCCCGGTCGGCGATCAGGGAGACGTAGGGCTGCTCCCCCGCCACGGCAATCTCCACCTCGTCGAACGGCACGTCGGCGTCGAGGAGATCGCGGACGAGCGCGTCCACCTCCTTGGCACTCCCGACCGCCCGCCGCACATGAACCTCCTGCACCGTCCCATTTGCCGTTTCACCGGGCGGCGGCGGGGCGTCCACAAAGCGCGCAGCGGCCGTCTGCGGAGGCGGGGCCTCCGGCTGCGGGCGGCCGATCCGGTAGAATGCCTCGGCCCCGGCCCGGACGGCCCGCACAAACTGATGGGCCTCTTCCGGCAGGTCTACGGCGTCGCACACCGCCACCACGGAGGCCTCTACGGCTGGGGGCGTTGCCTCTCGCACAGATTCGGCGGCCCACCGGAGGACCTGCGCGTCGTCGTAGAGGCCGTGTGCATCCAGCGCGTCCAGGTATCCCTCGTAGCAGTCCGCCACCACCCGAAACGTCGCCGACGCATCTTCCGTCTGGGCGCGCGCCTGCACGTCTGCTAGCGGGGCGCCATTCCGCCGGAGTGTCTCGATGGCCTCGGCCACCGTGTCGGCCAGTTGACGGGGGCCCGGCAACCCGTCGAGCCGCCCTTGACGCTGCAGCTGCTTCAACAGGCGCGCCGCCAGGAACGACCGCCCGCCGACCGGCAGCTCGCGCCGCCCCGACGCCAGAATTCGGGGCTGGGCCACCTGTTCGGCGTGGTGACGCACGATGCGGGTCGAGACCCCGGCCCATCCGTCTGCGTCCCGCGCAAGCGCATCCTCAAGGGCGCGCCCGATCTGCGTCCGGGGCACGAGAACGACCTTCGGCGCGTGGGGGTGGGCGCGGCAGAGGGCCCGGAGCTGGGCGCCCGGCGAGGCAGAAGAAGCAGACACAGCAGGCATGGACGGGGGAGACGAACGCAGAAAATGGTGGGGGCGTCCGGCGAATGCGATGCCACGTACAACCTGCCGGTTGCACGGCACAAAGCAAAGCGGACGGACGGGCAATTCGTGAAACGTGTGGACTCGCATCCAGCACTACCGGTGATCCCGTCCCCGCCACGTCCACGGCGGCACCGGGTCGGGCTGCGCCCAGAGCCCCCGCTCGTTCGCCCGGGCCCGCTGCTCCAGGCGGCGATACCGATCGGCGTGAGGGGCCTGCCGACGGTCCCACCACGCGAGCCCGCGTCGAAGCAGGTGCTCGTTCAGCACGCGATCGTCCATGCGCACCACGAAAAGGGAGCGGCCGTCGGGGCCGTCCGTCTCCGCCCGGGCCCGCACGTCCGTCCGGAAGACGACCCGTCGCACGGCCCGGGCCGCCGCGTCGGCGAAGGGCTGCCCCCGCTCCGGCGCATCAATGCCGTACAGCTCAACCCGCACGATCTGTCCCGTCTCGCGGAGGAGGTAAATGGTGTCTCCGTCCAGCACCCTGTGCCCTTTGCCCACGTACGACTGCCCCCGAGCGAGGAGGGGGCCCCACAGAAGCAATGCGAGGCCCGCGAGCACGCCTCGCCACGCCCACGCGGACACGGACCGGCGGCCTCCAGAACCTACAGCGATAGGGATACGGGTGTGCACGGCCATCGAGCGGCGGGCCTTATCAAAACAGCAGTCCTACGAGTCCGCCCAGGGCCGCCGCGAGCCACACCGCAAGGCTCAGTCGACGCAGCGTCTTCTGTCCCGGCCGGTTCCGGCGCGCCAGCCATCCCCCCACGGCCCGACACGCCATGCCCAGTCCCACCCCTACGAGGACCCAGGTCTCGAACGCGCGGAACGGATCGGTCCAGTGGGGCGAAAGCGCAATCTCCAACGCCAGCGCCCCGAGCAGCAAAGCGACGATCACACTGAACACCCGCCACGACGCCAGGTCCGGGGGCCTCCAGCGGTTGGGCGTGTCCATTCGAGGGTGGGTTGTCAGGAAAATCGTCGGGACCGGAGGAGCACGGGAGGGGCCCTCTCGCCTCCCCATCCCAGCGACGTTATGATCGCATCGGGCAGGTGTCTGACACACAAAGACGCCAAACGATCCCTGTCCCCGTTCAGCCTGCATCATGCCGACGCTCGATGCTCCCCATCCCGGCTCTGGGACGCTGCACGAACCCGCCCCGGAGGCCGCTACGGTGCCGGAGGCACTCGTGCAGGACCTCTGGGCCCAGCAGCGCTTCGACACCGAGGGCCTCAAGACGACCGACGGGGAGCCCATCGCCATTCGCGATCCGGGGCGCCTCAACACCGACGCCGGGCCGGACTTTCAAAACGCTCACGTTCGCATCGGAGGGATGGACTGGCGCGGACAGGTCGAGGTCCATACGACCTCCGGCGGGTGGTTTCGTCACGACCACCACACCGACCCGCGCTTCAACAGCGTGGTGCTCCACGTGACCCTCCACGCAGACATGTGGACCGGGGGCCTTCTGCGGGCCGACGAGTCTGCGCTCCCCGAACTCGCGCTCTATCCGCGCCTCGACACGCCCCTCCGCGAATTGCTCTACTCCTTTCGGACACGGGCCGACGACGACACGCTGCCCTGTGCGTCGCGCTGGGACGAGGTGCCCTCTCCCATCCGCACATCGTGGATCCGCCGGCTCGCCCAGGATCGACTCACCGAAAAACGCGACCACCTGCCGGACCCTTCGGACACGTCCCCGGCCACGATTCTCCATGAACGCCTGTTCGCCGGGCTCGGCTACGCGAAGAACGACGCCCCCATGACGACGCTCGCCCGACGGACCCCGCCGGCCGTGCTCCGCCCCCTCGACACGCCTCCGGAACGCGAGGCGCTCCTCCTCGGAACGGCGGGCCTCCTTCCCGAGCCCGGTGACTTGCTGGAGGCCGACCGCCCCACGGCCGACTACACCATGGCCCTCCGGGACCACTTCCGGCGGCTCCAGGTCCGCCTCGACGTCCGGCCGATGGCCTCGACGGCCTGGACCTTCTTCCGGCTCCGGCCCAACAACTTTCCGCCCCTTCGTATTGCACAGGCGGCGGCGTGGTACGCCGAGGGAGGACTGCTGCACGAGGCTCCGGTCTCGACGCTCCGCACGGCCCTGGGGCAAGACACCCCCGTCGCGACGCTCCGGGAGGCGCTTGCGGCCTCTCCCCCTGCCTTCTGGCGCACGCACTATCACCTCACGAAGCGGGCCGCCGAGCACAACCCCAGTCTTGGTACGTCTCGCCGCGACACGCTCCTCGTCAACGCCGTGGTGCCGGTGCTTCTGCAGGACGCCGATCGGCGCGGGAACGCGGCACAGGCCGACGCGGCACTGGACGTGCTCCGCGCCCTTCCGGCCTCCCAAGACCGCGTGGTCCGTCGCTTTCAGGACCTCGGCACCGACCCCGAGTCGGCGTACGACGCTCAGGGCCTCCACGAGCTCTACAAAAATTACTGTTCTGCGGGAGGGTGTCTCGACTGCCAGATTGGCCAGCATCTCCTCGGTGACTGAGACGCCTCCAACCTACTGCACCCCGATCCATAGAAGGCGACGCGCAAGGCTTTCCAAGACGTCCAGTCGCCCGTGCTCGTTCGCATCGTTCGGATGACGTTCGCTCCCGACAAGGTCGATCAGTTCCTGGCCCACTTCGACGAGGCCGCCCCGCACATCCGATCGGTTCCGGGCTGCCGGCACCTTGAGCTCTGGCAGGGCGCGGAGGCCCCCACCGTATGCACCACCTATAGCCAGTGGAAACGCGCGGAGGCACTCGACGAGTACAGGGACAGCGACCTGTTCCGGCGTACCTGGTCGACGGTAAAGCCCCTGTTCGCCGAGCGCCCTCGTGCCCGAAGCTATACCGTCGCCCGCCCGGCGGACGCGATTGATGCGGCCGCTCGGGACGCCACGGATCCGGGACAGCCCTGAGCGCTCACCTTGGATGGAGGCGCCGAGCCCACCAAATCGACCCAAGCGCGCGATAAAGTCAGTGTACAGGTCCCTCAACGGTCGCCGAGGGCCTGCTCCATGCTCAACCGCTCCTCGTCTTGGAGCGACGGGAAGTTGACGGGGCGGATGGTATATCGCCGCTCCGCGTCCGGGGCCGTGGGCCCCACCTGCGTCCCCTGAACGGTCGCATGCACGGACCGCACCAGGTGTCGGTACTTCTTCATCATGATGTTCTTTTCCTTGACGGTGGCCCCGTACCCGCGCTGGAGCGATCTGTAGGCGCTACTGGCCGAGAGGCGCTCAACGCGGCCTCGTTGGGTCTCCAGTAGGGCCTCATGTTCGTCCAACAGGGCCTGGTAGTCCTCCGCCAATGCCTGGAGGGTATCGGACGCCTCCGCGGCGTCCGCGAGGGTGCGAAAGTCGGCCTCGGCCCGGTCGAGCTCGTCGGCGAAGGCCTCCACCGACCGCTGCATCGCCTGATAGGTCTTCGGCTTGGTGTCGTACCCGCCGTACGTGCGGCACCCACTGGCCAACAGTCCCACGAGGGCGAGCAGGAGTACGAAACGATTTGCGCGTAGCATAACGGAGACGAAGGAAATGTAACGGCACGCAAAGGGATCTACTGTAGGAACGCACGGAGGTGTCCGGCAAAGATGCTCCTTTCGTCGCGCAAACGCCAATTTGCGGCCATTTTCACGTTGGTTTCCCCCAAGCAGGTGCAAACCTGGTGGACCGATGGGGGCCACTCAGGATGAACACTCAGAGAAACACCAAACGTCACGGGGAGGTACGCTGACACGGAACGATAAGATGAATGGCCCCGCCACTCGACCGTCTCGCCCACGGGGGACTGCCTTTATCGCCCTCCCTCAGCGGCAGAGCCCGCAGGACGACCTTCCTTGTCCCGCCGGACATACGCTTTCCGATCAGCTTTTCCCGCCCATGAGCGAACAGACGGCCCGACTCGTCGAGCGCCTCCGCACCCGTCTTCGCCGGGCGACGCGACGCATGTCGTGGGCGCAACTCGCCTTTGGGGGCGCCCTTGCCGGGGGCACGGCGGCCGCCCTCTGGCTTCTCGCCGCCACGCTGGAGGCGGCGCTGTGGCTTCAGCCCAGCCTCCGAACCGGCCTGCTTCTTCTTGCCGGCGCCGTTCTGCTGGGCATCGGCGCGGCGTTCATTGCCCGTCCGGTGGGCCGCCTGCTTGGACTGCTCGACGGCCCGTCCGAGAAGGACGTCGCCCGGACGGTCGGCGAGCACCATCCAGTGGTGGCCGATCGGCTGGTAAACCTGCTGCAGCTGGCGGAGGGCCAGCGGTCGCACGCCCCCGCCCCGTACGTGGACCAGGCCGTCCAGCACCTCGCCGACCAAATCGACGAGGTGCAGTTCGACGAGGTGGCCGACTTCCAGCCGGCACGGCGGGCCGCCCGGTGGGCGTTGTTTCCGGCCCTGGCCGTCCTGACGTTTCTCCTCGCCGCCCCCTCCACGTTCCTCGACGCCTCGGAGCGCCTCCTCGCCCCCCGAACCGAATTCGAGCGGCCGGCCCCGTTTCAGTTTGACGTGCGCCCGGGGGACGCCCAGCTCGTCCGGGGCGACTCGCTCCGCGTCACCGTCCGGGCCACCGGCACCGTCCCCGAGACGGCCACCCTCCTCCTCCGCCCCGCCGAGAACGAATCGCCCCGGCGCGTCGCCATTGAGGCCGACTCGATGGGCACCTATCGCCACACCGTCCCGAACGTCCGCCGTCCCCTGCGCTACCGCGTGGCCGCCTCGCCGGTCCGCACGGAGTGGTACACGGTGGAGGTGGCCCGGCGTCCCGTCGTCCGACGGCTGCAGCTCCGCGTGAGCCCCCCCGCCTACACCGACCGCCCGGCCCGGGAGCTCGCCCCCAATGTGGGCGCCGTGACGGCCCTTCCCGGCACGGAGGTTACGGTGTCGGCGGCCCTCGGCGGGGCCCCGGTCACGAACGCGACGCTCGACTTCGAAAACGGCCCGGCGCAGTCGCTCACGGTCACCGACGACTCGGCCACCGGTCGCTTCCGTCTTCGCCGCGAGGACACCTACGCCCTGCGCCTGGAGAGCGCAGGCGGCATTCCGAACCGCGATCCGATCCGCTACGAGGTCGACCTTCAGACCGACGCCCGGCCGTCGGTGTCCTTCCTCAATCCCGGCGATCCGGCTGAACTGACGCCGGACCTCACGCAGCCGCTTCGGGTCCAGCTCAGCGACGACTACGGATTTCGGCGGGCGGCCTTGTTCTACCGCCGCACCGACGGAGGGGGTGCAGATTCGTCGTTTTCCTCCATCGACCTCCCTCTCCCCGACGGCCGGGCCGCGGACCAGGTCCTCTCGCACACCTGGCTCCTCGCCCAGGAGAGTGGGCTCGACCTGGAGCGCGGGGACGAGGTGGCCTACTACGTCAAGGCCTGGGACAACGACACCGTGAACGGGCCCAAGGGCGGCCGCACCGCCACCCAGCGGCTCCGCTTTCCCTCCCTCTCCGAACAGTACGAGGAGCTCGACACCCTGCAGCAGGAAACCGGCGAGCAGATGCAGGAGCTCAACCGGCGGTCCAGGGACGTACAGCAACAGTTTCAAGACCTTCGCCGGGAGGTTCGCCGCACGCGAGAGGCGGACTGGGAGGACCAACGCCAGCTCGAACGGTTGCAGCAGAAGCAACAGTCGCTCTCCCAGAGCAAGTCGAGCCTCTCGCGCCAGGTGGACTCCCTAAACCGCGAGATGCAGCGCAACGACCTGTCGAGCCCGGAGACCAGCAAAAAGTTTCAGGAGCTCAAGCAGACCATCGACGAGATGGAGTCGAAGGACCTGCAGAAGGCGCTCGAAAACATGCGCCAGTCGATGCAGGACCAGAGCTTCCGCCAGATGCAGTCGGCCATGGAGCAGGCCCAGTCGCGCCTCGAGCAGCAGGAACAGCAGCTGGAGCGCACGCTCAACCTGTTCAAGCAGCTGAAGGCGCGGCAGAAGATGGAGGAGCTGAGTCGACGGGCGGAGGACATCCGGAAGCGGGAGGACCAGGTCGCCCAGGAGACCTCCGAGCGCATGGACGCGTCTTCTGATGCCGACTCGACCGGCCAGTCTCAGGAGGACGCCCCCTCGTCGGAGTCGCCGTCCTCGGACTCCACTGCGTCCCCCACCACCGCCTCCGACTCGTCCCGGGCCGATGCCTCCTCGCCAAGTGCCTCGGACTCAACGGGCAGGGCCCGACCCGACTCGCTCGGCTCACAGCGGTCCCCAAACGCCGACTCGTCGGCCAACCCGGACCTCGCCCGCGAACAGAAAGAGCTGGCGAAGGAGATGGAGACGCTCATGGAGGAGATGCAGGACGCCCAGCAGGACATGAAGGACGTCCCATCGGCCCCGAAGAAGGACCTTCAGCAAATGCGCAAGCAGATGCGAAAGCAGGACCTGCCGGAGCAGATGCGACAGAACAGCCAACAGCTCCGGAAAAACCAGCTCCGGAAGGCCCGTCAGCAGCAGCGACGGCTGCAGAAACGCCTCCAGAGCATGCAGTCGCGGATGTCTCAGATGCAGCAACAGATGAAGGGGCAGCAGCGCCGGATGAACATGACGGGGCTCCGCAGCGCCCTGGCAAACACCCTGCGCCTGTCCAACGACCAGGAAGACCTGCGCACGACCCTTGAAGGACTGGAGGGGGAGGGCTCCGCCGTTCGTCGCTTTGCCCCTCAGCAGAAGGAACTACAGGACGGCCTCAACCACGTCGCCGACTCCCTGCAATCCATCGCGAACCGGCTTCCGCGAATGTCGAAGGCCGTTCAGGAGAAGACGGGCAACGCGCTGCGGGCCATGGAGGACGCGACCACCGCCCTGGACGCCCGCGAGGGAGACGAGGCCACCGGCTACCAGAAAACCTCGATGATGCACCTGAACGAGTTGGCCCGGCTGCTCTCCGATCTGCTGGACCAGATGAAGCAGCAGCAAAGCAGTGGCGGAAGCGGCAAGATGTCGATGCAGCAGGCCATGCAGCAGCTGCAGCAGACCTCCGGCCAGCAGCAGAAGCTCAACCAGCAGATCCAGAAGTTCCTGAACAAGGCTCAGGGCGAGCGCCTCTCGAAAGACATGCAGGCCCGGCGGAAGCAGCTCGCCAAGCAGCAGCGCCAGATCAAGCAGCAGCTCGACGAAATGAACATGGAGGAGGAGGCGAAACAGAAGTTGATGGGCGACCTGCAAAAGATTGCCGACCAGATGGAGCAGTCCGCCGACGACCTGCAGAGCGGCCGCCACAGCCGAGACCTCATCAACCGCCAGCAGCAAATTCTCAGCCGTCTTCTCAACGCCCAGCAGTCGCTTCGTACGCAGGGCAAGAAACAGAAGCGACGGGGGCGCCAGGCAGACGACGACTTTGATCGGCAGCGTCCCGGCGACCGCCCCGACTCGGAGGCCCCCGACACGCTCCGGCGCGGCCTCATTCGCGCCCTGGAAATGGGATACGACTCGGAGTACGAGGCGCTCATCAAGAAGTACTTTGAGCTCCTCGAACAGCGTGAAGGGGCGGCGAAATAGACGGCGGCCGTTCACCTCGGTCCCTTCCGGAAACTGAGACCCTCAGCTCGCCGACCTCCATCCTGCTCGTCGCGCCGGTGCACCTGGTGGCTCAGCGTCTAGCACCCGCCCCACGGGAGACAAAAACGACGTAGGGGAGGCGAACGAAAATCCACATCGGGGGGCCGCGGGGCTACAGCCCAGCCCCCTTCGGTCGTTGGGCACTCAATAGATCCCCCGACCTCACGTCAACGACGACGCCCATCCCCGTCCAACTACAAAAACGGCTCCGTCGACTGACGGAGCCGTTCAGGACAAGTGCTAAAATCAGTAGCGGGGGCGGGATTCGAACCCGCGACCTTCAGGATATGAGCCTGATGAGCTACCACTGCTCCACCCCGCGGTGTAAAGCACGGTCTGGTATTAGCCAAATTCCTTCGGGTTCCGCCGCTTGTCAGTTTCACGGCGATCTAAAATCAGCTCCACCTCGTCTCGAAATCCGACCGGTACCAGATGCTCGGAGCCGCCTCCCGGACTCGAACCGGGGACTTCATCCTTACCATGGATGTGCTCTACCACTGAGCTAAGGCGGCGACTGCAACCTGTGGGAAGAGCGGGAGACGGGATTCGAACCCGCGACGTTCACCTTGGAAGGGTGATGCTCTACCCCTGAGCTACTCCCGCAGGGCATTCTCAAGCGGGTGCACCCAAGCATGTCTCGCCCGGGGCATTCCGCTCGCGATCAAGGTGGGCCGGGGAGGATTCGAACCTCCGAAGGCATAAGCCGGCAGATTTACAGTCTGCTGCGTTTGGCCACTTCGCTACCGACCCGGGCAGGGCGTCCGGCATTCATCCAGCCAGTTGGTCAGCCCGGCGTTGCGATTTCTCTTCTAGGTTTTGACGGCGGAAAAGTTGCCCGGGAGGGGGGCGAATTTCAAATGAAGAGGGCAGCCGGTTCATCGTACGGATCGTCGGGGCCGGTGTCCGCGATCCCTCTGCCGGTGAACTCCGCCTCCGATGAGTGGTTGGAGGGGCCAACTTAGTACGTTGATGTTCTCGATCCGTCTCCCCCTCCACGCATGAGCGTCATCGCGACGATTCTGGCCTACGCGGGCCTCGCGATCGTATCCACCGTCGTCGTCTGGAAAGGCAGCGAGCTTCTCGAATCGTCTACCGAGAAGCTGTCGGGGTACTATCAGCTTCCCCCTCTCGTGCAGGGGTCCATCGTACTGGCGGTCGGGTCGAGCTTCCCTGAACTCTCGACTGCCGTATTGTCCGCCGCCCTGCATGGCGATTTTGAGCTCGGGGTGGCGGCCGTCGTGGGCTCTGCCCTCTTCAACATCTTGATGATTCCGGCCCTTGCCGGCCTGTGGGCGGAGGAGCGGCTGGAGTCGACCCGCGACCTGATCTACAAGGAGACCCAGTTCTACCTCATCTCGATCGTGGTGCTCCTGCTGATGTTTTCCTTCGCCGTCATCTACAACCCCCTCGCGGGTGGAACGGACGCCCAGGTTGGCGGCGTGACTCGGGGACTGGCCCTGCTCCCCCTCGCGCTCTATGCCGTCTACGTATACCTGCAGTACCAGGACACGCGAGACCATCAGCCCGAGGCCCCGCCCGAAGACATCCATCTTCCGAAGCAGGGGACACGCCTCGTGGGATCGCTACTGATCATCCTCATCGGGGTGGAGGGGCTCATCCGGTCGGCCGTGGCGTTCGGCGACATCTTCGGCACGCCGAGCTTCCTGTGGGGCATCACGGTGGTTGCGGCCGGCACCTCGGTCCCGGATGCCTTCGTGAGCATCCGGGCATCCCGGGCCGGCAATCCCGTGACGAGCGTGGCGAACGTGTTGGGCAGCAACATCTTCGACCTTCTCGTCTGCATCCCTGCCGCGGCCCTCGTCGCCGGCACAGTCGCCATCAACTACTCTGTGGGGATGCCCATGATGGGGGTGCTTTCGCTCGCCACCCTGATTGTCCTCCTTACGATGCGATCCGAGATGGTTCTAACCACCCCTGAGGCCTGGGGGCTCATCGCCCTGTACCTGGCGTTCGTGGTGTGGATGGGGGCCGAGACGGTGGGGACGGTTGATCTCATTCCCCACCTTCCCCCGCCGGCCCACACCCCGTGACGCCCCAAGCGAGCGGTCGTGCCGGCGGGAACCGGCGCCTGCTACTCGTCCCCGTCAAAGGCGAGGGCTGCAGAGTTGATGCAGTACCGCTGTCCGGTGGGCTCCGGGCCGTCGTCGAAGAGGTGCCCCAGATGGGCCCCGCACTCGTCACACACCACCTCGGTCCGGCGCATCCCGAGGCTGTGGTCGGACGTCAGATGAACGTTTCCATCCTCCACCACGTCGTAGAAGCTGGGCCAGCCGCTGCCGGATTCAAACTTGGTGTCGGAGTCGAAGAGGGGCGTCTCGCAGACCACACAGCGATACAGCCCATCGCCCTTGTGGTCCCAGTACTGTCCACTGAAGGGCTTCTCCGTGCCCGCCTCCTGGGTCACGTGGTACTGCTCCTCGGTCAGCTCGTCGCGGAGCGTATCGTTCGACGGGCGGGATGAGTCAATTTCGGCCATATCGGCAATGCGGGTTTGAAACGTGATCAGTTCAATGGGGGGCGGGCGCTACGATCCGGAGGCGTCGGCCGACCCGGATGCCCGGCCCTCCCCTGACTCTCCGTCCTCTTCGATCACCGTAGCCTCGTCCGGCTCGTGATCGTCGGCAGATCCATTTTCCTCAGACGCGGCTGCGCCGTTGGTCGTGGGCATGTGGCCAATCTCGTCGGTGTCGCCGTTGACCAGGTTGAGCACGTCTTTGCCGGGGACCTCTTCCCGCTCGATGAGCATCTCGGCCAGTTGATCGAAGGCCTCGCGGTGTTCGGTCAGGGTATCCACGGCCCGCTGGAAGGCATCCTCCGAGATGCGGCGGATTTCCTCGTCGACCTCTCGGGCCGTGTCGTCACTGTACTCGCGTCCCTTCGCAATCTCGTCCCCGAGGAACACGTTTCCTTGATCCTCCCCCAGGGAGATGTGCTTAAACTGATCGCCCATTCCCCAGTCGAGGACCATCTTCCGTGCCATCTTGCGGACCTGCTTGAGGTCGTTCTCGGCGCCGCTGGTCGCGGTGTCGAAGATGAGTTCCTCCGCCGCGCGACCGCCCATGATGACGGCCAGGCGGTCCAGAATGTAGTCGAGCCGGTAGAGGTACTTGTCCTTCTCCGGCAGTTGCTGGGTCACCCCCATGGCCTTCCCCCGGGGCACGATGGTCACCTTGTGCACCGGGTCGGCGTTGGGAAGCACCGCCCCGACGATGGCGTGGCC
>ERZ1034573.76-NODE-76-length-25390-cov-50.366686_pt1 | contig 25390 bp, 25 predicted proteins | sample MGYA00520641_ERZ1034573 | MGnify/ENA primary metagenome ERZ1034573 (study PRJEB33760, sample SAMEA4777724) | hypersaline lake metagenome | biome: hypersaline environment; feature: brines | place: Spain | collected 2014-08 | depth 0 m ...
TCGTCGAAAACGGCACGGCCCAGCCCAAAAACGTGACCCTCGGCGTCCGCACCGACTCCACCGTGCAGGTGACCGGCGGCCTCTCGCTCCGCGACACGGTCATTACGTCCGGCATTCAGGAGATGCGAGCGGGCTTGCCGGTTCAGATTGAGAACATCGAGAATCGAGGGTCGAGCCTGGAGGAAAAGGAATGAGGTGCATGCATCGAGGCTGTGCCGGTGGATCTATCATCGATCCAGCGAGCGTAGCGAGCGGCCGATTCTCCAAAGGGCGCCCTCGTGCGTTGAGTCCATCGGTCGTCCACATCCTACTTCCCCGATAGCTTCTAAGCGATGTCGCTGTATTCCCTCAGCATCCGTCGGCCCGTCCTGTCGACGGTCTTCGCGCTGCTCATCATGATCTTTGGGGCGGTGGGCTTCTACTTCTTAGGCGTGCGCGAGTACCCCGCCGTGGACCCGCCCATCATCAGCGTCACCACCTCGTACCGCGGGGCCAATGCCGACGTGATCGACTCGCAGATCACCGAGCCGCTGGAGGAGCAGATTAACGGGATCGACGGCATTCGCACCATCGAGTCGGTGAGCCGGCAGGGGCGCTCGACGGTGACGGTGGAGTTTGACCTGGGCGCCAACCTCGAACGGGCCGCGAACGACGTGCGCGAGCGGGTGAGCCGCGCCCAGCAGCAACTCCCGCCCGACGCCGAGCCGCCCAGCGTATCGAAGTCCGACGCCAGCGCGCCGCCGATTGTCTTTCTGAACATCAAGTCGGACACGCGGGGCCTGATGGAGCTGACGGAGATCGCGGACAAGCGCTTCAAAGAGCGGCTCCAGACCATCGAGGGGGTGAGCCGGGTCGACATTTGGGGCGACAAGACCTATTCGATGCGCCTGCAGCTCGATCCTCAGAAGCTCGCGGCCTACAACCTGACGCCGCTGGACGTCCGCCGCGCCCTGGATCGCTCCAACGTAGAACTTCCCTCCGGGCGCATAGAGGGGAAGAACATCGAGCTGACGGTGCGCACGAAAAGCCGTCTGGAGACCGTCGAGGAGTTCAACTCGCTCCTCCTGAAGCAGAGCGAGAGCGGGCAGACCGTGCGGCTGGAGGACGTGGGGAAGGCGGACATTGCGCCGCTGAACCAGCGCACGCTCCTGCAACGCGACGGGGTGCCCATGGTGGGCGTCGTGCTGCGTCCGCTCCCCGGCGCCAACTACATCGACATTGTCGACGAGTTCTACAACCGGCTCGACCGCATCCGGTCGGACCTGCCCAGCGACCTGGAGCTCGGCATTGGCTTCGACAACACCGAGCCGATCCGGGACAGCATCAGCGAGGTGCAGCAGACGATCTTCATCGCGTTTCTCCTCGTGGTGCTCATCATTTTCTTGTTTCTCCGCGACTGGCGGTCCACGCTCATTCCGCTGGTGGTGGTGCCCATCGCCCTCATCGGGTCGTTCTTCGTGATGTACGCGATGGGCTTCTCCATCAACGTGCTCACGCTGCTCGCGCTCGTGCTGGCCATCGGGCTGGTGGTGGACGACGCGATTGTGGTGCTGGAGAACATCTACTCGAAAATTGAGGAGGGCAAAGACACCATCACGGCGGGGCTGGAGGGGACGCGGGAGATTTTCTTTGCCGTCGTGGCCACCTCCGTCTCGCTCGTCATCATCTTCGCGCCCATCATCTTCATGGGCGGCCTCACCGGGCAGTTGTTTAAGGAGTTTGGGGTGGTCATTGCGGGGGCGGTGGCGTTCTCGTCGTTCGTGGCGCTCACGCTCACGCCCATGCTGTCCACGCGCCTGCTAACGCAGCGGGAGGAAAAGCCGTGGATCTACCGCAAGACGGAGCCCTTCTTTGAGGCGCTGACCGACGCCTACCGCCGCTCGCTGGCGTCGTTCATGGAGTACCGGTGGGCGGCCTTCGTCATCATGGCGGGCTGTGGGGCGCTCATCGCGACCTTTCACGTCACGCTGCCGCAGCAGCTGGCGCCGCTGGAGGACCGCAGCCTCGTGCGCATTAGCACGGCGGCCCGGGAGGGGGCGACCTACGACTACATGGACGGGTACGTGGACAAGATGTACCGGGCGCTCAACGAGACCATTCCCGACAAGCACCAGCGGGCCACCATCTCGGTCACCTCGCCGGGCTTCGGGGCGGCCAGTTCGGTGAACTCGGCGTTCATGTTTACGCGGCTGGTGCCGCCGTCCGAGCGGGACGTGTCGCAGATGCAGTACGCCGACAGCCTGCAGGCGGCCTTTGGGCAGCTGGAGGGGGCGCGCACCTTCGTGTCGCAGGAGCCGACGATCTCGGTGGGCGGCGGCCTGGGGGGGCTGCCGGTGCAGTACGTTCTGCAGACGGCCAGTGTGGAAAACCTGCGCGAGACGCTGCCGGAGTTTTTGCAGGCGGCACGGGCGCAGGACGAGCTTGCGTTCGTGGACGTGAACCTGAAGTTCAACAAGCCGGAGCTGCAGGTGGAGATCGACCGCGACCGGGCCAACAACATCGGCGTCTCCCCGCTCGACGTGGCGCAGACGCTGCAGCTGGCCCTCGCGGAGCAGCGGGTGGGCTACTTCGTGCGGGACGGGGAGCAGCGCCAGATTCTCGCGACGGTCGACGAGGAGGACCGCGACGCGCCGGTCGACCTGACGAGCCTGTACGTCCGGTCCGCGAGCGGCGAGCCGGTGCCGCTCGACAACCTCGTGTCGGTGAGCGAGCAGGCCACGCCGCCCCAAATTTTCCGCTTCAACCGCTACATGTCCGCCACCGTGAGCGCGCGCCCGGCGCCCGGCAACACGATCGAGGACGGCATCGGGGCGATGGACCGCGTGGCGGACGACGTGCTCGGCCCGGCGTTCTCGACCACCCTCACCGGCCAGTCGCGCGACTTCCAGGAGACGTCGAACCAGCTGCTCTACGTCTTCGGGCTGGCGCTCGTCCTGATCTACCTGGTCCTTGCGGCCCAGTTCGAGAGCTTCCGCGACCCGCTCGTCATCCTCTTCACCGTGCCGCTGGCCCTGGCGGGGGCGATGCTGTTCCTCTGGTACTTCAACCAGACGATCAACATCTTCAGCCAGATCGGCATGGTGATGCTGATCGGGCTGGTGGCGAAGAATGGCATCCTCATCGTCGAGTTTGCGAACCAGCGCAAGGCCGCGGGCCTGTCAATCCGGGAGGCCATCGAGGAGGCGGCGGCGGTGCGCTTCCGGCCCATCCTCATGACCGCCCTCTCCACGATCCTCGGCGTGCTGCCCATTGCGCTGGCGCTGGGGGCGGGGGCGCAGAGCCGTGTCCCAATGGGGGTGGCCGTCATTGGCGGGCTCCTCGTGGGCACCGTTCTCTCGCTCTACGTGATTCCCGCCACGTACACCTACCTCACGAGTGAGGACGCCGGGCCCGCACTGGTGGGCGACGGCGGGGCCGGCGGGGATGGGCTGCCGGAGGAGGGAATGGCCCCCCAACAACAGGGAGCGCCCTCCGGGTAGAAGCGCCGCTGCCGGTATTGCGTATCGCGTGTTTCGTGCCCATCTGATACGCGAAACGTGATACGTGAGGCGGCTTCCGACTTGTGGATCGCGCATCACGAATCACTTCTCCCGCGTCCTGTACATGATTCCAATTCTTCGTCTCGTCCCGGTCCTTCTCGTCGGGGCCATGCTCGCGCCGTCGCTCGTCCAGGCCCAGCAGCCGGCTCCCCGAGACACCCTCCGCCTCGACGCCGCCGTCCAGCGGGCGCTCGACGACAATCGGCAGGCCCGCATCGCGCGTCGCGAGACGGACATCGCCGAGAACAACGTCTCGCTCGGGAACGCCGGCTTTCTCCCCACCCTCTCGGGACAGGCCAACTACTCAAAAACCCGCTCCAACTCGGAGCAGGTCTTCCTGTCCGGTGAGACGCAAAGCACGGACGGGGCGACGTCGACCCAGTCCGGGGCCGGGGCGGACCTCCGGTGGACCGTGTTCGACGGCCTGCGGCCCTTCGCGACCTACGACCGCCTCGGGGCGGAGCGCGACCGGCAGGCGGCCGCGACCGACGAGCAGGTCGAAACCCTGGTGGCCGACGTGATTGAGGGCTACTACGACGTGGCGCGGCAGCAGCAACAGCTCGAGGTGCTGCGGGAGGCGGTGGCCATCTCCCGCGAGCGGCTGCGCATCGTGGAGCTCCGGCGGGACCTTGGGTCGGCCTCCGACCTGGAGGTGCGGCAGGCGCGCGTGGACCTGAACGCCGACTCGACGGAGGCCCTGCGGCAGGCGGCGGCCCTCACCAACGCGAAGAACCAGCTCAACCGGCTGCTGGCCCGCCCCGAAGACGCTTCCACCCGGTACGCGGTCGCCTCCGCGATTGAGGTGGACACGAGCCTGCAGTACGCGTCCACTCAGCAGACGGCCCTGCAGGAGAGCCCCGCCCTGACGCAGGCCCGCGAGGCCCTGCGGGCGGCCCAGGCCGAGCAGCGGGAGCTGCGGGCCGACTTCTTCCCCACGGTCGACTTGACGGCGGGCCTCAACTACTCGCAGCTCAACGCGGAAAGCGGCTTCGTGCAGGAAAACACGAGCACGGAGGTGACCTACGGGGTGTCGCTCACGCTCGACCTCTTCGACGGACTCAACCGGTGGCGTCGCACCCAGAACGCGGACATCCGAACGACCAACGCGCGCCTCGCGGTGGAGGACGTCCGGTCGCGACTCGTGACCGAGCTCACGAACGCCTACGAGCGGTACCGGAACCGCCTCCGCCTCGTGGACCTCGAGCGGCAGACCCTAAAAGCCGTGCGGGCGAACGTGGACGTGGCCCTGGAGCAGTTTGAGCAGGGCACCATCACGAGCGTCGAGCTCCGCGAGGTGCAAGAGCAGTTCGTTCAGGCCGAGAGCCGCCTCCTCACGGTGCAGTTCGAGGCGAAGCAGGCGGAGGTCGAGCTGCTGCGCCTCAGCGGCCAGCTGCTCGACCGATACTAAAAGCGTACCGGAGTCCCAAACGAGGGAAGGCCCGAGGCTACATCCGGCAGGTGCGGATGTCGGTGACGATGATGCCGCGGGCGTCCAGCTCGGTGAGGTCGTCCATGACTGCGTTGACGGACTCCCGCTCAATCATGGCCTTCACGGCCACCCATCCGTCCTTGTTGAGGGGCGACACGGTGGGGGACTCGATGCCGGGGGTGATCTTGCGGGCCTCGGGAAGGTGTTCCTCTGGCAGGTCGTACTCCACGACCACGTACTCGCGGGCCACGATGATGCCCTTCACCCGCTCCGCGAAGTGCTGGGCGGCATCCTTCTCCATCGTGTGTCCGTTTTGGGCCACCAGCACCGCCTCGGTATTCAGGATGGGGGCGCCGATTGTCGCGAGCCCGGCCTCGTCGATGGTGCGGCCGGTCTGGACCACGTCGGCGATGACGTCGGCCACGCCAAGCTGGATCGAGATCTCGACGGCCCCGTCCAGCGAAATCACGCGCGCGTCTACGCCCCGCTGCTCCAGGTCGCGGCGCACGAGCGTATCGTAGGACGTGGCGATGCGCGTGTCGGCGGTAAAGGCGTCGGGCGTCAGGTCACTGGACTTGGGCGCGGCGTAGCAGAAGCGGGCCGCCCCGAAGCCGAGATCCAGCACATGGGTCACGTCGGCCCCGCTGTCGTAGGTGAGGTCGAGGCCCGTCACGCCCAGGTCGATGATGCCCTTGCTCACGTACGTCGCGATGTCGCGGGGGCGCAGAAAGACGAACTCGACGCCGTAATCGGGGTCGCGCACGGACAGCTCACGGCCGCGGCGGCGGCAGTTGTAACCGGCCTCGTCGGCCAGGGTCACGGCGCCGTCTGCGAGGGCGCCTTTGTTGGGGAGAGCGATTTGTAGCATGAGGGGGGTCGCTTGGTGGATGAAGATGGTTTGTCGCCCGGGCCTGCGCGGTGGGGACGTAGGGGGGAACCGGGTACCGGCGTTCAGGGGCCGGCATGTCCGTCGCCCCCACGCGCCCGCCGCCTCACAAGTGCTCGTAGACGTCTTCGAGGTCGAGGTCGCACGCGATCATGAGAACCTGCAGGTGGTAGAGAAGCTGAGAAATCTCTTCGGCGGTGCGGTCCGGGCCCTCGTGCTCGGCGGCCATCCACACCTCTCCGGCCTCCTCGATCACCTTCTTGCCAATGGCGTGGCGCCCCTCCTGTACGGCCTGGACGGTTCCGGAGTCCGGGTCCTGCCGGTCGACCTTGTCGGCAAGTTCGGCGAACAGTTCCTCGAAGCGTTTCATGGCACGGGAGGGTCGGGGAAGGGAGTCAACGATAGAATACGGGACGGGCCCGCCCTCGAAAACGACCCGACGGACGATTGGCGAAGAATTCAGGGCTGCCTGCCCTTCGGACCGTCGACGAAGTCTCCAGAATCCGAGTCGTGGAACGGCCGGCGGCGTGTGGGGACCGTAAAAATTCGGGAAGGGGCGTTCGGCGGACTTGCAGGTTGGCGGTCTGCTTTAGTATGTTCTGAATCCAGTATACAGTCTCATACTAACAGATCGACACACCCACGCCCATGTCCAATTTGCTCTCGCTCCGGTCGTCGCACACGGCCCTCGTCGATGCGCTCCGTGAGGAACGGGCGTCCGCGCTGCTCCAGGCGGTTGGCGTGGTTGGCTTTGCCCTGCTGACGGCCATTGCGGCGCAGGTGAGTTTCCGGGTGTACCTGTGGGAGGTCCCCATTACCCTGCAGACGGCGGCCGTCTACGCCAGTGGGTTGTACCTCGGCTGGCGCAATGGACTGCTCGCGCAGGCGCTGTACCTGGGGCTCGGCCTCTTCCTGCCGGTGTTTGTAGGAGACGGGTACGGCACGAGCTACCTCTTCGGCGTGGTCTCGTCCGGCTACCTGCTTTCCTATCCGCTCGCGGCGGCGGTCATCGGGGCCCTCTCGAAGCGGTGGAACGCGTTTTCCGGGAGCACGCTCGCCTCGATGGTCGGGGCCGGGATTGTCTTCGTATGCGGCGTCGTGTGGCTGCACTACGCGGCCGGGCACGGCACCTGGATGGAGTCGATCGACAAGGGCTTCCTCCGCTTCGCGGTGATCGACCTGGTGAAGGTGCTCGGCGTCGGTCTTCTCTACAGTGGGACGCGGTACCTGGCCCGCGACGATGCGTAGCGGCCGGGGGCGTGAGGACGGCGGGTGTGGTGGGGGGCACCCGTCCTCCCTACAGATCGTTGAGGTCGACCTCCTCCTTGATGGCCTTATAGGCCTCCCATGAGATGAGCACGGCGTGCGGTTCATTGTTCTTCTGAATAAGTACGCCGTTGTTCGTCGATTGGACCTGCTCGATGAGGTCGGAGGTCTCCGACCGGAGTTCGGTGATGGTTGCGACGGCGTCTACGCCTTCGGTATTGTACATTGGTGGGTGTAAGAGACTCGTGCAGAAGGTGACGATTCATTGGGCGGACGCATAATCACGAGCGACCGTGATTTCTGTCCTTGGAGTTCGTGAAGTCTATCCCGCTATTTCCAAAGAAACTACTTCATTCTTTTGGGAAAGATCCCGAGCCAAGGACGGCAAAAAATAAGGTGGGCGAGAGGAATACAAAAAGTATACTGGGCACCACGAACGTGCTGGGTAGTTTGCGGCGGGATGTGTCGCACATGACCTCCGTCATCCACGTCTGCGTCGTCGGTCCCTCTTGCCACGTGCGGCGCCCTCATGCGGGCGGCGAGGAGCTGGAGCGCCTCGGCGTGGCAAATCGCGATTCGGTTGTGGGCGCGTGTTGATTCATCCTCTGGGTAGACACGAAGAAATACGTTTGTTCGAGCGTCATTCTGAGCGACCGACGATCGAAGGGAGGCGGGAGCCGAAGGGGCCCGCAGGGTCATCCTCTGGGAATCGCTCTGGCTCAGCGAGGATGCTGATTTCGGGACGCATCGGCAAGGGTCTCTTGCGTGTCTACTTAGGACATCGGTCGCTTCCCGAGAGACGGCGTCGTGCACGGAGCGCTTCTCCGTCTTCGAGACCCGCAGGCATGGACGGCGCTCGGCCGGTATGAAGGGTACGAGCTGGCAATGAGAACCGGCTCCATTTCGTGCGACGGCGGGTGTCTCTCGCTGCGCCTGTCGACCGGACGGCGTGAGGGGACTGGTCCAATGACGCCCCGGCGGGTCGTCCCGGAGTGCCCTCTGGCGACTGGTCGTGTATGCTCAGAGCGGCGACGGGACGTGAAGAGGTGTGGGAGGGTGTGGCACCCGGGTTGTGACTGTCGACCTGGGCCCCGACCTTGCGTCGTTCCGTATCCCACAAACAAAACCTTCCGTCCCATGCACGTCCTTACCACGATCGGACCGGATAACAGCACGAAGGCCGTCTTGCCGTTCATTGCGGGCAAGGGGGCCCTTAGCCGCGGAGGGAGCGTGGCGCTTTTTGCGATGCAGGAGGCCACCTACCTCGGCGCCCCCAGCCACGTCGACCTCACTGAGCTCAAGGCGCCGGGCCTGCCGACCGTACAGGCCGTTCTCGAAACGCTCCGTGCGGAGGACGCCCTCGACGAATTTGTGGTCTGCAAGCCCTGTGCCGAGGCCCGGGGCATTCAGGCAGCGGACCTTGCGCCGTGGGCCACGTTCGGTGGGGCCGACGACCTGGCGCGGCAGGCGGCCGGGCACGACACGACGATGACGTTCTGAGTAGGGGCCGGGCGGCGCGGCCGACCGCTGGGGCGCTCGGCAAATACCCGGCCGCCCCGAAGCGGGCATGGTATTTGTCTGGTAATGTCGGGGAACCCTTCTCCGAAGAAACCGCCTCCTCATGCCCCAGTCGATCCCGCCTGTTCCCAGTGCCCTGCGGAGCCTTCTCGTGCTCGTTGCATCCGTGGGGATGGTGGGATGTGCCACCCTCATTCACGGGTCCTCGCAGGAGATTGTGGTGGAGTCCACTCCCTCCGAGGCGCAGGTCGAGGTGAACGGCCGTCCCGTGGGGGAGACGCCCACGACGACGGTTCTGAAACGGAACCGCGAGTACTCCATCAGCATCTACCAGGAGGGGTATGAGCCCCACCACACCACCCTTCGTCCGGGGCGCAGCCTCTGGGCCACGGTCAATCTGCTGAACTTTTTCGTCCCGGGCCTGCTCGTGGACGCCTCCACCGGGGCGTTGTATTCCCTCGACCCCGGCACCGTGGCCCCCGAACTGCAACCCGTAGACTCAACCGCGGTCGACCCGCCCCCGTCCGACGAGGAGGGCGGGGCGCCGTAGCGCCGGAACCGGGGCGCCCCTACGGTGAGAACACGGGCGGCGACGGTGTGCCCGGCCCGACGCTCGCGCCCGGGTGCCTCCGGAACGGAACGGCGCCTGCAGGGCTAGTCGATCGATAGCTCACTCACGCGCTGCTCGGCCTCCTCCAGCCGGTCGAGGCATTCGTTGGCCAGGGCCACGCCTTCCTCGTAGGCGTCGAGGGCCTCATCCAGCGAAGCGGGATCGTCTTCGAGGGTGTCGACGATGTCTTCGAGGCGCTCCAGGGTGTCTTCAAACGTGCGGTCGGCGGCGTCGGATGCGTCGGGCATGGGGGGGCTGAAAGGAGGCAGTCGGGCGAACGAGGAGACGAAAGGGTTCGAAAAAACCCTTGTTCAAATGCGTTGAAAGCCGGGTCGGTTCGGGAAGAAGGGATGGACGGGGACCGTGGCGGTGTCTATCCTGTGCGGTGGATACAGCTCGTTTCCCTCACCACGCTCCCTTCCCGCCATGGACCTCGGACTTCAGGATCGGACCGCCATCGTCACCGGCGCGAGCCGCGGCATCGGCAAGTACATTGCACAGGCCCTCGCCCGCGAGGGGTGTGACGTGGCCATCTGTGCACGCACCGCCTCGGACCTCGACGAAGCCGCGGCGGAGGTGCGGGAGGAGGGGGCGGAGGTGCTCGCCCTCCCCATGGACGTGACGGAGGCGGGGGAGCCGGAGCGCCTCGTCGAGGAGACCTACGACCGATTTGGGCGCATCGACACCTATGTCGGCAATGTGGGCGGCAACCGACGGGGGAGCTTCGAAGAGCTGTCCGACGAAGACTGGGAGGACCTGATGGACCTGAACTTCATGTCGCACGTCCGCGTGAGCCGGGCGGCCGTCCCGCACATGCGGGAGGTGGAGGGCGCCTCCATCTGCTACATCTCGTCCATCTTTGGGCGGGAGCTCGGCGGCGCGGGGCTGTCTCTCTACAACACCACCAAATCGGCCCTCATCAGTGTAAGCAAGGTGATGGCCCAGGACCTTGCCCCCGAGATCCGCGTCAACAGCGTGGCGCCGGGCTCCATCCGATTTCCGGGCGGCAGCTGGGACCGGCGCGTGAAGGAGAACCCGGAAGAGATGGAGCAGTTCGTCGAGGAAAACATTGCGATCGAGCGCTTCGGGCGGGCCACAGAAGTGGCCGACGCCGTCACGTTTCTCTGCTCCGAGCGGGCCAGCCTCATCACCGGGGCCTGCATCAACGTGGACGGCGGCCAGAGCCAGTCGCTGATCTAGGCGCGGCGGCTACTCGAAGCGGGTGAAGGTGGCCCGGACGCGGCGGGTCTGCGGCTCGGAGGGGCGCCACTGCACGAGAATGGGGCTCTGGTAGCGGCCCTGTTCAATCGTCCCTTCGCCGTTGGCCTCGTCCTCGGTCACGAGCAGGCTGACCGACCGCTTCATCCGTAGGAACCGCTCGGCCGGCACCGCGAGGCACTTGTCGATGATGCGCTCGATCAAGGACTCGCTTAGTCCCAGGGTATCGACGACCTTGTTGACGAGCCGGACGAGGTCGTACTTCGCGTAGTTCTTGGCCTTGTTGGGGATGGCGCCGGGGTCGCGGAGCATGTTGCGGCCCTTCCGCGCCATGAACTGCAGCGGGTCCTGAAGAACCTCCACCAGGTCGTGCTTCATCAGGAGGGTCTCGTACTCGTTGACCGTGAGGCCCACGTGCTTCTCCTCGGGGACGAGTTCGAGGTGCACACGGCCCGTGGTGATCCCGCGTGCGGCCAGCCGCTCGTGCAGCGTCTTGAAGATGCCGAGCCGCGGGTCCCGCAGGCTCACCGAGTCGATGGAGTGGTCGGAGACCGGCACCTCGAGTTCTGTCTGGTCGACGATCCGTTCGTTGTCGTACCCGATGACGGTCGTACGGCGCTCGCGGCGGTCCTGGTTGTCCTTGTTGATTCCGTCAAGGTCAATGAAAAAGACCGGCCGGGCCGGGGTGCTGGGGTACGTGACGCAGTTTTCGAGCCCCGAGCCGATGAATGTGAGGTGGGAGTCGGCGTTGCGGGGCTCAGTGCGGCGCTGCTTGGGACTCAGCTCCTTCCGAAGGTGGAGCTGGTCGTGCTGGTAGTCCGCCCCGTAGGGAAAGAGCTCCCGAAAGGGATCTAGAAACTCGTGGACCTGGTCCTGACACTGGTCGAGCCGGTTGCAGATGGTTTCCTCCAGGTAGCCGGCCGTCGTGTGGTACGAACAGTAAAGGGCCTGTTCGTGGTTGCGCAAGAACCCTTCGGCTTCCTGCTCCACGTGTTGATTTACGTCGATGACGTCCACGCGCTGCTCCGGCTGAAACTGAATCGTAAGTTGGGTCGGGTCCGAAGCCATAGATCGCGGGACGTTGACAGTCGGGCCGGCCGTGGGGCAGAGAGGCGAAAAGGCGGTGGGCATGCCGGGCCGTCATGGGAAAAGGGGATAACGGCACCCGGCAAAGAACGGTCGGATGTACAGCCTACAAACAGGGCGGTTCCTGGTCAAGGCCTTGCGCTCCCTGCCCGTGTGCACCTTGCGCAGGAGGGGGGCGAGGCGCCGACTTTACGATGCCGTGACATCTTCGGCAGGGGAAATGGGCATAGGGGACAACCGGCTGGGCGCTTGGAGAGGGGGACCGCCACGGTCATCCATCGTCCGGAAGCACCTCGGCGTCGCGGTGCCCGTCCTGGAAATGGAGCCGCACCCGGTCGCCGTCCTGAAGCGACTCGGCGGATTGGACGGACGTGCCGTCTTGAGTAAGGTGCACGTAGCCCCGGCGCAGGGGCTGCTCGGGGTCGAGGGCGTGCAGGCGGTCGCGGAGATGTGCAAGGCGCGTGCGGGCCCGGTCGACGGCCCGGGCGCCGCCCCGCCCCAGTCGGTCCACGAGGGCGTCGAGGTGCTGTCGGTGCTGCTCCAGGCGACGGGCCGGGGCGTGGAAGGCCCGCGACGCCACGAGCGCGTCGACGCGCTGGCGGGCATCCTGGAGGCGGCCCGTGACCCGGGAGCGGAGGCGGTCGTGCAGGGCGCGCACGCGGTCGGCCACATCTCGTCGGTCCGGCACCACGCGTTCGGCCGCCGCGGACGGCGTGGCGGCCCGCTCGTCGGCCACGAGGTCGGCAATCGTCACGTCCGACTCGTGCCCGACGGCGCTCACGACCGGCAGATCGGACGCGTCGAGCGCCCGCGCCACCACCTCCTCGTTAAACGCCCACAGGTCCTCGGTGGAGCCGCCGCCCCGGCCTACGATCAACAGGTCGGGCCGCTGGGCATCGTCGGCGGGCAGGTCGTTGAAGGCCGCCACCGCGTCGGCGACGGCCCGGGGGGCGTCGAGGCCCTGTACCTTCACCGGACACAGCACCACCTCGGCCGGCGGAAACCGGCGCGCCAGGCCCGACTGGATGTCGTGGATCGCCGCCCCCTGGCCCGACGTGACGACGCCAATGGTGTCGGGAAACGCGGGCAGCGCCTGCTTGCGCTCGGGGGCGAAGAGCCCTTCCGCCTGCAGCTTCTGCTTGAGCTCCTCGAACGCCTTCTGCTGGGCCCCCTTGCCCGCCTGCCGCATCGCCTGCGCCTGAATCTGCAGGTCGCCCCGCCGCTCGTAGACGGAGGCGTGGCCGTTCACGCGGACCTGCATGCCCTCCTCGGGCTCGAAGTAGACGTACTGCGTGAGGTGCTTCCACATCACACAGCGGATCTGCGCGTCCTCGTCCTTGAGGCTAAAGTAGCAGTGGCCGGACGCGGCCCGCGTAAAGTCGGACAGCTCCCCCTCCACCCACACGTCGTCGTAACGGTCCTCGACCAGGTCGCTCAGCCCCCGGGTCAGTTCGGCGACGCTGAGCACGGGGTCGTCGGCAGTGTTGTTCGTGGGGGGCATCTGCTACAGGAGCGGCTGCGGGAAAGTGACGCACATCGTAGAGGCCGGAACGCGACGGCCCATGGACGAATGGGGGACGGGGCGGAGAGATTCCGTCCGGTCGCCCGGCTTCAGGAAATGTTACGTGAGAGGTTTTTGAACGCCGGACCCTGCAGGGGCCCACCCCCGGCACACCGTGTGCGCCGCTCCGTACGGCATACTGATTTCGACCGCTCACTCTTCGATACATTGTGCAGGCGTCATGTCCGATCCCATCCGCATCCAGTTCGTGTGCCTCGGCAACATCTGCCGGAGCCCCCTCGCGAAAGCGGTCTTCCGCGACAAGGCAACGCAGGCCGGCCTGGCGGAGCACTTCGAGATCTCATCCTCGGGCACCGGCAGCTGGCACGTCGGCGATACGGCGGACGACCGGATGCGCCGGACCGCCCAGCGCAATGACCTCTCGCTGGAGGAGCACCGTGCGTCGCAGTTCGAGGCCGAAGACCTGGAGCGGTTCGACCACATCTTCGTGATGGACAAGAGCAACCTGAACGACGTCCTCCACCTCGACGAGGACGACCAGTACGGCGGCAAGGTGCGGCTCTTCCGCGAGTTCGATCCGGAGCCGGACGACTACCAGGTCCCGGATCCCTACCAGGGCGGGCGCAAGGGGTTCGAACGGGTCTACGAGATCGTCGAGCGGACCGCGGACATGCTCCTTCATCGCCTCGCCGACGAGTACGACCTGATCGACGTCGAGGACGAGCAGGAGGGAGCCGAAGAGCAGGAGCACGGCCACTGATCCGGTCCCATCCTAAGTGGGCGGCGACGCCCGTCGTGCTCTTTTCGTGCCCGCGCCCAGTCCCACACTCCATCGTATGTTGCCGGATGCGCTCCGTGACACCCTGGAGGAGCGGCTCGACGCAACGATCGAGTCGGTGGCGTCCGTCCGGGGCGGATGCATTGCAAACGCGTGCCGCCTCGAAACCGACGCCGCGCCGTTTTTTCTGAAGCACGGCCCCGACGAGGTGGCGCGCACCTTTCCCGGCGAGGCGGCGGGCCTGGAGGCCCTCGGCGCGGCCGACAGCCCCCTCGTGGTGCCGTCGGTCCACGACACCGCGCCCGCCACCGATGACCGCCCGGGGTTTCTCGTCATGGAGTGGGTCAACCCGGGGCGCGAGGGCCGGCGCTTCTGGGACCGGTTCGGGGAAGGGCTTGCGGCCCTGCACCGCCACACCGCCGACGCGTACGGGTTTGGCCAGGACAACTTCATCGGCCGACTGCCGCAGTCGAACGCGTGGACCGACGACTGGCCGACGTTCTTTCGGGAGCAGCGGCTGGCGCCGCAGGTGGACATGGCGCGGGAGCGCGGCCGGTGGCGCGACGGCTGGGGGACGGCGCTCACCACCCTCTACCGGCGCCTGCCGGACATCCTCCCCAGGTCGCCCGAGCCGTCCGTCCTGCACGGCGACCTCTGGAAGGGCAACTACCTGGTGACCGCCGTCGGCGACCCGGCGCTCGTCGACCCCGCTACGTACTACGGCCATCGCGAGGCGGACCTGGCCATGACTGAGCTCTTTGGCGGCTACGACGACCGCTTCTACGACGCCTACCGGTCGGCGTGGGGGCTGGCGCCGGAATACGGGACGCGCCGCGACGTCTACAACCTCTACCACCTCATCAACCACCTCAATCTCTTCGGGGGCGGCTACGCCGCGCAGGTGGAGGACACCCTTCGTCCCTTCAAGTAATTGAGGCAATTGACGGGACGCTACAGGCGGACGGTCATGTCGTGATCGACCGTCACGAGGCAGGAGAGGCGCCCCACGCCCATGCCGCTGAGCGTGCTGTCGAGGGCCTGCGTGGGGGGAGGGGCGCCCTCCACGATCTCGACTACGCACAGGCCGCAGTGGCCCCGCCCCCCGCAGTTGGCGATGTCCGTAACGGCATTGTGGGGCGAGTGCCCGTGGCGGCGCAGGGCCTGTCGCAGCGTGATGCCCGGCTCGACCTCGATCTTGTGTTGGTCGGCCTCGGTTTGGACCGTAATTGTGTGCGTGTCGGTCGTGGGAGCGGTCGTGCTCATGACAGTGGGGCGGGTAGACCGGAACAGTGAAGGGGGGGCGTTAGGCCGCCGTCTCGTTGGGCGGGTCCGCCAGCTGGTACTGGACGCGACGATACAGCAGGGTGGCGGCGGTCCCCCACAGGGCCACGCCGAGGGGCGCGGCGCCCCACCACGAAAGGCCGGTGAGAATGTGCACGGCGTCGGCGAGGCCCGCGGCCACAAACACGAGGGCCACGGCGAAAATGATGGAGTCGCGGACGATGACCTGGTCGGCATCCATGGACATAGGCGTACGGGAGGTTGAGTGGGCAGTCGATTCGGAAAGGGCACAACGGGGTGGGGCTACGGCACGTACCAGATGCCCCGCGCCGGGTCCAGCCACTCGCCCACGACGATGTGGGGCAGCGCCAGAAGACAGACGAAAATGGTGTAGAAGGCCACCGCCCCGCCGAGCAGTCCGGCGCCGCCCAGCGGATTCGGGACGAGCACGTAGAAGCCGGCCATGAGCCCGAACGTGACGAGCGCCCCCACGACCATCGCCGCCCAGGTGAGGGGAAGCGACAACCGGTCCGGCGCCGGGGCGTCGGACGCGACGGCCGTGGTGCGGGCGGTCTGGCGCAGGGTGTACCAGAGCGGGAAGTAGAGGCCCACCGCCAGCATCATGGGGACGAACGTGAAGTAGACGACCAGGAGCGTGGTCTCGGCCGCATCCGTGAGCCACGCCCTCGACAGCCCCCCGGCGTACAGCCCCCCACCGAGGTGGGCCACGAGGGCGAGGCCGTAGACCGTACCCACCGCCACCTGAACGTCCGCGAGGCGCGTGGCCAGCGGCAGGGGGCCCGCCGCGCCGAAGATGTGCACCATGTAGGTGGAGAACGTCACGTAGACGCCGGGCCAGGCCAGCAGTGGCACCAGCATGACGGCGCCGCCCCGCACGAAGGCCGCCAGGCCGCGCTGCCACGACGACTGCAGGTGCTCGGTCCCGCACAGGGCGTCCATCACCTTCAGCCCGCCGTGCCCGCCCTTGATGACCGCCGTGGAGAAGGCCAGGCCGAGCGCCACGACGGGCGCCACGAAGAAGAAGCCCACGAAGCCGACGAGGAAGGCGAGGTACAACACGATGTACCGCAGACTGAAGGAGACGCGGCGGTGGCGCAGGTTCTCAAAGTGCTCGTAGCCGCCGTGGGGCAGGTTGAGGGCCACCATTCCGATGAGGTACCCCACCATCTGCGCCTCCATCGAGAGCGACACGTCGAGCAGCGCGGCAAGGATCCCCCCGACCGCCAGGGCCCCGAGGGTGATGCGCGAGCCCCAGACGGCGAGGGCCGTGGGGGACTGCGCCGGGGCCTGGCGTGGGGGAGCAGAAACCGACGAAGCAGTGGACGTCGCCATGGGATCGAAAAAGTCACTTGACAGAATGGGTGAGACATCTACGCGGGGGTGTCGGCGGCGATGGCCTGGGCGGTCTGCTTGCCGCTAATCAGGCACATCGGCAGTCCGACGCCCGGCTGCGTGTCCGCGCCGGTGTAGTAGAGCCCCGGGGCCGTGTCGGCCCGGTGGGCGGGGCGCAGCGGGCCGGTTTGCCACAGCGTGTGGGCGAGGCCGAGGGCGTTGCCCTTCGGCTGCCCGAAGTGGTTCGCGAAGTCCGAGACGCAGGCCTCGTGCTCCACCGTGATGCGGCCCCGAAGGTCGACTGCGTGCTCGGCCAGATCCTCCAGCACCCGCTCGCGCATCCAGGCGCGACGGGCCGGCCCGTCGTTGAGCCCCGGTGCAATGGGCACCAGAATAAACACCGAGTGGTGCCCATCGGGGGCGTAGGAGCGGTCGGTCTTGGAGGGAACGTGAATGTAGTAGGCCGGATCGGTGGGCCACCCGGGTTCGTCAAAAATCGTCTCGAAGTGTGCGTCCCAGTCCACGGGAAGCACGAGGGAGTGGTGGCGGAGCGGATCCACGTCGCCCTCCACGCCCAGGTAGAGCAGGTAGGCGGACGGGCCGTAGGTCTGCCCGTCCCAGTGCGCGTCGTCGTGGTCCCGCTGGTCGGGCGGAAGGAGCGTCCGCTCCACATGGGCCGGGCTGGCATTGGCCACGACACAATCGGACGCCTGCGTGTCGCCGTTCGTGCGCACCCGCATGCCGTCTCCGTTCGGCTGGATTCTGGAAACGGGGGTGTTGCGCTCAAGGGTGACCCCGAGGCGATCGGCCAGGTCCACGAGGGCGTCGACGAGCACCTGCATGCCGCCCACCGGGTGAAAGACGCCCTGGTTGAAGTCGACGTGGCTCATCAGCGTGTACAGGGCGGGGGTGTTGTAGGGCGAGCCCCCGAGGAAGACCAGTTTGTACTCCAGAAGCTGGCGCAGCTTCGGGTGCTCCACGTATCCCCCCACGTGGCGGTCCATCGACCGAAGCAAGGGCAGGGCCCATGCCGCGCGCAACAGGTCGCCGTCGAGCCAATCCCGGAGCCGAGCCCGCCGGGGATAGACAAACCGGTCCATTGCGAGCTCGTAGACGGCCTCGGCGTGGTCGAGGTACTCATGAAATGCGTCGGCCGCCCCATCCTCGTAGGCTTCAAGCTTCGGCGCGAGGGCGTCCGGGTCGGCCGGCACGTCGAGCCGGTCGCCATCCTTCCAGAAAACGCGGTAGCTCGGGTCGAGGCGCTCCAGCTCGTACGCCGCGTCGACGGACGTGCCGAACGACTCGAAGAAGCGTTCGAACACCTCCGGCATCAGGTACCAGGAGGGCCCCGAGTCGAAGCGAAACCCATCGGACGCGAACGAGCCGGCCACCCCCCCGAGGTCGTCGTGTTGTTCGAACAGGGTGACGTCGGCCCCGGCGTCGGCGAGGTGACACGCCGCCGAGAGTCCGCCGATGCCGCCGCCCACGATGGATACAGAGTCCGGAACCGTCATGAATGCTGTGGCACTGGGTGCGTCAACGTAGCACTACCTCTATTCGTGCGCGGAGAAAGAAGATTCCCTATTTCAGATAAAAACATGTTCTTTTCTCTAAAGTAACGTTCTGCGCTGGGGAACGCCGGATCCCTTCCTTACCCTGGGGACTGTGGTGCCGGGGGCTGCTCCGGCCGACATTGCTTCTGAGTCTCGCACGTGACCGTCCTCACCAGTCTCCGTTCGCCCATGCCTGCTCTCTCCCCCGACACGCTTCTCGTCGACCTCATAGACGAACGGCCCACCCGTGCCCGCATTCTCGACCGACTCGGCATCGACTGGGGGCGGACGGGCGACCGCTCCCTCGCGGAGGCCTGCGAGGCGCAGGGGCTCGATCCCGAGACGGTCGCCCGGATGCTCGACGTGGCGGTCGAGACCGTGCCCACCGAGGGCAATCCCGAATGGCTGTCCGTATCCCTGCCGGACCTGATGGACCACATCCAGTCCACGCACCACGACTACCTGCGACGGGCGCTGCCCCGCCTCTCGAAGCGCCTGAAGAGGGCAAGCCGGAACCCGGACGCGGAGACGTCCCGGTGGTTCGAGCGGGTCCGCGGGGCCTTTCAGGCCTTGAAGTCGGACCTGATGACGGACCTCCGGCGGGAGGAAGAGTACGTATTTCCCGCCCTCCGGACCGTCGCCGAGGGACGGGTGCTGCCCGACGGGTCGACGCCGAGCCGGGAGACGCTCCGGCACATGGCGGACCAGCACGACGACACGAAGACGAAGCTGGAGCGTCTCCGGTCGCTGACGGACGGGTACCAGGCGCCGGAGGGGGCGGATCGGGGGCTCCAGGACGTGATGAATCGACTGCACGAGCTGGAGGTGGACCTGCGCCGCCACCTCCACGAGGAGCTCCACATCCTCTTCCCCCGCGCGGAGTCGCTCCTCTGATCGCCGCCGCCCGTGCGCCGTCTCCTCCTGTAGATTGTGTGCCCTGCCATGAACGTTGACCTTGACCTCCTCCGCCAGTACAACCAGTCGCTTCCCCGCTATACGAGCTACCCGACCGCCCCACACTTCGGGGAGGCCGTGGGGCGGGAGACCTTTCGGGCAGAGGTGTGGCGCGCCAACACGGCCGCGCCCGAGGCGCCGCTCTCGCTGTACCTGCACCTGCCCTTCTGCCGGCAGCTCTGCTACTACTGCGGGTGCCACATGAAGGTAACGCACGACCCGGCGCGCATCGCGAAGTACCTCCGCTACCTGAAGCGCGAGATCGATTTGCTGGCCCCGATGCTGTCGTCGGACCGGCCCGTGACCCAGGTGCACTGGGGCGGCGGCACGCCCACCCTGCTGTCCCCGGAGCAGATTCGGGAGCTGGGTGAGCATCTTCGCGACCGCTTCCGGATGGCGCCCGACGCCGAGATGAGCATCGAGGCCGACCCTCGGGGGCTGACGGAGGACCACATCGCCGCGGCCCGCGAGATCGGGATGAATCGTCTGAGCCTCGGGGTGCAGTCGTTCGACCCCACGGTGCAGGAGGCCATCAACCGGGTACAGCCGGAGCGGCTCACGCGAACCGCCGTGCAGTGGGCACGAGACCACGGCATTGAGAGCGTCAACCTCGACCTGGTGTACGGCCTTCCCCACCAGACGCCCGACACGATGGCCGACACGCTCGGCGGGGTCGTGGATCTCGCGCCGGACCGGATTGCGCTGTACAGCTACGCGCACGTCCCGTCCGTGCTGGAGCACCAGCGCCTCATCCCGGAGGAGGCGCTGCCGGCCCCGACCGAGCGGCTGCGGCTCTTCAAGCAGGCGCTTGAGAGGCTGACGACCACGGCCGGCTACCGGTTCATTGGGCTAGACCACTTCGCGAAGCCGGACGACGAGCTCGCGCTCGCGCAGGACAACGGCACGCTCCGCCGGAATTTTCAGGGCTACTCGACCCGTGCGGGGGCCGACGTCTACGCCTTCGGCCTCTCCGGCATTCACCAGCTCTCGGGGCTCTACGCCCAGAATACGAAGAACCTGCGCACGTACTACGACCAGATCGATCAGGACGAGCTGACCGTCTATCGGGGATATCGACCGACTCAGGAGGATCGGCTGCGGCGTCACGTCATCATGCAGCTCATGTGCAACGCCGAGGTGCAGAAGGGGGCGGTCGAGGCGCGGTTCAACGTCGACTTCGACGCCCACTTCAGCGCGGCCCTCGACCGCCTGCGCCCACTGGAGCAGGACGGGCTCGTCGCGCTGGGCCCAGACGCGATCACCGTGCGTCCGCCGGGGCGCCTGCTGGTCCGCAACGTGGCCGCGGCCTTCGACGCGTATCTGCACGACGCCGCCCCGGATGCGCAGCCCGCCTACTCCGAAAGCGTTTGACGCCCACGGTTCATTCATGCCTCTTCTTTCACACCGACCTGCTTTCCAATGAGCTCTTCTACCGCACTTGCCCCGTCCACCGCCCCCAACATCATCCAGGGCGGCATGGGCATCGGGGTCTCCAGTTGGCGCCTCGCCCGCCATGTGGCCCGGCGGGGCGAAATCGGCATCGTATCCGGCACCGGCATCGACTCCGTGGTCGTGCGTGAGCTCCAGGAGGGCGACCCTCACGACCGACGCCAAATGCTGGCCGACTACCCCGACGAAGAGATCGCCGACCACCTGGTTGAGCGGTTCTATCGGCCGGACGGGCTGCCGGCGGACGAGCCCTACGACCTGCTGAACATGCATCCCTTCGAGCCGTCGGTTCGCTCGCAGCGCATTCTCGCGGCGGCCACCTACACGGAGGTCCGGCTCGCGGCGGCGGGGCACGAGGGGATGATCGGGATGAACCTCCTGGCGAAGCTGAAGCGCTACACGCTGCCCTGCATCTACGGCGCGCTGCTGGCGGACATCGACATCGTCTCCATCGGCGCGGGCATTCCCCTGGAGGAGGCCCGCCAAATTCCGAAGCTGGCGGCGGGCGAGCCGGCCGCCCTGCGGCTGGACGTGGACACGAGCCAGGCGCCGGACGCCGACGACTCCTACGCGTACCGGTTCGACCCGGCCGACGTGCTCGACGCGCCCCCGACCCTCGACCGTCCACTGTTCCTGCCCATCATCTCGTCCGACGCGCTGGCCCGCATCATGGACGCCAAACTGCCAGACCGGCGCGTGGATGGATGGGTGGTGGAAGGGCCCGTTGCGGGGGGGCACAACGCCCCGCCCCGAAACAAGAACTACGCGGACGACGGCACGCCGCTGTACGACGAGCGCGACGAGGCGGACCTGGAGGCGATCCGATCTCTCGGGAAGCCGTTCTACCTGGCGGGCGGGCACGGCTCGCCCGAGGGCCTCCGGGCCGCCCACGAGGCGGGCGCCGCCGGCATTCAGGTGGGGTCGCTCTTCTCCCTCACCGACGAGTCGGGCTATCCCCCCAGCACCACGCGCCGCCTCATTCGGGGGCTGCACACCGGGGAGATTGAGGTCAGCACGGAGGGGCGGGTCTCGTCCACCGGCTTCCCGTTCAAGGTGCTCACCGCCGACGGCACGCTGGCCGACGCGGAGGTGTACGAGCGGCGGGCCCGCATCTGTGACCTCGGCTACCTGCGCGAGCCGTACCTCGACGAGGAGGGACGCCTGATGGGCCGGTGCCCGGCGGAGCCCGTCAAGACCTACGTGAGCCGCGGGGGCGCCCCCGAAGAGACGGAGGGCCGGGCCTGTCTGTGCAACGCGCTGATGGCCAACATCGGGCTCGGCCAGCAGCGAGGGGCCCGCGCCGAGCCGCCCCTGTTTACCGGGGGCGATGCGCTCGAAGACCTTCCGCTCGGGTCGGCCGAGGACCCGCAGTACGACGCGGACGACGTGCTCAACTACCTGTACCAGGACGTTCGGCCCCCGCGTGTGTCGAGCCCGTTACGACGGCCGCAGCCGGCCGATTGACGAGGGGCGCGGGCGTCCCGGGTGGGGAACGCTGCCAGAACGGACCGGTGCACATTGTGGCACGCACACGCTCTGTGTCGACCCTGCGGCACCCTTCCCTCACGGCCCCAATGTCCAGATGCTGCTCTCAAAAAGCTGCGAGTACGGACTGCGCGCGATGCTGTACCTGGGCACCCTCGAGGACGACGAGGCGGCGGAGGACGAGGACGCCGGCCCCACCCGCGAGTACGTCTCGATCCAGACCATCAGCGACGACCTGGAGATCGGCTTCTCGTTCCTGACGAAGGTGTTTCAGCAACTCAACGACGCGGGGCTTCTGACCTCGAAGCGGGGGCCGGGCGGCGGGGTGGCCCTGACCCGCGCGCCGGACGCCATCAGCCTGTACGAAATCGTGGTGGCCATCGACGGGAACGACCTGTTTGAGGAGTGTGTGCTGGGCCTGCCGGGCTGTGGCGAGGCCGAGCCGTGTCCCCTCCACGAGCACTGGACCGAGGAGCGCGACCGCATGAAGACGACCTTCCAGCGGACGGCCCTGAACGAGGTGCCGGACGTGCGCCTCACGCCGTTTGTCGACGACCTGGCGGAGGCCGACGGGGCCTCGGCGTAGGCCTGCCTCGCGCCTCGGCAGGGCCGGCGGCTCACACGAGCCGGTCGCGGATCTCGGGGGCGTAGGAGCGACTCACCCGGACGGTGGTGCCGTCGTCGAGTACGGCCTTGTAGCCGCCCGAGCCGTCGCTGTAGAGGTGGTCGATGGCCGGGAAGGCGAGAATGTGGGAGCGATGGACCCGCATAAACCGCGTCGGGGCGAGGCGGTCCTCCAGCGCGCCGATGCCCATCGACGACAGGTAGGTCGTCTCGTCGGTATGGAGCTTCGAGTAGTCGCCCGCCGCCTCCACCCATCGAATGTCGTCGGGGTCGACGGGGATAATTTTGTCGCCGTGGCGCACGTAGAGCCGCTCCGGCGAGTCGTCGGTCTCGGCCTTGGCCTCCTGCAGCAGCGTCGCCAGCTGGTCGGCGTAGGCGTCGTCGTCCCGGTCGTGACGCTCCAGCGCCCGCTCCACGGCGGTCTGGAAGCGGGCCCTCGTGTACGGCTTCAGAAGATAGTCGACCGCCCCCGCCTCGAAGGCCTCAATCGCGTACTCGTCGTAGGCGGTGGAGAAGATGATGTCCGGCAGCGTGTCGATCCGCTCCAGCACGTCGAAGCCGTCGAGGCCGGGCATCTGCACGTCGAGGAAGACGAGGTCGGGGGCCGTCTCGTTGATGGCCTCAATGGCCGCCCGTCCCGTGCCGCACTCGCCGGTCACCTCGATGCGGCCGATCTCCTCCAGGTACTCCTGGATCAGGCTGCGGGCGGGCGGTTCGTCGTCGACAATGAGGGCACGCACAGGCTTGGGGCGGGATTGGGAGGAGAGCAGCGGTGCGGGGCGTTAGGAATCGGCGGCGCCGTTCCGAGGGATGGAAAACCAGACCTTGAAGCCGGTCGGGTCGTTCCGGGCGGTGTGGAGGGCGGCGTCGGGGCCGTAGGTGCGTTCCAGTCGTGTGCTCGTGGTGGCGAGGCCGGTGCCGTCCGTCGAGCCCGAGAGCGGGTCGTCGGCGTCGGGGCCCACGCCGGTATCTTCCACGTGCACGTCGAGTGTGTCGTGCTCGGCGGTCACCGCCACGGTGACCGAGCCGCCGTCCTCGCTCGGGGCGATGCCGTGGCGGAGGGCGTTCTCCACGAGCGGCTGTAGCACCATCGGCGGCACCGGGGTGTCCAGCGCGTCGGTGTCGGCGTCGACGTCCATCCGGGCCCGCAGCCGATCCGAAAAGCGGTGCCGCTCCAGGTCGAGGTACCGACGAGTAAAGGCAATTTCTTCCCGCAGCGGAACGAACTCCCGATCCGGGCCCTCCAGGGCGTACCGCATCATGTCGGACAGCTTCGCGATCATCTCCCGGGCCCGCTCCGGGTCCTGACGGAGCGTCGCGCTAATCGAATTCAGGGTGTTGAACAGAAAGTGCGGATTGACCTGGGCCTTGAGGGCGGCGAGCTGTTGCTCGCGGGCCATGGCCAAGAACTCGGTGGCCTGCCGCTCCTTCTGCCGGAGGCGCTGGACGTTCCGGACCAGGTGGTAGAGGGCAAACTGGATGATGTAGACCGTGAGGTTGGCGAACAGGATCCACTGGTACTGCGCCCCGATCTCCGCGGCGATGCTGGGGGCAAACACGGCCCGAACGACGAACAGGTACGACTCGAGCCCGCCCCAGGCGTAGAGGGGGCCGAGACACAGGTGCGCGCCGAGGGTCCACCCCCAGTGCGAGCGATCCATCTCGCGCACCGCGACCCACCAGACCGGCACGCTGTAGAGGCCGAGCACGAGAACGAAGATAAGCTGCCCGGCGAGGAGGCCGACGAAGGGGGCGTTGGGCTCCTGCTGGGCGATAAAAAACGCGTAGAGAAACGCGTAGAGCGTCCAGCCCGCCACGGCCAGCCCAACGCCTTTGGCCGTGATCGTCGGTTTCGGTGGGGCCTGGGTCTGGATGGCGTCCAGGGACGCGTCGAGGTCGGTTGAGGAGGGCACCGACGACATGTCTGCTCGGTTCGTTGCGCAGGAGTCGGTTTGCCGGGGCGGGTTACGACCACCGGAAGGCCCACGCCGCCACGACGGTGCTCACGACGCCCGTGCCTGCAAGGACGAGCGCCGCCGTTCCGTTCCACTGGCCGTGCAGCCAGGCGTCCTGCAGGAGGCGGGTGACGTGGGTAAGCGGCAGGGCGAGGCTCGCGGTCACCAGCCAGTCGGGAAAGAGAAACTGCGGAATGGCGGCGCCCGAGAGGAACAGCATGGGAAAGAAGAGCGCCATCCCGACCGACTGGGCCGCGCGGGCCGTGGGCATCAGGGCGCCGAGCAGGAAGCCGAGGCTCAGAAAGGCGATCCCGGCGAACAGCAGCGCGCCGAGGGCCAGCAGGGAAGACGGGGGCAGGGGCACGGCGTACGCGATGGGGGCGGCGACGAGAAGCAGGGCCGTGCTCACGAGGAGCATCACGAGGTTTACGGCGGCCTGTGTGCCCAGCACGACTGTGGGGCGGAGCGGGGTCGCGCGAAACCGGCGCAGGATGCCCTGGTCGCGCTGCGTCGCCAGCGTGATGGGCAGGCTCAGGAGACCGAGGGAGCCGATCGTGAGGGCCACGTAGCCGGGCACAGCGCGCGTGGTGTAGCCGACGTCGCCGGGCGCAGAGGCCGGGCCGTTGCCGAAGATGGCACCGAAGGCGAAGAGGAGAAGGAGGGGAAAGCCCAGCGTGAAGAACGTGGCGGACGGCTCCCGCAGGAAGAGCTTCGACTCGGTCCAGGTGAGCGTGAGGAAGGCCTTCATCGGTCGGACGTGGCTTGGGCGGGGATGCTGAGCAAGGGAAAGGGGGCTGCGTCCAGCCTGACTGGGGGCATGAGTTGCTGCGTCACGAGTCATGGGGCACGAGTCATGAGGGCGCTTTGCTGGACTGTGGTTCTGT
>ERZ1034573.77-NODE-77-length-25251-cov-29.047468_pt1 | contig 25251 bp, 19 predicted proteins | sample MGYA00520641_ERZ1034573 | MGnify/ENA primary metagenome ERZ1034573 (study PRJEB33760, sample SAMEA4777724) | hypersaline lake metagenome | biome: hypersaline environment; feature: brines | place: Spain | collected 2014-08 | depth 0 m ...
GGAAGGTGGCGAACGCGTCGTCGAACCGGTCCGAGCCGTCCGGTTCGGGCATCGGGATCAGCGTCTCGTCGCGGGCGATGCGGTCGACGGCCGTCTCGACTTCGTAGACGTCTCTCGGGAATCGAACCTTGCTCGCGTCGGTCTGCCCGTTGAGCACGGACTCGAAGATGTGAATTCTGTTTTCAGCCGCGCCCTCGGCGAGCACGCGCTCGCCGTCCCAGTCCTCGTTGTACAACGACGGCGGTACGAAAGGCGAGTTCACCCCGAGCGCCAACAACGGGCCAGCGATCCGGAGCGCGTAGCGAAAGTGAACCGGGAGCGTGTCGGCCTGTGCGACCTGGTAGTGGGGCTGGATGGACGTGATCAGACTCTCGGGCATCACCGTGTCGGCCGCGAGGGTGACGCCTGGGGCCTCGAGGACGATCGGGTCGTCGTGGCCCGCGTTCGCCATGGCGTGGTAGCGAACCGCGTCGCTCATGTTCGCAGCGACAGTCACCCCGTCGACGTCCGCGCTGTCGGTGAGGTACTCGGCCGCAGACTCGCCGGCGGGCGGGATCGTCCAGACGCCGTCAGAGACCAGCCGCATCCCCTCGACGCCGGCACAGTTCTCGGCCGCCTCGAGCCGGGCACGGACCTCGGCGAGCTGCGCGCGGAGCCCGTGATCGGAGAGCGGCTGTGGGCTGGTGCACATCTCGGCGTTGTGGAGCCCGAGCTCCTTTTCGAACCCCATCAGCTCCAACAGCCGCCGGGGCACCCGCATCAGTGCGTAGTCGCCGGCACGGGACTCCTCGCTCCAGCGGCCGTCGGCGACCGCGTAGAACTCGTACTCGAACCCGACGATCGACTGGTGGTTGTCGAACACGCCGCCGTGAAGCGCGTCCTTGACCGTCGCCGCCTCCTCCTCGGCGCGTGCTGTGAACTCGTCCGTATCGACGGCCAGTGCCGCGTCGACGCCGTCGGCAAGAGACGACTCGGTGCTCATGAACTGGGTCGTCGGTCCGCGTTGGCAAAAACTCCCCGACCGACGCGAAACGCGCTTCCCGCTCGGCCGCCTACGATGACCCATGCCCGACCCGCTCGGTGACGCGGCCCGACAGCGGCTGGCGGAGGCAGCAGCGAGCCACCTCGCGAGTCGTGGGTTCGACGTGATGCGCCCAGACACCCGCGCGGAGCCGCCGGCACTCGCCGAGCGAGCCGAAGATACGCTCGGCGTCGAGCCACTGACCGCGTCGGACGCGACCCCGACGACGATCGTCTCCCGGCTCGGCCACGCGATCGATCGCGACCGGCGGGCGTTGTTCGTCGTTGCCGACGACACGGTTGCGGCCCTCGTGCGGGACGTCCTCACCGACCCGCCGCTCCTCGCGGCCGTCACGGATGGCCGTCGGACCTTCCACGCAGGCCCCGACAGAATCCCGGTCGACACGAGTGAGCTCTCGAACGCGGCCGGCGGGTACGCGTGCTTCCGCGTCGACGACCTACCGGGTAATGGCCGTGCGGATGTACAGGCGCCGGCGTCGGGTATCGATGCCGCCGGGGACGCGGACGAGCGGCGCGATTCGACACCGGCGCTGCCACCGGCACCGCCAGCCGTCGGTGGGCGGTCTCCAAGCACGCCTGGTGTGTCGCGGTCCACCGGTGACCCGCCGGTCCGCTGGCGTGAGACTGATACGCCGATCGGGCCGGTTCCGGCCGTCTCAGGGATCGATTCGGCCGCAGTCGACGCCGACGGTCGGCCCGTCGTGGCGCGCCTCGTGTGTGAAATTCGCGGGCGAGTCGTCGTCGTGCTCGCCGGCGTCGAGAGCCTGCGAACCCCGCCCGCAGGCGCGTTTCCGTACTTTTATCGACGCGACCCGACGGACAAGCGATTCCGCGTCAGACGCGGCTCCGACGGGCGAGTCGTCGAGTCGGTGAGTGGCTTCGGCCCGATGCGCGAGGCGGGGTTCGTCCCCGTCCCGATGCCGCTCGTTCCCGAACACGTCTTGGACGTTCGAGTCGATGTCGAAGCGGCGTGGGACCTCCTCGTCGTCGACGAGGAACACTGAGCCCGGCCACGCCGCCAGAAGCAATGCGTACCCTGAAGAGCGCCCGCCGGGACGTAACTCGTATGACGGTTCAGTACGGCACGGTCTCGATCGAGTGGCTCGGGTACGCGACCGCACGGGTTACGACCACCGACGGACCGGTCGTGTACACCGATCCGGGACGGTACGGCGTGCTCGACGACTACTGGGCCCGCGATGGGGATGTCGTGGTTGTCACCCACGGCCACCACTACGACCCAGCGGGTATCCGGTCGGTTGCGGCCACCGACGCGACGATTCTACTCGCAGAAGCGGTCGACCCGTCCGGCGTCGACCGGCAAGTCGAGCGACTCGAGTCGCTTGCGGCCGACTACGATGTGGTCCGCGTGGACGACGCGGCACAGGTCGGCGTCGAGACGCCAGACGGAACGGTCACCGTCTGGACAGTGGCCGCCCACAACGACCCGGAAGGGCCGTGTGCGGACGCTGATGGAACCGTTCCGCACCCGCCAGGGTCGGGCTGTGGCTTTCTCTTCTCGCTCGACGGCCACACCGTGTTCTGGCCGGGTGACGGCGACGCACTCGACGCGTACGCCGAACTCGAGATCGACGTCTTCCTCGCGAATATTGGCGGTGGGGGACTCGTTGCCGACCGTCACGCCGCGGCAGCGCTCACCGAGCGTATGGCTCCGGGAATCGTGGTTCCAATTCACTACGAGACGGGCGGCCAGGATACGGTCGATCGTCTGGCCGCAGACGGTGAGGCGTTCGCAGCGGACGTGGCGAGTCGCTCGATCCCCGTCGCACTCGACGAGCCGTCGGGGTGACTTCTTACACGACTGAAGTCGTGGGCTTTCTCCTCGATTTCGTGTACGTGAGCCGACGCGGTGGCGGCCGTGTTTGGTGTGCTCCTAGTCGACACTATAGATACCCAAGCGACTCCAGTCTATCCTCCATTCGGTCGCGATCGTCTGTGTCGCTATCGCCGGGCATGGTGTCTCGAGTCTGCTGTCCGTCTTGCCCGTCGTCGAGCTTTCGAAGTACCGATTCGAGTACGAAGCCAACGTACGACTCGACGGAGTCGAACTCGGTGTCGGCCAGTCGTGCGTGGATCTGTGCCGTGACCGTCGGCGGAAGGGTCACCTGGTGGCCGCTGTCGGCCGCTGTGATATCCGTATCGGTGGGTTGTGGTGGCTGATCGTTCATGATGGCTGATCGTTCATCGTGTCATCTGGAGTGTCGGGCCACGGACGGCCGATCTGATAGATCGGTGCGGATGTGTGTGCGGGGGTGATGGCTTGACGCCCGTCGAGGATCGGGGCGTCGAAGTCGGCCCAGTCGACGTCGGCGAACTCGTCGTGGGGGGTGACGACGACACCCACGTCGATGTTTCGGGCTGCCGCCTGTGTTAGATCGACACGCTCGATGGCCTCAAGCGCGTCCCAGTCGTCCACCAGCGGATCGACTCCGAACACCGTCGCACCGGTTGCTCGGAGCTGGCGTGCGATTGCAAGCGCCGGCGCGTTCCGCGTCTCCGCGATGTTGGCCTTGTACGTCAGGCCAAACAAGAGCACACGCGGGGGCGCTTCGACACCGTGGGCGGTACCGATCGCTTCCAGCATCGACACGGTGTAGTCGGCCATACCGTCGTTTACCGCACGGGCGGTTGGAAGCAGCTGATCGTCGACATCGAACGCGCTGGTGAGAAAGTGCGGATACACGGGGATGCAGTGTCCGCCAACGCCCGGCCCAGGGGTGTGTATCTCACAGAACGGCTGGGTATTAGCGACCTCGATCGCTTCGAGTACGTCGGCGTCGATCTCGTCGCTGTAGGTCGCCAGCTGGTTCGCTAGTGCGATGTTCACGTCACGATAGACGCCTTCGAACACTTTGACCGCTTCCGCGACGGTCGCCCCCGTGGTTTCGATGACCTCGTTATCGGTGATCTCGTCGTACATGAGAGCCGCCGCACGGGTGCTCTCGGCGTCGACACCGCCGACGACTTTCGGGTGAGTGCCCTGAATGTCCGCAAGTGCACGGCCGCTGACGGTTCGCTCCGGACAGGCGGCGACCCCAAACGCGGTCGGGTCGAGTCCACTCACGTCGCTAAGTCGTGGGTGAACCCGGTCGGCGGTGGTCCGCGGTGGGACCGTCGACTCGACCACGACGAGGTCTCCGGCTGAGAGGCCGCGTCCGATGGAGTCGACCGCGGCCAAGAGCATCGAGAGGTCCGGCTCACCGTCGTCGGTCACCAGCGTTGGTACCATGATCACGTGGACGGCGGCGTTCGTTGCCGCTGCCGTGGCGTCTGTCGTCGCCCGCAGGGCTCCGGAGTCGACCAGTTCGGCGAGCATATCGGCGACTCCAGGCTCGCGTTCGAGGTGACACTCACCGCGGTTGACTGTCGTCACGACCTCGTCGTCGATGTCGACGCCGACGGTATGTCCGGTCACAGAGGCGTACACCGTCGCCAGCGGGAGCCCCATCTTCCCGAGTCCGTACACGGCGACTGAGACCTCACCGCCGGTAAACGCCGCACGCTGGGTGGATACCGAGCCGGTACTGTCGTAGAGGTGTCCGATATCGTCGTGTTGTTGGCTCATCGTGGACTCACCACCGGGTCGGGACGTGCAGCACAGCCTTCGATCGCGTTAGCGACCCGTAGTACGTGGAGTCCGTCTTCTGGGGTAACGACCGGTTTGGCCCCACTTCGAGCCGCAGCGACGAACGATTCGAGCTCGGCTTTTAACGGCTCACCAGTGTCGACCATCGGGTGTTCGACGACGCTCTCGTGACGAAACCGGATATCTCCGTTAGACTCGATATACTCCGGCATCGAGTGGCGGTGTATCTCGACGGTTTGACTGATAAAATCAACGTTGACACGACAGGACTTTGCCGTCACCGAGAGGGTGCGGACCTTCTGTTGGGTGAGGCGGCTGGCGGTCAGCGAAGCGATCGCCCCGCTGTCGAACCTGAACTGCGCCGTCGTGTGGCCGTCAGTGTGGGCGGCCGCGGCGATCGAGTCGATGTTTCCCTCGACCAGCGACAGTAGGATGTCGATGTCGTGGATCATCAGATCCATCACGACGCTGTCGTCACCCCCGCGATCGACGGGCGGTCCGAGGCGGTCGATGTCGATAGAAACGATATCGAGGTTCGGAACGATGTCAGTCACGACAGTCGTCGCTGGATTGAACCGCTCGATGTGGCCGACTTGTACGATGACTCCGGCCGCGCTTGCATGGTCGGCAAGCTCGCGGCCCCGCTCCATGTCGTCGACGAACGGCTTCTCTACGAGAACGTGGACACCCTTGTCGATACACGCGCGGGCCGTCTCGTAGTGGTATCGCGTAGGAACAGCCACTGAGACGAGATCGACGGACTCCAGTAGCTCCTCACGGTCAACCGCGCGGGTGCCGTATTCGGTGGCTACCGATTCTGCCGTCTCCGAGTCGACGTCACTGACACCGACGAGTGACACGTCTGGCAGCTCCGTATACACGCGGGCGTGGTGGTACCCCATCGAACCGACACCGATAACCCCGGCTGCGAGCTCGTTTGCCGCCGTGGATGGCTCAGGCATGCGTCGTCTCATCACCGTGGTGCGTCCAGCGACCGGTACCAGTCGCCTCAGTGGTGTCGCCACCCGGCAGCGCATCGCTATCGAGGCCCCTACTGCAGCAGCGGGCCACTCGAGCCGACCCCGGAACACCCGACGCGTAACGTTCTGCACACGAGAGCTCGGCTGACACGAAGACAGCGCTCCTGTCTTCGGTAGGGTGCCGTGTGCCGCCACGACAGTTCGGGGGACGTCTCACGAACCCACCTCTCAATGCACTCGGGATGTCCTGTCTGTTGACTCGTGGTATTCCACGGTTCACACCGACTCGCGTCACGATGCGGCCGTGACCGCAATCTCTGTTGAACACAGGGACTGATCCGGTGACGACTGCATTGTTATCGACACCGTTCAGTGGATAAGGAAGTAATACCCGCGTGGGAGCTGATACTCGCAATGCCACAACAGACAGACGGGGAGGCTCACCCGCTCGTCGCTGCCTCCCGGACGGTTTCGACTATCAACTGACGATCCCTCGTGTCGACGTAGGGGTGTGTCGGCAGCGTAAGGATCGCGGACTGAAGCTGTGCTGCTCCGGGGACGGTATCGGCCGAGAGTGGCGGCCAGTCGTACAGCGCCGCGGTTTCGACCCCGGCCCTGTCGAGTGCGTCCCGAATCGAAGCCCGTCGGTCAGGATCGTCAACGACGAGTGGGTATCTCACGTGTTGGAGATTCGTGAGTCCGGCAATCGGCTGGATGTGGCTGACGTGTGGACAGTCGGCTAATGCTGTTGCATACGCGGTCGCAGTCTCAGCCCGTTGTTGCCGGTGCGTGGCGAGTCGATCGAGAATACGCCGACCGACCGCCCCGTGGAAGTCAGCGAGTGACGCAAACGGCGGCTCGTATGCAACCTCGAACTTGGATTCGGGGTGGGTGCTCGGGCGGTCCGGCGCAGCGTCGAACACCGCTGCTACGTGTTTTGCCAAAGTATAGCCGTAGTACGGCCTCGGGCGGCCGAGAGCCGCGTATCCAGCCACAGTGGCCATGTTGGGTGTGACCGTCGGTCGGGGATCGTCGCCAAACACGAGTTCGGGTGTCTGTGAGACCACCATTCCACCGCCAACCGGTATCGGCTTTCCTTGTTGGAAGTTCACGACCGCGCAGTCCCCGAAGGTGCCGAGGCGGTCGCCCCGATACTGGGTCCCATAGGCGTACCCGATCGCCTCGATCAAATGGACGTCTGCTGTGCGGCAGTGGGTTGCGATATCCGTCATCGCTGAGCCGTAGCCCAACACGTTGTTGACGACGACCGCCAGGACCTCGTCGGTCGTCCGCTCGGTTAGTGAGTGCATCCGCACCGACAACGAACGCGGGTCGATATCGTAACGACGCGGTGTCAGTCCGATTCCCTCGATGGCGTCAGCGTAATCCTGGCTACAGAACCCAGGAATCAGTACCGTCGTCTGTCCGTCATCGGCGCCTGCTGCCAGTTTGTGCAGACACGCGGCGAGAGCGCGCCGAAACGACGTGTACGTTCCTGTCGACGACGCGTCGAGCGTCGAGGCGATCTGTTCGCGGAACCGCTCGAGTCCACGTCCGAGTCGGTGGTCGACTACTCCGGCCGCGAGGTCGCGAGCTGAGAGCGGGGTGACAGCCGGCGGAAGGCGTCGGTACGATCTAGGTGTCGGGTCGAGATCTGCACCATCGGTCACGGCGTCATCGGGTGCCCGGCGGCGGCGAGCGCGGTGTGGGCGCGACGAACCATCCGACATTACTGCGTTCAAGCCCGGATGGGCTCAAAGGTATGGATGCCGTACCACCGAACAGCGAGCCCGAACGGTTGGCACGCACGGTCCAGTCGCAAGCCGTCTCTGGCCGATGTCGGCGGGCGCACGACGACCGGTGATCAAACCAGTACCCACCTCAGTGTCGGCGTGCCACACTCGGTATCGGCTGTATACTAAACTGAGCAGCTGTGGAGTTGGCGGCTGTGAACGCCTCTTTCCACGCTCGACCGGTGAGTGGACGGCGCACCACCGAGGGTGGCGCGTCTCGAACTGCTGTGAACTGTGGCGCTACCGCTCGGTACCCTATCAACGCCGGAGATGTCCGGTGGGCCACACCGTGACCGATCGTTGTGCTACAGCGGGCGATGCCCCGCCCCGAGTCGGTGTCATCGGACTTGGCTACGTGGGTCTGCCACTGTCGCTAGCGATGCACGCGGCCGGCTACGATGTCGTTGGTGTCGATATCGACGACCGAACCGTCACCACGCTGTCGAACGGCCGCTCAACGATCAGCGACGTGGCGGACGAATCAGTTGCCGAGGCCGTCGAAGACGGCATCGACTTCCGGAGTGAGTACGGTGCACTCGAGACCGTCGATGCCGTCTCGATATGCGTGCCGACACCGCTTGGAAAGTCAGACACACCCGATCTCTCCTTCGTGGTTACTGCTGTCGAACGACTCACGACGGTGGTCCCCGACGGCTGTACGGTGATTCTCGAGAGCACGGTCTACCCTGGAGCAACTACCGAGATCATCGGCGATATCCTCTCCGATAACGGGCTGGAACTCGGCGAAGACGTGTACGTGGCGTTCTCTCCCGAGCGCATCGACCCGGGAAACGACGCCTACGAGCCGACGACGATTCCGAAGGTCCTCGGGGGTGTTACTGAGGCTTGTGGTGACCGTGCGGCGGCGCTGTATGAGCCGGTGTTCGACGAGGTCGTCCGCGTCGACGATGCGACCGAGGCAGAACTCGTGAAACTACTCGAGAACACATTTCGCGCGGTCAACATCGGCCTGATCAACGAGCTCGCACAGGTTGCTCACGAACTCGACGTGAACATCTGGAACGTGATCGACGCGGCAGCGACCAAACCCTTCGGCTTCATGCCGTTTTATCCAGGTCCCGGCCTCGGCGGACATTGCATTCCTATCGATCCGGTCTTCCTCTCGTGGAAGGCGGGCCAGCAGGGGATCGAGACACCGTTTATCGAACTCGCGGATTCGGTCAATCGGGGCATGCCCGCACACGTCGTCGGCCGTATTGTTCAGCAGCTTAACCGCCGTGGAGTTGCACTTTCGAACGCTGACGTTCTCGTTCTCGGGGTAGCGTACAAGCCCGACGTATCAGACACTCGAGAGTCGGCCGCGATCGACGTCATTGACCACCTGACCGACTGGGGAGCGACGGTTCAGTACCACGACCCACACGTTCCGGAGCTCGACGCGCTCGAGACACCGTACGAATCGGTACCGCTGACGGCGGAGCGATTAGACGCTGCGGACTGTGTAGTCATCGTCACTGACCACACCGCGTTCGACGTCGACGAGATACTCGAGCAGGCGACGTTCGTCTTCGACACCCGAAACGCGACCGGTGAGCACGACACCGATACAGTCGTTCGGCTCTAATGACCAGCACTACCGAGCGATCGCTGCGAGTCCTCTCACTCGTGACGTCTCCCCGCCCATTCTACAGCGAGGAGATCGAAGCGCTGCGAGCGACCGGTGTCGATGTCGACGTCGTCACCGTACCGGGTCGAGACAGGGGCACCGACGGACGACGCGTCACCGATTATGTCCGATTTTACCGGCGAGTGCTCTCGAGACGCCGTATAGAGTACGATCTCGTACACGCCAACTACGGACTGACCGTCCCGTTCGCGTTGGCCCAGCCACATCGACCCGTCGTGGCCTCGTTGTGGGGATCCGACGTACTTGGGTCGCTCGACTGGGTCACCAAACGGAGCGTCGGCCGATGTGCTGAGCGTATCGTTATGAGCGAGCAGATGCGTAAAGAACTCTCGTATGACGCCCACGTCGTTCCTCATGGGGTCGATTTTGAGACGTTCAAACCGATGGACCAATCTGAAACACGGCAGGCAGTTGGGTGGGACCCGACACGGCGGTACGTCTTGTTTCCGTACGATCCGAGCCGACCGGTCAAGGCGTATCCGCGTGCCGAGCGGGTCGTTGCTGCCGTGACACACGAGTTGGACGAGCCCGTGGCGCTCGAGCCGGTCTACGGTGTCGACCACGAGCGGATACCACTGTATATGAATGCCGCCGACGCCTTGCTCCTCACCTCACAACACGAGGGGTTTCCGAACGCGGTCAAAGAGGCATTGGCGTGTAATCTTCCAGTCGTGACGACGAACGTTGGAACGTTGGAACGTCGGCTGGCTGCCGTAGATAACAGCTTCGTCTGTGATTCTGATGACGAACTCATATCGCGGCTCACTGCTGTGTTGGCTCGCGGGTGTCGCTCGAACGGCCGCGAACACGCGAGAGACGTGAGCATCGGCGAGACGACTGCCAAAGTGCGATCGGTGTATCGACGCGCGCTCCAGTCAGATCGGTGAGTGTGAGCAAGTTCGCGACACCGCTACGAGAGCGATGACGACGTGCGGTCTGTCGGAGCACGTTCCTCCGGCTCAGATGCGGTGAGTTGACGTAGTATAAATCTCGTCGTGTCGATCTTCTCGGTGAGGAGTCGGTCACGGCGTCGGCCCCATTGTTCGTGGTCGTACCCCTCGAGAATCGAGACTGCCTCGCGAATCGCTTCTGACTGCCGATCCGGTCCGTCGTAGGTGTGAACGAGTCCGTAGCGGTCCTCCATCTCAGAGATGTAGCCGAGCCGAATCGTCGAGACGTACATCGCTGGGGTTCCAAGCACCGCGCTTTCGGCTGCCATCGTCGCGCTTTCGCCGATGAACAGATCCGCGTACGCCAACAGGTGATGGACCGCTTGTGGTGAGACCGGCAGGTGGCAGTGTTCGACCGCCTCCGGTACGTCACCCTCGGCAGTGATAAACACTCGCACACCGGTAGCCTCCAGCGCGTCGACGACGCGTTCGACGTTGGAAAATCCGCTGTCACCGATGTCGTGAGCCGCCTTCCACTCGAGTAGTCGAAGCACGACGAACCGCTCGTCCGGGTCGAGACCGTTCGCTTTGAGCACGCGTGGGTCGGGCTCGAACCGGGTAGGATGGAGATACGCAAGCTCGTGATAGCCGGCGTATCGGTGTTGTTTCGGGCCGATGTCGTCCTCGTAGCAATCAGGGGTGTAGATCCGATCTGCGGCGGGGAACGCAAGCGTGTTCGACAGCGTGGCGTGTTCGGTGTCGGTGAACAGAACGGACTCTGTGTCGGTGAGCGCACCGGCGTGTGACATTGCCAGTCCACCGATACCAGTGACACAATCCGGATCGAGACGGCGGAGTTTCCGAACTAGGTTGATCTCGTATCGCAGCTGGTTGATCACCATCTCGGCTGGTGAGTCGAAGCGACCGGTCAACACCTCGTACTCGATCCCGTAGGCCTCAAGAAGTGCGAGTGCCATAGGCCGATCTCGGGTGAATACGATGATGTCGTGCCCACGGGAATTCAACTGGGCGATCGTATGTCGATAAAAGTGGACGTGTGCCGGATGCTGGATCGTGATGACAAGCTTCATCTCTCATCGCGGCTCCGACATCTTCTGGGTGTTACCGTTCGCTGTTGTGTCTCTCGCCTGGGTTGCGTATCGTGTTCGGCCATCGGTCGTCACGAGGGACGGCGGGTGCGTGATTAGGTATGCACGATATACGCCCGAATTACCCCACACAGACGCGGTCACGCTCACGAGAGACGCGGCACGAAGGAGTCCACTAAGAGACACTATGTGGTGACCGCGGCCGAGAGGTGTTAGATGGTTGTATAGTACCCACAACGGTGCCATAGACGAGTAGTAGAGGTCCTTTACGGAGCATATTCGATATTTGATCCGCCTCTCATCGCGGCCACGCTGATGTACAATCTGGCTCGTACGTGGTCACATAGTGGATAGCTGCGTTCGCCTTCAGTTCGTGATACAGCCACGCGTTGGCCACGAATCCGTAATAACACCTAAAAAAGTAAGCGGGGGATACCGGACGATGACACACGGGAAGGGGGATCCTACCGACGACGGCACACCGCACAGTGACACGAAGTACTCGGGCGTCAGCCGCCGGCGACTGTTACAGGTCGGCGGCGTCGGGCTTGCAATTGGAACGGCCGGCGCGGCAGGAGCGAGCGCGAACACAGAGACACTTCCACACAGCATCATCATCGACGGCAGCGGCTCACCAGACACGGCAACCTATCAGTTTCTGGCGACGGATGCTGTCGCCGTTCATCCCGACCTCGGCTCGAACGAGTCGGTGACTGGGAGTCGCGGCCACGTTGTCGGCTCGCTGACGACGGATGTTCATGCATACCGGTTCGGTGGCACGCTTTCGCACCTCGATGTCGACGGGACTGCCGAGATAACACTCAGGTACGGCGACGACGAGCTTGCTTCTGCGGACCGACTCCAGATCGTTGCCGGCAGTGACGCGTCCGTCGAATATCTGATCACGAGCACCGACGCGGTCACCAAGGTGAGCGACGTCGGCGACCTCTCTGCTGACAGCGACGATACGATCAGCGAGACGACGAATGGCTGGCTTGTCGATGGCTCGACCGCGAACGGCGGCGGCGACACCTACGACTTTACCGGCGCGATAGACTCCATCGAGCCGGTGACCGGCGACTTCACGGTCTTTTTCAACGGCGAGGAGACGACCGTCACCGAGCTCACCGGACAGCAGGTCGACACCGACACCACGACTACCGAGCGAGCTCACTGGTACTCGCTCGAGGCAACTGGCAACACAGCCGTCGACTACTACCTCGAGGTGGAAGCGGGGGGCAACATGATCGCCTCGACGGTCGACGGTGCGAGTATCGATCCTGACTCCCACTGGATACACGATGACGGGACACTGGCCGCGGGTCGAGTCCAGCCCGGCGACACGCACGCATTCGCGTTCGACACGCTGCTCCTCGACGTGACGATCGAAGGCGAGGCCGCTGCAACGGTCGACGGCTCGACATCCGACCTGAGCTATTATCCGCGCGAGGGGGCAACCGGCGACTACTGGAAGGGCCACTTCCCGTGGCACCTTGCGGGTGAGACCAGAACGCACTGGTATTCGATCGCCGCAACAGGTGAGGAGTACGTCGACTACTACCTCGAGGTGGAAGCCGGGGGTGCGATGATCCCCTCGACAGTGGATGGCGCACGCATCGAGCATCGATTCTTCTGGATAGCCGACGACGGGACGAAAGCCGCAGGTCGGGTCCAACCCGGCGACACGCACGCATTCGCGTTCGACACGCTGCTCCTCGACGTGACCGTCGATGGCACCGCCGATGCGACGGTCAACGGCAGTCCGTCCAGTCTCGACTACTACCCACGCGACGGCGCGACCGGCGACAGCTGGAAACGCGGCTTCCCGTGGCAGGACAGCACAGACGGCGTCGCAGCAGAGCCCAGCGGCAGTGGCACGGTCGGCGGGGGCCCAGGCTACGCCAACGTCGTTCCACAGTCAGCAGCCGACGCTGTCGTCCAGAGCCAGGGAGAGCTCGTCGATGCACTCGCTGCGGCAAATACCGGCGATATCGTGTACGTTCCCGGCGGAACGAGCATCGACCTCGGCAATCAGGAATACAGCATCGACGACGGCGTGACGCTGGCGTCTGACCGCGGTATCGATGGCTCACCTGGTGCGCTCCTCTATACCGATGCGGAACCGGACGAACTGCTCACGCTGTACGGCACTGCCCGGCTAACCGGCGTTCAACTCCGGGGTCCACACCCGGGAGACGACTGGGGAGGCGACTCGAGCGCCGAGGGCGTCGAAACCCGCGGTGCGGGCGAGGTCGACAACTGTGACATCTGGGGCTTCTCGTATGCCGGTATCGAGACCGAAGTTGGGGATGGGGCCCACATCCATCACAACGTGATCCGGGAGAACAACAAAAGCGGCCTGGGCTACGGGGTCGTCGCGAACGCCGGAACGACACTCATCGAGTACAACTACTTCAACTACAATCGTCACTCAGTGGCAACATCGGGTGACAATCCAGGATACGTGCTCCGCTACAACCACTTCGGACCGACCGAAGTGATGCACAACATCGACGCCCACGAACCCACCGGGAACCGGTACGAGATCCACAACAACATCGTCGAGACCGTTCGACGGGAGTGGGATGACAATCTCAACCACGCAGTCAACATTCGGGGTGTTCCCGACGATGTCGCTACGATCTACGACAACTGGTTCTTCAACGACAACGCACCAGATTCGAACGGCGATCCGGACGTTGGTGGTCAGACGATCGTCCAAGAAAACGTCTCGACGTGGACGAACGTTGAATTCAGTACCAACGCCTACGGGACGGACGCCAATATCTCGTACACCGACATCATTCCCGGCTACGACGGCTGGCGAAGCTAGTCGGGTCGCTGTGATACGAACACCATAACAAACCCCTTCGCATCCCTTGCGGAGCTAAATGGATGTAGACCGTCGAAGCTTAGTGATCGGGCTTGGGATGGCTGTCGGCGTCGGCGTCGGAGCGAGCGTCATCACACGGCCACACGAAGACGTGGACGCACAAGAACCGCCTCCGGAGCCAGACGTAACAGCTGAACCGACGGTCGCTCACGCAGACGAGTTTGAGACCGTCATCGACGCCGTACAGGTGGGGGCGGACCCACGCGGCGAAGAGCCCATCAACCGTATCCTCGAAGAGTATGCCGACGACGACACCCTGTTGTCGTTTCCCGAGGGTCGGTACCTTCTCGAACCGATGACGATCAGCGAGTACAACACGTTCGGAATTGCTGGACGGGGTGCTGGCCGTCCGACGTTCGTTGCTGAGGCGGGCACCTGCGTCGATGGCGGGAGCTCGTACGTTCACTTTCAAAACGTGTCCAAGTTCCTGCTACACGGTGTCACGTTCGATTTCACCGCGAGCTCGACGGGTGGTGTCGTCAGGATTACCGCGACCGGGGATGCCACCGTCACCGACGTTCGCGCACCTGGTGCATGTGCAGCGCAGGTCGCGCTGTTTCGACTCGACGTGACCGACGCGTCGTCGACGGCTGTCGTCGACGCGCTCGACATCGAAAATGAGAGTACCGACTCGTGGCTGACGGGCGTCTACGTGGGGAAACAGCACGCAGGCGACCTCGTCTTCCGAAACTGTACCGTCGAGGGGTTCACCGACAACGGGCTGTACGCCTCGGCCCCCGGCCTTTCCGACGGCGCTGGCGGTATCGTGCACGTCGAGGGAGGTACCTACCGAAACAACAACGTCTCCAACGTCCGGCTCGGATCGGCCGGGTCAGTCGCTCGCGGCGTCACGGCCATCAGCGACTCTCCACCCCCCTCAGACGGCGATGTCACCGCCAACGCCAGAGGATTCCGGCTTCGAAGCGGGCACGGTCAGCTCATCGATGACTGCGAGGTGTACATCACTGGCGACTCGCGGTTCACCCACGGTGGTATCGTCTTCCACCACACGAATGGCGGAGCGACGGTTCGAGACACGCGCGTCGATATTGACCGCAACGAAACGGCAGCGATCCGGCTGTTCTCCCGTGATACCGATAATCCAGCGGTTCCAGTCTTCGAAAACGTCCGTGTGACCGGCAGCGCGGCCGGCGGCCAAGCGGTACTCGTCGTGGGACGCGACGAGACGGTCTTTCGGGAGTGTCGGATCGAACAGTCGGGCGCTGATCGACACGGTATCGTCTTTCGAGACTCGACCGACTGCCGTCTCGTCGATTCGACCATCGACGTGACTAGCCACCCACTCGTATTGCGGAACGCGACGGTCTCGATCGAAAATACCACGCTCATCACCCCGGACGGCAGTGAGACGATCGACGAGATGGAGGCGACGGCGGCTGATTTCGGCCCGGAGCGTGAACAATGACCGATGTCGAAAAGATGGGTGACAAGACAGCCGCGGTCACGGGGACCACTACAGCCCGCTCCGCTGAGACCGTCGATCCGACGACGCCGGCTACAAAAGGGGAGATCCCCCTCTCAGTCGTCATCATCACCGAGAACGAGGCCGACCAAATCGCCGACTGTATTGAGAGCGTGTTTGCCGCTTGCCGAGCTGTCTCATCCTTCGAGGTAATCCTCGTCGATTCGGCTTCGACCGATCGAACCGTCAACATCGCCCGCGAGTATCCGATCACGATCCTTCGAATCCCGGACACACACACCATCTCCTGTGGGGCGGGTCGCTTCGTCGGTGACCAGGTGGCCCGCGGCGAGTTGGTACTTCACGTCGACGGGGACATGACACTGACCGACGCGTGGCTACCGCGCGCGATGGACTACCTCCAGACCCATCCGGAGACGGTCGGTGTGGAAGGATGGCTCGATCGCGCCGAAGCGACCACGGTTGCCGACGTTGATACGATCGGCGGCGTCACACTGTACGACGCCGAAGCACTGGCCGCTATCGGTGGCTTCGATCCCTTCCTTCGAGGGTACGAAGACATTGACGTCGGCTTTCAACTGACGACCGCCGGCAAGCAGCTAGCCAGACTGCCGTCTGTCTCGGCGATTCACCACGACGGCCAGACCGTGACCGAGCCGATACGACGACTGCGACAAGGATACTTTCTCGCCCCCGGCCAGGCGATCCGAAAGCATCACCGCTCGCCCGCTATCCTCTGGAAGTTGGTACGACGCCAACGATACAAAATCGGACTATTGGCGTGGATCGGGGTCGGTATCATCTCGCTCATCTCGCTGCCGCTCGTCGTCACTTGGCTGTTGGGATCGATCGTCGGGGTCGCGGCGATCGGTCACCGCCGTGGTGTGCTGGGTGCGGTCGATTTCCTCGGAACGAAGCTGCTCGCCATCGGTGGAGTGGCGGCCGGATTGAGACGGCCCCCACAGCCGGCCTCGATGTACCCGCTGTCGGCCGTGGATGTTGTTGCGACCGGCCGCGTCCTCGACGGCTCGTCGCTCGAGGTGCCGGCAGGTGCGGCAGCGTCGCCACCCCCGTCGAACGACTAACCGACAGTGACGGCTCACGGTCGAGATCGTGTGAGGATGCCTCCGGATACAGTCATGTCTGTGACAGGACCGACCGAGCCGTATTGGTGAGGTCACGAATAAATGGCTGAGGGTCGTCGACGGAGAGATAATCGAAGTGCGGCTCTTCGATAAGCGATCGCACAATATTATAGCCTGTTAACACTACTGACGGGCGAGTCGCGAGGGGGTACTCCTCGCGGAGCACGCTGTGGAGGTGAACAGCCTCACCCCGGAGCAGATGACTCGCGGTTCCCGGCCGATACGCCGGTTCGTCGGCTATCGCTCCCGTGGTGGCGAGCTGCCAGAAATATCGTGGATAGTCGACGCCGGCGTGGATATCCATCGGGAGACTGGATGGCACCCGCGGGTTGATCTCGAGGAGATTGAACGTTCCAGAGTCGTCACGGATAAAGCCGACCGACGCAAGCCCATGGTAGTCGAGTTCGTCCAACAAGGCGCGGCCGGCCGCCTCAAGTGCTGGGTCGTCGACGGCCTCGTGGTAGATACTCGGCCCACGAGGGTATTTGTACCCGCGAACGAGCTTCTTCTGGGTCGTGACGATGGCCTCACCTTCGTGGTACAATCCCCGGAAGCAGTATTCGGTTCCGTCGACGTAGGCCTGAGTGATCGGAACGTGACCCATCGATTCGGTTAACTGCTCGATATCGGGTTCGTCGCCCGGTTCGAGAAAGACCGTCTTCGGCGGTGCACGAACCGTGCCGGCTGGTACCGAATCAACAACGTCGTCGGTTAGTATGGCGTATCTGGCTTTGACAATTCGTTCTTTGTCCCAGTCGTCCACCTCATCGAGGGGCATCGTCTCTGGGACGGCGACGCCGGCTCGCTCGGCGTGTGCGAACAGTCGCGTGCGGTCGTGGATAGCATTCAGTCTGTCGGCCGTCGGCCAGAGGACACCGATCCGGTCGGCGAACTCCTTTCGATGGGCGGCAAGCACGTGCACGTCGGGCTCGCGAATCGGGACAATCGTGCCGACGGCATCGTCATCAGCGAGGGTGAGGAGGGCTTCGGCGTACGCACCGAGGTCTGTCTCCGGCGATGGGACGCGAACTCGGCGGTCACAGTACCGCGAGCTAAACGATGGCGGGTCTGTCTGTTCGGACACGGCGATAGTCGTGTATCCGGCGTCTCCGAGCGAGCGAATCACACTGAGCGAGCCACCCGTTCCGATGGCAGGCACCACGACCGCGTCGGCGTCCGTTTGTGACATAATTGAACCCGGCAGGACACTCGCTAAGTTATGACTTTCTTACCAGTCGGTAGTCATTTTATTGTAAGAGATACGACGCCAGTCGAGACGAGATCGGTAGCTGATCGAAGACGCCCCGGACTTCGGCACCATCCACTGCGCCGGTCCCGATGGCTGCCAGTGAAAACGCCACAAATCCGGCGGCAGGGACGACTACAAAAGCGACGAGGTCTGCCTGTGTCAGGTGCTCGGTGCCGATGATGACGATGGCCGCGAGACCACCGGTGAGAGAGACACGCCAGGGGCGAATGTCGACCAACGGATCGAAGCCTAGCCGGCGAGCCGCCCACACGAACGAGACGAACATCGAGCCGTACGACACGCTCGTCGCCGCCGCCGCACCGTGGATGCCGAACCGTGGGATGAGCACGACGTTGAGTGTGACATTGAGCACAGCCGCGCCACCGACCGCAGCAATCAGCACCCGTAGCTTGCCGGAACCCTGTGAAATGGCCTGTAGCGGGCGCGCAACGGCAAACCCAATAACCCCCGGTAACAACACCCGAAGCGGCGTTGACGCGACTTCGAAGGGCGCACCGTAGTAGAGCGGCACGACACGGTCAGCCATAACTCCGAGCCCTAGTGCCAACAGGATCGTCAAGAGCGCCGTGTACCGCGTTATCCGTCCGGCGAGCGCTTCGATGTCTTCGTGTCGTCCGTCGCTCCAGAGGCTCGAACTCGAGTGCAACAAGAGTCCCTGTAACACCAGCGGGACGACCCAGATGTATTCTGCAAGCGATAGCGCAGCCTTGTAGTAGCCAGTGGCTTCGCCCCCGACGAGCGTCCGGACCATGATCACGTCGACGTGGAACAACGACATCACGAGCAATACGATGACGATGTTTAGTCCGTTAAACGAGAGAAACTCCCGATACGGCAGGGAAGTCGGTGCTTGGAGAAGCTTGCGAACAGAGATACGCCGGGCAAGGACTATTCCAGCGACGAGTGCCGTCACTGCGTTGGCGATGACGTGACCGATGAGCATCCCGACGACACCCAGTCCGGCAACGACGAGACCGATGCCGGCGGCGACGGTGATGGCCTTTTTTATCGCGCCCAGTGGCCCGTTGACCTGCTCGAGGCCGAACCCGAGCAGCGAGTGCATCGACACCGCTCGGAACTGACCGACGAAGACGAAGGCGGTGAGCACGTAGAAGTAGCGTGTGAACCCGGTGCCGAATCGCTCGGCGAGCCCGAGGCTCGTCGCCACAAACAGTACGCTGCTACCGAGGACTGCTAAAAGAAGTGCCACCACGAGATAAAACTGGAGCACCGTCTCGACCCACGCCTCCCGGTTCCGTGTCTCCCCGAGAAACTTCTGGACACCTTCGGTTACCGCTGCACTGATCGGGATCATATACAGTGAGTACACCGAGAGCAAGACGGCGTAATCGCCGTAGTTGGCGGGTCCTAACAACCGAACGATGACAGGGGTAGAGAGAACCGCGATCACCGTGGTGATGACTTTTGGACCGAGCAGCGACAAGAACCGACGAAACAATCGTGTCGTTCCGCCCATCACCGTGGCGTCTGTGTATGGCGCGTTCGTCGAGAGCGGTGGTAGATGCCACTAACACAGCGCCGACAGTGATGGCTACGGTGCTCGCGTCGCTGCTGAGGTCGTGATTGCGTTGGGTAGCGCTCACCCACGTGATCGACTTCACCACTGAGGGTGAGCGACCCGGGTGAACGGCTCCATCGGAGTGAGATAGCCAACGGTCGCATCAGCCACGATACGCGGTGGTGAGTGCCTAGTTATGATTCGTGTACCGGTAGCGGAACGCGGCAGGGTCCACGATTCGTTGTTTGTCGCGTATCATGTTTCCGGCGGCCAGGCTCCCGTTGCGGTGGCATTCTCAGTGCGTCTCTGGTCTGATACCGACCGCCAGCAGCGCTCTGAACGGTGGCGTAGCTGAATTATAACAAAGTATACGCGTGGTCTGTTGACTGTCAGTCGCGGAGAATGCCTTCGCGAAACGCACCGCATGTCACTACTACTATCGACCGAAGAGACACGGAGACTGCAGATCGTTGAGGTGTGCACATGAGCCGTGTGGTCGTCGGACCCAACTCAAGGATCGACACGGAGGCCACCGTTGGCTACCAGTACGCCGACAACGTGGGATCGACACACATCGGTGCTGACGCACGGATCAGAGCTGGGACACGAATCTACGCGGACGTGGAGCTCGGGGCACACGTGACCACCGGTCACGATGCACTCATTCGCGAGCACACCACCGTCGGTGATGACGTGGGTATCGGCACCCAGTCGGTGCTCGATGGAGCGGTCGTCGTCGGTGACGAGGTGAGCATTCAGACCGGGGCCTACATTCCGCCGGAGACGGAGGTCGGCGACCGCGTTTTTATCGGTCCACACGCGGTGTTGACGAACGATCCATTCCCGCTTCGTCAGCGCGGCGCGCTCCACGGCCCAACCCTCCACGATGGCGTCTCCATCGGCGCCAATGCCACGATTCTGCCGGGCGTCACAGTCGGTGAAGACGCATTCGTTGGCGCGGGAGCGGTCGTCACTGAGGATGTCCCGCCGGCCACACTCGCGATCGGCGTCCCAGCAACGTATCACCCACTGCCCACGGAACTCGACGGAGAGAACGTTATCGCATGATTCCGCTCGCAGACCCAGTGTTCGGCTCCGCCGAAGTTGAAGCCGTCACAGACGTCTTAGAGAGCGGGATGGTCGCCGATGGCCCAGAAGTCCGCGCATTTGAACGAGCGTTTGCCGAGCACTGTGGTGTCACCCACGCCGTCGCAACGTCGAACGGAACGACCGCACTACACACAGCCCTTACTGCACTCGGCATCGGAGCGGGTGACCGCGTCGTGACGACGCCTCTCTCATTTGTCGCCAGCGCAAACGCGATTCGGCTCGCCGGTGCACGTCCCGTGTTTGCTGATATCGATCCCGATACGTACACGCTCGATCCAGACGCCACTAGGGACGCAGTCAGGGATACGGATGCCGATGCAATACTGGCGGTCCATCTGTACGGCCTCCCCGCAGACATGGCATCGCTCAGCGATATTGCGGCCACAGAGGACGTCGTCCTCATCGAAGACGCCGCACAAGCACACGGGGCGACCTACAATGGCGAGTCAGTCGGGACAGTTGGCGACGCCGCAGCGTTCTCGTTTTACCCGACAAAGAACATGACCACCGGAGAAGGCGGGATGGTCCTCACCGAGGACGAAACGGTCGCCGACCGTGCAGCGAGCTTCATCAATCACGGTCGAACCGGCGACGACAGCTACGCCCACGAGCGCGTCGGTCACAACTTTCGAATGACGAGCCTCGCCGCCGCCATCGGCCGAGTACAACTTGACCGACTCCCCAAGTGGGTCCGTAATCGACGCGCTAACGCCGACACGCTGACCGATGGGTTACGCACAGTTGATGGGATCACAACGCCACGAGAGCCCGACGGCCGGACACACGCATACCACCAGTACACCATACGGACGTCCAAGCGCGACCGACTGCGAGCAGCGCTCGCCGAGCGCGGTGTTGACACGGGGATCTACTATCCAACACCCATTCACGAGTTAGCGGCGTACCAAGACTTCGATTCGACGGCACCGGTCGCCGAGACCGCCGCTGAACACGTCTTATCGCTGCCCGTTCACCCGAACCTGACCGATGCCGAACTGGACCGGATCGTCAATGCTACTCGACATGCCGCGGCGGAGCTCGAGGTATGAACGGGCGCCGTCACTCGAGTGTCCGTGGTCGCTGATGTGGCCGTGGGAACACGCCGCTGTCGGCTATCTGCTTTACTCGCTGTGGTGTCGGATGGTGTATCGAGAGCCACCGAGTGATCTTCCAGTCGCCGCCGTCGTGATCGGATCACAGCTTCCGGATCTGATCGACAAGCCGTTGTCGTGGGGACTCGGTGTGTTTCAAACTGGCTATGCACTCGGTCACTCTGCGCTGGTTACGGTCCCGGTTGGGCTCGCTGTCGGTATTGGATCGATTCGAACTGCGCATCACCGAACGGTCACTGCGTTGCTCATCGGCTACTGGAGTCATCTAGTTGGTGACGTCGTGAATCCGCTTCGGTCCGGCGGCACGGTTAGGTTCGATACCGTTCTGTGGCCCGTCGTCGTTGGCCCACCGTACGAACAGGATCTCGGCCTGGCCCGTGGCCTTGTGTATGTCACAGACCTGTTCGACTCGCTCCAGACGGCCGATTCGCTCTCCCTTGTTGGAGCCTATCTCCTCGTGCCGGGTATCACAATAGTGGTCTGGATCGCTGATGGAATGCCCGGAATGACGGTCTTCAACTGGATTAGCGATCGATTCGGTCCCGAGTGAGTTGGTCACCCATCGTGCGGTACACACCGGGTAGTACCAGCTTGCGTATCAATATGCTACCTATTACTACTCCGAGTTAGTGCTTTTGTGCCGGCAGCATGGCTGAACGATTTCCCGATCAGGACACCGACCCTCCAAGAGCGATCGCATTCACACACCAGTGGTATCGGCAGTTCCTTCAGGAACTGCGGGCCAACGGGTATCAGTTCCGGTCGTTTTCGGCGTCTCTTGGCGACGGTGATGTGGTCCTTCGACACGATGTTGACCTCTCGATCGACGCCGCCGTGACGATGGCACACACCGAGGCAGACCTCGGAATCGAGTCGACGTACTGTGTGCTGCTCACGTCCCCGCTGTATAATCCAAACGAGGCGACACACCGAGAGGCACTCCAAACGATCGAGTCGCTTGGACACGACGTAACACTACACTTTAGTACCCACCAGTACTGGCCCGCTGAGGCACCACCGTCAACCTCCGAGATAGCGAACCGGGTAAACGAAGAGCGGTCGATCTTAGAGACGATCGTCACTCCGAGTGAGACGGTGTCGTTTCACGCTCCCCCCTCGTGGATCCTGAACCGGGAGTTCGACGAGTTCACCAACGTGTACGCCCCGCAGTTCTTCGACGATATCGGCTACGTCGCCGACTCGGGCCAGCGGTGGCGTGAAGAGCAACCGGTACCTGAGTCACTTTCCGCGTCGGTCCAGATACTCGCGCACCCGGGGTTGTGGGCACAGACTGACGGCTCGTTTACCGACCGTGTCATCGCAGCAACCGAGGCGTCCTGTACACACGCCGACCACGTTGCTCGTAATCAGTTTCTCGACGGAGGGTCTCTGTAATGACATTCAGTGCGACACACCGGCCCCACACGATCGTGACAGAATTGATACTCGATTGGAGGGAGACCGATGTATAGGGGAGTGACCGTCGGAGTCGTCGTCCCCGCCTACAACGAAGCAGGCTTCGTGGGTCGTGTCATCGACGAGCTGCCAGCCTACATCGACAGGGCGTACGTGGTCGATGACGGTTCGACCGACGACACATGGGCCGAAATCACCGACCACAGCGCGGCTCGTAACGCCGATCACGATGGACACTTTTCAGACCTCGTCGTTCCCATTCAACACGATACAAACCGTGGAGTCGGCGGCGCTATCAAGACTGGCTACCAGCGCGCCCGTGCGGAAGCAGTCGACGTGACGGCCGTCCTCGGTGGCGATGACCAGATGGACCCTGACGAGCTCACTCAGTACCTCGATCCGATCGTTGATGGGGTCGCCGACTACACGAAGGGAAATCGATTTGCCCGACCCGAAGACTGGGAAGCGATGCCGCGGTTTCGTTTCGTCGGCAACGTGGTTCTCTCGTATCTCACGAAGATTGCCAGCGGCTACTGGGGATCGATGGACTCACAGAACGGCTATGCCGCGATATCGTTGCACGCGCTCGAAACAGCCGACATCGACGGAATGTACGAGTACTACGGCTACTGCAACGATCTGCTCGTCCGACTCAATGCGGCTGGTGTGCAAATCGCCGATGTGCCGCGGTCTGCAGAGTATGCCTACACGGAGGGGTGGAAGAGCCATATCAAGTACACTGAGTACATCCCACGCGTTTCTGCAATGCTCGTTCGAAGCTTCGCGTGGCGACTCCGTCGAACGTACATCGTGACGAACTACAGCCCCATTGCGCCACTGTACGTCATCGGTGCGGCCGTCACCGGTCTCGGCAGCCTCGGGTTCGTACACGCCGTCGCGAGTCGTGATGACAGCGGGTCCTGGCTCCTTTCGAGCGTCATCGGGGTATTAACACTGTTGTATGCAACGCTGGCCGACCGAGCCGCCAACGAGGAGTTGGAAGCACATCTCGATCCCACAGCGGGAACCGACGCGGGGGACCTAGCATCCCCGATCATGGACGCTCCGAACGAATTAGCCTCCGTTTCGGCCACCCAGCCTTCGGATTCAGCCGAAGAGCGGGATACAGAGGAAGGCCGCACGACGACCGGAGATCGGCCACCAACTGAGACCCCGGTGGAAAGATAATGCATCGACGACTCACGGGAGCAGACGACGCCGATTGTACCGTGCTCATGACCGGTGCCGGCGCGCCCGGGGCTGCAGGGATCGTGAAGAGTCTTCGGACCACTGCAGAGCGAACGTTTCATATCGTCGGAGTGGACATGAACGACGACGCATACGGCTTTGCACTCGTCGACGAGCACGCTACGGTCCCCGCTGGTAAGGCCGACGAGTACGTTCCACGCATGGCCGATATCGCCGCCCGTGTCGATGCAGACGTGATTCTCCCGTTGACGACCGCCGAAATCGAGCCACTCTCGGCCGCCCGAGAGACGTTCGAGGGGACGGTCATGGTGTCACAACAGGAGTCTCTGGCGGTCGCCAACGACAAGGGTCAGCTCTACGAGTTCCTCGATCAGGAGGGGTTCGATGTCGCGCCGGCGTACCACCGTGTCGACACAGAAGCTGAGTTTCTCGCGGCCGTCGACGCCTTGGGTTACCCAGAGCGGCCCGTGTGTTTCAAACCACCAGTTGCGAGCGGCATGCGTGGATTCAGAGTGTTACGAGCGGACGCAGACCGCCTCGATCGGTTCCTGAGATCAAAACCGGAGTCCCCGGTGGCGACCCTTGAGGCGGTACGGCCGATCCTTTCCTCGGGTGCGTCGTTCCCCGAGTTGATCGTCATGGAGTACCTCCCCGGCGAGGAGTACAGTGTCGACACCTTGGCAATGGGCGGCACGGTTGGGCCGGTGATCCCGCGGTCCCGGCGACGGACGCGTGCTGGTATCTCATTCGCAGGCACGGTCGACCGGCGCGAGGAGCTGATAGAGGCAGCGACGGCGATATGCAACCGACTCGGTCTCCGGTACAACATCAACCTGCAGTTCAAGTACGATGCTGAGGGGCAGCCGAAAGTTATCGAGATTAACCCTCGGGTCGCCGGAACCATCGTCATGTGTGCCGGTGCCGGCGTGAACCTGCCGTATCTCGGCGTGAAACACGCCTTGGGTGAGTCGATCCCACCGGTCGAGGTACAGTGGGGAACGCAGATGGCCCGGTACTGGCAGGAGGTGTTCCGGACCCCGGAGGGAGAGCCATACCACCTCGAGT
>ERZ1034573.81-NODE-81-length-24999-cov-20.647851_pt1 | contig 24999 bp, 39 predicted proteins | sample MGYA00520641_ERZ1034573 | MGnify/ENA primary metagenome ERZ1034573 (study PRJEB33760, sample SAMEA4777724) | hypersaline lake metagenome | biome: hypersaline environment; feature: brines | place: Spain | collected 2014-08 | depth 0 m ...
AACACAAGATGAAGACTTTGAAAAAATAGAGGAACTTAACTGCAAAAAAATCGTCAATTAGAACACTAAATGTAAAAATTTGGCAGGACCCGGACTGAATTATAGATGTGAACTATCGTTTACTGAGTGAATTGACCATCCGGTATAAGTTTTCCATGTTAATTTATTGATACTGCAGTTTTCCTGGTTTATTCTGTAACTGTTTTTGGAGGAATGTCCTAATATTCCTAATAAGGTGCTGCTTATTGTTCCTCGATGAGAAATGGCAACTACTTGTTCTCCTTCGTGTTCTTCTTTTATAGTGTTCAAGAAGTCGGCTCCTCTTTCTTTCAGTTCCTCTAAACTTTCTCCCCCTTCTGGTTTCCACAAGTAGTCTTCTGTTTCTGATTTGATTATTTCTTCGATCAGGTCTTCAAATCGTTCTCCCTCAAATTTAGCTCTTGCAACTTCTTTTAGCTCCTCAGTTTCCTCTATTTCAATATCATGTGGTTCAGCGACTATTTCTGCAGTCTCTACAGCACGAGTCATAGAACTGGAGTATACTTTATCTATATTTTCTTCAGCAAGTCTATCTCTGAGCTTTTTGGCCTGTTGCTTTCCTTTTCCATCAATTTTAGTGTTCATCTGGCCCTGCACTATGCCGTTGTCATTATGCTCAGTCTCTCCATGCCTACAGAGGAAAAGCTCCATAATAACATGCTAGACAGAGAGAGTTAAATTATTGAATAAATATTCAGAAGTTTCCTTATCCCTATGAAATTTGGAGATATGCAATTAGGAGGACCTGCTGTCAGCTGTAATGAGTGGTGAAAAGATTGCTTCGGATTATTACCTTGTTAAATCTGTGCGGCTTTTAGAAATGTTCGTTTTAAGTACTTTTGAATTCGGAAAAGTCAGGATGTTTCCTCTGAATTTCATTATGGTATACTGAGTCTCTAGTTTCCATCCATTCCTCATGGCGGGTTAGAAAGCATACAGGTATTTGTTCGATATCTAGAATTTTCGCCATTGATAAGCGATGGCGATTATCTACCAATAGAAGGTCGCCTTTACCGCCTATATCAACTACTACCTCATTTAATTTTCTTTCTAAGAGAGTAGAAATATCTTCCAGTTCTTTCTGTTGCTTGTAACCTTGATTTCTTATTTTTTGGAAAATACGATCCATTTCCTCACATGAATTCAAAAGCTCCTGTTTGGACTCTGAAGACTTCCATCCTCTATAACCATCCTCAATTCTTTGAATATTTTTCTTAACGAATTCAGTCTCCTCCCATTTCACATTATGCTCAAAATGTCGAACAAACGATTTATGAAACACAGTCTCATCGTACTTACTTAAGAAAATAAGTTCGTACAACCAGCGACGCTCTTCATGATCATAATCTTCCTCAATAATCAAATCAGAGTTCCTGTCCCAGTCACCCCCCTGAACCTGTCCAATACAGGTTTCTTTATCTTTCCATAATGGAAGAGGCCTTCCCGTAAACCGGTTTATCTGATCGGGATCAACAAAAACAGTCTTAAACGGATTAATAGGTGCATCATACGAATAAACTTCTTAACTTTTATTTTGGTAATAGTAGGACTTCAAACGGTTGTAAATCAAGGACTTGCGAAGCTTCCGGGATTTATAATCTCTACTAAGCTTCATTTGATCGATTGTTGCCTCTCATATTACCTTTACTTATATCCATTTTTGAAACCTGATGAATTTCCAAATAAAGCTTAATTTCTACATTTTGAAATAAGAACTGGTTCGACACTGGAATATGCCGAGTATTCAATAAGAATAGCAAAATCTTCTTAGCAGGACCCAGCTATTTAACTAATTCCTTTCTCATAGATCGTATTTACTTCAAAAGCGTTGAACTTGTCCTTCAACCTTTTTCGCAGTTCTTTACTACATTGATCGAAGTCAGCATACAGAAATTTTGTATCTTGGCCCACATCTTTCTCATCAACTATTTCTTCTTCCTGCTGGTAATTCTCAGGCAATTCATCCTTATTTACTTGTAGCATTATCTGGACTGATTCATAACCGTTCTTTTGGTAGAATTCTTCTACATTATCTGCTGATGCTATCGTGACCTTATCGGCGTATTTCGAAGCCTTGTCTTCAAAGAATCTGAGTATCTTGGTACCAATACCTTTACCCTTGTATCCTTCTTTAACTGCTATTGATTGGAGACCCATACAGTTTTCGCTTTCCATTTTTCCTGTGGCATCTCCAATGATTTCTCCGTCCTCTACGGCTATGATGAATGTCTCAGGCCACTTCTCAAATCTCTCCATAAATTCATCTATAATGGCACGACTCCCTGCATAGTTCCTGTCAAATTCAACTAATTCTTCCAGTTCTTGTTTTTTAGCCGTTCTAAGTTCCATGAGAGAATTCTCTCAAGTAAACTTTACAATTTTGTCCGCAGTTCCCACACCCCTATATTGAGATAAGCAATTTATGAAGACCGAACAAAAAATCCGATTTCGATGTGGAGAGGCCGGAAATAGAGAATAGGTAACGCCGAACCAAAAATTTTTGGCAGGTCGCGGATTTGAACCGCGGTCTGGCCGTCCCAAACGGCCAATGATAGTCCACTACACCAACCCGCCTTAAGTTTCCGATGGTTCGAAAACCTTATGATATGTTTTCTGTGATGATCGAACTTTCAGAAGTTCGATCCACTACACCAACCCGCCTGTCAGTATTATTTAGGTTTTAGTTAAGTCTTTTAAACTAATCTCCTGTAGGCCTTTTGTGTGGTGGGGGGATGCGAGTTTATATTTGGTGAGTCCGGTTTTCTTTCTGTGAGTACTGAGAAGATCGTGGAGCTGGCGAGTCTGGAGGATGGCTCGAGTATCCATGAGATCAGGGGTAGGATGGCGACTTTGCTGGATGTCTATGAGGATTCTGGAGAGTTTGAAGGCCTTGCTCCTTTTCTGTATGTTTATCATTCGGTGACTTCTACTGTTGCGGATAGGGAGGTTGAGGAGGAGTTTTTTGACAGCCCTGAGGCCTTGGAGAGTCTTGATGGTACTTTTGCAGGCCTTTATTTTGATGCTGTCCGGACTTATGTTTCCAGTGGTGAGATGAGGAGGCCCTGGAAGAGTTATTTTGAGTACTGTTCTCGTGAAGGCGGTAGGCCTGTGATTAAGATGTTGCTGGGTATTAATGCGCATATCAATGCTGATCTGGCTCATGCTCTTTATCTGGAGGATTATAGTGAGAAAAGGGATTATGAGAGGATTAATGGTATATTGGAGAGTCAGTTGCCGAGTTCTATGAAGTATCTGGCGAAGAAGGGTGATACTGCCGGTGCTTTAGGTCTTTTGGATAGGCCTCTGGCTCATAGAGAGTTCAGGAGTTTGATCGTGAACTGGAGGCAGTTGACCTGGGAGAACTATCAGAAGCTGGAGGAAGACGGTTTTGAAGCTCATAAGGAGGAGCTGTATGATCAAACGGAAAGGGTTGCTCAGGAGATAATAGAGCTTGAAAAGCGTTTTGATTATCTTAATCTTTATTCGACCGTGAAAAAAGCTAACAGGTTGAAGGTAATGATCTGAAATTGTTTCAATGTAAGTTGCCTTCTCTGACTTTGTTGTCCCATGCGAAAAGTGCGTATCCTATTTCTGCCGTTGAATACTGTTTTTCTTCTGCGATTTCCCTGATATGTTTCATCATGGTGACATAATCTTCAGCATTGAACGTTTCCTTTCTCTTGTCCGCGTATCCCAGTCTTTCGAGTGAGGCCCAGACACGTGTATCGACCACTGCGTGTCTCTCCGAGTCTAAAGCAGCTAGGAGGCATGAGGCGGTCGGGGCCTTGAACCCTTTCAGACTGGAGATCAATGCGATCTTCGAGAAATCATCATCCAGTTTCAAGACGTTTTCCGTGACTTTTCTGCACCTTTTTTCAGGGTTTTTCCTGACGTGGTAGGCGCTGCGTGTAGAGGATTCATAGGCTATCTCGTATAACTGGTCCTGTGTCAGGTAGCCCTGTTCCCTGTATTTTTCGCCGAACTCCTCCAGTTTCTCCGGCAGAAGGCCTTGAGTTTCACTGTAATAATCCAGTGCTTGTTCGATGTCGAAGCTCACAGTTTATCACGTATGACTTTATCAGCTGCTTCACGGACTTTTTCGACTTTTTCCTGTGGGCTGTAGACCGCCATGTTGACCAGTCTCCATTCTGCCTCTGTCAAGGCCTCAGGTATCGGCGAGTGATGTTTCATGTTCCGGACTTTACCGTTTTTCTTGACTTTGATATCGAGGTGCTGGATCTCCGGAGTCCACGGCTTATCCGCTATAACTTTTTCACGTTCAAGGCCTGCCTCCTGTGCGATCTCTCTTTCCAGTTCTTTTTCATCTATGTTTTCCTCGAGGCCTTCGAGCTGGCTCTGGGCTAGATCATCTATGTCCCATACCAGGGCCCTCTTGTACAGTTTCCTGTCTTTGATCCGGGAGTAAAGGTTTTTCGCTGTACCGTTCGAGTTCAGAAGCTGGCTGTGGGCCTCGTAATCATCCAGTTCCATCATCGCCTCTACATCGTTTCCCTGTTCCAGGTAGTCTTCGAGGCTTCTCTGAAGCATCTTCTCCGCTATCTGTGAGGCATGATGCGTGTAAACTGATTTCATCATGTGGAAACGTGCTGTGAGAAGGCCTTCCAATGCCTGGACTCCTTTGTGATCGAATACTAGTCTGCGGGAATCGATCTCCGCCACCCTGATGATTGTCTCTGCGTCTATAGTTCCGTGTTCTACACCTGTGAAGTATGCGTCTCTCTGGAGGTAATCCATCCGGTCTGCGTCGATCTCTCCTGCTACAGCCTGTCCTATCTCCAGTTCTCCGTGTATAATTTTTTCTACCCTGTCCGTATCTACAGGTATCCTGTCCTCGAGTTTCCTGACCTTCCTGCAGGATAGTTCTTCATGTGAGAGGCCTTTCTGTTCGGCTACTACCTCTGAAGCATGAGAAAAAGGTCCGTGTCCTGAGTCATGCATCAGGCCTGCGATCCTCAGTTCCTGTTTCCTTTCCTCTTTCAAGTTGAGGCTTTCAGCGAATTTTCCGGCGAGATGCATCACTCCGAGAGAGTGCTGGAAACGTGTATGTGTTCCTCCGGGGTATACCATGTTGGAAAGGCCTAGCTGTCGGATCCTCCGAAGTCTCTGCATCTCTGGAGAGTCCACTATTTGCTGTTCTGGTCCGTTGAGTTCTATGTAGCCGTAAAGCGGGTCTCTTATGTGTTTCATGGAGTTTTCAGATCTCGTCGTATCCGGTTTTCGAGTTTGTGTTTTCTATCTTTCCTGCAAGTTTTTCTGCGTTTTCCCGGGCTGCCTCCTGCGCTCTGTCGGTGAAGGCCTCCTTGCTCTCGTTTTCCTTCTCCACGATAAGCTTCTGCACCGGTTTGTCGGCGTCCATCTCCACGTCAAGGACTTTCCCTACGGCCTGGTGCATGTATTGCTGTTCCGTTCCGTCTACCAGAAGCATGACGCCTCTGTTCCTTTCGAGAAGTTTTTCAAGAGTCCATGGAATTTCTGTGACCTTTGAGACCTCTTCGATTTCTATCTCATCGAAATAATCCTTCAACTGTGCCATGGCGTGTTTACCGAGGTCTAGGTCACTGACCTCAAGTACAGCCACGTCAGGCATTTATCTCCACCTCGTCGCCGTCCTCAAGGCCTAGTTCGGCTCTCAGTTTTTCCTCTGCGATGATCTCTGCGATTTCATCTCCGTGGTCTGCCCGGTCTATATCAAGTAATGCTGCGTTGAGGCCTTCTATGCTTATCCTGTAGAGTTCCAGGCCTCCGTAGTCGTTTCCTTCGTAGTTGAATCCTTCTATTCTTTGTTCTTCTTTTTCTTTCTTGAGTTTTCTGTGTTTGTCTTCGTCTACTTTCAGGTTGAGTGTTCCAGGGAAAGGCCTGAACCCTGTTTTTTCCTCTATCCTGTCCTTGTAGGGTTTCAGGGAGAGGAATCTCTGGGCTTTTTTGGTCCCGGTCTTTACTTCTCCTGAGATCTTCATCCTAGACCACTGATTCTCCTTTATCGACGTCCTGTAGGTTCTTTCTGCCCCAGTCAGACATCTCTGCTATAACTGATTCGAGGCCTTCTCCTTTCTCTGTCAGTTTGTACTTGACGCGTACAGGTTTCTCGCTGACGACTTCACGGTTTACGAGGCCTTTCTCCTCCAGGTCATCGAGGCTTTCACTTAGTACTTTGCTTGATACTCCGTCTACCTCTTTTTTGAGGTCGTTGAAGCCCATCTCTCCGATTTCGAGTAGTCTGTGGATGATTACAGGATGCCATTTTTTGGCGATTATTGATGCTGTAGCTGATACAGGACACCAGTCCTCTCCAGCACACCAGACTCCTAGTTTCTCTGTCATGGAAAAAATATTACTCGGGAACTCTTATGTAACTTACTACAGGTTACCGGGTTACACAGAGTAAGGCCTGAGTACTGGGTAAGCGCCTTTTTATTAAGTGCGCGAAGGCCTTAACTAATTATGACTTTATACGAGTTCTACGGAGATGGCTGTCCTCACTGTGAGGCCATGGAAGACGACGTCGAAAAGGTCCAGGAGGAGGAAGACGTCGATATCGAACAGCTCGAGGTCTGGAACGACAAGGAAAACGCGAAAAAGCAGAAGGAATTCGACGATGGAAAATGTGGAGGAGTACCGTTTTTCTACAACACCGAATCCGAGGAATGGATCTGCGGAGAAACCAGTTACGAAACCCTCAAGGCCTGGGCGACAGGCGAAGAAGTATAGGACCGAGGTGAACAGTTATGAGAGACGAAGACGACGGCGATAAAGTATGCAGAGCATGTGGAACCAGCTTTGATACAGACGAAGATCTAGAGGATCACAAGGAACAGAACCACGACTGATGAAAAAGGAAAAGGCGGCGAAGGCATCTGGAATCCTTATCCTTGGCCTTCTGATAGGTGTATTTCTGAATATATCAGAACAGGACGCTGTTTCATCAGACCTTGAGGCCTCTGACTGGAGGAACGTCACGCTCCAGGACGTAGGCACAGGAGAAGACTTTACTGTTTCAGGCCTTGAAAAGCCTGTTCTTGTGGAATCTTTCGCTGTCTGGTGTCCGACATGTACCCGTCAGCAACAGGAGATCAAACAGCTCAAACAGGATATAAACGTTACTTCTGTCTCTCTGGACGTTGATCCGAACGAGGACTCTGAGAAAGTCAGGAACCATATCCGGAGGCACAACTTCACCTGGCGATACGCCGTTGCACCGACAGGCCTTACACAGAAGCTGGTAGACAGGTACGGGCCTTCGATGGCGAATCCGCCTTCCACACCTGTCGTCCTGGTATGCGAGGACGAAACAAGAAAGCTGGAAAACGGCGTCAAAACCGCTTCAGAGCTGGAAGAAGAGGTAAACCAGGGCTGTTGATCGGATGTTTACTGAGTTCCTCAATTCTTTTCTTTTAGGGCTTGCAACGCCTTTGACTGCTGCCTGTGTCCTACCACTTTACCCCGGATTCATCTCTTACCTGACAGACCAGTTCGATGGCTCCGAGACACGGAAAACATATGCAATGTTTGGAACCCTTGCCGCAGCCGGAGTAATCAGTTTTATGCTGCTGTTCGGACTGGTATTCACGACCTTGATACAGGCCTCGCTCACAGCAGTTACAGAGATAGTTTCGCCGTTTGCTTTTACAGTCTTAGGCCTTCTAAGCGTGCCTATGATACTCGGTAAAAGCCTTGAAAACTTTTTACCTTCTTTCGATGCTCCTGGTTTTGAAGATCCTCTGAAAAACGCTTTCGGCTTTGGTTTTTTCTTCGGAGCTGTTGTTTTACCGTGTAACCCAGGCTACATTGCTGTATTTCTTGCTAGAGCTACACTTTTTACCTCACCGGTTTCAGGCCTCTCAAATTTCCTTCTCTTCGGCCTGGGTATCGGTTTTCCTCTAGTTGCATTCTCAGCTATCTCTTCAGCAAAAAGCAGAGAAGTTATCAACTTACTGAAAACACATGAGAAAAGGATAAATCAGGCCTCAGGCCTTTTGATGCTTTCTATATCTATTTATTACCTGGTTTTCGTCTTTGAAGTTCTTCCTTTCTAGTTTATTTCCAGACACGTTCAATGTATCCTGTTCTTCCGCTGGCACGTTTGTAGGCCTGGTACTGGTACGTGTTTTTCATCGAGTAGTTCTGATGTTTGTCCGCTGCTCTGTAGAACTCCGTGAAGTTTTTGACCTCTGTTACGATTGGTTCCTCGAATTTTTGGGTTTCGTTCAGGTTTTCTTTTGATTGCCTGGCCAGTCTGTACTGTCTTTCAGTGTGTGCATAGATCGCTGTGGTGTACTGGAAGCCTCTGTCCGAGAACTGTCCGCCGGGATCCGTTGGATCGATGCTTGTCCAGTAGATATCCAGCATCTCTGTGTAGTTGATCAGGCTTGGATAATATTCGATCTGAACTGCTTCACGGTGTTGTGTCTGTCCGGAGGCTACGAGCCTGTACTCTGCTGTTGAGGCCTTTCCGTCAGTGAAACCGCTGACCGCTGAAGCTATCCCTTTCTTTCCCTGGTAGACTTCTTCTATGCACCAGAAACATCCTCCTGCGAAGGTGGCTTCTTCCGGGGTTTCATTAACGACCTGTGAACGCCATTCCTGCGTATTTTTCCTATCTGCTGGCAAAGAATCAATTATTTCTGGCATCACAAATCCGGCGATAATGCCTGCCAGTAAGACTGCCAGTAAAGTTTTATCCGGCTTCATATTCAGGCCTCTAAACTATATTTGTGCACCGTTTGATTTTAAGACCCAGTTACTGGAGAGTTAGTGCCGAGTTGAATCCGGACAGTATCATGACTTCGGATCTAGAAGAGAAAAAGGTTAAACCCTCCGTTCTAGGAAGTATCAGATAATGAAGGCCAGGCATCCAGTTTAGAAAAATCCATTTATCGGAGAAGACTGGCGGGAGAGTGTAAAGGGTAAAGAGTGGCTTTCTGCAGTTATCTTAGGCCTTCATCAGTAATTTTTCTTTTTTGATTCAATTGAAATCATACGGTGAAGATGTCCTGTATAACGTTAAAGTTTACTATGCGATTCCCCGTACTGAGGTTGATGTAGAAACTTCTATAAGGTGTCTTCAGCCACGGAATCATCTTTTACCAGCCCAGGAACCCTAGATCTTGGTGTAGTTATAGCCTTTTTCCTGGAAAAGGTTTATCGTCCCGATGCCGGATTCCACGACCTCAAGGCCTTCTATCAGCTCTTCTCTTTCTATCTTTTCCCTGTTGTCTACAGAGTTTCTGCAGATGTTGAACTTTACTCCTTCCTCGAGATATTCTTTGATGTATTCCTCTGATGCCGAGCCTTTCTCAGCCATCTCGACGGCGTCTGAGTTTATCACGACCTGTATCTCTTCGACTTCGATCCTGGAGTCTTTCTGGAGGTTCTTGATGTTTGCGAGCAGTTCGCTTTTCTTCGAGGCCTCCGAAGAGTTCAGGTGGAATAATGTCTTCACGGGTTTCACGGTTTGATATATCCGAATCCTTTTTCCTGGAGCTCTGCAAGTTCTGCGACTCCTGAACCTACTACAGCCACGTCCTCGATAAGCTCGTCCCGGGTCATTTCTGTACCTTCGATGGAGTTGGAACAGGCCTTCATCTTGACATCGTGTTGGTTTATCAGTTCCTCTATCTTTTCCTCAAAGCTTCCCTCCTGTTTCATCATCGTGACTGCGGAGGTGTTTGAGACCGCATGTATCTCTGCTTCCGGTTTATCCTCTCTTAGGTGTTTGATGTTCCGTAAGGCCTTCCTTACCTCGTCTGCTCTGATCTGGGAAAGATGAAAAGCAACTTTCATGTAACTGTCTTTCTCGAATCTACATTTAACGTTGAAGTAAAAAGGAGGGTGATCTCTTACTGAAAACAGTATAAACAGGGCCTTACAATTGATATGTATGAAAGAGTTTGACTTGATCGTGATCGGTTCCGGTTCAGGCCTTGAAGTTGCTTCTGCCTTCACCCAGAGAGGTAAAGAAGTAGCAGTTGTGGAGTCAGGGCCTCTAGGAGGAACCTGTCTGAACAGGGGCTGTATTCCGTCGAAGATGTTGATACATCACGCTGATGTCGCAGAAACCATCAGGGATGCGGAAAAATTCCATATCGATGCAGATTTCAATGAGATAGATTTCCAGAAGATAGTCCGTGAAGTCAACGAAAACGTAGCTGAGGACTCCAAAAGGATCGAGAAAGGCCTCAAAAACTCGGAAAAACATACACTTTACAGGACCGAGGCCAACTTCGTCGAAGAGAAAGTTTTAGAAGTCAACAAGGCTCCTGCATCTGGTGAAGAAGTCGATGAAAGGATAACCGCGGATAAGATACTTGTAGCGGCTGGTTCAAGGCCTATGATACCTCCTATCGATGGGCTGAGAGAAGATACCTATATGACAAGCGATGAGGCCTTGAGCCTGGATGAAAGGCCTGATGAACTTGTTATCATCGGCGGAGGTTATATTGCTGCTGAGCTGGCGCATTTCTTCGGTGCTTTAGGCACTGATATAACTGTTATCGAGGCAGAGGATAGTTTGATAGGACGGGAGGACAAAGACGTCAAGGAAAAATTTACCGAGCTTTTCAGCGAACGCCATGACGTCAATTTAGGGCTTAAAGCGACCAGGGTCGAGGACTTGGACGAGAAGGTCAAGGTTGTTACGGAGGATCTTGACGGTAACAAGGAGGCTTTCGCGGGAGATAAGGTTCTTCTGGCTGCTGGAAGAAGGCCTAACACCGATACGATCGATGCGGAGGCTGGAGGCCTTGAACTGGATGATAGAGGTTTTCTGGAGACGGATGACAGGTTGAGGACAAGCGTTGACGGTGTTTATGCCCTGGGTGATATCGCCGGGAATTTCATGTTCAAGCATTCGGCGAACTACGAGGCAAAGGTAGTTTACCAGAACCTGTTGACGAACGACACTCATAAAGCAGATTTCACGGCTATGCCTCATGCTATCTTTTCTTCTCCGCAGGTATCCGGTGTTGGAAAGACCGAACAGGAGCTTGAGGGTTCTGATCAGGAGTATGTCTCTGCTTCCTATGATTACAGCGATACAGGTATGGGAATGGCCCTGAAGGAAGAACAAGGTTTTGTCAAGGTGCTTGTGGATCCTGAGACGGAGGAGATCCTGGGCTGTCATATCATGGGGCCTGAGGCCTCCAGCTTGATCCATGAAGTACTGGTTTCGATGAGAGAAGGCCGTGGAAGGATAGATGACATCAAGGATACGATCCACATCCATCCTGCATTGAACGAAGTGGTACAGAGAGCCTTTAACAGGATCTAGCGGTCGAAGAACCTTCTTGATTCATCGTGGAACTCTGATGAGTTCTGCTGGAAGGCTGCGTGTCTGCCGTCGATGTAACGGGTTTCAGCACCTATCCTCTGTGCGGTCTCCGATATAACGTTTTCCGGGAAGAAATCATCGTTTCTTCCCCCTATCATCAATGTATCTGTTTCTATACTTGAGGCCTCTGTAGTGGTATCGTGTTCGAGACAGGCTTCGGCACAGGCGATCAGATCTTCCTTTGGAGGCCTGGAAAAGGTTTTCCATAAGGCAGTGCCGGATAATTTGTACAGAGGTTTTTTGAGGCCTGAAAAGGTGTCTCCTGCGACTTCTCTGTAAAATTCAGATGTTTTATCTTTTTTGAGCAGGTTTATCCAGTCTTTTATCTTTGTTCTTCCGCTTTTACCGAGTTTTTGGCCTGTGAATCCGAGTACGAGTTTATCTATCTTATCTGTTTTTGTTGCGAGGTGCTGTGCGATGAAACCGCCCATGGATACGCTCAAGATGTTGCATGGGCCTTCTTCGTCTATTATTTCTTTGTAGTGTTGTGCCATTTCTTCTGTCGTTATATCCTGGCTGAGTCCTTCTTTCCGGGATGCTACTATGATCTGTCTGTTTTTGAGGCCTCTGTAGTGGTACCTGAGGTAGAGTGGGTAGCGTGTGGTACGGATCATCTCGTTGTTCAGGCCTGGGATAACCAGTATTTTCCGTTTGGAAGTGTTTTTTCCCATCTTCACGTATTCGTATCCGTTCTGGTATCTCCCTGCTTCCATAATGTAAAGAGTTAAAATTGAGCCTTTGTATAACTTAAGTTAATGAATACTGTAAGCATCGCTCTCAGTTTTCTGCTTTCGGTGATGGGTCTCGGTGTCGCGGCTTTCGCCTACCGTTTCCTGAAAGCAGTCGAGGATAACTCTGAAAAGGCAATGGCTTCTTTCCAGCTACACCCTGATGAGACAGTGGAGGAGTTCAGACTGCTTTACTATGGCCTTATAGTTGAGATGTTTGCCTTCATAATCTATGGAGTTGGAGGCCTCATAGATATGATGATACTTCTGAACGTTGGAAGAGTGATGTCAGCAGCTTTCATACTGGTGGCGATAAAGATCGCAGTCGAATGGTGGAGGAGGTTCAGCTAGATGGTAACTACAGAGATGATGACGGTAGAGATGGCTTTCGGATTTATAGGAGCAGTCCTGTTCCTGGCGATGATATACTACACCAGGAAGGCCCTGAAACACTTCAAAGATCACAAAGATGTCTCTCTTGTGAAGTTCTTCATCGATGAGAGAGGTGAGAAGGCCTTCATCCTGCTATCAGTTACTGCTCTTGTCTATGCTGTGGCTATGATGGTGACAGGCCTCGAGTTCCTGATAGATAACATGGTTCTGCTTGTGAGTTCGAGGGCCTTGATCCTGGGAGTCGCAGCTATGTTACTGTACTTCCTCAGGGAGATCTACCTGATCACGAAGAAGAACCCTGATGAGAAGGGGTAGTTTACAGGGCCTTGACTACCCTGTTCATTCTCTCCTTTACTTCTGAAGCCAGTTCATCCAGTTCACTGTTTTCTGTGACTGAGACCAGTTCTTCAGGGTCTACTGCTTCTACAAAGACCTTTCCGGAGTCCTCGTACACTATGACGTTGCAGGGTAGAACTGCTCCGATCGCTGTCTCTTCTTCCATCGCTTCGTGGGCGAACTCCGGATTACATGCGCCGAGGATCCTGTATTTCCTGTAGTCCTCTCCCAGTTTTTTCTCAAGTGTTTTCTGTACGTCTATATCTGTAAGTACGCCGAAACCTTCCTCTTCAAGTTCTTCAGTGACGTTTTTGATCGTCTGTTCAAAACCGGTCTCAACCTGTGCCGAGATTGTATAATCCATATCCGGAAAACAAAACTTCTACATGTTAAATCCTTTCCCGAGCTGGAGGCCTTAAGTCTCTTTGAACAGGTACTCGAAGTTCTCGCCTCTTATAACAGTTATACCGTCTCTTACATTGACTTTATCTGCTTTGCTGGATTCGAAGTGATGTTTCGGCATCGAACCCTCGACAAAGCCATTTTTCTTCAGGGTCAGGAAAGTAGATGGATCAAAGCTGACCTCGATAGTATCTTCCCTTTCCTCTATCTTCCTGTCCGGATAACTCTTCCTAACGTCTGAGACGATCTCATCCCAGTCACCCTCAAGTCCCATAGAAACCCTTTGTGTGGACAGTGTATAAAAACAGCCTTTATTCACTCTGGTCCATAGTTTTGGTAAGCTGCCAGGAAGATACCTGCTGACTGTCCTAAAAGTACTGCGAAGAGGCCTGAAACCGACAGCAGTTTTTGACCAGCAGGATATACAAGCGAAACAGTGAACAGGTAAAGACCCAATAGAGAAAGAAGGCCTGAGACTGTGTAACCTGTTCCGAAACTTTCGTCTTTCTTCCCTGTGTATACCAGTGCCAGACCCGGCAGGATCATCCAGCCGAGCAGCGAAACCGCCGTAAAAAGCTCTGTCTGTATCCCTGTGAGGCCTAAGGCTCCGAGTACGGTAACGGGAAGGCCTATGGTTATGACTGTTCTCCAGGCCTTGAGTACTCCTTCTTTCATCTGTTTCCAGCCTGTCAGGAGGAAGACTGTCATCAGTACCGACATGACTATGTGGGCGATGAGAAGGCCCTGGTCCGGAAGTATTTCTGTGTTTACTGCGAGGATTACCGTTGTCCATGCAGCCGGGACCATCAGTACCGGTCCGAACTGTCTGAAGGCCTGAAACATGGTACTAATTTAGTTTTTGGTTGTTTAATATATTTCAAAGGCCTTGAGAAAAAGTGGTTATGGGATTGACGGATTCTCTTGTTACCTTTGTGGTAGGCCTTGTGGTCGGTACTCTGGGCATCCATCTTGGGGCCATTGTCATCCTTGGACAGTCAAGTATCGGGACCGCTGCCTTTACCGCGGCTGGAGGTGCTGTGGTCTGGTTCCTGGCTAGTCATTTCTTCGGCTGGGTACCTCTGCTGGGCATCGTTCTTACGTTCATCGTCTGGCTGGCCTTCGTGAACGGACAGTATCCGGGAGGCCTTGTTGATGCGGCTAAGATCGCCGGTATAGCATGGGTAGCCTCGATAGTCGCAGATTACATCCTGAAGTTTATGGGGATAAGAAGAGCTCACGCAGTCGGAGTTCCTGAGGCCTGAAGGGAAAGTGTTCCTAGAGCATTCCGCGGACGTACTCGGAGGCGTTTTCCTTCACGTTCCGCAGGGAATTGCCGGTTCTTTCGAGGTCTTTCTCGAGGACAGCTGCATGACCTGGAGAGGTAACTGAGGAGATGACATCCGTGTAGACATCGATATCTTCTCCGTAACTTTCCTGGAAACCTTCTCTGAAAGATCTGTATGCATCTGAATCGACCTGTTTCACGCTGGAGGTCATCGTGATCAGATCCATCTTTTTCTCCCAGTCAGAGGCGTCTTCTGTAAAGTATTCAGCGTCCACGAAGGCAAGGCCTCCTTCTTCCTGCATCATGAAGTTGTTTATCCTTAGATCTGTTATAGCTCCATCTCTTCCATGGATATCATCGAGAAAGCTGCCTACAAGGAAACCTGCTTCCTCAGCTTCATCTTTCGAGGCCTCGTTAAGGTAGGTGTTCATGTCTACTCCGTCCACAGTCTCGAATTCGACGTATTCGCCTTCAGCTCCGATTATCTCAGGTGTGTAAACATCTGTATCTTCCGAGAACTCTCTGAACTTTCTCTCGTTCTCTATCCTGCTTTGCTGATCCTGATACTCAAGTTTTTTCGCCGGGATTCTTCCAAGCATCTGGACGTAGGCCATCTTGGGCCTTGCAGAGAACTCTTTGAGGACTGTTCCTACCTGGCTCATTGCCAGCTCGTTAGTTAGACTTCCGTCAAGGGCCTCTGATTGTTCCGAGTTCATAGCCTCTTCCACGAACTCTCCAGAATCCTGTTTCCCGTATCCAGAACCTGAAAACTGTTCTCCGGGTATCTCCTGTCTAATCTGTCTCAGCTCTTCTGGTGTCTCCGGCTCCACAGTAATATCTAAGGTTTCTCCTTCACCAGGTTCGACAGCGGTCTCCGGCGAGGCTGTGTTTCCAGATTCGAGCTCTGAGGCAGAGTTTTCAAGACTCATAAATCAGATTAAGAGCCTCACGAATATAAGTCTTTTTGTTACAAATAAATAACAATTTCATATGTTTCTGGTTTAAGTTATTTCAGCTCCATAGGTGCTTTATGGATGAAATAATTATTGGCGGCGGTTGTTTCTGGTGCACCGAGGCAGCGTTCAAGGAGGTAGAAGGCGTCCTGGAGGTTACTCCAGGGTATGCCGGAGGTCACACAGAAGATCCCTCGTACAGGGAAGTTTGTTCCGGAGATACTGGACATGCCGAAGTCATAAAGATAGAGTATGATAGCGGAGAGGTCTCGCTCGAAGAACTCTTGGAACTTTTCTTCAGGATACATGATCCGACCACTGAGGACAGACAAGGCCCAGATGTCGGAAGCCAGTACCGCTCTGTAATCCTGTACAGTGGGGAGGAGCAGAAAAACAGGGTCGAGGCCTTCATAGATGAGAGAAGAGATGAGTACGAGGCCAGTATCGTGACTGAAGTAATGGAGCTTGAGGAGTTCTATCCTGCGGAGGAGAGGCATCAGGACTACTTCGAGAAGAACCCTGAGGACGCGTACTGTACTATGCATGCACAGCCGAAGGTTGAGAAGGCCCAGAAGATGCAGAGTTGATCAGAGGAAGGTGAAAAAGGGTCTATGGCCTATCCTGGTAGTAAATGATAAGTGCATACTTCAGTATTTCCTGTTTAACGGGAAGGTGTAAACAGTATTTTCCAGTCAAACCTGTTCTTCATCGTCGTAAACCTCTTCGTCTGGACTGCGGAGAGTTATCTTGATATGACAAAGAGAGATATTCAGGCCCTGTACGGTTATCCTGTGATTCTTGCCTCGGTCAACCTTTCCCTTGAGACGCTTGCGTTGCTTGCAGTACCTCTGGCTTTTGTGCCCATACTTTATTTTTTGACAGAGATTTCGTGGCAAAATACTGTGCTTTTTACTCTTTACATCCTCTCTACAGCTCCTTATACAGCTATTGCGTTCCCTGTGCTGGCAGTTACGGCAGGAATATACATTTACGGTATGAAAAAGATCACAGGACTGGAAGAAGGAATCGCTACAGCACCCGCAGGCCTCACAGCAGTCGTTATAACATATTCTTTAGGCCTTCTGATATGACAGTTCAGGCCTGTAAAGTTAAAAACAAGAGTCCAATGAAAATTTAGTGTGACCAGTAAAGAAGGAGATGAGGAAGAGGAGATAGAAAAGATCAAGGAGGCCTCACAGGAGAAAGATTCCTGGGCGGAGAAGTTCTACAGTTTTTTCCCAGATTCAGTAAATGTTTCAGGCTCTGTTAGAAGTCTTTCCAGGGGTCCAGGTCGACTGGCAAAGAGGATATTTTTCGACCTCAAGGCCTTGCCTTTCTACTTTCTACTGGCTGCTCTGTATGTTTCCAGTTTTCGTTCGCCTAATTTCCTGTTCCGGAGAGGCGCCTTCAATGAACAGATACTTGCGGGCAAGTTACAGTTTTTCATCTCTGTTGTTAACGAGTCCTTCATAATTGGTTCTCCTGTTCGTGTGAGTACGACAGTTTTATTCGTAGGCACGATCTGGAGCATGTATCTTTTCTGGCTGAAGGATCTGAAGTTACTGGAAAAGAGTTACGGATTGCTGAAAAGGATTCTGACAGTCTTCATAGCCGTAATCTTGCTTTATCGGCATGTCAGGCAGGGATCTGTACTTGAACAGTTCTCGAAATGGATAATCTTTGTCCTGGTACTTTACCTAGAGCTGGCTGCCACATGGTTCGCTATGAGGACGATCGACCACATAGATCTAAGTTCAGACCTCAAAAACTGGACTCTACGGCTTCTAGGCCTTCCAACAGTCTTTGCAGGTTCCCTAATCTCGATAGCAGCACAGCCACTGATAACGTTTTCATATACTCCTGCTGTCTACGGCAACAACGTCTTCCTCGGAGGCCTCCTGGTGATGATCCTTGGAGGATTCATGATCTACAGAAGTACCAGAAGGCAGCCAGCACTCAAGATCTGGTGAAAAAATATGAGGATGTAGGGCATCATATCTTTAAGATATGCCTTGACCAAACTCTAGTTATGGTAGAATTTGAGACTATCGAGAAGGAGCGAAGAGATTACGGGAACTTCCCGGGAGAAAAATTCGTAGAGGTAAGCAGGAACAAGGCCATCCAAGACGACGGATCTGAGAACAGCTTCATCCAGGTAGCGACCGGATACTACGACGATGAAGAGCCGCAGTACAAGAAAAGGTTTACAGTCCCGACAGATGAGAAAGCAGTGGATCACATCGTGGAGAAGCTTCCGGAGATGTTCGAGAAGGAGAAAGAGGCAAGAGAAGAGGAATAGAGGCCTTCTACTCCTTCAACCTTTTTCTCTCCTTAACTTCTTCAGTCACCTGTTGCCTGACAGGATCTTCTGCTTCTTCGACACGGAACCGCTGGTAGCTTTCACCAAACTTCCCGTAGTTCCTCACCACGTCATCGACCTGAGTAACGCTGTCGAGAGCCCTAAGAACTTCTTCAGGTTCCGAAAAGTCGGGAAGGCCTTCGATCGAGCCCTTTCTCCATTCAAGCGGATAGCTGTGATCCACTTCCTGTGGATCAACATGGTCTTCCTCTTCCAGGGTCTCGACTTCCACTCCTGCAGCTGTCAAGGCCTCAAGCATCTCTTCCTCAGAGACTTCCCTGGCTTCCTGCCAGGCCCTTTGTGAGGCCTGAAGTATGTCTGCCGGTCCTCTGAGAAAGGCTGAGTCTTCAGGGATATCTTCTCCCGGTTCCAGTGTCACAGTCTCCGTTTCCCCATCGTAGCTTGTGATGTCGCCGTACTCCATGGGTTCGTGGAACACTGTCTTCGCCCAGGGCAGTGAGAAGCCGGTGTTGTTGAAGGTTATTTTTCCGTCTCCGAGCGGGAGGACTGTGTCAGGTCTTCCCATGATCACGTCCCAGGCGTTCTGGTAGTTCGTGCTGTCGATGACTCCGGCTTCTTTGAGATCGTCGTTCGTGATGTAGAAGCCGTCTTTGAACGTGATATCGTTTTCAGCGAGTGCGAATCCTACGGCGTGGTATACTTTTGGAACCTTGAAGAAGGCCTCGTCGTTGCTGTAGCTGTCGAGGTTGTTCCTGCCGAAGTCGTCCACGTTCATACCTGAGTAGAGCGGGAACAGTCTTCCGCCCTCGGTCTTGACCCACATGTCTCTGAGGCTGAATCCTTCGAACTCTCCGTCTTCATCGAAGAAACTTTCCAGTTCCCTGGAATCGGAGAAGTCAGGGAGGGAATCAAGGGAGCCTCTGTCCCATGTGATATCGTAGGTCTGTTCCAGGCTATCAGGATGCGGGAAAGGATCCCATCTGACATCCTCCGGATCATAACCTTCGACGAAGAAGTCGTATCTCTCCTCGAACTCTTCCTCGATCTCGTTCCTTCTCTGGACCATCTCACGCATATCCGAGATCTCGTCCTCGACCTGTTCAATCCGTTCATCTCTTTCCTCAATAGCCTCACCGATCTCCTCCACGGTCTCGTAGACTGTACGGAGAACCTCTCCCGGACCCATCAAGTCGCCGTCATCACGGAAGAACTCAGGCCTGTACGGGAACGGAAAATCAGTATCGTTAAACGTGACAAGGCCTTCGCCTAGGTAAAGCAGGTTGCGGGGCCTTCCCTCCTTCACGTTTTCCGCCGACCGGTAACTCCTGTTGCCGACAAGGCCTTCCTCCAGTAGAACTTCTTCGTCGATGAGCCTGCCGTTCTGGAAGGTGACGTCGTTGTCGAGAAGTGTCAACCCTGCCTCCTGGTATGCCTTCATCGTAGTTAAGTATGCGTACGCAAAGTTTAACCTAGTTAGTCAGCGGTTCCTGTGGTTCCAGTAGAACAGTAGACGTGCAGCTAATTCGTCCAGTAGTATCGTGAAAGTCACCACGAATCCTGCGTAGGATCCTATGAGCGCCGAGGCCCTCTGGTCAACTGGTGTGAACCCGAGGCCTGTCCTTGAGACGGTCTCTGCTATGATATCGACTGCAGGGACCACTCCTCTGCAGTACGGTTCTGTCGTGAAGAGGCAGGGCTTATACAGAAGGCCCAGGACTGATACTGATACGATAAACGCTGAAACTGTCATGAGTTCTCCTTTCTGCCACTTTGTCTGGTAATGTTCCTCCAGCCTATGGTGAAGCTTCGGGTAAATGAATCTGCTCCAGAAAAAAGCCGATACCAGAGAAATAATTAATGCTGAGGAAAACAGGATCCAGGCCTCGACAGGCACCAGTACGCTGGAAGGCCCTGTGCTGAGAAGGCCTATTATCAGGGGTGTTAGCAGGAAGCCGGTCAACGGTGCGGAGATGAAGATGAAGGCCTTCCAGAAGGTTTTCATGTATTTGGATATACCTCCGATGTTGATAAGAGTTCTGTATCTTTTCCTTTAGGCCTCAGTTCCGTATCCATCTTTCGATTACACCTTTCAGGCCTGTGCTTTTCCCGAGTTTGTCCCTGAAATGGGTTCTGTGGTCTTGGAAGACGTCTCTTTCCTTGGGTCCTGCCTCAAGTTCGACTATCTCTGTCCCGGCTTCTTCCTTCAGGTTTCTGTCCAGTGTCCGGACAGACTGAACCACTTCATCGATCCTTTCCTCGCTGTCCACGACCCTGTTACCTACAGCTCCGAATGCGCCGACGAAGTCTCTGAAGTCGTAATCTTTTCCTCTGAACATCTCTCTGACGACTCCCCTGTGGCTGATCACTGAGTCCTCTCCCCCCTGCGATCTGACGTATTCTTTCTTCGCGTCGAGGTTCTCGTTCATCGATTTCTCTGAGTCGTTCTCGTAACCATCTCCTATGTCTCTCCAGTCCTCGTAGGCCTCGATATCCTCCTCGGGGAACCCCATCAGCTGTCCATAGACCTCGTCGTCCTCGTAGAAGCTGAACTCCTGTTCCGCTGCCAGTTCAGCGAGTTCAGGGTCGTCAGTCACGTAGATCTCATGTCCGTCTTCCACAAGCTCTTCATCGATACCTTCCCAGCGGTAGACGACAGTCAAACCCAGGTCTCTGGCATAATCTATAGCTTCCTCGACAGCCTCGGTCGATCCCAGGCCGTCACCCAGGTCATGACCGGATTTCTCGCCGTAGGCGACCGCCAGCATCTGCAGAGGCCCATTGTTACCTACAGGACGCCGCTGATCAAAGGAGAAATCCCTGTTCCATCTCTCCATATCCTCAGTCATCTGATCCCACAGATCCAGTTCATAGGCCTCAGAAGGATCAGCAGTACCATCCTCGTACGGTTCCAGGACCACCGCTTCATGAGGATGAGAGAAATCCTCCCCCGAACCACCGACATCAGGCCTCAGAGACATGATTTGTTGTTATGGTTCAATAGTAAAAAGTGTTTTGGTCAGTCAGGATGATCTCTTATTCCGGGCGGAAGACGCCCAAATCTGTTTTTTCTCCAGAGCCTTTTGGTTTCTCGTAGTTGTGATATACTTTCTGTTTTTTCCTGTCGATAACCGCGGTGTATCCTTCCCTTCTTATGACTGTGATTTGGCCTCTGCACTGATTTCTGATATCTTCAAACGCGTGTCCCTGCCAGCCTTTTTCCTTCAGAAGATCGAAAACCTTTTCGAGCCATCCCGGATTGGGTTCTGGAGTCTCTATGAAGAAATAACTGCCGTAACTCATCGGAAACTCGACAGCAACCACCAGACGTTTTTCATCTACAGGGCTTTCAGAGGGAGACTCATAGATTGTGGTGTTCACAGGCAGACTTTCACGATTTTTCACGACCGGCTCGCTCCAGACCTCATAGATCTTGAAACTGTTGAAGTCCTCGCTGTATTCTCCCCTTTCATCACCGTATTCCAGTCTCTTAACCCTCATCTTCCGACACCTCTTTCAGGAACTTCATTCAGACTCCCCCATTCCTCGAAAAAATTTTACCCTCTTTAAAAAGGCTCTGTCACCTTTGAAACAGATATCGCCCTCCCGGCTGCTGCTTATAGAATGTTTGTCCTCCAGTAGTTTCTTGAGTTTTCTGTTTTTCTTTTCGGAGACCGGTTCCATGAGAAAAGTGTTTTCTCTGAATTTTCTTGAGTTTTTCTGTACCAGTCCAGCAGTTAAATCACTGAAGGCCTAAAAATTTTCTATGGGCAAAAGGATTTACTCTGGAGTAGAGACCTTTACAGAGAAAACAACAGACTACAGGAAATGCATGTTCAGGATGAAGCAGAAAGACTTCGAGTTTCACAGGAAAGAAGTAAAGTCTGTAAAGTTCAAGGGCGGAGTAAAACACGGTTTCATCAAGGCAATAATCTGTAAGGCCCTGGATGACGACGGACACTACTACCTGACTGAAAAAGAGTTTGAAAACGGCAGAGAAGCTGATATCTATGATGCAAGTATCGATTCCGTAATAGAAGTGGAATCAAACTGTTCTCCAGGCGATAAAGAAAAAAAGATAGAGGATTTCGGCAGCAGTGTCAAGGAAGTCTATATTATTGATCCGACCGAATGGCCGGATAACTACGAAAAGGCCTATGAAAGGGCGAAAAAAGAGTTCTGCTTCTAGATATAAGGAGGCTAAAGTTTTAACGTGTGTATCAAGAAATTTTTCTCTATGCACCGGATCCAGAAGAAGTTGATGGAGTATCATCACGGTTATTTCATGGGTATAGGCCTTGGTCTTTTCCTGTTCGGATTTATCGTACAGACTTTTTTCCTGCCCCAGAGTCTGAGGCCTGCAAGTTTCCAGGTCCTGACTGTTTTGGGAGCTCTACTCTTGGGTTATGGAACCGGTAGATGCGATCAGAAGGCCTGTAGCTAAAAAGTAAGAATCATAGGATTATAGCCCAGCCAGCCGCCAAGCTTTGTCTGGGCTACCGCACACATTCCAGCCGCATAAAGGAGCGGGGAATGTAAAAACTGTATCTGAGAGAAACTGTTAAAAGAAGTGTTTTTTGTTCAATAGGTTTTTGAATCCAGTAAATCATTATATAGAATAAAGATGGCTCTGGTCTATCCTGAGATAACGTTTGCCTATGTAATCACTATTCTGGGAACGGTTTATGGGGTTGCACTGATACTGTTTTTTAGGGAGCTCAGGAAAAGGCCTAAGACAGTCATGGCACGGTTTAAAATGAACAAAGATAAGAGAGTGAAGGATTTCAGAAGGATGTTGTTCGGAAACATTATTCTGGCCTTATCTATGGGTTTACTGCTTTCAGGGATAGTCGGCCAGAATAATGTAATCCTGAACTTCTCCTACATCCTGCAGGTATCATCAACAATGATCATCGTATACACTATCACGACTTGGGTGAGAGACTATGCCATATGATAATCCTCTTGCCTTACTAGCGGTTTTAGGCCTGATTAGTTTCACGGTGACATCATATTTCAACTACAGGATATACAGGAGACTAATGGCAGACGGAGAAACTACTCTGGAATACATTTTCCTCCGAAAAGAGATAGAAACTGCATTAGAGGTTCTGATAGCATCTATAATTATCTTCCTGTTAAGCAGTCTCATAACTGTTGTCGCAGTAGAAACACAGATGCTTGTACTTTCTCAGGCTATCAGGGTAGGGACAAGCATCCTATTTATAGCTTATACAGGTTTTTTCATTGCACTGGACCTCTATACAAGGCCTGAAAAGCCTTAAAGACATCTAAAACAATCTGAAAGGGTTTGAAAATCCTTGAGATATGCCTGCCAACAACCATCAATCAGAGCTGGAAAGATTAAATATTCAGTACTAATATCGATAAATTTACTGTTTAATTGACAGTTCAACGCCCTTAAAAAAGTAAATTTTACTGTGAAAATCATTTTTTACCACTGGCAACTATTCCATAATTTTTAAAATATTTTCTAGACAGAATTCTTTCCCTCCAGATTTGATATTTGGGTTAAATTGATGTAATATGGGGTCTGGAAATATTGTTTCAACCTTCTCAAACTTTTTCAGTTTAGGATGAGGGAATCGGCCGGAGGCCTCCATCGAAAAATGCCTAATAGCCTACTCATTTGAAAAAATTTTTTGATTGAATTTTGGATTATGGATTCGAATCAAGCCAAGCTATTGCTTCCGGCAGGAGGCCTCCTGGAATTTCTCGGAGTGTTGACTTTAATCACAAACGATGGAATGTTGATTCCTGAAGTTAATCTGGGAATCACCGTGCCAGCAGTTTTACCTGTTGAGATTCAAGGAATGGGCCTCTTGTTAGCTGGAGGATTGACCATAGCTTATGCAGTAATGAATATGAGATAATGTCTGAATACTGTAAACTCATTCATTTTCATTAATTGTTTTTTATCTGAACTTGCATTTACGGGCCTTAGAATGAGATGAAAGAGCTAAGACAGACATTCAAATGATTAGATGCCATCGAGAACCGGCATGTATTGTGAAAAGATTTTTGATAAAGACAAAGCCAATTATAAATTATCTGGCCGAATCTGTTCTCTCAGTGGTGAAAGCTGGTGAAAATCCAGAGCCAGTAAGAAATCCCAGAAAGTTCTGTGCGAGAGAAGAATCTGTATAGAAGATCAGAACTAATGATAATAATCCCAAAGCGAACCCTGTATATACCAGGTCTGGATTCAACTCAGAGCCCAAGACTTCCATCAATTGAAATCAACCTCTTTACTGAACTTAATCCTAAGAAGTTCAGTCTGCCTCTATCGCCTCTTTCATTATCCTGTACCTGAAAACGATCTGATAGAAGTTAACCGTGGGGAACAACAAAACAGGGATAATAAATAGAGTAGACAAACCCCATACAATGAAGACAACATTGGCCACCACCGTAGAAACAATCAGGCCCAAGAAATAATTCAGCGTAAAGGCATCCTTCAAAGCCTGTAAAGAAAAGGCCTTCCTCAAGCCATCATTCGCCAGGTGATAGAGGCCTGAATCCAAAGTATAAACCGATAAAAAGAATACTAATGCCCCTACAACCAGAAGAATACCATCAAAAGCTGCCATAATTCCAAAACCAGGAATCACATATAGCGCAATCACAAACAATGCCTTTAGGCCCTCGATATACATATCAAGATAATTGCCGAACTCAGGGATCGATTCACTGCGGAAAATCCTCATCAAGTAACCCAGCAATAAGGGCGCAGGAATTATCAGGAAAGAGGCCAAAGCAAGAACCGAACCGATCGCCGCTTTCCTCAACCAGTCATCCTGCTCAAAAGGAAACTTCAAGGCCTCTCTTATGTTTTTTGCCTCTATCATGCGACTTACTGAATTGATAAATTTTTTATTCTTTGGCCTTATTAGAGTTATATTAGAAAAATTTCATAAAAGGCATCTTAGTACATTAACTTTGCCCCATTTTTAGTTACAGTCCGTGGTCTCTACAGAAGTTTTACGTGTTTTTGGCAGTAGTCTTTAATAAGAAGCTACTGTTTAGAGAAGCCTCAAAGATATCTTTAGAATCTCATAATCCAAAATTGGAACGCACATGGCTACTCACTACAGTTTCAGATTTCTGCTGCCAATTCTACTTCAGTTGAGAGATGCTTTCGCGATGACTAAAGGAATACATTTTATCTCAAACTTCTG
>ERZ1034573.83-NODE-83-length-24520-cov-9.205927_pt1 | contig 24520 bp, 24 predicted proteins | sample MGYA00520641_ERZ1034573 | MGnify/ENA primary metagenome ERZ1034573 (study PRJEB33760, sample SAMEA4777724) | hypersaline lake metagenome | biome: hypersaline environment; feature: brines | place: Spain | collected 2014-08 | depth 0 m ...
CGACGACCCGCCCGAATCGACGTATTGAGGCGACGACCCGCCCGAATCGACGTATGCTCCCGTGGGGACACGCAGCGGTGGGCTACCTCTGCTACACGCTGTGGCTCCGGGTGCGTCGGCGTCACCCGCCGGCCGGCCCCGCAGTCGTCGCACTCGCGGTCGGGACGCAGTTCCCGGACGTGGTCGACAAGCCGCTGTCGTGGTCGTTCGGGATTCTGCCGTCCGGCCGAAGCTTCGGCCACTCGCTGGTCGTCGTTGCGCTTCTCGCTGCCGGACTGTGGTGGTTCGCGCGGCGCGTAGAGCGGCGGCGCGAGGCCGGGGCGTTCCTGTGTGGGCACGTCACGCACGTTCTCGCCGACGTCGCGCCCGCGGTGGGTACCGGCCAGTGGATACGGTTGCGCTCGCTGGCGTGGCCGCTCCTCCCGGCGTACGTGTACCCGGGCGAGTTGGACCGGAGTCTCGTCGGGTTCTTCCTGACGCTCGATCCGGCGGCGGTGCCGACGGTCGGCGTCGTCCTGACGGTCGCTGCGTTCCTCGCGTGGGTGGCCGATGGGCGACCGGGAGTGGATCCGTCTTATCTGCACTGGGGGCGCTAAGCCCCCCTTCTCCGCGAGCGTCGGAGACGCGGCGAGGGGTACGGCGTCCCCGGAATCAGGGATGCTGGTGTGCGAACGAATCGCAGGACGGTTCGTCACCGCCCGGAGGGGTCGAGATGCGCTCTCCGTCCTCACCGCACCCGAGTCGGTGACTCCGGGCGACAACCTGCCCGCGAACGCCCCGTCTCGAATCCGAACGACATCGGACGGGACCCGGTCGCCGCCGTCGGGGCGCCGGACGACGGTGGGGCGCCGAAGGCGGTCCCGACGAAGACGTCGCCGACGAGACCGGTCGGACGGCGCGGAGGTCGGCGACGCCGGTGAGAACGGTGGCGGCGAGGCGCGGGACTCCCGAGGCCCGGAAGCGGTCCGGTTCTCTCGGAGTTCTCCGGTGAACTCGTCGACCCGAGCCCACGTTCGGAATCGTGGTCATAAATATCGAGCCGACGGAGGCCACCCTACTGCTCGATGGAGAAGGCGGGCGTGGCCGTGAGGCTGAATCCGCCGTTTCCGTCCACGTTCGAGTAGTCGAATTCGATTCCGACCGTCAGTTCGCGCGTCTCGTCTTCGAACGCCGGAAGCTCGGCCGCCTCGTCGGTGGAACTGAGTTCCAGTCCGGAACTGAGCCGTTCGCCCAGCGCGAACAGGCTGTCCGGGACTCCTTCGACGCTGCTCCCGGCGTACTCGAACGTCGTGATCTTCGCGCCGCGTAGGATCTGCTTTCTCGTCGCTTTACCCGAATTCGAGACCGTATACTCGATGCCCGTCAGAAACAGGCTGGACGCGTTCAGGGTCCCGGTGTTCGAGACCGTCCACGTCGCTTCGTGTTCGACGGGCTCGCCCTCGTTCGCCGAGTACGAGTCCGGAGGGCCGAACGACGCTTCCGCGGGATCGATCTTGAGCAGGATGCTGCCACCTTGCAGCACCAGCTCAGCTGTACCACTATCGGAGAGTGCAGCGTAGCTGCCGGCCCCTCCGACCGCCGAGCCAGCGCCGATGATCGCAGCACTGGCCAGGAGTTTCCGTCGAGTTATTGGTTCGTCGTTGCTCATACGTTTTCTTCACCCCGCGTTCCTGCCTTCCACAACTCCCAGAGTTCGTTGAGGATGAGGAGCACGACCGGAACCAGCACCAGCGCCACGTATCCGAGAGTGGTGTTGCCGAACGCGACGACGTACCCGATCAACGGAATACTGAACGCGACGACGCCCACCAGATCGTCACGATAGACGGGCTCGTGGTCGGGATTCTCGTTTGCGTCACCCTTGGTAACGAACCGGACGGAAGAGTCAGCGGCGTGTTTCTCGATCACTCTGTGCGTGATGAGATTTCCGCCGTCGTCGCTGAACGTGATGACGTCGCCCTCCTCGACGCGCTCTGCGGGCACGTCCTCGACGAACACGACCGATCCCGTCTGGATTGCTGGTTCCATGCTTCCTGATTGAACCGTGAAGGAGTAGTCGACCCCCGCGACCGCGGGAAACGCCTGTATCACGAAGGCACCGACTACCACGAGCAGGGCAACGGTCAGCGCGACCTTGAGTGCCCTACTGAGTGTCACTGTGCTTAGCTGGTGTCGGTCTGGTTTCCGATGTCGTCTCCCTCGCCTGACTGACTGCCGGCGAAGTTACCCGGGTCGTAGCTGAAGGGACCGGTGGGGCCCTCGGAGTGACGGACCTGCTGGAACACCCACGTGAAGTAGATGTCCACGCTGTCGGTCTGGATCTCGTTTCCGGTGTCGTAGGGCACGTGCCAGTCGAACCCGAAGTTCATCTCGGTGCCCGGTGGGAGCGGGCTGACCCCCGTCACGTTCGAGGCGTCGGTTTGCCCGCCGTTCAGAGCGAAGCAGGCGGTGTCGTTCGCCCCGCCGTCGAGCTCTCCTAAGCTGGTGGCCTCGAGGATGCTGTTCGACCCGTCCGATTCCTCGTCGAACTCCACGGTTCCTTGCCGGAGCTGGTCGTCGGGATCCTCTCCGACCATGTTCGCCAGACTCCGCGGGAACAGCTTCCCGGAGCCGTCGTCGGCGTTATCCCAGAACGCCAGGGAGGTCCCGCTCCCGTAGTTGTCGAGAGCCTGTTGATTCGGGCCGTCCGAGTCAAAGAACGACGAGTCGACGTTCGTGTCGTAGAACGGAACCATACGGATGTTCTGCTCCAGCTCTCCGCTGCTCTTGAGATCCGGCACGCCTCGATTCCCGTTATAGTTCGCGTTCTCCGCAGCAGCTTCCGATTCGACGATCCCGTTCTCCTGGCTGTTGTCTTTGCCGAGACACAGGATCGGCCACGCGGGATTGGTGTTGACTTCCGCGCCGAAGACGATCGACCCGTAGTCGCCTGGCTTGATGTCGGTAAGCGAGTGCGAGAAGGCGACGCCGCTGGTGTCGCCGGCGTTGATCTCGCTTTCCGCGCTGAAGTCGGCGTCGCTGTCCTCGCCGGACGCGACCTCCTCGCCGTTGTACGAGGCCGCGTAGTCGATGACCCCGTTGAGTTCTCCTGCTCCGAAGGAGGCCTGAACGGCCTCCGTGTCCGTGAACTGGGCGTACGTGCCGCCGAGACCCAGTGCGGCTGCCACACCGATACTTCCCATACCTGCCAGCGCTTTGCGACGCGACAGGCTGAATTCGTTGTCGCTCATAGCGTTTTTCGCAGTAGTCTGCGACCCAGCACCCGGCCCGTTCCGCCCGTGTTCGCCGGGTACGGCACCTGCACCGTCTTCTGCCACCCATATTGTTGTACGCTGATAGAAACGACTTGAAGGCACTCCGAAGATTTTCAATCGGAGTCAGAAACTACGCAAAGAGGGATTGACGGGCGCGGAATCGGCGTCGATTTCGATCCGGAGCACGTCCGCGGACGTGACTGAATTCGTATACTAATCCGGAAGGCGTCGTGTAAACGCCGACCACGACCGACGAATCGCCGTACTTACCGATCGTAAGAGGTCCATACGTCCTCTCAGATTGCTTTTATTTCGGATGGTCACGTGGTTATTCACCTACTACGACGTTTCGGTGCTGCTCGGAACGAACCGGCCATATCGGGGCGCGTCCCCGTTCTACGACGAGCTTACTCCCGGTACTGTCATCATACGAATCCGAGTGCGATCGGCGTAACATGTGTCTCATAACTAATACCCGAACGCACTCGGTACGGGACGAATGAGCACGACCAGACCTCCGCAGACTCAACACGGTGGGAAGCGGACCCTCGGTCCCGAGGGCGAGGATGACGGATCCGACTCCCAGCAGCTCTCTCGGGGGGAGATATTCGAGATGTTGAGCTCCAACCGGCGTCGATACGTGCTCCACCACCTCAAACGGAAACGGGGCCCGGCCGATCTCGGGGAGCTCGCCGAACGGGTCGCCAGTTGGGAGAACGACAAGCCCATCGAAGCGGTCCGGTCCACGGAGCGTAAGAACGTCTATACGGCTCTGCGACAGTTCCACCTGCCGAAGATGGCCGAGATGGGTGTGGTCCGGTTCGACGAACGGGAAGGCAGGATCAGGCTGTCGGAACAGGCCGCAGACTTGGACATATACCTCGACGTGGTCTCGGGATACGACGTTCCGTGGAGTCTCTACTACACGGCCATCTCGGTCGTGTTCGGGACACTCCTCGCGGGTGTCCACCTGGCGGTCGGTCCCCTTGCCGGCGGGTCCGTGACCACCGTCGCCGCCCTGTTCGCCGTGACGGTGTTCGTCTTCTCGCTCCTCCACACCTACACCAATATGCAGATGCGTCTCGGCAGCAGCGACCTGTTGTGATACTCTTTCCCCGCTGTTGACGAGCGGAGCGGTCAGGGCTGAAGATACGGTTCGCTGATACAACCGACACCGCGGCTGACGCCGGAGCTACCGTACACCTCACATCCGGACGACGGCGCGTACCTCCGTGTACGCGTTCTGCGGGGTTGATCAGGGGACCCTACCGTAATCGTGGGTCACGGTCGGCACACGTGAGGAGGTCGGACGTCGCCACAACCGCACGAGCGGTCCGACCGCCCTGCGAGTACGGGGTCCGACGTCGTCGCCGGTGCGATCCTCACGGATCCGTGTCCGGGCTGTCGTCGGCGTCGGTCGGGCCCACGTCGCCGGGCTGCCCGTCCGTCCGCCTCGCCCGCTCGACCCAGCGGCGCAGCGGCGGCCCCCAAGCGTTCCGGACGATCCTGTCGCCGTCGAGCTCGGCGAGTCCCGCATCGGCGAGACGGGGAAGGTGTCGGTGCCGGAGGTCGACGGCGATGCGGTCGCGGCGGTCCGCCCGATCCGACGGGTCCTCCTCCTCGGTCTCGAGGAGTCGGTCGACGAGCGCGTCCACCGGGACCGACTCGCCCGGGTCGCGCCTCCGGAGAGCGTACAGCAGCACCCGACGGCGGTGATCCGAGAGGAGATCGAAGACGACGTCGTTGTCGATCGTGGTCCTGATGATTTCCCCGAAGGGGTCGCTCGATGCCGCGTCCGGATCCTGCGGCGACTCGTCCCGCCGGATCGTTCGGCTGCCGTCGGGCTCGACTTCGACGACCGCATCGAACCACGGCCCGAGCAGTTCCACGACGTCGTCGTCGTGGGCCGTCGGGTCGAGGTGGTAGTGGACCGAGGCGTCGAGTCGCGCGGTCCGTTCGAGCACCGGCACCAACAGCTCGACGGCACGTCCGTCCTGGGTCTGCTGCAGGAGGTCCGACAGCGTGTGAACGCAGCCGAGGACGCTGTCGTCGGCGGCGGCTCGGCGGGAGAGCCACTGCGTCATCTCGATGCCGAACCCGAGCGTGTCAGCCAGCCCCGCGACGTCGCCGACGGCGATCCGGGAGTCGACCGCGTCGCGGCCGAAATCGACGCCGACGTTCAGGCAGGCGTCTCCGGAGCTCCGGGGACCGTCGTCGACCGCGATCACCGTCGTGACCGCCGGCGACGGACTCCCGATGTGGTTCTCCAGAAACTGTAACCGTGCTTCGGGCGACTGTGCGGAGGTGACGTTCACGACGCTCCAGTCCCCGGACTCCGCGGCGTTCAGAAGAGAACAGCAGACGTCGTCGGCTGGCCCGACGCCCGAGGGGGCTACCAGGAGGACGTTGCTCGCCTCACCGAGCTCGTTCTCGATCCCTGCGTCCATTCGGTCTCGACACACACTTAAGCGATACGACACAAAATTATACTCGAGTTACTCCCCGCCGTTCGGTCGATCCGGGGAGATTCCCGCGGTCCTCGTGGGGTTCTCGCCGACAGCGGGGTGAACGGTCGCCGATGGACGCCGGAGCGATCACTGTCAGTCCGAGCTCGGTTCCTCGGTTCCGACGGGCACTCCCCCGTCGTCGGGTCGGAGCCGGCGCTCGGCGCGGTCCCGGTCCTCGGGATACCCGACGTCGACCCGCCAGCCCTCCATCGGAATCGCGTCGATGGTCCGGCCCGATTCGAGCAGCAGATCGATCGTGTCCGGGAGTTCGTACTCGCCGCGATCTGACGGCTGGACGAGCTGACAGGCGTGGAAGATCGCCGGTGAGAAGGTGTAGAAGCCGGTCATCACCATGTTCGACGGCGGATCGTCCGGCTTCTCGACCACCTCGACGATCTCGCCGTGTCCGTTGGTCTCGCAGACCCCGTAGCGCTCAGCCTCGGCGAGCGGAACCTCCTCGACCAGGAACGCGGCGTCGACGTCTCCGGACCGCTGGTGCTCGACGACGTCCGCGAGGTTTGCACGGAAGACGTTGTCCCCGAGCATCAACGCGAAGTCCTCGTCGATGTAGGGCTCGGCCTGCAGGAGCGCGTGTGCAAGCCCGAGCTGCTCGCGCTGGTGGGCGTACGTGATCGGTACGCCCCGGAATTCGTCCTCGTATCGGTCGATGATCTGTTGTTTCCGGTAGCCCACGATCACGACGAACTCCGAGATACCGAGCCCGGTCAGCTGCTCGAAGACGTGATCCAGCAACGGTCGGCCGGCGACGTCGACCAGTGCTTTCGGCGTCTCGTCGGTCAGGGGCCTGAGTCGGGTTCCCTTCCCCGCTGCGAGGACGACTGCCTTCATATCCACACATCGCCGGAATACGCTGAAAAGTATGAACCGGCTTCTCCGGCTCGGACCCGGCCGGCAACGACGACGTAGCCCGGTGGTCATCGCCGGCGCTGCGGCCGGGAACGATGTCGGGACCGACGACCCGTCCGTCCCGCCGCCCGCAGCGAGACCCGGGTGCGGGCACGTTTCTGTGGTCATTAATGAGCGGATTAAATACGCCGTTATACCCTTCTTGAAACGGATATGAAGAATGTAACTATACCAAGTAGAACTTATTATGGCGTATGACCGGGCTATCGGACGGCGATATGGAGCGGATCGAAGAATTCAATCGGGCGCCGTGGTACGCGAAAGATCCTGAGATTCTGGTCCCGACAGACGAAGACGAGGCGCCGCCTCGCGCAGAAGCGTCGGACTGAAGCGGAGCGTGCGTCCGTGTATGCCCTGAAGTAGCCGGCGTGTACGCCAGTACGCCCGTGATAACGGGGCTAACCCGTATCGGAGGTCGAACGTACGAGGACGGTTGCCACACACTACGCGGAGTGGTTCGCGCAGAAAGCAGATACGTGTAGCCGCGGAGTGAATCCCACATCGAGACGGCTCCCTTGGTTCGTGAGACGGGTTGTGCTGCCGAGTCTCGGGGAAGGAGGTGCACGCAAGCGAGGCGGTAGATGAAGCCCGCCGTCCGAGTCGGAGGCCGAACTGGCACAGCCCACACCCGCACCGTGCGGTGCGACGGTGGGAACCCGCTCCGTCGTGGGCGCGGTCCGTGACCGTGGAGCCGCCGACGTCACTCGCGGGAGGATGTCAGTCGTCGCTCCCGCCTCGCGACTGGAGCAGAATCTCCCTGTCCCGATAGACCGTCACCCGGTAGCCTTGGTAGTCGAACGATATCTGGTCGGTCTCGTTACCCGGCCGCTCCGGAGTGAACAGGCTGTCCAGGGCATCGGCGTTGATGACGTCGTTCAACGGTCGGAGTTCGGTGGGATCGCGCCCGGATACCTCCGCGACGGCCAGAACGATATCAGTAGAGATACACTTGTCAGGATCGGTGGCGTAGAAGCTTCTCCCGACTCTGTCGTATTCGCTCTCGGTGTCCTGACGATCAAGCGACTGGCTTTCCCTCTCCATCACTACTCTCACTCTCACAACCATCCACTTATAAAATCTTCCTTATAATCGGTATCGTGTCATCAAAAAATCACGATACGGGTCGACCACGACACGACCGCGGTCCTCGCAGGGTGCCGGGGTGACGGATCCTGTCGCGCGTGCGCCCGCGAGTAAGATTGTGAATACGATCGATCGGACAGCGCGTCCCGAACCCCGCGGCCGATTCACCGCGCCTCGTCGCCGCCCCCCACCACATCGAACGGCAAAGCGGTCACACTGACCCGAGCGGTCGACCGACTTCGGACCGCCGAAGTCGAGTTCCGGGGGAGGATCGCCGGCGCCGACCCGCCCTCCGGATACGCGAAGCGCCAACGTCGACACGCGACGGGATGGCGTACGTCGTGTTCATCGCGGGGACGCGCAGGTGCGAGTGGTGACTGGGGTATCCACCTCCCCGCCGACCCGGGGCGACGTCACAGCGCGAGGAGCGGTGGCGGGCGCCGGCGCAGTCGTTTCGACGGGCGTCCGGCGGTGCCATCGGCCGTGGACGACGGGAACGGAGTGCTCGTCACTCTCGGGCACGTCGGTGTCGCGACGGCGGAGTTCGGCCGGTCGCTCTCAGACTTCGTGAGGATCGAACGAACGTGAGCCCCGGCAGACGGCCGCAGTAGCGTATCACGTACCGAGCCCGCTCACTGTCTCCCGTCGATCGCCGGCGACGGGGGAGGTCATCGGCGGGACGCGGGAGTGATCAGTCGATCAATCCTTCAGCTTCGATCCGCTCCCAGAGCCGCTGGCCGTGCTCCGTCATCCCGTAGATCCGGCCCTTCTTTTTGTGCTTCGATACCAAGAGTTCGACCAGCGACCGTTCACGCAGTACGCGGAGTGCCCTAGAAACGTGTGTGATCGGTATCCCCGTCTCGGACGCGATCGTCGACGGTATCGACGGGCCGGTCGAGAGCGTCTCGAGTACCTTGATCCGATACTTCGAACTAATGACGAAACCGATCTCGTCCCATTCGTCAGCATCGCCCGCCCCATTAGACATCGTTGGTGATACTATTGGGACGTGAGCCTCGCTGATATACGAGTCGATGTTTCACAGTTATGAGGTGGCGCTCCAGCCGGGAGTCCGACTCGGGACGAAACTGGCCAAAACCGCAGGACGGGTGACTGATAGGTAGTACTTACTGCCCGAGCAGTCGGGTCCGGTGGGGCGTACGCTCCGCCGGCCGACCGTCGCGTGCGTGTGAGCCGAGCGGATGTAGCGGTGTGAGTGCCGCGATCGGCGGCGGCCTCGCCACCGGGGAGCCTCCGAGTATCCGCGGAGGGGTGTCGGCACCGTGCCGTCGTTCGATTCTATGGTTGCGGCGCGCTCTCGCACGGGGCGGAGACGAGAGATCGGATCCGGATCTCGTAGCATTCGCAACCGCGCATTCGTCGGCTCGCGCGGGTGGCGGCCGCCGAATGTGATCGGCCGTGTTTCAGCCTTCGAGCGGCGCACTGGCTTTTGCGGGGGTGTACGCACTCCGTTAGGGCGGGAAACGGGGGTGTATTGGTCCGCTACTCGAACGCGGGAGTCACTATACAACTTCTAACAAAGACATGTGAGGATAAATATGATGTAGCATCAGTGCGAGACCGGCGCCTCGCTAACACAAGGACATCCAGATGTCAAACGTATCTGACGAAGAACTCGGTCAGGACACCCTCTTCAGTCTCCTCAGTAACCCGCGGCGGCGGTTCATCCTGCAGCATCTCAACCGGGTCGAGACTCCGGTGACTCTCCAGGACCTATCTGTCGAGACTGCGGCTTGGGAAAACGAGACTGACGTCGACGACCTCACCAGCCAGCAACGGAAACGTGTCCAAGTCTCGTTGTATCAGACGCATATCCCTGCGCTCGAAGATGCGGGAATCATCGAGTACGACAGCGACAGCGGGGAGATAACGCTCACCGAGCGTGCAGACGATCTCAACGTCTACCTCAACGGAGACGTCGAGAGCGAAGAGCGGCCCTGGGAGGTGTACTACCTCGCGCTCGCGGCCGCTGGCGTGGTCGTCTACGCCGCGAGCACGCTGACACTCGGCCTCAGCGAGTTTTGGACGACGGTGGTCGGCCTCGTCTGGATTCTCGGGTTGGCCGGTCTGGCGGGGGCCCACTACCTCGAGAGCAAATAGGCCCGTCGGCGGTCGTACGTCGGCGCCGCGCACGCAGCTCCTCCACTCGCGGTATGCCGCTTGCGTCCGTCACGACGGCTTGCGTTCGTGACCCCGGGTGTCGTCAGTGATCCCAGGCGCCGGTCGATCGACGGCCGGGAGTATGAACCGGGTCCGGACCGGCCTCGACGGCCCGAGACCGTGCCGCACTGTACGTGGAACGCGGCAGGGTGACGGCGAGTACGCACCGCAACGTAGCGACCACGCTCGAAGGCGTCGTCGCCGATCAGTCATCCCGACCAGACTCCTGCGATGTGGGTGCGTCCCGGAACGGTCGTTCGTTTCGACGCTGGTCGAGCGGGTCGTGCTATCTACGTCGACTCACCGACGGTTTTCGAGACTGCAGATGTCGTCGGTACGGACGATGACGAACGCCTCCTGGCGGAGCAGTTCCTCGTCTTCGGGGAGATAGAGGAACTTCTCGGCGTCGACGCCTCGGGCACGGATACGCTCCCAGTCGTCGATGTGATACCCGAGGTCTCTGCTGGAGTCCGGATCGACCGGCTGCTGGCGCCATTCTTCGGGGACGGCGTCCTGCGTCACTGGCCCGTCTCCCACCGTGTGACGGGAGACGGCCGTTTCCGAGTGGTCTCGACACGCGTCGGGTCCCCGAGCCTGTAGGGAGACCGGTCGTGAGTGCTACCGAGGGTTCCGCGCCGACCCCGGTAATCAGTACCTACCAGTTCGTCGGGCCGAGCCGTCCGATTGAGCATAGTTAGTAGGATCACCCTTTTCGGATAATTGTTTTCACTACCTGAATACGACTTCATTAGGATCACCGACGAATAATGTGAATATACTACCCGTGTGGTTACCCGATACAGGCAGAGTGGTTTCCGAACGGCGGCTGGATCCGCCGGTCACCCCTCGAGCGGGTTATAGAACTCCTACTCCGGAGCGGGGTCGGATGGGGTATCCTACTCCGAACCGACCGGATCGTGTTCCCACGAGTAAGAAAGAATTACTCCGGGAGCGCCGTTCGGGTCGCCCCGACTTCGCCGGTTCCATCGAAGTAGGTGTTTTATCGCTCGGATAGCGGTCGTTGGAGTGCAAGCCCGACGAGACTCGGGTCCCGGCGAAAAGCGCAGTCGCTACCGAACGGTCAAGCTGAAATCCTCTCTTGGATTACCGGCTACGCTGCCGCCGGTGCTTCGGACGCGTCGTCGGGCGGGTTGGTAAGTTCGACCTCAAGCTTGACCGTACCGTACGGACGTAGGGCTTCTTTTCGCCGTCTTCTTGCCGGAAGTGGACGATACCGTACTCACCCAAGGTCTGGAGATCGTCGCGGACCTGCCTCACGTCCCGGTCGAGGCGACTCAAGCACCGCAAATCAGTTTGTGAACCAGCGATGAGAGACAGTAGTCGGTCCTCTGCACCACTCGGGCAATACACGTGAACGGGCGGCCCCGGTACCTGCACGTCAGGACGCGTCGGACGAGGAGGCCGCTCCCCGGTCAGTATCGTACCAGTGAACGATCGAGCAGAGGCCGACCGCGGAGACGACGGCTCCCAGCAGCAGCCGCGCTCCGACGATTCCACCGAACCCGCCGACCACGTTGGTAACCAGCAGCCCCGCGCCGACGGCCGAGATCGTGAGGTAGTACGATATCCACCGGTCGTCTCGCTCGCGTTCCGAGTCGTCGTTCGGCAGATATTCGAGGAACGACGCGGTGTGTTCGGTCCGTTCGATGGTCCCGCGGTCGCCGTCGAATTCGATCGCTTCGGCCTTGTCCATCCGGGGAAGGTGACACTGATACAGACCGACGTAGAGACGCTTGCGCTCCTGGGAGGTGATCTGGGTCCTCGGTTTGTCGTTCTCGATCGCAGCCAGCGTCTCGGCCGTGTCCCCGAGCGTCGTACGGCCGTCCTGTTCGTCGAGGTAGTTCAACACGCGACGACGACGCTCGTTCCGAAGGATGTCGAATACGACTCCTTCCGAGACTATCTCGTCGGCTGACTCGCGTTCGGTGTCCGGAGATTCCTGCTCTGAGGCTTCGTTAAGCTCCTGATTCGTGACATCGTTTCCCCCCTGAAGTGCCGAATCAGCCCCATTATTTCCTACTTTCTCCACGGTCTCGGATTGCATATACGGTATCTTTTCAATAGTATGTGACTTAATACTTGGTAGTATAACGGATGTGATATAATGGGGCACATATGTTTCCGCAGAGCGTCCGGCGTGAGGGCGCCGGCACGTCGCGAACACCACCAGTCAGAGCCGCCACATCGTCCGTAGCGCCCGGATACGGATAGGTCGACCCTATTCCGGACGCGTCCTGCACGTCTCCCGCGCGCGAGCGCACGACAGCGTACCGTTCGGAGACGGTCGGCAGCGGACGCTCTCGTCGAGACGGTCACAACTGAGCGAGCGGGGGACGATCCCGTCTCGGGTGGGACTCCCGGGAGAGCGCGTCGGCAGGATTCCGCCGGCGACCCGAACCGTCGGTCCGTCGGCCTACTCGCGTGGGACGGTGTTGGAGACGACGTTCGCGATGGGCGTCAACGTCGTTCTCGGAAGGTCGGTGGGTCGTCGCCAGGTGTGATCGACGACCCCCTCGGTGGGGTTCGGCTTCGGCTTCGCCTCGAGCGTCATCTCGAACACCGTGTAAAACGTCGCGACGGGCCGGTTGGTGTGACAGTAGACGCACGAGTCGATCGCCGGTCCGATGGTCGTTTGACACCGGAGTTCTTCGGTGATCTCCCGCCGAAGACACTCCCGTAGGGACTCCTCGCACTCTACACCACCGCCGGGGAGACTCCAAAACGAGGATCCGTCACTCCGGCGCTCCTTGATCAGGAGCGCGCGACCGCGTGACGTGACGAGCGCCTTCGCTCCCCTCCTGAGCTCGTAGTTCGCAGCGGCCAGCTCCGGGTCGACGCGAGCGGCCGCTGAGACGTGTCCGGACTCGACCCTCTCGGGCGAGCGTGTGGGAGCGTGGTCCCGCATAGGTGGCGGTGACGGAGTCTGTCGTTATTACTATTCAGCGCATACGGTCTCACATCGAGATAACCCGAGTATAACACGCGTGCTGTGCTGACCGTTCCCGCCGTTCGCCCGTGATTTTCCACCCGAGACGATCCGCGGCCGTCAGGCCTTGATACCCCCGTAGCCGTACGTTCCGTATCCCTGTTCGCCGTAGTCGTCCTCGGCCGGTGTCGGGGTCGGAGTCGGAGTCGGAGTCGGGGTCGGGGTCGATGTGGGTGTCGCAGTCGGGGTTGACGTCGGTGTCTCCGTTCCGGAGTCCGTGCTGCTCGGCGTCTGCGTGCTCGGCGTCTCGGTAGCCGACACAGTTTCGAGCGTCAGGGTGTACGCACCGTCGCTCGACTGCGTGTCCACCACTTGGACGTGGTGGGTCCCACTGGTCTCGGCGGCCATCACGAAGGTGACTTTCTCGTCGGTGCTGACGTACCGAAGGTTCTCGAAGACGCCGTCGGCGTCGTAACCGATGACAGCAGTCACCCCCGTCGGAGACGAGCGCCGGAACGTGACGGCCACCAGCCGCCCGCTCGACACGTCGAGTGCGTACCAGTCACTGTCGCTCGACGTGAGGTCACCGCTGATTCTCGTGCCCAGCGCGACACGCGTTGCGGCCCGCTGGGTGTCGTTAGGTTCGGATTCGGTGACCGACACTGCGAGCGTCTCCGACTGGCGGATCGCTGCAGCGCCGCCGTACCCGAACACCGTCAGCGGTTCGACGGCAGTCTGCCCGGCACGTCCTCCACACCCCGCGAGGGCAGCCGCCGTCGCGCCGGCGCCCGCGAGGTACGACCGGCGGGTGAGGCTGCTGCCGGTCGAGGGTTCGCAGTCGGCAGTCTCGTCCGTCCCGGAGTCCGGTACGGTGGTACTACCGCTGTGAAGCCGTTGAGTAATGCGACCATACCAGCTGTCGTCGTCGTCGGACATTGCGTCTGAGCCGTTGGAACACCGTCGATTAAGCCTTCTTACCACGTCCCATCGTTTGGGCGAGTTTAGTTACCGACAGCAGTCGTCTACCACCCACTTACCGTCTAGATGGATTCTCCAAATCGGGTGAGTAATCTATACCTACCGGTCTGACTCGCTCCGCGCCAACCGTTCGCTACGGGCTGGACAGTGAGTAGGACCACCATACAACTCCACGCGACTCCGCGACCGGACGAACCCAAACGGCGCACCGTCGCAGCCAACTCGCGTTACCGGGGTGCGAACTCACGCTACCGGGGTACGACTCGTACCGCGGACGGGTGGCGGCAGAATGTCCTCCACGGGAGCGTTTGCAAGTTCTCGTGCGGATCGTTGTACCCACTCGATCGAATCCGCCGTCGGACGAGAGCCCAGTTGCAGCCGCTACGGTGGTCCTCCGAGGCCCGTCGACATTCGAGTAACTGGCTGGCGGGAGGAGGACTCCCCGTTCACGTATCGTGGTGGAACACGGCGTCTCAGTCGAGCGGTTCGATACGTGCCACCGGAGCGGGACGACGATGTCCCGGTCCGTACCGGCGAGCACCTCCCGACGGAGCCGCCGCCCGCCGGTACACGGTGGAGGCGGTCACGAGCGGTCGCTTACGTATTTTATATCTGATGTATTCCATAAACTTCTACATAACAATGTGCGGACCGGGGTTCCCATCAACCACAGCTATGAAGAAGGGATTCGCCGATCGCACCGTTCTCGTAACGGGAGGGGCTGGTTTCATCGGGTCCTTCCTGACTGAAAAGTTGGTATCTCTCGGGGCGCAGGTCCGCGTTGCGGACAACGTCTCCCGGGGAGACGTCTCCAATCTGTCCGAGATCCGGGAGGACGTTGAGCTCCTTCCGGTCGATCTAACAACGCAGAAGGGCTGTATCGAAGCCACGGAGGATGTCGACGACGTGTTCCATCTCGCCGCGAGCGTCGGCGGCATCCACTACATCAAACAGGAGAACGTGGGTGGACTCACGCCGAGCGTCCTGATGAACCAGCATATGCTCGAAGCGGCCAGGGTAACCGGCGTCGATCGCTTCCTCTTCGCGTCGAGCGCGTGCGTCTACCGACAGGAACACGACGGGTTGAACCTCTTCTCCGAGGACCAGGCCATCCCGGCCGATCCACACAGCACGTACGGGTGGGCGAAGATTCTCGGCGAAGTCGCCTGTGGTGCGTATCACGCCGATACGGACCTACAGACGAGTAGCGTGCGGATCTTCAACTGTTACGGTCCGCGGGAAAGCCTCGATCCCGAGAGCAGCCACGTCATCCCGTCGCTGTGTCGGAAGGTCATCGAGGCACCCGAGGATGGCTCCATCGAACTGTTCGGTGACGGGTCACAACAGCGCGGGTTCATTTTCGTAACTGATCTCGTCGACGGGATGATCGAAGTGCTGACGACGAAATCCGACGGGGAGCCCATAAACCTCGGGAACTCGGCGGAGGTGATCAGCATACGCGAACTCGCGGAGCGGATCATCGACATCAGCGGGAAGGACCTCTCGCTGGCGTACGACCGGTCGAAACCCACCGGAACCGACAGGTACGCCTGTGACATGTCCGAGATGGAGAGCGAACTCGACTGGGAGCCCTCGGTGCCGCTCGACGTCGGACTCCCGAAGGTCTACCACTGGGCCGAGCGGGAACTCGAGGCGACACCCGAAGCGACGGTCTCCGCAGACGGAGGATCGATATGAGCGAGTGGCGCGACGAGCGCGTGCTCGTCACGGGCGGCGCGTCGTTCATCGGCAGCCACCTGGTCGAAGACCTCGTCGAGTTGGGGGCACGAGTCAGAGTCGCCGACGACTTCTCCAGCGGGACGCAGTCCAACCTCGCCGGGGTCGCCGATCGGATCGAAATCCTCGATGGAAACCTCAAGGACACCGCGTTCGCTGACCGTGCCACCGACGGCATGGACACGGTCTTCCACCTCGCCGCGGATCACGGCGGACGGGGGTACATATCCAACTATCCCGCGAACTGCGCCACGAATATGGCGCTGGACAATATCGTATACGAATCCGCGGCAGAGAACGGCGTCGAGCGGATCACGTTCGCGTCCAGCGCGTGTGCGTATCCGACGGACATACAGCAGGAGAAACGGCGGCTCGGGGAAGACATAGTGAGTTTCGACGAGCGGGGCGGTGCGTACGCCGACGAGGTGTACGGCTGGGCGAAGTTGATGGGTGAGCGGTCGTTACAGGCGTATCACGAGCAGTACGGTATCGACACGAGCGTCGTGCGGATCTTCACCGCGTACGGCCCGCGAGAGAACGAAACGCACGCGATCATCGCGCTCATCGCGAAGGCGTACGCCGGGCAGGACCCGTTCAGAATATGGGGTGACGGGGAACAGACCCGGAACTTCACGTACGTCAAAGACATCACGCGTGCGCTCCGGCTCGCGGCGGAGAACATCACGGACGGGACGCCGGTGAACGCGGGCATCAGCCGGTACATATCGATCAACGAGGTGGTCGAACGGATATTCGAGTCGCTGGGCGAGGACCCCGGACGGTTCGAGTACATGACGGACAAGCCGGTCGGCGTCCGCCACCGTGCTGCGGACACCACTCGGGCAGCGGAACTCCTCGGATGGGAGCCGGAGTACACCCTCGAGGAGGGTCTCGAATCCACGGTCGAGTGGTACACGGACAACAAGGACAGGGCGGACGTGAGATCGAACCTCGAGACACTCCTCCACGAGCGATAGATGACACACGAACCCGAGTACCTGTTGGTTACCGAGTATTTCCATCCGGATACGGCGTCGACGGGGCAGCTGATGACGGACCTGGCGACAGGGCTCAACGACAGGGGGCTCGACATGACCGTGTACACCGGCCAGCCGAACTACCACAGCGGGGACAACGAGCGACAACCGACCCGATCGCTCCACGAGGGCGTTCCGGTGCGGCGAATCGGCGCGCCACAGGTTCGGCAGACGTCGCTCCTCCGTCGGTTGGTCAACTGGGCGGTGTTCACGGGTTGGATGACCACGCTACTGCTTTTCGAGCGCGTCGAACGTGAACGGAAGGTGGTGTTCGTGACCTGCCCGCCGTTCCTCCCCGTCGCGATGTGGTTCGTGTGTACGGTCAGGGGGTGGGAGTACACCTACATCGCGTACGACCTCTACCCGGACGAACCGGCAGAGCTCGGGTACCTCCCGAAGAACGGTGCCCTGCATCAGGCTTGGGAAGCGCTCGACAGACGGGCACTGCTGGGGGCCGCCCACGTCGTCGCGCTCGGTCCCGTCATGAAACAGCGGATCACCGCGAAAGGAGGGCCGTCGTTCGACGCTGCCAAGATCTCGGTCATCCACAACTGGGAGGACGAGGACTTCATCACGCCGATGGCGAAGTCCGACAACTGGTTCAGCCAGGAACACGGCCTCGACGACCAGTTCACGGTGCTGTACTCCGGAAACATCGCCGAATTCCACGATCTCGAGACGCTCGTCGGGGCGGCGGCCGAGCTCGATGGCGCGGACGTTCAGTTTCTCATCATCGGCGAGGGAGACAACAAACAGCGCATCGTCGAACTCGCCGAGGAGCACGGACTGCGGGGAGACGCCGTCCGGTTTCTGCCGTACCAGCCGTGGGACGATCTCCCGTACAGCCTGACCGCCGCCGACGTGTCGGTCGTCGCAGTCAAGCAGGGGTTCGAGGGCATCGTCGTCTCCAGCAAGCTGTACACGGCGATGGCGGCGGGACAGCCCGTGTTGACCATCGCCAAGGAAAACGACGACGAATCCCGTATCGTCACCCGCTTCGACGCGGGTATTCAGGTCGAACAGGGCGCGGTCGAGGAGGCAGCCGCCGCGATCACACGCTGGACGGAGAACCCGGAACTCGTCGATCGCCAGGGTGCAAACGCACGGGAGGCGTTCGAGGAGCACTTCGTCGAGGACGCCTCGATCGACCGGTACTACGAGATGCTCGCTGGGGAGAACGACGGGACGGTGACGGGATGACTCGCGAGCCCGTGGACAACGTGCTGTTCGTCACGGTCGATTCGCTCCGGTACGACGTCTGGAACCAGCTGCAGGACACGCTCGCCGCGGGGCCGAGGCTGGAGCAGGCTGGCGTCAGTTTCGACCGGGCGTTCGCGACGGGTCCGGGAACCACGCCGTCGTTTCCGGGGATGTTGACCGGAACGCTGCCGCTCTCCTACGGCGGCCTCGGCCCGCTGACGGCCGACCGACCTCGCGTCGCGACGTTGCTCGGGGATCGGGGATTCACGACTGCCGGGTTCCACAGCAATCCCTTCCTGTCGACGCACTTCAACTACGACCGGGGCTTCGACGAGTTCGAGGACTATCAGAACCCGTTGATGGGTGTCGCAACGAGGATCTTTCCCAGAGGGATCGAGATCAACAACCCGTGGCTCGGACGGGTGGACGACGTGATCGATCTGACCGGGATGATCAAGACCGCGTACCGAACGGTCGCCAGCAAACCGCGTCCGTACGTCAGTGCCGAGGTGATCACGGACGACGCGATAGCGTGGATGGCCGAGGCGGACGACCCGTTCTTGTGTTGGGCACACTACATGGACGTCCACCACCCGTGTCATCCCCCGTCGGAGTACCGGGCAATGTTCGGCGTCGAGCGCGTCGACATCGACACCGTCTCGGAGCTCTACTCGAGGCTGCTGGACGACTCGGCCACCCTCACCGACGAGGAGATGGCCGACGTACGACGGCTGTACAAGGCGTCGATCGTGTACGTCGACAGCCAGGTGGAGCGGTTGCTGGAGGCGCTCGAGTCGAGCGGCCGCCTCGACGACACGCTCGTCGTGTTCACCTCGGACCATGGTGAACTCTTCGGGGATCACGGGCAGTACGGCAAGCCCGAGCGAATGTACGACGAGCTGATACGCGTCCCGCTCGTAGCGGTCAACGGACCGGCCGACCTGTCGGCGGCGACCGACGAACTGGTGAGCCTGGTCGACTTGCCACCCCTGTTCCACCGAGCGGCCGGACTGGACGTTCCCGCCGAATACGTGGGTCGGTATCCGGAGCCGGGGGCCAGAGACTACGTCGTGGCCGAACACGAGGTGCACGGCGAACCGGTCATCGGGGTCCGCTCGGAGACGTGGCTGTACGAGATCGACCACATCCTCGACGAGCGGCGCCTCACCGACGTGGAAACGGGAACGGAGGTCCCGCCGGAGGGACGGGTCGACGACGAGCTGAGTCGGGTCCAGGAGGTCGCAGACTGGCGCGCGGAGGAGATCAGCACCGACAGCAGGTCGGCCTCGGCCGACGAGCGCCGGTTGGACTCGGACGTGGAGGCGCGCTTGGAGGATCTCGGCTACCGATGAGCTATCTTCGGGGCGTCGGCGCCGGCTGCCCGCCGAACGCGTCTGCCCGGTTCGGACTGCCGCTGGTCGGTTGCCGGCCGCGCACGGTCCGGACCGAGCGACCGGATCTCGCCGGGGACGACGCGTTGCGAGCGGGTTCGAGCCGGAGACTCGCGGTCGCGGGAGATCGGTCCCGACGACCCGCCGTCCGGCCTGGTACCGCGTCCATACTTTTATTCTCCGAGTGGAACCGGTCGGGCGATGGGAGAATCTGACGCCGCGGAGTGGAGTCTCGGGTCCATCGCGGATCTGCTCGCGGTCGCTGTGCTGACTGTCGCCGTGGGCGTGTTCGTGCTGGTCCCGCCGCTGAGCGGTACGCCGGTGCGGCCGGTCGTCTCGCTCGCGTTCGTCCTCTTCGCCCCCGGATACACCTACCTCGGAGTGCTGTTCCCGAAACGGGACGTTTCTCGGTCCACATCGAACGACACGTCCGTTGCGGAGCGTCCGGGAGGCGGGCTCGGGTTGCTCGAACGGCTCGTGTTTTCGTTCGGGACGAGTGTCGCGATCACGATAGGAGTGGGGCTGGCTCTCGGGGTCCGAACCGCGGGTATCACCCGCATCAACCTGTATGTCGGACTGGCTGCACTCGTCGCGGTGGGTCTCCCGCTGGCGGCGGTCCGGCGATCGAGACTCCCGGCTACCACCCGGATGCGATCTCCGCACCGGACCGTATCGACCCGGATACGGTCGAAACTCGCAGGGCAAGGGACCACGGCGAACGTGGTGACTGTTCTCTGTACAGTGTCGCTCGTCGTCGCAGTCGTCGCCGTTGGGGCCGGGCTGGGATCGTCGCAGGGCGGTGAGGTCACCGAACTGTACCTCCTGTCGGAGAACGAGAGCGGCGAGTACGTGCCGAGGGGATACCCGGAGACGGTCGCACAGGGCGAGAACGAATCGTTCGCGATCGGGATAACCAACCAGGAGGGAGAGACGGCTGCGTACACGGTCGTCGTTCTCCGCCAGCAGTTCGACGCGGAGAACAGAGCCGGGGCGCCCACCTCCGAAACCCGGCTCCGGACGTTCTCGGCGACCCTCGACGACGGAGAGGCGCAGCGAATACCCCACACCATCGGGCCGGCCGCCGGCAATCGAAGCTACCGGGTGACCTACCTACTGTACGTCGGACAGCCCCCCTCGGACCCCTCGATCGACAACGCCTATCGGGAGGTACACCTCTGGATTCGCGGGACGGGCTCCCCGGAGTAGGGACACACCCGTCGACCGGCGTCGGTCCGTCCGCTCGGCGGTAGCCGACCACCTCGAAGTGGTTTGTGACCTCCGGCCCGACGGCGTCGTCGCCGCCCTCCGGCCTGAGGGTCGTCGCGTGCTCGTTTCGTCCTCGCCCGTTTGAGCCCACGGACCCCGTCGAAACGTCCGAATCGGGATCGCCGGACGTGCGTACACCCCGGACTCCCCGAACGCGTCCGGGCCCGAGATCGGAACGCAACCGGGACTCGAGCCCGTGTGGGTTCAGTCCATCGACCCACCGGGACGTTCGCGCGACTACTCCAAGTCTCTCAACCGCTGATCCAGCGACTTGATGTCGTTTTCGATATCAGCGAAGTTCTCGTTCAACGGGACGTGCCAGTTCAGCGTTCCCGACGATGGTTGGTTGTAGCCCCCGAGGGTCTCCGAACTGTCACTGTCGGCCCCATCGTCCGTGCTGCTGCTGGAACCGCTGTCGCCGAGGTCGGCCGACACCTCGTTTCTGAACGTCTGCCCCGCCTCGTTGAGGGGTGTCTGGTCCTCGGGCCAGATGCGGTGCCCGCCGGTCCCACCGCCTGCAGTCCACGCGTTCCAGTACGTCTGGAAGGCGACGTCGTTCGCGTCGAACCACTCGAACATCTTCCGGACGAAGTACGGGTTATCACCGCCCGAGGAGTTGCGGTAATCCTCGGTGGCACACCCCCACTCGCGGAACGCCAGCTGTGCACCCACCGAGTCGGCGAACCCGGCCCACATCGAGAGGTTGTCCGTGTGCCAACCGTTCCACACGTCGCGACGGAGCTGGTCGAGTTCGCTCCCACTCGGCAGCGTGTCCGGGTAGTCCGGCGACGTGTCGTAAAACGAAGGCGCGACGTACGGCGTCGGAAGCGAGGCGTCCCACTCGTCGGCTCGGGCGGGCCAACACTCCTCGGTCACGCCCAGACGATTCCCGCCCGGCGCGTAGACGAACTCGAAGTTCGCGCCGTCGACGCTCATCATCTCGCGCACGAGTCGTGCCATCCCGCTGGCGTAGTTCGCCGGGTCGTTGGGATAGCGCCCCCACGGAAGGTTGAACTCGTGGCTGGGGACGATGAGCGTATCTCCCAGACCCAGCCCGACGAGCTCCCGCGCGAACTCCCGATATTTGGCGTCGTGACCGCCGTTTGCCGCAGTGGAGTAGTCGCCGGACTCGTCGCCACCGAAGTGGTAGATGGTCATCAGTCGCCGGTCCGTCTCGCCGAACGTCCGCCGGAGTGACTCGCGCTTTTCGCTCGCACTCGCACCGGGCGCCCACGTGATACCGACAGCGTCGTAGAACCCGGCGGTGTACGTTGTCGAAACGAGATCGATCCGGTTCCCGCCGAACCAGTCGTCTTCGAACTGTTCCACTCTCGAGTTGCTGATCAGGTACGTACCGTGGTTCATATCTTGCCACCGCCGAGGTAAGGCTGGCTTTCGGCAGTACCCACGGTTCCGGTCGCATCGAACTGTTTGGGCCGACTCATACAACCACTGCTATAGGGTACCCATAATTAGTGTTAATTCAGTCTTAGTGGTCGGTACGGTACTGTTTAGCCACGTTTGCGAACCGGATGGACACGCTTACTTACCACTTGGCTCAAACAGTGAACTTCGGGGCGACGGCGAACGGAGACTGTACTGCCGGAGTAGGATCCGGTTACCGGCGCCAATTCGCGGCTGCAACCCGCTGAGGCCCGGGTCGGCGGTTCACGCGGTGCCACGAGGGTCGCCGTCTCCGGTCTCGCGCGCGACCGACCTCGCGGCGGTCTCCCCGGCGTGTAGGCCGTGCCTCTCAGAGTTCGGGCGGCGGTAGGACTGTCTTACGCCGGATCGTCGGGGTCGGGGTCACCGGGTGTGAACGACCGGCGGGGGCTACTGTCCGCCCCCGTCGACGTACGTTGCGTTCGAGTGGTTGGCGATCATTCCGACGTCGCCAGTCGTGTACACCTTGTTTTCGGTCGCTTCCATCCCGTCCAGCCAGCCACCCGTGATCAAAAGCGTGGTGAACGATGTACGTTCGGGAACCAGCCGAACGCTTCGTTCCACCCACCGCTGTCGGTATACCACGACTTCCCTGTCCGTCGTGATCCGGCCATCCTCAACGGCGAACGACTCGGTCGGCAGGCCGTACCGGTACCTGCTGAGCCCGATCTCCGAGTTCCAGTCCGTGGCGATCGCGAGGTCGTGTCGAGCGGCGAAGTCGGCCGTCAGCTGAAGTCCCGCCATCTCCCCGGCGCTGAACTCCTTCTGCGTCTCGGGGGTGGTCCGAGTCTCCCACAGGTCAGGTCCCGAGTGGAGGCCGTAGAGGTCGTCTGCGGCGTATGCCGCCCCGCTGGTCGAGAGTAGTACGACGAGCAGAAGTGCAGGCCCCACCTTCGTGATCGAATCGACCGAAAGCGGGAGGATCGAATACAGCGTCACGGCGACGAGAAACGCCACGAAGACGCTGACGACCAGCTGGGTTCGCACGAGGCCGTGGAGGTCTATCGGCGTCCTGACTACGAGCCCCGCACCTAGCAGTCCGGCGGCGAAGAGTCCCGCGGACGACCGGTATCGCTTCGGGTCCGTGAGCAGTAACACCACGCCCACCGAAAGGACACAGACGAGCAGGACGTTGTACACGGCGCCGACGCTGACGAGGCTGCGTACTGCGTCGCTGACGAGGGGTTCCGGAACGTCCACGCCGAGCGCGACGACCGGCGCGCCAGCATCGGTAGTACTCGCCTGTCCCTGCCCCACGACCATCCGGACATCGCTGATGAGGTTCCGTATGAACACGCCGTTCAGGAGCCAGTACGCGACGCTCCCGACGATCCAGGCCGCCAGCGGGAGGGCCTGCGGACGACTGACGCCCTCGAATCCGAGCCGGCCGGCGACGAGAGGGACCGCGAGAAGACATAAGAGGAGCGGTGCGAAGAGCACGACGGTCAGGTGGTGGGTGAACCAGAGCGCGACGACGATCGGAGACGCGATCGCCAAGTGTTTCAGGTATCTTCCGATCGGAACCGCGTCGAGCCGTCTCCCGTCTCCGCCTCCCGAAACCCCATCGAGCGTGGTGTCGTGTCCACGCCCCGGAACCCGGTCGAACAGTTTTTTGCCCCGCCGCCCCGGATCGGCGTCGAACCGGTACGCCGCTAGAAGAACGACGAGTACCAGCCCGACTGAGAGCGACTGCGGGAAGAAGTAGACGCTGTACCGGTGGATCGGGCCCAACATCGTCACGCCGAGCGCGACACAGATCGGTAGAAGCCAGTCGTCGAACAGGAGTCCGGCGAGCAGATAGGCCACCACGACGACGGCGATGTACGTGAGAATGCCGGTGACCACGAGCGCGTCGTACTCCGGGAGTCCTGATAATAGGCTGACTGATCCGACCAGCGTCTGCAGTCCCGGGAAGAGGTGATACAGGCTCGTCTCCGGGATGCTCCTCCACGTCCCGGTGGTCGTGATGAGTTCCGCGAACCGGACGTGTTTGGGAATATCACCCCGGCCGAAGTAGAAGTCGGTCGAGAGAACCTTCGTGATCGGGTCCAGTGCGAAGAGCGCGACGATCTGGGCCAGGAGCCAGTCCGGGGACGTCCGCTCGCTGACCTGCAGAACGAGCAACGCGTACCCGATGGGGAGGCCGAGGACGATGGCACCCGCCCTGACCGCAGAGGAGTCGACGCGCGGAAGCAACGCAGCTACCGCGACGGCGGCGATGGACAGAGAGACGACCCCGAGCACCACCTGTCCGTAGTACGGTGCCACCCTGTACCCGTCCGAGGGTTGTGTGCCCTCGTGTACGTAGTAGACGATCGATCCGAACAGTAACCCCAAAAGGGCGTAGCCGCTCTTGATGCCGGCGATGGGTCCCAGCAGACCGAAGACGGCCGTCGTGACGGCGGCGGCGATGATCAGGAGTGCTGGAAAGAGATACTGGGGTGCCGGGCGCCGGACTTCGACGGCCATTCGTGCCGCAAACGAGGGTGGTCTAAGTTATAATTATGCGCCGGTGAACCGGGACGACGAGCGAGTATGAGCGTCTTAACCGCCGAACGCACGCCGTGTC
>ERZ1034573.85-NODE-85-length-24365-cov-9.090251_pt1 | contig 24365 bp, 28 predicted proteins | sample MGYA00520641_ERZ1034573 | MGnify/ENA primary metagenome ERZ1034573 (study PRJEB33760, sample SAMEA4777724) | hypersaline lake metagenome | biome: hypersaline environment; feature: brines | place: Spain | collected 2014-08 | depth 0 m ...
ATGGAGTGGCCCCAGATTTGGATATAGAACGGTCGTCCGTCCGGACCGTGAGCGAACTCCACGACGAACCGCATATCGAGGGGCGACGCGTGACGGTACGCCCGGTCCGGGGGCTTGTCGAAGGTGCGGGAAAATCCGCCGAGGAGGTGGCTGCCCAACTCGACTTGAATGTCGCTGACGTGTACGGCGCACTTGAGTACAACCACAGTCACCCTGAGGAGATGGCAGCCGCCGAAAGACGGCGAGCGGAGCGCGAAGCGATAACCCGAAAGACTGGATTGGCCTCGATCGCCGAGCTGAGTTAGGAAGGCAACGCGCAGCCGAACGAAGCACCGGGGGCTCGTTGAAGAGAACACGAGGCAACCCGTTGTGGAGTCGCTCCGCGGTGTGTTCACACTAGCCGGTTGATTTGTTTAACATAACAGGTGACGGCCGGACTTCAGTTTGGATCCTGACGGAGCGATGTTCGGGCGACCCGCCACGAGGATACGCCGGACTGTCCGCGCTCTGCACTCCCAATCGCCACCCGAAACGGGAGCTTTTACCACCGTCGCAGGCAAGCGACGCTTATGACGGATGTGCGGGACGCGGTCGCGTCGTTCCGACAAGACCGTCCCGACGCCGACGACGCCCTCCAGACGGTCCTCGCCGTCGACGCCGACAGCGACGCGTGGACGTTCGATGACGTCGACATCGGCACCGGCGTGTTTGGCGAACTCGTCTCACGCGGGATCGTGGAGCAGAACGGCGACGGCTACCGGCTCGCCAACCGAGCAGCCGTGGAAGCGGCTGTGGCTGATGCCCCTACAGGATCCCCTCATAGCGACCCCACAGACAACCGCTCCCCACTCGATTCCCTCTCACTCCCACCCATATCGAACCGAACCCTCGCTGGTGCCGCCCTCGCACTCTGTCTCGTGATCGCTGTTCGTCTCACGTCTATCCTCACGGTGTACCAGCGGGACTACGTCGTCCTCTTGGCCAACGATCCCTACTTCTACCGCTACTGGCTCTTCGACTTCGTGAACGCTACCCGAAGCCCACTCACCGTGGCCGAGGGCATCAAGATCGGCGAACCGCTCCTCGTCGCCACTCTCCAACTGACCACCGCAGTTCTCGGCGGTACACCCGAAGTCGCCGACCACGTCCTTGCGTGGTATCCCATCGTCGCAGCCGTCGGCTCCGCAATCGCCGTCTACGCCGTCGCCCAGCGACTCACCGGTGACCGCCGCGTCGCGGTCGCCAGCATCGTTCTCCTCGCGGTCATCCCGATCCACGGCTACCGGAGCGCGCTCGGGTTCGCCGATCATCACGCCTTCGACTACCTCATCCTCGGGATCACCTTCGCCTCCGTCGTCGCGTTCGAGCGTGCCGAGATCACCGCCGCGGGCGACCTCCTAACTCGCCGCGTCTGGCCGTGGACCCTCCTCGCTGCCGTCGGGATTGCCGCCCACGTCCTCGCGTGGAACGCCGGCGCGCTGCTCATCGTCCCGCTCGCGATCCTTGCGGCCGCGCGGGCGCTCACGATTGTGAAACATCGGACGTCGATCGCGACGATGGCCCCGCTATTGTTCAGCACGGCGCTCGGCGGCACGCTTGCGTACGCCGTCCACACGACGCTGGAGTGGCAGACGATCAATATGGTTGTCCCGCCACTACTCCTCGCCGGCGGGGTCGCTCTCGTCACTGTCGTCGCCGCCATCGCCTGCCGACTGAAGCTCGGACCCATACCAACCCTGTTCGGAATCATCGTGGGCGGGACGATCCTGCTCGTCGGAGTGACATCCCTCCTGCCGGAATTTGGCGCGGAACTAACCCAGGAGGTCTCCCGACAGTTCCTCAACGGCGAGCGCGACATCGCCGAGACGCAGTCGCTCTTCGATACCGACCTCGGCCTCATCGCGGCCCCGTTCGGCTACTTCGGGCTGAGCGTCTTTTTCGCTCTCCCGGTGTTCGTCTGGGGCAGTTGGTTCGGGTGGACCCGGAACCGCGGCGACTGGCTCACACTTTCGGCGTACGCGTGGACGTTCTTCGTGTTCTCGCTCGCGCAGGTCCGCTTCGCGGGCCACCTCGCGCTCCCGACCGCGGTCGGCGCCGGCGTCGCGTTTGTGTGGCTCGCCGCGAAGGTCGGTGAGTTCGACGCTCCGGGAACGGGAGCGAACGCCGGCGCCGCGGACGCGCGTCCGGCGGCCACGGGGTCGCGGCCCCACGGGTGGTACCGGGCGAAGCGGGGGGCCGCCGGCGCGGGGGGGGGGGCCGCCGCCGCCTCGTCGTCGGCGTCGAACCTCCCGTAGGTGATGTTCTCGCGGACCGTTCCGTAGAACAGGAACGTCTCCTGGCTGACGTAGCCGATGGCGCCACGGAGGCTGGTGAGAGTCACGTCGCGCACGTCCCGTCCGTCGACCGTGATCGAGCCGGAATCTACGTCGTACATCCGAAGTAGGAGCTTCAGCGCGGTCGATTTCCCGGCTCCAGTGGGACCGACGAGCGCCAGCGTGTCGCCCCCTTCGGCGGTGAAGCGCACGTCTTCGAGGATGGGGTCGTCGTCGTAGCTGAAGGTCACGTCGTCGTACGTGACTCGCCCCGCGTCGACGACGAGCTCCTCGGCGTCCGGACGTTCGTCGATGCCCGCGTCCTCGTCCATCAGGCCGAAAATGCGGGCTGCGGAGGCGTACGCCCGCTGGTACATGTTGATGATCTGCCCGAACTGCGCCATCGGCCAGATGAACCGCTGGCTGTAGAGGATGAACGCGACGAACTCGCCGGGGCGGAGCGTGCCGGTGAAGAGCCACGGTCCCTCGCCCCGGAACACCCAGAGGCCGCCGATGGTGAACGTGAGCGCGAAGCCGACGCCCGCGAGCACCCGGAGGCCGGGGAAAAAGCGGATGCGCGTCTCGATGGCGTCCCAGTTGGCGTCGAAGTAGTCGCCGGAGACGTCCTCCACCCGGTCGGCCTCGTAGCCTTCGGTGTTGCTCGTCTTGATAACCTGGATGCCGCCGAGGTTGTTCTCCAGCCGGGAGTTCACCTGCCCAACCGTCGACCGGACCTCGGCGTATTTCGGCTGGATCGTGTTCACGAACCGGTAGGTGAAGACGGCGATGAGTGGGACGGGAAGCAGCGCCACGACGGCGAGTTGCGGGTTCATCCAGAACAGCAGCGTGGCGATGCCGACGACCATCACGCCCAGGCGGAACGCCGAGTTCAGGCCGTCGTTGAGGAACCGTTCGAGGCGATTCACGTCGTTCGACAGCACCGACATCATCTCCCCCGTCTGCTTGTCGGCGAAGAAGGTCATGTTCAGCCGCTGCATCGCGTCGTACGTGTCGGTCCGGACGGCGTGCTGGACGTACTGTGCGAACCGGTTCCAGCCCCAGTTGCGCACCCAGTGGAGACCGGCGCCGCCGAGGAACGAACAGAGGACGATGCCGACGACCAGCCAGAACTGCGTTTCGGGGTCGGTCGGCAGCCACGCGCCGGGCACCAGCGGGAGGCCGAACGCGCTCTCGTCGAGGAAGATAGCGTCGACGGCGATGCCGAGGAGGAGCGGCGGCAACAGGTCGAGAAAGCGGGCGAGGACGCTAGCGGCGACGCCGACCGAGAAGGGACCGGCCTGTCCGCGCCCGTACTCGGCGAACAGCCGTCGAATCGGGTTGGCCGTCCGCTCCCGCTGCTCCTCGAAGGGGTCGTCGTCCGCGGCCGCGGGGACGTCCATCGTCCCTACTCGGGGACGCGCGGGCAAAAGGCTGACTCGTCCGTCGACGGGCCGGACAGTCCGGGACCGTTAAACCGCGCGGGCGAGAACGGCCCGCCGGATGGTCCGCTCCCCCTGTGTCTCCGTCTGTGAGGTCGAGGACGGCGTCTGTACGGCCTGTAATCGGACGCTCGAAGACATCGCGCGGTGGTCGCGTATGACCGAACGGGAACGGCTCGAACGGATGCGCGAACTCGCCGCGGCGGACGACGAGTAGCGACGACAGCCGCCGAACCGCGTTACAACGACCGTCCCTCGGCCGCCGGATCGATTCCCGCGGCGTCGAGGTCCAGTCGCACGCGTTCACGGAGCGGATCGGGTACCGTCTCCCGCCCCACGGGCACCGCCGTCTCCCCGTCGCCCTTCACCTTCCAGTAGAGGACGCAGTCGCTCGGCGCGTAGTACTCGACCGCGTACCGGTCGCCCTCGCCGCGATAGTGGACCCGAGCCGCGAACCCCTCCGTGTGCCACCCCTCGCGGTCGGCGAGCGAGTCGAGGCTCATCGGCCCCCGACCCGTATCCGGTCACCGACTTCGACGCCCGTCTCGTTCGTGTAGCCCATCGGGACTTCGAGGACGTATTTCGCCCGGCCGGAATACTGCGTCAGATCGCCGTCCGACTCCACCGGCGCGTGGTGGATGGTCGTGATGGTGCCGTTCGCCGCGACGAACACCATATCGAGCGGGAAGGCCATGTCACGCATCACGAACGAGCGGTCACCCTCGCCGTCGAAGACGAACAGCATCCCGTGCCCGTCGCCGAGCGCCTCCGTATCGCTCAGGCCGGTGTACTGCTTCCGAAACGTATCCGCGACCCACGCGTCGACCGTCGCTAGCTCCGTCCCGTTCGCGTCGAGGAGGACGACGGTCGTCGTGTCGTAGTCGCTGCCGGGGGTCGCAACGGGCGCCGTCGTCGTGGTACTCGGGGCGTCGTCGTCCACGGCCGCCGACGGAGTTGGCGTCCCGCTCGGCTCCGTGGGTGCCACCCCCGCACAGCCCGCACCGAGAACGAGGCAGGCGACGAGGAGGGCGCGGATCGTTCGACGGCACATATCCGGACGAATCGCCCGCGCGATGGTAAGGGTTTCGCGGATCGAGACAGAAACCGTTATTCGGTCGGGAGTCGGTGTTGTCGGTGTGGGCTCGTGGTCTAGCTGGTTATGACGCGGCCTTTACAAGGCCGAAGTCGGTGGTTCGAATCCGCCCGAGCCCATGATTCCTCGTCGAACGAAGCGAGGCGAGACCCATCTACGCGAGGGCGATTCGAATCAGGGAACGACGGGAGCGTCAGCGAGGGAAGTGACCGTGGTTCGAATCCGCCCTACGCCGCACTCGCGCTTGCCCGTACATCCTCCGTCCCTTCCGGCACGTCAACGGAGAACGTCACGCGCTTTTGCTCGTCGGCGTCCATGTCGGTCGTCCGTGTCTCGTCGAGCAGGACCGTCCCCTCGCCGTCGAGGAGTTCGAGGGTCACGCTCACCGTCCCGGCGGCGCCGCCGTTCCGGACGGTCACGAAGATGTCGGTGTCGCCGAGCAGGGCGTCGATCCCCTCGTCGACTTCGGTGTCGACGACGGTCGGCTCGGGACCGGAGAGCGCGCTACACCCCGCGAGACCGACGAGGAGCGCCGGGCCGGCCCCGCCGACGACAGCCCGTCTGGTGTGCATGAGTCGGTTTGCGGTACGCGCGGGTAAGGGCCTTCTGGCCCACAGCGGCCGACTCGGCGAGCGCTCCATCCCGCCGACGCGTTCTCGGACGGCCGTTCTCGCCCCCTCGGCGTGAACAAAGCCTTTACCGGCGCCAACGCGTACCGACGGGTAATGGTACTCGACAATCTGGGGAGTTCCCTGCGCGGCACCCTCTCGAAGCTGCAGGGGAAGTCCCGTCTCGACGAGGACGACGTTTCGGAGGTCGTCAAGGAGATCCAGCGGTCGTTGCTCCAAGCCGACGTCGACGTCTCCCTCGTGATGGAGCTTTCGGACGCCATCGAGACGCGCGCGCTGGAGGAGGAGCCACCCGCCGGCACGAGCGCCCGCGATCACGTCCTCAAGATCGTCTACGAGGAACTGGTCGACCTGATCGGCGAGTCGACGGCGATTCCGCTGAAACCGCAGACGATCCTGCTCGCCGGCCTCCAGGGGTCGGGGAAGACCACCTCCGCCGCCAAGATGGCGTGGTGGTTCTCGAAGAAGGGCCTTCGCCCCGCGGTCATCCAGACGGACACCTTCCGGCCCGGCGCCTACGACCAAGCCGAGCAGATGGCCGGCCGCGCCGAGGTGGAGTTCTACGGCGACCCCGACTCGGACGATCCGGTCCAGATCGCTCGCGATGGGCTAGCAGCGACCGAAGACGCCGACGTCCACATCGTCGACACGGCGGGTCGTCACGCCCTCGAAGACGACCTGATCGACGAAATCGAGGAGATCGAGTCGGTCGTCGACCCCGACCGCTCGTTGCTCGTCCTCGACGCCGCCATCGGGCAGGGCGCGAAGGAGCAAGCCCGCCAGTTCGACGACTCCATCGGCATCGACGGCGTCGTCATCACGAAACTCGACGGGACGGCGAAAGGCGGCGGCGCGCTGACCGCCGTCAACGAAACCGAGTCCTCCATCGCCTTCCTCGGTACCGGCGAGACGGTCCAGGACATCGAGCGCTTCGAACCCAACGGTTTCATCTCCCGACTGTTGGGGATGGGCGACCTCAAACAGCTCTCGGAACGGGTCGAGCGCGCCATGGCCGAGACGGGCGAGGAGGACGACGATTGGGACCCGCAGGATATCATGAAGGGGTCTTTCACGCTCAAGGACATGCAAAAACAGATGGAGGCGATGAACAACATGGGACCACTGGATCAGGTGATGGATATGATCCCCGGCATGGGTGGCGGTCTCATGGACCAGTTGCCGGACGACGCGATGGACGTGACCCAGGATCGGATGCGGAAGTTCGACGTGGCGATGGACTCGATGACCGACGAGGAGTTGGAGAACCCCCGCGTCATCGGTCAGGAACGCGTCGAGCGCATCGCCCGTGGCTCGGGCGTCCCCGCGGAGTCGATCCGTGAACTCCTCGAACAGCACAAGATGATGGAGCGGACGATCAAGCAGTTCCAGGGGATGGGCGACGGCGACATGCAGCGGATGATGAAGAAGATGCAACAGGGCGACGGCGGTGGCGGCGGCATGGGCGGCATGGGTGGCATGGGGCCGTTCGGATAGGCGGGTTTTTGTCTACCACGGACGTTCGGTCGCCGTGTCGTCCGTCTCCCGTCGCTGGCTCACGCGCCTCCGCACGCTCGACGTCCTCGCGCTGACCGCGCTCCTCTGGTTTCTCGCGAAGTTCCTCCGCTACGCCTTCCCACCCCTGTTCGGGACCTTACAGACCGTCTACGGCGCCTCCAACACCGAACTCGGACTCACCTTCTCGGCGCTCATGGGGGGCTACGCCGTCAGGCAGTTCCCGTCCGGTGCCCTCGCGGACCGGAGCGGCACCGTCCGCGTCATCGTCGGCGGCGCCGTCGCCGCCGCCCTCGCGCTCACCGACTGACACACAGTCGGCCGACTTTTCAGCCCGGCCCACCTTTCCACCGACGATGACCGTCCGCGAGGTTGCCGTCGAGGCGTACCGCGAGGCGCTCCCCGCCCTCGGCGCTAGCCTCGTCGGCGGCCTCCTCGCCGGCGTCGTCCTCGGCGGGATGCGCTCGGATCTCCGCGCCGTCGAGGGGCTGCTCGTCCTCGTGCCCGCACTCCTCGCCACCCGCGGCAACGTCTACGGCTCGCTCGGGGCACGGCTGGCGACTGGCCTCCACCAGGGCCTGATCGAACCCCGCGTCCGCGCCGGCGACCGGCGCATCCGTGCGGCGGCGGCCGCGGCGCTCGCCAACGGCATCGTCGCCTCGGTGTTCGCCGCGGCGGCCGCGTTCGCGGTGCTGTCGGCGCTCGGCGCCCCCGTCGCGAGCCTCGGCCGACTGGTCGGCATCGCCGTCGTCGCGGGCCTCCTCTCGGGCGCGACGCTCGTCGTCGTCGTCGTTACCGTCGTCTTCGCGGGCTACCGTCGCGGCTACAACCCCGACACGCTCGTCGGACCGCTCGTCACCACCACCGGCGACGTCTTCGGCGTCCTCTTTCTCCTGGTCGCGGTCCGAACCGTCGCGCTCGTTCTCGGGGGTGTCTGAGTGGCGACCGACTGGACCGTCCGCGCCATCACGCGGGCGATGCTCCCCGTCCTCCTCCTTTTGACCCTCGTCGAACTCGGAAGCGGCCTCGTCCTCGGGAGCTTCGAGGACACCCTGCTTCGCTACCCCTCGCTGCTCGTCCTCGTCCCCGTCACCATCGGCACCGCGGGGAACCTCGGGAGCGTCCTCGCGGCCCGTCTCTCGACCGCCTTCCACCTCGGGACCCTCTCGTTCGCGCCGGACGACGAGACGCTCGCGGGCAACGCCCTCGCCACCGTCGCACTCGCCGCTACCGTCTTCCCCGTCGTCGGCCTCGGCGCGTGGAGCCTGAGCGCGGTCACCGGTTCGACCGCCCTCTCGCCGTGGACGGTCCTCGCCGTCTCGCTCACGAGCGGGCTTTCCCTGGCCGTCCTCGCCGTCCTCGTCACCGTCGTCGCCACCTACGCCGCCTACCGCCTCGAACTCGACCCCGACGACGTGGTGATTCCCGTCGTCACCAACACCTGCGACGTACTCGGCGTCGTCCTCCTCTACCTCGCGGTCCTCGTATTCGTCTAAGCGACCCGGATCGTTCGCTCCCGCGGCCCGTCGCACTCCACCAGGAGGATCGATTGCCACCGGCCGAGCGAGAGTTCGCCGTCCACCACCGGCACGGTCTCCGACGGCCCCAGCAGGAGCGCCCGGAGATGCGAGTCGGCGTTGCCGTCCAGCCCGTCGTGTGCCCACCCCTCGTCCGGAACCAGTTCGGCGAGGAAGGTCCGCATATCCTCCAGCAAGCGCGGTTCGGCCTCGTTGACGACGACGCCCGCGGTGGTGTGGTCGACGAAGACGGTCGCCGTACCGTCCCGGTCGTCCGGCAGCGCCGCGGCAACCTCGTCCGTCACGTCTACCACGTCGAGGCGAGCGTCCGTCGAGACGGTAACCTCCATACCCGTCCTCGCACGCCGGGACGCAAAACGACCGGGGTAAGCTATTCGGTACCACGTGTCGTACGACCGTCATGGTCGACAGTCGCAATTACGCGTTCGAGGGAGTCCACCCGGCTATCCACGACGACGCACGGGTGAGCCGCGAGGCGACGCTCGTCGGCGACGTGCGCGTCGGCGCCGACGCGAGCGTCTGGCCCGGCGTCGTGCTTCGGGGTGACGTGGCCCCGGTCGAGGTGGGGGCGGAGTCACACGTCGGCGACAACGCCGTGTTGCACGCCGTGACGACCGGTGACCGGGTCATGATCGGCCACGGCGCCGTGCTCAACGAGTCCGACATCGACGACGGCGCGCTCGTCGGCTTCAACACGACGGTCAACGCCGACGTCCACGTCGGCGAGCGCTGCATCATCGCTTCGGGAACGGTGGTCCCGAACGGGTACGACATCCCGTCCGAGTCGTTCGTCCGTGGCGTCCCCGCACGAGCGACGCCGCTCGCCGAGACGCAGATCGACGCCGAATCGATCTTCGAGGCGTACAGCACGGGAGGGTACACAGACCTCGCCGCGCGCCACGAGGAACTGTTCTGACCGGCCTTCGGCCGCCCGACGACGTAGTCGCGGCCGACTCACTCGTCGGGCCGAACCGGCGTGCCGTCCTCGGTTGGCGGCGCGACGTGATCGACGACCCCCTCCACGTCGGGGTCGTGAACCGTCACCTGCACCTCGATGTCGCCGAGTTCGTCCGGGTTCCCCACGGCGAAGTTGATCACGCCCCGAAACGCCGCCTGCTTTTTCAGCGCGAACGTGAACCCCTCGTCGTCCGCCCGACGGAAGAACTCCTTGCGTGCGGTGTCGAGGATCTCCTGTTCGTGGAGTCGCTCCGAGAACGCGTCCATCGAGTGACTGTCGGCGACGAGTCGTCCCGGCTCCTCCCGAAGCTCCGCGTTCGGGAACAGGGTCCGCACCGCGTCGGCGACGCGGTCCGTGACCTCCGTGTCGCGGACGGGCGCGATCACCCGCACGTCGATCCGGTAGATCACGGCTCGGCCCCCAGCAGGTCACGAACCCGCGCCCGGAAGCCGTCGAGCGATCCCGCGTTGTCGACGGTCACGTCCGCGTCGGCCATCACCTCGTCCATCCCGAAGCCGCGTTCGCGCTCCTCCCGCGCTCTGAGCGCCTCGCGGTCCGCGTCCGAGGCGTCGCGGCCGCGGTCGGCCAACCGCTCGACCCGCGTCTCGAACGGTGCCTCGATGCCCACGACGACGAAGTCGTCGCCGAAGGCCGCCTCGAAGCGGGCCACCTCGGCGGGCGAACGCAGACCGTCGACGAGGACGGTGTCCGACTCCTCCAGCGCGTCCCGGATCAGGGGAAGCGAGCGCTCCGCGATGGCCGCCTCGCCGTTCTCCTCCCGGAGCGTCTTCGCCACCTCGCCGTGACGCTCCGTCGGGTCCAACCCCCGGTCGCGACACGCCTCACGGATCACGTCGCCCATCGTGACGACCGGAACGCCGGCTTCGCGGGCGACGGCCGCCGCCTCGCCCTTGCCGCTCCCCGGAAGTCCGACGGTACCGAGTATCCTCATCGGTACCCGCTACCCGTCTCGCGGCCTTATAGCCTCTGACCTCGCCCGCCGCGTTCCTTTTCACCGCGCTTCGCCTCCCTTTCACATGGCTCAGCGCTCCCTCCTCACCCGCGCCCTCTGGTTCGTGGTCGTCGGCTGGTGGGCCACGCCCGCCGTCGTCAACGCCGCGTGGTTCCTCTGTGCGACCGTCGTCGGCGCCCCCCTCGGCGTCAAACTGATCAACCTCGCCCCTACCGTCCTCACCCTCAAGGAACCTCGCTCGCTCGGCGATCCCGCTACCGCCGTCGGCCAGCGGTCGCTCTGGGTTCGCGCCCTCTATTTCGTCCTCGTCGGCTGGTGGCTCGGCTGGCTCTGGGCGAACGTCGCCGCCTTCCTCGCCGTCACCGTCGTCGGTCTCCCCCTTGCGATTCCGATGTTCGATCGCCTGCCGTTCGTCACGTCCCTGTATCGCTTCGACGGGTGACGTCTCTACGGCCCGTCGTCCCTGATCGTCGCTGGTTCACCCGGTTCCGGCGAACCAGCGGACCCGACTGACGACGGGCCGTATCGAACGGTTTTTTTCATGCGCCCGCCCTATCGTCGGTGGGGCACGTAGCTCAGTCCGGATAGAGCGTCGGACTTCTAGCCGCACGCGACCCCGTGTGCGGGAAGTCATCCGACGGTCGTGGGTTCAAATCCCATCGTGCCCGCTCACCCCCTTCGGTCGTTCGCGGCCACGATTCAGTCCCGCTCGTTCGCTTCGCTCACTCACGGGACTCCCATCGTGCCCGCTATCTGCGAACGTCAGTGAGCAGTAGCGGTACCGGGATTTGAATCAGGGGGCGGTTTCGCCGCGACCGTGATTCAACTCCCATCGTGCCCGCTCACCCCCTTCGGTCGTTCGCGGCCACGATTCAGTCCCGCTCGTTCGCTTCGCTCACTCACGGGACTCCCACCGTGCCCGTGACGAGTCGGGACCGACGGGGTCTGCCTCTATGCCGACGGTCACACCCCGACCCGAATCGGTGAGACGGACGTTGCTGTACCGCCCAGTTCCCCGACCACCAGTTCCACAGCGTCACGCCCGACTCGTGGCCGTGGAGACCCGGGGATCGGATCGTCCCCGTGCCGGACGGCCGAGTTAGCGTCCCTCGACGAAGTACGCCCCCAGATAGCCACCTAGCGCGCTCAGACCGACGGTGTAGGCGATGGCGACGACGCCGAGCAGGAGGACGACGAAGAAGCCACCGAGGCCGACGGCCACGCCACCGCTGCCGGGGCCGCCGATGGTGAAGAGGCCGAAGATGGCGAACACGAGAAGACCGAACAGGAGGAGCGGAATCGACGCGATCAGCCCGGAGAGCGCGCCGATCCGAACGCCGTCGCTCGTGTCGGCGTCGTTCAGATAGGTCGCCACTCCGCCACCGAAGACGGGCGAAAACGGCACGAACGAGAACACGACGGTCACGACGGCGCCGATCAGCGCGTGGAGGGTGGAGTCGGAGACCACGCGATGAGGGAGTAGCGGACCGGACAAATACCTTCGGCCGGATCCGACTATCGGGTGCGTTCGATGACCCGTTTCGCCGCCGTCGCTTTCTCCTTCCAGCCGTAGCCCGCCTCGTAGACGTGGCGTTTCCTCTCGACCAGCGCCTCGGGGCTAGCCTCCTCGAAGCCGCCACGGTCCCAGGCACCGCTCTCGCGGAGCCACCCGGCGACGTTCTCCTTGGTTTCCGGCCACGAGAGCCCGACCATCTCGTACCACGCGATCATCGCGAAGACGGCGTTGTCGTGACAGCCGGGGACGCTCCCGCGTTCGTAGACGGTCTTGATCGGGTCACGGGTGGGTACGGACACCGCCTCACGGTACTCCTCCGCGGGGAGGAGACGGAGGCGGTCGTTGGCGTCGTCGACTCGCCCGTCGCGGCGAAGACGTTCCAGCGCCGCCCCCCGGAGCGGTCCCCACTCCGCGACGGCCTCGGGCACCGCGTCCGCGTCGACGACGCCGCCGGACAGGACCGACACCACGTCGACGTAGGCGGCTTCCACCTCGGCCCACGGCGTCCCCTCGAACCGGCAGTCGGCGTCGTGGAGGCTGTTGGTCGCCCGGCAGTCGGGACAGGGGTAGTCGAACGTCGGCACTGGTGTCGGGTTGACCGGCGCGAACTTAGGTCGTACGGTTGCGAGAATAGATCACTCGATGTGGCCTTCGCGCCGCAACTGATCGGCCTCGGACTTCTCGTAGCGCCACGAGATGTCGGCCTTCTCGTCCTGCCAGTCCCAAGGCTCGACGAGTACGACGTCGTCCTCGCGAATCCAGATGCGTTTCTGCATCCGGCCGGGGATGCGAGCGGTGCGCTCTGTCCCGTCCGCACAGCGCACCTTCACTCGGTTCGCACCGAGCATGTTCGTTACGACGGCGAACACCTCGTCGTCGTCGGGCATTCTGAGGTCCCGTCGCCCGCCGTTTTCGTTCTCGCTCATGGGCGCAAATTCGTGAGCGCGAGGTTTAAAACCGCCGACGTTTCGCCGACGGCGTCGCCGTCCGTCGACTACGACTCCGTCTCGGCCGCCCGCAGCTTCGCCCGCCCCGGTGCGATGAGGTCGTCGAGATACGCCGCGAGTGCGCCCTTCGCGTCCGCCGGATGCAACTCACCCGACTCCAAGTCCGCCGCCAGCGACTCGTAGTCGTCGTACGTCAGGTCGCCGCCGTACTCGTCGGGCCGGTCGACGACGACCGTCTCGAACCGCGGGAAGACGTGGTACTCGAAGATCTGGAGGACGGGGTTCTCGCGCTCCTCCCCGTCGTCGGTCGGGTCGGGATCGCGAGTCGGTGGACAGTACGCCGCGGTCACCTTCTCCTCGATGTCCGCCGCGGAGTCCTCCATCGAGATGGAGACGCCCTCACTCGCGGACATCTTCCCGATCCCCGTCTGGAGGTCGGCGATCAGCGGCGTATGCAGGCAGGTCGGGGCCGACTCGTCGATCTTGGGGAGCGTGTCGCGGGCGAGCATGTGGACTTTCCGCTGTTCCATCCCCCCGACCGCGAGGTCGACGTCGAGGTAGACGATGTCGAGCGCCTGCATCAAGGGGTAGACCGCCTGCGAGACGCTTACGGTGTCCCCGCTCTTGATCTCGGCCATCGCCCGCTCGGCCCGCGCGATGCTCGTCTCCAACTCCAGTGCGTGCAGGTCGAGGACGTACTCGCGGTCGAACTGGAACGCGGAGCCGTAGACGAACTCCGTTTTGTCCTCGTCGAGACCGTACGCGAGGAACTGTTCTTTCATGCGCTCTGCCGTCTCGCGAATCCCCTCGAAGGTCCCTTTGTCGTTGAGGTAGGCGTGGACGTCAGCGAGCAGGACCGTCACCTCGAAGCCGGCGTCCTGTAAGTCCATCAGCTTCGTCGCGGTGAGCATGTGGCCGATGTGGAGCACCCCCGACGGCTCGTAGCCGACGTACGCGCGCTTCCCGTCCGGGTCGGCGGCCAACGCTCGCCCCTCCTGCTCGGTGACCACCTCGGTCGCGTTTCGGGTGATCCGCTCGTAGACGTCCATGCATACCGAAAGTGCGAGCGCCGAAATATGACTTCTGCTTACGAGCCGGGTAGCAGGTCGCCGAGCGCCGCGCCGATGCTCATTGGGACGAACGCGACGACGGCGTTGGCGAGCGCGAGCCACGGCGTCCCCCAGTCGACCCGTCCCCACACCGTCAGCAGGCAGACGGCGGTCAGAAAGGAGACGCCGACCACGCCGACGAGCCGCCGCGGAACAAGCCCGAGCATCGGCTTATGCACCCGCACGTCCTGGATGTCCGCGACGTAGACGATGCCAACGACCATGCCGACGGCGACACAGAACGTGGCGCCGAGTGAGCCGGGGTGGCCGGCGAGGAAGACGGCTACCTCCTGTGTCCCGCCCTCGACGGCCATCGGGATGCCGAACAGGAGCGCCCCGAGCAACGCCTCCGCGAGGTCCCCCCGGTCGAAGCCGCGGATGACGCGCCCGAACGGGCTGGCGGCGGCGCTGGCTTCCATCGCGACGCGCATCGTCTCCCGGACCTGCTCGCGGGCGGCGTCGCTCACGACGAGCTCCTCCAGTTCCTGGAGTTCGTCGAAGAGGTCGCCCATGTCGGCCGACCCGTCGCCGTCCGTCTCGACCGCGTCGTCGTCGGGAGCCCCCGCACTCATGTCTCGACTCTCGCCGTCGGCGAAAGTAAAGCCACGCGTCGCCGGGCCAGCGGTCCCGCTCAGTCGCCGCTCTCGGCCCGGTGTTCGCTGATGATCTGATCCACCATCTCCGATTTCTGCTCGCGGGAGCGTTCCTCGGCGCGGCGCTCCCAGTCCTCGATGGCGGCTTCGACCTCGCCCTCGCGGGCGACGGCGAGTTCGTCCACCTCCTGAATCGTCACGTCGCCGGCGGGCGCGACGGGCACGTCGGCCTCGAACAGGGTCTCGTCGGCGACGTCGGAGAGGTTGCCGTCCCGAAGGACGACCCGCGGGTCGACCTCGACGAGTCGCTGCGCCGTCGACCGCCCGGCGCCGCTGGCGTCCCGGAGGTAGAGCACGTCGCCCGCCGCCAGCCCGTAGGCCTCGTCGGCGGCGTCGATGGCGTCCCGCGTGAACTGCTCGATCACCTTCACCGGGACGAGGTCACGCCCCTTGGATACGTCCGCGAAGTTCGAGTGATCGAGTTTCCAGAGCGTCTTCAGTCGCTCTAGCTTCGACGCCAACTCCTCGGCGCGTTCGTGCTCCTGATCGCGCTCCCGCTCCAGCCGCTCGGTCTCCCGCTGGAGGCGGTTCACCTCGCGGCGCTCGCGTGCCTCGCGGCGCTCCTCGCGGCGGGCCTCCGAGAGCTCCTCCTCGTACTCCGCGATGCGCTCGTCCTTCTCGGCCACCGTCGATTCGAGGTCGTGGACTTTCGACTCCAGCCGGTCGACCTGTCGTTCGAGACGCTTGATCCGGCGTTCCTCGGGCGAGAGTTCGCGGGGCTCGTGGGTCGACTCCTCGTCGTCCCCCTCGTCGTCGTCGCGCAGGTCACGGAGGACGGCCTCGACGGAGGCGTCGCCGGAGACGACGCGGTCGATCACCTCGCCGCGGTCGAATCCCGCCGGCACCTTCCGCGTGATGCGCTCGAACTGGTCCTCGTAGGCGTCGAACGCGAAGAGCGCGGCCGCCATCGCGTCGCGTTCGTGGTCGTTGTCGTAGGTGTGCTCGCGGGTGCGGTGGAGTTTCTCGTCGACCGGGAGGTCGGCCGTCGGCTCCCAGCCCGCGGCGTCGAAGCTTCGGCGGAACTTCTCGACCGTCTCGGGCATCGGCTCCACGTCCGCGGCGACGACGACGGGGCGGCCGCGTTCGACCAGCCACTCGATGACCCCCGCCGTGTCCGCCGTCCGGGTGGAGAACACGTCGAGCACCTCGCCGTCGAGGGAGACGACGGCCGCCGCCGTCGTCGTTCCGGGATCGATGCCGACGAGCACGCGGTCCCGTCGTTTCACCAGCGGTTCGAACTCGATGCCGTCGCGGCGCTCGCGCTCGATTTCGATCCGCGTGTCGCCGGCACGCTCGCGGGAGACCGGGAGGTCGTCGGGCGACGCCTCGACGGTGAAGACGGCGTTGGCGTAGCCGCCGTACTTCTCCGTCACCTCGCGCTCGTAGTCGAGGTTCGCCTCGTCGAGTGCTGACTCCACCTCGCGGGCGCGGGATTTGACGTTGCCGTGGATGCGTCGGGTGTAGCGGTCCTGGCTCCACCCTCCCTTGCCCGTCGACCGGCCCCGCGACACCTTCACCGTCGTCGTGTCGGTGAAGGCCGTCACCTCGTGGCCGACGTTCGCGGCGGCGAGGCGGGCCGCGGCCTCGGCTTCCTTCATCGGCTTCTTGCCGTAGGGGACGCCGTGTCTGGAGGCGACCCGCGAGAGGGGTTCCGGGCGCTCGGCGCCGGTCACCTGTACGAGTCGGGTCCCGTCCGGGAGCCACCGCAGGAAACGAACGAGGTCGTCGCGGTCGGTCGCGAGTTCGTAGACGTTGTCCGTGGCGAGCAGCGCCGGCTCCTCGCGCTCCACGAGGCGTCGGAGCTTGCGAAAGGACACCACGTCCCGGTCGACGTTCTCGCCGTCGTAGGCGACCACCGCGTAGGAAGGGGCGTCCCCGCGTACGTCGCCGCTCTGTACGTCGACGCCGAACACCAGCGCGTCGAGCGCACTCGTCCGGGCGTTCACACCCGCGATTGGCGGCCGCGAAATAAATACTCCACGGCGAGAGCGAGGCCGAGCGACCGACGGGAGCGAGGCCTCGACACGGAGCGGCGAGGGACGAGCCGCGGAGGGCGGTGGGGACGTGGGACCAGCGGGAGCGAGGCCTCGACGCGGCGCGTCCGTCGCCGACGGCTACTCCGGATACGGCACGTCGACAGTCTGCCCGTCGCTCGCGACGAAACACGCGCCCTCGAACGCCTCGCTCGCTTCGCGTTCGAGGCGCTTCCACTTCCCGGCGTAGCGCGAGGAGAGGTGGGTGAGCGCGAGTCGCTCGGCGCCCGCGCGGGCGGCCACCTGCCCCGCCTCGCGCGCGGTCGAGTGCCCCGTGTGCCGCGCCCGGTCGCGTTCGTCGTCCGCGAACGTCGCGTCGTGGATCAGAAGGTCCGCGTCCGTCGCCGCCTCGACCACGGCGTCGACGGGCCGCGTGTCGCCGGTGTAGACCACCCGTCGACCGGGCCGGGGGTCGCCAACCACCTGCTCCGGTTCGATCACCCGGCCGTCGCCGAGTTCGACGGTCTCCCCTTCGTGGAGGCGACCGAACTTTGGGCCGACGGGGACGCCGAGTTCCTCGGCGCGGTCCCGGTCGAAGCGACCGGGCCGGTCGTCCTCGACGAGCGCGAACCCCATCGACGTCGTGCGGTGGTCGGTCTCGACGGTCCGCACTTCGAAGTCGGCGGCGGCGTAGGCCACCGACCCCGGCGCGACCTCGTGAATCCGGACGGGGAAGCCGGGCTGGTGCCCACCGGCGTGGACCAGGCTCCGAACGTCGTCGCGCGACCGCGGCGGAACGTGAATCGCCAGCGCGTCGGTGCGGTCGTTGAAATCGAGCGACTGGAGTAGCCCGGGGATGCCGAGGATGTGATCGCCGTGGAGATGCGTGACGAAGATGTGGGAGACGTCGAAGCCGGTCCCGAAGCGCATCATCTGGCGCTGGGTGCCCTCGCCGCAGTCGAACAGAAGGCGTTCGCCCTCGCGGCTGACGAGGACGGCGCTCGGCGCCCGCTGGGTCGTCGGAACCGCCCCACTAGTGCCGAGAAACGTCACGCGCATCGACATACCTCGGTGTGCGAGCGGGGGCGATAAACCCGTGTCGGTCGAGAGAGCAAGCTTTGTACCTCACGCCCGCCTAGCCGCCGCCGATGGACGCCCCGCTGTGGACGGAGACGCACGCGCCGACCCTCGACGACCTGCCACAGGCATCGGTCCGGAATCGCCTCGACCGGGCGGTCGACGAGCCGATGAACCTCGTCGTGCAGGGGCCGCCCGGGAGCGGCAAGACCGCGGCCGTTCGGGCGCTCGCGGAGCGGGCACACGAGGACGGGACCGATCTCGTCGAACTCAACGTCGCCGACTTCTTCGACCGGACGAAAAAGGAGATTCGGCAGGACCCCCGGTTCGAATCGTTTCTCACCGGTCGCTCCCGGATGCCCAAACGCGACATGATCAACCGCGTGCTGAAGGAGTCCGCGAGCTACGCCCCCGTCTCCGGCGACTACAAGACCATCGTCCTCGACAACGCCGAGGCGATCCGCGAGGACTTCCAGCAGGCGCTCCGCCGGGTGATGGAGCGTCACCACCGCACCACGCAGTTCGTGATCGTCACCCGCCAGCCGTCGACGCTCATCGCACCCATCCGGTCGCGGTGCTTTCCCGTCCCCGTCCGAGCGCCGACGGCCGACGAGATCGAGGCCACCCTCGCGGACATCCTCGACGCCGAAGGCGTCGATTACGACGACGACGGCCTGGAGTTCGTCGCCGGCTACGCCGACGGCGACCTCCGGAAGGCGATCCTCGGCGCCCAGACGGCCGCCGTCGAGGCGGACGAGGTGACGATGACGACGGTCCACGAGACGTTGGGTGACGTGGGCTACGACGACGAACTCGCCGCCGTCCTCGACGCCGCGGAAACGGGCGATCTGACCGAGGCGCGAACGACCGTCGGGACCCTGCTCGACGACGAGGGCTACGACGGCCAGTCGCTCCTCGTCGACCTGTTGGACGCGGCGCGCAAGCGCTACGACGGCGAGACGCTCGCCCGCCTCCACCGCCTCGCCGGCGAGGCGGACCGCGATCTGGTGACCGGCACGGACGACCGCCTTCACCTCACACATCTGCTGGCGACGTGGGCGCAGGTGGACGCGTGATCGCTCCGTCCTTCTCGCTCGCGCCCGGCGCCCGCCGGTTCGCGCTCCCACCACTCGTGGCCGCGATTCCGCTCGCCGTCGTAGCGCCCCCGCTCGGTGCCCTCGCGCTCGCCTTCGGGGGCTTCGTGATCTGGTTCTTCCGTGATCCCGGGCGCACCCCGCCGCCGAACGGCGTCGTCGCCCCCGCCGACGGCCGCGTCTCCGTCGTCCGCGAGGAGGACGGCCGGATTCGGGTCGGCGTGTTCATGAACGTCACCGACGTCCACGTCCTCCGTGCCCCGACGGACGGCGCCGTCGAGACGGTGACCCACCGCCCGGGCGCCCACCGTCCGGCCTTTACTAAAGAGTCAGAGCGCAACGAACGGGTGGACGTGACCCTCGACACCCACGACGTGTCGATGATCGCCGGCTGGTTCGCGCGGCGCATCTCCCCGTACCTCGCCGACGGCGACGCGGTGTCCCGCGGCGACCGGATCGGCCACATCGCCTTCGGGAGCCGCGCCGACGTGCTCCTGCCGCCCGCTTACGACCGCGCCGACCTCCTCGTCGAGGAAGGCAACGCCGTCCGCGCCGGGGAGACGGTTCTGGCGCTTCGCTCGTAGTTTTCATTCTGCCGTGTCTATGCGCGGAAGTAACTAGACGTAGTTACGTTGACGCCTGTGACCCCGTCACGTGTTGTCGAATGTAGCTACGATTGGATAGGATTAAATGTACAGACTACTCTATTTGTGACAGTATGACAGAAAATTCCACCCGACGTCGATTCCTTCGTGCAGCCGGAGTGACTGGTGTGGCCGCGCTCGCCGGATGTAGCGGCGGTGGTGGCGACGGCGAGGGCGAGGCGACCGCGACGGAAACGTCGATGGACGACGGTGACGGGATGACCGAGACGGAGAGGGAGTCGTGGGGCGGCGAGACCCGCCTCTCGTGGCACGCCGGCGGCACTGGCGGGACGTACTTCCCGCTCTCCAACGAGTTCAAGTCGGTCGTCGAGGCGAACACGGACTTCACGCTGAACGTCCAGTCGACGGGCGCTAGCGTCGAGAACGTGGGCAACCTCGCCAGCGGCGACGCGGACTTCGCCCTGATTCAGAACGACATCGCGTCCTTCGCGAAAAACGGGACGGGCATCGAGGCGTTCCAGGGGAACGCCATCGACAATCTGATGGGCGTCGCGACGCTCTACCCCGAGACCATCACGGTCATCACGCTCGCGGACACGGGCATCGAGACGCTCTCCGATCTCTCGGGGGCGACGATCAACACCGGTGACCTCGGCTCGGGCACGCAGGTCAACGCCCTCCAGATCCTGGAGGCCGTCGGCATCACGGATTTCAACGAGCAGAACGCCTCGTTCTCGCAGGCGGCCGATCAGCTCCGCAACGGTGACATCGACGCCGCGTTCGTCGTCGGCGGCTGGCCCGTCGGCGCCATCGAGGACCTCGCGACGACGAACGACGTCACCATCGTCCCGATCGCGGGCGAGAACCGGCAGGCCGTCAAGGATGCCGCCTCCTGGTTCGCGGACGACACCATCCCCGCGGGCACCTACACCGGCGTCGACAGCGCCGTCGAGACGGTGGCCGTGCAGGCGATGATCGCCACCCGGTCCGGCGTCGACGAGTCCACCGTCGAGACGATCACGGCGGCCATCTTCGACAACGTCGACGAACTCACTATCAAGACCGACTTCATCAGTCGGGACTCGGCTCAGGACGGCATGTCCATCGAACTCCACCCCGGCGCGGCCACGTACTTCGACGCGTAACGCCGGGTTCGCGACCCGTTTTCGACCCTTATGAAGCGCCGATACGTCGTCGCCGCGTTCGTCGTCCTCGTCGCGGCCCTCGGGAGCGCTGCGGCCGTCCCCGACCGACAGGTGCTCGTCGTCAGCGACGTGGAGACGGGCGAGACGTATCTCGAAACCCCCGTCGACAACGGCACCGTCGTGGCGCTCGAATACACCCACAGCGTCGAGAAAACCCGTGTCTACGAGGCCTACACCGTCCGCGGCGATCACCTGGAGATGACTCACATGGAGTTCGAATCGTACGGCTGGGGGTTGCCGAGCCGTGCGAACGTCACTCGGAAGAACGGGACATTTATCTACGATCCACCGGGGAGTTACGAGCGATTGACGGTCGCGCCCGGACGGATCGCCGGCCATCGACTTCACGTCGGCGACGAGACGCACGATCTGGTTGCGCTCTCGAACGGTCGGTCGGTGACGCTCTCGATCCACCGCCAGTCCGCGTTCGCGTTGCCGCTCTACGGAGTCGATAGATGACCGACGAACCATCCCCCGACGAGACGACCGACGAACCGGACCCGGAGGAGACCGAGGCGCTCATCCAGGAGATCGAGCGCAAACGCTCGCTGACCGGTTGGGCGGTCGTCGCCGTGGCCACCATCGGCATCGCCTTCTCCGCCTTCCAGATGTGGCTCGCCGCGAAGGGCTTCGTCCTCTCGCTCGCCGTCCCCGGCCTCGGCGAGGTGGAGTTCGTCGCCCTGCAACTGCTCCAGATCAACGCCATCCACGTCGCTTTCGGCCTCGTGCTCACCTTCCTGCTCTACCCGTCGAGCACCGGCGACGGACCGATCTCGTCCCGCTGTATCGCACTCGGTGCGGCGCTCGACGCCCGCCTCGGTCCCGATCACCCGCTCTCGCGGGTCGTCCACGGCGGCGGCGGCGCGCTCCGGTGGGTTTTCGTCGACCCCGACATGGACCGCGTGACGCCGTTCGATCTGACGCTGATCCCCATCGCGGTGCTCTCCGCAGCCTACTTTATGACCGACTTCGACGAAATCCAGCGCATGCGCGCGCTGGGACTGGAGTCCGGCCGCCCTATCCAGGGCGTGTTCACGTTTCTCGAACCGGTCGCCGGCGCCCTCGGCCCCGTCGCCGACACCTCCTACGCGATGGTGCTCGGCGTCCTCGGCGTCCTTCTCGTGCTCGAAGCGACCCGCCGGGCGATCAGCCTCTATCTCATGCTCATCGTCGCCGCCTTCGTCGTCTACGCCCGCTTCGGCGTCCTCATCCCGCAGAACGCCGCCTACGTGGGCGTGCTCTCTATCCCCGAGCTTTCGTGGCCCTCGATCATCCAGAACCTCTGGTACAACACGGAGAACGGCGTCTTCGGCATTCCCGTCACCGTCTCCGTGCAGTTCATCTACATCTTCATCCTCTTCGGCGCCTTCCTCGAGATGTCCGGCGCCGGGCAGTGGTTCATCGACCTCGCGTACGCGTCGACGGGCACCCGCCGTGGCGGCCCGGCCAAGGCCTCCATCCTCGCCTCCGGCTTCATGGGAACCATCTCCGGCTCCTCCATCGCGAACACGGTGACGACGGGCGCGTTCACCATCCCGCTCATGAAGAAGTCGGGCTATCGCCCCGAGTTCGCGGGCGGCGTCGAGGCCTCCGCGTCGTCCGGGGGACAGATCCTCCCGCCCGTCATGGGCGCCGCTGCCTTCCTGATCGTCCAGTACACCGCGACTCCCTTCGCGGACGTCATCGTCGCCGCCGCCATCCCCGCCATCGTCTTCTTTTTCGGCGTCTGGGTGATGGTCCACTTCGAAGCCTCGAAACTCGGCATCGGCGGCCTCGATCCCGCCGACCTCGTCGACATCCGGTCGCATCTCCGGAGCGGCTGGTTCTATCTCGTCCCCATCGGCCTCCTGCTGTACTACCTCATCGTCGAGCGGCTGTCGGTCGCGCGGTCGGCGTGGTTCACGCTCGTCGCCATCGGCGCCCTCATCGCGCTCGTCGCGGCCTACAGCGACGAGACGCGGGGGCGACTCGGCGCGTTCTTCGTCGGCCTGTTCGCGGCGACGCTCGGCGCCCAGTACGCCGCCGGCACCGGCATCCTCGGGGCGCTCCTCGGCACCGGCCCCGGCGGCCAGTCGCTGGCGGCGGCGTTCGCGGCCACCGTCGGCCAGCTCGGCGGCATCAGCATCGTCGCGGGCGTGCTCACCCTCGCCACGCACCCGTTCGTCGAGGCGCCACTTCTGGAGTTCGACGATGCGGTGGATCGGGCCGCCGAGACCAACGCCGACGCCCTCGGTCGGCCACGCCTCGCGCACAACGGTCTCCACCGGCTGATCGTCTTCCTCGGGAAGTCCATGGAGGGCGGCGCGCGGACGGCCGTGCCGGTCGTCATCGCCGTCGCCGCCGCGGGCATCATCCCCGGTGTCATCAGCGTCACCGGGCTCGGCCCGAACCTCGTTGCGCTCATCGAGGCCGTCGCCGGCGGATCGCTCGTGCTCCTCCTCCTCGTCACCGCCGTCTCCTCCATCCTGCTCGGGATGGGGATGCCGACGACGGTGACGTACATCATCCTCGTCTCCCTGCTCGCGCCGGCGCTGACCGCCTTCGGCGTGCCCGAACTCGCGGCGCACCTCTTTATCCTCTATTTCGGCGTCATCGCGGACATCACGCCGCCGGTGGCCGTGGCGGCGTACGCCGCCTCCGGCGTCGCGAAATCCGACGCCTTCCAGACCGGCATCGAGGCCTTCTCGCTGTCCTTGAACAAGGCCATCGTTCCCTTCGCGTTCATCCTCTCACCGGGGCTCGTCCTCCTGCGCCGTGAGCCGAACGCCGCGGAACTGGAGGTGGGAGAGAAGTATCGCGTGCTCGGGACCGCCGACCTGCTGGACCTGGGCTACGCCGTGCCCGAAGTGTTGATCCCCGTGATCGGCATCTTCCTCGGCGTCGTCGCGCTGGCGGCGACGGTCATCGGGTTCGTCTACACGCCAGTCTCGCGGCTCGAACGCGCCGCCTTCGCGCTCAGTTCGCTCCTCCTGATGGCCCCCGGACTGGGCGTCCGGGGCGTCCTCGACGTGCTCGGCCTCGTCGGCATCGGCAGCGGTGGCGGCGGCGAGGTGGCGCTCGGTCTCGAACTCGCGCTCCGGGGTGTCGGCCTCGCGCTCTTCGTCGCGCTCCTCCTCGGCAACCGCGGCCAGGGCGCCTCCGGCTTCTTCGGCACCGACACTGGGGCCGACGCCGACGCCGACGCGGAAACCGTCTAACGCGCCAGCAGGTGAACGTGCCGCGTGAGCGAGCGGTGAACCCGCCGCTCGAACGTCCGTTCGACGATCCAGCCCGCCCGCTCGGCCGCCTCGACCCACGACCGGTCGGCGACGACGACGGCCCGCGGGGCGACCCGCGCCGCCTCCGCGAGCGCCCCCGACACGAGGTCCGCGAGCGTGTGGCGGGCGACTTTCGACTGCCGACCGTAGGGGGCGTCGAAGACGACGCCGTCGACGGCGCCGTTGACGAGGGGTAACGCCGTCGCGTCGCCCCGGAGGGCGCGGAACTCGGCGTCGAGATACGCCCGGCAGTTCTCGCGGGCGCCCCGGACCATCTTCCGCTGGGCGTCGATTCCGACGGGTCGGGCGCCGACCAGCCCCGCCTCGATCAGGGTGCCGCCCGTCCCGCACATCGGATCGAGTATCGTCGCCCCCGGCTCGGCGCCGGCGAGGTTGACGAGCGCGCCGGCGTCGCGCGGCGCCCTACTGCCCGGCCGGGAGGACGGGCGGTCGGTCGGCCCTCCGCCGCCGGTCG
>ERZ1034573.86-NODE-86-length-24333-cov-8.864939_pt1 | contig 24333 bp, 25 predicted proteins | sample MGYA00520641_ERZ1034573 | MGnify/ENA primary metagenome ERZ1034573 (study PRJEB33760, sample SAMEA4777724) | hypersaline lake metagenome | biome: hypersaline environment; feature: brines | place: Spain | collected 2014-08 | depth 0 m ...
TCCATCGCGACGCCGAAGAAGTCGACGAACATCAGCTCCGCGATGGGGCGCATCCCCTGTTGGGCGGCGCCGACGGCGGCGCCGAGATACGCCGTCTCGCTGATGGGCACGTCCATGATCCGGTCGCGGCCGAACTCCTCCAACAGCCCCTGTGTGCTGTCGAAGATGCCGCCGTAGTCGGCCACGTCCTCGCCCATGTAGAACACCTCGTCGTTCCCGCGCATCTCCGACCCGATGGCCTCGACGACGGCGCGGCTCATCGTCAGCTCGCGGTCGATCATTCCCCCTCACCCCCCGTCTCCGCGAGGTCGAAGTCCGGTTCCGTGTCGGTCACGCCCGAAGGCGCGCCCGTAAAGACGTCCTCGTAGGCGCTCTCCGGATCGGGCTTCGGCTGGTCTTTCGCCCACGCGATGGCGTCGTCGACGCGGGCGTGAGCGTCCTCGCGCATCTCCGCCATCGCGTCGTCGTCGACGCCGTGGTCGCGGAGGTGGCCCTCCATGCGCTCGATGGAGTCGCGATCCATCGCGGCTGCCTGATCCTCGTCGGAGCGGTAGCTCTGCGGGTCGCCCATGAAATGCCCCATCCGGCGGTGGACCTGGATCGAGAGGACGGTAGGGCCGTTGCCGTCGCGAGCGCGGCCGACCGCCTCGGCGGCCGCCTCGTAGACGGCGACGGCGTCGTCGCGGTCGACGTGGACCCCCGGCATGTCGAAGCCGTCGGCGCGGTTCGAGGCGAACTCCACGTCCGTCACGCGCTCTTGGGGCATGCTGATCGCCCAGTCGTTGTCTTCGACGACGAACACGACGGGCAGGTCGTGGACGGCGGCGAGGTTCAGGGATTCGAGGAACCCACCCTGATCGACGGCGCCCTCGCCGAGATAGGCGACGGCGACGCGGTCGGTGTTGCGCTTTTTGGCCGCGAGGCCGGCACCGGCCGCGGGCGGACACCCCTGTGCGATGATGCCGCTACACGCGAAGTTCACGCCGGGGTCGAAGAGGTGCATGTGACCACCCTTCCCCCGTCCGAGCCCCGTCTCGCGACCGAAGATTTCGGCCGTCATCCGGTCCAGGTCGACGCCCTTCGCGATGGCGACGTGGTGGGGGCGGTGGGGCGCCGTTACCACGTCGTCGTCGCGCAGGTGGTGACAGACACCGACGGCGGCCGCCTCCTGGCCCGCGGCGAGGTGGAGTTCGCCGGGAATCGGCCCGGCGGAAATGTCGAACTTCGGCTGCTTGCCCTCCAGATACTCCTCCTGCAACCGCTCTTCGTAGTATCGTGCCGTCACCATGTCGGCGTACATCTTCCGAAGTCGCTGTTCGGATATCATGCTGCCTAAATATCGGAACTAACACATATAATTGTGTAGGTTGGGTGAAACGGTGCGGCGGGGCGACCGGGTTCAGGACTGGGTGCCGGCGAGGTGGGTACCACCGTCGACGGAGTCCCGCCGGGTGACGGTGAGTTCGAAGCCGGCATCGGCGTCCGCGTCGACGAGAATTTCGTCGACCGCGCGCATGTACTCCTTCGCGTGCTTGCCGTCGGGACAGAGCCGGGTCCGCTCGGCGAGCAGTCCAGTCTCGGTGAGCGTGTCGAGTTTGCGATACGTCGTCGACAGCGGGAGGTCGCAGGCGTCGGCGAGCTCGCTCGCCGACAGCGACGCTTCACCCGTCGCATCGAGGACGGCACGGCAGTCGCCGTCGTGAAGCGCGTACAACATCGTCTGGACCTCGTCGGCGTCGGCGACGGTCGTTTCGTCGGGCGAGCGTTCGACGCGGGGTGGAGTGGCGATGGCCATCGTCGGTCGCTCGGACGAACGGGGGCGACCACAACCAGTCTGCACCCACGATACTGAGGGAGGTTTATCGGTAGATCACGTTGCGGAAGGTACACTTAGGAACGCCGGCCGCGTGGACCGTAGCATGAGTTCGGGGATTCGGGCTGAACTTCGAGTCGACGTGGATGGGCGCTGTCCCGTCGTCGAGGCGGCGGCGGCGGCCGGCTCGCCGACGTCTTCCATCGCCAGGGCCGTCGATCCGTCGGGGACGGGGCGGGTAACCGCGGAGTTCATGCTCGACGACGCAGCGGGCGCGGAGTGGGCCGACGACGAGCACGTGGACGCAGTGTTCACGTACGGAACGAAGACCGTCTATCGACTCACCCACGGCCGCGACGGAGGCTGTCCCTGCGAGCGCATCGAACGGTTCGACTGTCCCGTCGTCGACGCTCACGTCCGCGGTGGACTGCTGTATCTGGTCTTTCATGCGGCGGATATGGAACAGCTACAGGACATCATCGGGACGCTCCGGGCGGCGTACCCACGGGTCGACATCCGTCGCCTCCTCCGGTCGGAAGGCGAGGACGAGGACAACGATCTCGTCTTCGTCGACCGAGGCCGCCTCACCGCCCGACAGCGAGAGGTGCTCGAAACCGCGCACCGGATGGGGTACTTCGAACGCCCGAAGGGAGCGAACGCGGGGGACGTCGCCGACGCCCTCGATATCTCGCGGTCGACGTTCGCGGAGCATCTGTCGGCCGCGCAGACGAAACTGTTCGACGCGATTCTGGAGGACTGATCCACGTCGATTCGGCGCCCGCTCAGTTCGTCGGGATCGAGTTCGTCCCTCGTCCGGTCCCACATCTCGAACAGCGGGCGTGTGGCCGCGCCGAACGGGCGTCGGTTTCGGCGTCCGTCATCGCGGTCCGTTGCTCGACGGTCATGCGTGTCGTCTGCCGAGGGATGGCGTGGCGGCGATTTATATTCGTCCACCCGTGGTTCGCGGCAGCGCGAGCGAGGCTGGCGGTGTGGCGGGCCGGGAGCGCCGCGCCGCCCGCTCACCGGCAGGAGAACGCGCTCACCGACACCGTCGTCCCACAGACCACACACCCGTGGTCGAGTAAGGCGTCTCTCATTGGCTCGTTCACCGACATGTCCTCGCCGCAGTCGGGACAGTGGAACCGGAGGTTGCCGCCACCACTCATCGTGTGTAGTCGTACAGTGACCAGCGATATATGAACCCCTATCGTTCCAGCCCGCTGGGAAGACCGTTCGCGTCGACGAATGTCATCCAAGCGAGATGTCGAGATACAGCATCACGATCACCCCGAGCATCGTTCCCAGCGTCGCGACGCGTTCGTGCCCCCGTGTGTGCGTCTCGGGGACGATTTCGTCGCTGATGACGAACAACATCGCCCCCGCAGCGAAACCCATCGCGTAGGGAAGCAGCGCCGACACCGCACCGACGGCGTACGCTCCCAGCACCGCGAGCGGGATTTCGACCACCCCCGACCGGATGCCGGCGAAGACGGCGTACGCGCGCCGGTCGAGACCGGCGTTGATCGCCGCCACCGAGACGGCCAACCCCTCCGGTACGTTCTGGATGCCGATGGCGAGCATCAGCGGGATGGCCGTCCCGAGATCGCCGCTCCCGAACCCGACGCCGACGGCGAGACCTTCCGGTATGTTGTGGAGGGTGATCGCGAGGACGAACAGCACGACTCCGGCGAGCCGTTCGTCGCCGATCGGGAGACTCTCCCCCGGCGCCGCGGCGTCGGGCCGGCGCTGTCCGGTGACGAGGTAGTGTGCGTGCGGGATCAGGACGCCCGAGCGGTCCAACATCAGCGCCCCGAGCGCCACACCCACCAAGACGGGCAGGGGATTCCCGTTCGAGTACGTCTCGATTCCGGGGATAATGAGGCTGGTGAAGGCCGCTGCGAGCATGACGCCGGCGGCGAACCCGAGCGCCGCGTCGAGTCCACGCTCCGACGGGTCGCGCCAGACGAACACGAGCGACGCCCCCAGCAGGTTGAGCGCCGCGATGACGAGGCCGCCGACGAGTCCGTGAATCACCGGATTCGTACCGAACAGCCCCGTGAACCCGTCGACTACCACCCCAGCGATGCCTCCTCGAACATGACTCTGTGTCCCGATTCAGCGCCGCCGGTATTGAACGTTGTGCGACTCCCGGGCGGCGCGTCGCGCCGCGTTCAGTCCGTGCCGAGGCGCCGTACTGCCTCGTCGACGTCGCGAACGTCGTCCGCCTGGGTCTCGTTGATCTCCGCGACCCGTTCGACCTCCACGGAGACGCGTTCGGCCTGGTCGACGAGGTCGTCGATCATGCCCGCGACCTCCTCGGTCGACGCCGCTCCGTCGTCCGTCGCCGTCGACACCTCCCGAATCCCGCGCGAGGCGTCTCGGACGGCGTCGACGATGTCCTCGAGTTTCGACATCGCCGACTCGATCCGTTCCATCCCGCGGTCGATCTCCTCGGTCGTCGCCTCCAGGCTGTCGACCGTGTCGGCCGTCTCCGCCTTGATGTCCGTCACCATCTCCTCGATGTCGCTCGCGTACCGCTGTGACTCGCCGGCGAGTCCCTTGACCTCGTCGGCGACGACGGCGAACCCGTCGCCGGCCTCGCCGGCCCGCGCCGCCTCGATGGACGCGTTCAGCGCCAGCAGGTTCGTCTGATCCGCGATGTCGTTTATCACCTCGACGACCTCGTCGATCTCGTCGATCCGACCCTCCAGGGCGTCCACGTCGCCGGCCACGTCCCGGGAGGCCTCGCTCACCCGTTCCATGACCGCGATCGATTCGGTCGCCGCCTCCTGCCCTTCGGCGGCCAGTTCCGCCGCGCGCTCGCTCCGGGTCGCCACCTCGTCCGCCGTCGACGCGATCTCCTCGACCGTCGCGCTCATGTTCGACACCTCGCTCGCCACCTCCGACATCGACTCGACCTGTTCGTCGGTCCGGTCGTCGATCGACGTGGTTCGCTCCGCCACCCGTTCGACCGAGTCGCGCAGTTCGCCGACCGGCGCGGCGAGATCGGTCTCGACGTCGGTCATGAGTCGCTCGCGCTCCTCGATCGTCGCCTCCAGCTTCCGACTGTAGGAGTGGATATAGGTGTCCGCCACCACCTGCATGTCGAGGTTGATGGCCCGCAGCGTCGCGAGCAGTTCCGCTTCGGCCGCGTCGCGCGCCTCGCCGACGGCCCGTTCGACCGTCACCCCGTCCGCCGTCCCCGCTCCCGTCGGCAGCCGATCGAGCAGCCGGTCCTCCATGCGATCGAGCAGAAGTGGCACGAGGAGGTCGTAGTAGACGCCGTACTGGCCGATGTAATGGTTCATCGGCATCTCCAGCAGGTCGTGGAGCTTCCCGATCCGCGCGCGGTTGCCGAAATACTCCAGCCCGTAGTCGCCGGCGGCCAGCGAGATCAGGTAAGCCGACTGCGTCCGTTTCAGCTGCTCGATGCCCTTCTCCGAGCGCCCGATGACCTCGACCGTCTCCTCGTAGCTCGTGAGGTTGTCGTAGAAGTCGTCGGCGATGTCGTCCGCGTGCGTGCGAAACAGCGCCTCGAGTTCCGACAGCCGGCGGGCGTCGGCGTCGTCGAAGCCGACGAACTCCTTTCGCCACTCGACCTCCGTCTCGTCGATCCCACACTCCCGCATGAGGTCGTCGACGGACAGCTGCTCGTTCAACCCCCCCTGCCCGAACTCGGCCGCGAAATCCTGCATGGGCGGCATCGACCGGTCGACGAAATAAATCCTCCCGTCAGTCTCCCACGCCTGATAATCGGCTTTCCGGCGCCGACCGTGTCACGACTCCGCCACCACCCGAGTCGTCAGCACGGGAACCGGCGCCGTCCGGACGAGGGACTCCGCGACGCTTCCGAGGACGTACCGATCGAACCCCGTTCGTCCGTGCGTGCCGACGACCACCAGGTCGACGTCGTGGTCGGTGACGTACGACCGGATCACGCGCGGGATCGATCCCCCGAACTCGACCGCCGTCGTGGGATCGATGCCGGCTGCGTTCGCTCGCTCCGCCGCCGTGTCGACGATTTCGGTGGCGCTCCCTTCGAGCGCGTCCGCCTGAATGTCTGCGCGCACGTCGACGCCGAGGGTCGTCACGTCGACGACCGAAAGCAGGTGGACGGCGGCCGAGGCGGCGTCAGCCACCCCCAAGCCGACATCGAGGGCCGCGCCCGCGGAGTCGCTCCCGTCGGTCGGGATTAGCACCGTCCGGTACGGATACCGGACCGTCACGTCGTCGTCCGGGCGGATCGTCAGGACGGGGATGTCCGACCGCCTGACGACCCGTTCGGTCGTACTCCCGAGCAGGAAGCGTTCTAAGCCGCGCCGACCGTGGGTCGGCATGATCACGAGATCGATGTCGTACGTCTCGGCGTAATCGACGATGGTGCGGTACGGCTCACCCTGTAACACTTCGGTGACGGTGGGAACACCCCGGTCGCGTCCTCGGGTTGCCGCCTCCCGGACCGTCTCGGCGCCGGCCCGTTCGAGTGCGTCGACGATCCGTCCCTGAATCTGCGTGACGCTCTCCCGGGTCGTATCCGCTACGTTGAGAACGTGAACCGTCGCGTCGTGGGCCTCGGCCACGTCGAGGACGTGCCCGAAGACGGCGGCCGCCCCGTCGCCCCCGTCGGTTGGAAAGAGCAGCTTGTCGAACATACGACACCTTACGCGCGGCCGGGACAAAAAACGGGGCGCCGGCCGTGACCGTCCCCGAACGCCACGAACGTCGAATTTCGGAGCGCACCCTGACAAGAGTTAACAACCTGCGGCGGCAACGAGTAGACGATATGCCAACGCCATCCGATCCGGCTCCGTGTGATCAGGACGAACAGCTCTACGAGTGTCCGGAGTGTGGAAAACGACTCTGTAGCGCGGCGTCGCCCACCGCGTGTCCCGGCTGTGGCAGCGCCCTGCAGAACCTCAGCCGTCCGCGACCCGAGTAGCGGGGGCGGGTCGGCACGGGCGCACGCCGGCCCGACCGTCTCCCCCCTGCCGCCGACGGTGTTCGACGACCGGGGTCGTCGGCCGTCGCCGAACCGGTCACCCGCCGTTCGGCTAGCTCTTTCCCGCCCCTATATAAACAGGTTATACGAATAAGCTGCAGATCAATGCAGTTACGACCCCTCCATTCTACCGTATGAAACAGCGAACTCACGCTGCCGGCCGACACAGCGCTCCCGAATCGAAATTCTACCTCCCCGCCGGGGTCCCCTCGTCGTCACTCGCCGATCGGATCGAGGGCCTCTGGGCGACGCTGTTCGAACATCAGATCGGCCCTTCGGAGCAGCCGCGACCGGGCACGTCGACCCGTTCCGGTCGACCCGCCGCCGACACGCGGTCCGTACGGCAGCCGCCGATCCGGACCGCGAGCCGGACCGACCCAGTTAAGCCGCCGCGCGATCATCGTTGTCAGCAGGTAGCGAACGTGGCGACGTCACGTTCCAAAACGCCTCACGTATGCGCTCCGGGACACCAACGCCGCTGCCCTCACGGAACGATGGCCGACGTTAAGGCGGTCGTCCGCGTCGAACACCCCGACATCGTACTCACCGAGACGGTCGTTCACGACCGAAGTTCGACGGTCGAATCGGTGTCGGAAGCGGGCACCGATCCGACGTCGGGGAAGTTCTTCTACCACGTCGAGTCGTCCGACTTCCTCCGGCTCGAAGACGGGCTTCGGAACGATCGGACGATCGACGACTTCGAACGGGTCAGCGAAACTGGAGACGAGAAGGCGATCTATCGCGTCGAGTATACGGACGAGGCGAAGGTCCTCTCCCCGATAATCTCGTCCGCGAACGGCGTCATCCTCGATATGGAGAACGACGGGAGCGCGTGGCTGCTGACGGTGTGGATGCCCGAGCGAACTGACCTGGTCCAGCTCTGGGACTACGCACAGGAGAACGACGTCGAAATCGAGTTACTGCGCGTGAACGAGTACGCCAGCCTGGGGAGTACGGACGCCGGGTTGACCGACAGCCAGCGCGAAGCCCTCCTCGTCGCGGTCGACGCGGGATACTTCGAGGAGCCACGCGACGCGACGCTCGGCGACGTCGCCGCCGATCTGGGTATCTCGCAACCCGCGGCCAGTGGGCTCCTCCGGCGCGGCATCAAGCGGCTCATCGTGTCGTCGCTGATGGACGACAGCGATACGCCGGACTGATGACTACGCCGACCCGAACGCCGCGATATCGGCCCCTACCGTCGCCAGTGCGTCGGCGGGGTTCGGGTCGCTGTCGACCAGATGCGTGTACCGATGATCCGGAACGCTCGACAGGGCCGTCGCGACGGCCTCGCTGTACCCCTCCACACCCGGTTCGGTCGGGTCGTCGCCGCCCCAGACGTCCCGAATCACGGCCATCGAATCGATGCGCACTTCGAGCCGCGTCGGCTCGTAGCGAGTCACCAGTTCGGAGAGCCCGAGATGGAGGGCGGCGTACTCCGCAGTGTTGTTTCCCGTCCGCGAGCCGACGGGTCGGCCGAGACGGGCGAGGTCCGTCCCGTCGGCGTCGACGATGACCGCACCCGCACCCGCGGGACCGGGGTTGCCGCGCGAACTGCCGTCGACGTAGAGGACGAAAGCGCCGTCAGCCGGCTCGGGAACGGGTGGTCGGGCGATCCCCGACGCCAACAGACGCTCCAGTGCGTGACGCACCTCGGCCGACGTGGTGCCGGGGTCGAAGAGGCCGCCGTAGCCGGGGACGGCCCCGTCGATGGCGTCGGTGGCGGCCGCCATCTCGTAACCGACACCCGCGAGTACCTCGTCGACGAGCGTAGCGAGCGGCGAGAGGTGTTCGGCCGGGAGACGGTCGTCGGTCACGTCGTCTTTCCCTCCGGGTCTCGGGGACGGAGCCTCACGTCGCCGCCCCCCGTCGAGTACACCACTGCATATCGGCCCTCGGTGCGCGGGCGGTATAACCCCTTCCGGTGGCGTCGGTGAGCCGGCGGACTGGCGGCGTCGACCTCGTCGGCGAACGCACACCCGCAGTCACGTCGCGTCGAGATCCGGGAGCCGGATCACGACCGTCGTGCCGTTCTCGACGGTAAACGAGAGCTCACCGCCGAGTTTGTCGACACCCCACTTCAGTTCCCAGAGACCGAGCCCGCGGCTGTGCTGTAACGGCGTCTCCCGTTCGGTCGCCAGCGGCTCCAGTTCGGCCGCGGGAATGCCAGGTCCGTCGTCGCCGATTTCGAGGGTACACCCACTCTCGTGGGACGCGACGGAGACGGTGACGCGATCCTCGGCGTACGTGACCGCATTCTCCAGCGGGCTCCGGAGCACGGCGGTGAGGATTTCGGCGTCGGTCTCGACCGTCACCGCGTCGGGGGCCGAAACCTCGATGGTAACGCCGTCGGTCTCGACCGCACACAGCACCGCGTCGATGCGGTCGGCGAGGTCGACCGTCGACGGCTGGGGGCTCTTCGAGAGGAGGTGGTCGATGTGGCGTGCACGCGTCCCCAGCGTCGCCAACGTCTCGGTCGCGGCGAGGATCGCCTCGCGGTGTTCGGTGTCGTCGAGGGTCTCGGCGTGGCCGCCGATGACGTCGAGTTGGTTCCGGAGGTTGTGGCGGAGGATTCGGTTGAGGACTTCGAGTCGGGTGATGAACTGTTGCAGGTCGCGATGCATCGTCGCGACCGACTCGCCGACGCGACCCGGGACGTCGGCCTCCAAGACGTCTTCGTCGAACGCCTGGCGAGAGAGCGCCTCGGCCTGATCGGAGATCGTCTCGATGTAGGCTTTGGTGTTGGCGAACGCCGACTGCACCTCCCCGACCTCGTCGATCCGGTTCCCGCGAGCGATGTCGACGCCGAGGTCACCCTCGGCAATCGCGTCGGCCTGCCCCGCCAGCCGCTTGATCGACCGAATCGGACCCAACTGGATGACGGCGCCGATGAGCAGAAAGCCGGTCATCACGATCCCGACCACCAGCCAGAGGTCACGCTGCACCCGGTCGGTCACCGCGAGGGCCTTCGAGCGCGGCACTTCCTTCACGACCACCCAGTCGACCTTCTCACCGGGAACGCTGTGGTAGCCTTTCACTTCCGTATCGGTGAGTACGGCCCCGTCGACCTCGGTCGTCGGATCGGCCCGGAGGACCGTCCGCCCGATGGTCGTGTTCGCCCGGTCGCCCCCGTAGGGGGTGATACCGTCGGACTCGTTCTCGTCGAACAGGACGTAGGCGGAGAATCCACCGAGAACGAGCGTGTCGGTGCCGTCGATCGCGCTCGTGAAGCGTTCGGCCCGCACGCTCGTCTCGTACTCGGCGACGAGTACGTGCTCCCCGTCCGGCATCGGCGACGCCAACGCGACGAAGGTCTCGTCGCCGTCGGTATACACCAGCGAGAGGATGACGTCGTCGGTATCCTCGAAGTTGAACCCGACCGTCGACTTCCAGTTGATGTCGGTTACCGACAGCGGGCGACCGACGAACTGCGTGTCGGTGCTGGCGACGATAGGTTCGGTCGTTCCGTCGGAGTCGGTGTGGGGGCTTCGTTCGACGACCGAGAGCGACGCCGTCTCCGGCGAGAGGGCGTCGAGTTCGGTCGTCAGGGTGGCCTGCGTTCGGTCGTCGGCGACCGGCGTCAACCCGTCGTGGTTCGAGAGCGTCCGCACTACCTGTCGTTTGCCGTCGATCCACTGGCCGAGCGCACGCGCTTCGAGTTCGGCGTTCGTCTCCACCGACTGGAGCTGGTTGTCACGAACGCGGTCGGAGACCTGAACCACGGTGACCGTCGTCAGCGCCGTGATCACGAGGACGATGAGCAGCGAGACGCCGAGCAGCTTCAACGCGTAGCGCGAGCGGACGGGGTCGGGAAGGGCGGATTCGAGACTCATCGGTGCGGTTTGGCTCCGATCCCAGTCATATGCGACCATACCGCACGAAGGTCATAATATCGTCGGTGCTGCGCTCCGTGAGGCGCTGGATCGGCGACGGCACCGGCGGGTCGTGGATCGTGGATCGTGGATCGCGGATCGCTCGGCGCTCCCACCGTCACGACGAGTTCGCGGGTGATCCTGACGGGCGCCCGTGTTCGCGGCTGGCTCACTCCGAAACGTGCCGGTCGGACGCCGGTCGGTCCGTATCGACATCTACAGCATGACCCGCGACGTAGCCGTTCAGTTTTGCCGCGATGGGGGAGTCACGGATCCCCTCGGCGTCGTACCCTGCCTCCTCGAAGACGCTCAAGAACGACGATTTCGACCGTAGTCTGTACTTCTGGTGGTAGTCTTCGGCGGGGGAGAACCGCGAGAGTTGCTCGATACGCGTCTCGACGCTCTCGACGGTTTCGCCGACCGCCGAGAGCACGGTTTCGACGGCCGCCCGTCGGGTGTCCGTCGACGCGAATACGACGTTCTGATACTGCGGTTTCGCTGGTTGCGTCTGTGGATCGTGCTGCCGGAAGACAGCTTCGAGCAAGTCACGGTACGTCACCGCGTCCGGGTCGAAATCGACCTGTAGCACCTCCGTGTGATCGCCCAGCGAGTGATACGATGGGTCGAGCTTCGTCCCCCCCGCGTATCCGACGCGTGTGCGAACCACGCCGTCGACGGCACCGAACCGCGCGTCCGGCCCCCAGAAACACCCGAGTCCGAACGTCGCCGTGTCGGTCGTCGCTCGGTCGGCCGCTTGCGCGTCGTACTCGCGGACGAGGGCTGGAGTTAGCGTCATGGGATTGAGCCGTCTGTAGAGTCCGCGGACCGTCCGTCCTGGACTGTGTCGCATCTCACCACGTATTAGCCGTGCACACACTAAGGCTAGGCGCTAACTCGTTGCGCGTTAGGGACGGCCGGTGCATAGGGGGTGCGAGTCGATCGGACAGGGGGACGGGATGCGCACCGAGACGACGGTTACACCGTCGCGGAAATTCGAAGGGAAGGTCCACGGGCTCGGCCGTGGGGCGCCTCCTCGCAGCCGTGTGCGCCCGGTTTGGGCGGGCTGTGACGACCCCGGCGCTCTTTATCATCGCGACCGAGAGACGCGTATGAGTTCTGCTCCCGTCGAGACGGTCCTCGTTGCGGGCGCGACCGGCGGAACGGGTCGTGCAATACTGCGTCTCGCGCAGTCCCGTGTCGACACGCTCCGGGCGTTGACGCGCTCGTCGGACGCCGCAGCCGACCTTCGCGCCGCGGGTGCCGACGAGGTCATCGTGGCCGACCTTCTGAATCCGGAGGGCCTGTCGGCGGCCGTCGAGGGCGTCGACGCGGTGCTCAGCGCCGTCGGCACGGCCCCGACGGCCATCCCATCCGGACCGCCGTTCGTCGACGGCGCCGGGAACCGTGCGCTGGTTGCTGCGGCGGCGGACGCCGGCGTCGATGCGTTCGTCATGGAGTCGGCGGTCGGCGTGGGACCGGAGCCATCAAGCCCGCTCGCGACGGCGTTCGACGCGTTCATCGGGCCGCTCCAGGAGGCAAAGGCGGCGGCCGAAGCGGCGATTCGGGACGCACCGCTACGGCATACGATCCTTCGGCCGGGTGTGTTGACGAACGGGAGCCGAACGGATCTGGTCACGGTCGCCGACCCCGGCGCGAAGCTCTGGGGCGTGATCTCGCGCGCGGACGTGGCCCGGCTCATGCTCGCCGCTCCCACGACGCCCGCGGCTCACAACCGGACGTTTGAGGTCGTCTCAAAGCCACGATTCCCGGCGCGTAACGTCTCGATCGACTGGACACTGCCGTGATGGAACGCTCGTGCGCGCCGGAAGGGCGCCTCGTCGGCCCGCCCGACGGGCGACGGCGCCGCTTGCCGGCGTGGTGATCGCGATTCTCTGGGTGGCCGTGTCAGTACTGGGCCGACCGCGCGACTCGCTACGGTCCGGCTTCGCGGGGACGGGCTTCCACCCTACGAGCGGCGATCGACGCGATGTGAGCCGCGGCGTCTCCAACCGCGCAGTAACGCGTCGCCGGAGTGCGACGCGTTCCGAGTGGCTCACGGGTGCGCGACGCTCGGGACTGCCGAGCCGTCGATCACGTCCGCTCACACGCGGCTAGATCCCTGAATACAAGTCCACTGCGCCCAAACGTGAAACGTGAGTCACGCCTCGGAATATCGATGCATCGGCTGCATGGAGGCGACGGTGACGCGTGAGTTCGACGTGTCACATCTGTCCCGAACGTGCCCCGTGTGCGACGAGTTCGGGCGATTCGTCAACACCGTCGTCGTCGAGCGGTTCAATGCGCTGGCTGCGGACCCGCCGACGCGCCTCCACTGGGACCAACTCGATCGACTGCAGAAGTGGCTGATCGCCGAACGACTCAGCCGCAAGGACCACTCGATAGACGACATCGAAGTAACGGTCGCCGACGGGGATGACGAGAGCCCCGAGGACGGCGGCATCGACGCCGGCGCCCAAGCGTGACGTCCGACCCCGGTTCGGGCAGGTACTCCACGTAATCCCCCGGCGGATTTATGCCCGTGGAACGGCCGTCGTCTCGTGTGCGCGTCGTCTCGCTGCTGCCATCCGCGACCGAGATATTACACGTCCTCGGGATCGAGCCGGTCGGAATTTCACACAGCTGTGAGTACCCGCCATCGGTTACGGATCGACCGGTCGTGACCAGTACCGTCATCGATCACGAGGGGCGGACGAGCGGGGAGATCGACGAGCAGATGCAGTCCGTCGACGGCGCGGTGTACGACGTGGACGGAGCGCAACTGGCAGCCCTCGACCCGGATCTCGTCGTCACACAGGCGACCTGTGAGGTCTGCGCGGTCGATACGTCGGCCGTTACCGCTGCAATGGACGCCCACGACGTGGCTGCCGAACTCCTCACGCTCGACCCACGTTCGTTCACGGACGTCCTCGACGACGTTCGCCGGCTCGGCGTCGTTACTGGACGGGAATCCGAGGCCGAGGCGTTTTTGACACGGGCTCGTGACCGGATAGAGACGGTTCGATCGCGCGTCTCGGGGTGCGGTCGCCCACGAACTGCCGTTCTGGACTGGACGGAGCCACTGCTCCGGGGTGGACACTGGATCCCGGACCTGATCCGACTCGCCGGCGGTGACGCGGCCTTCCAACCGGATCGGGCTTCCGAGCCGATCACGTGGGCGGAGTTGCGGGCGTACGATCCCGAACGTCTGGTCGTCGCTCCCTGTGGCTTCCCGGTCTCGCGGGCGACGGCGGCACTCGCGGACCTGCCGACGTACGCCGGGTGGGACGACCTGCACGCTGTCCAGTCGGGCCACGTCTTCGCCGCCGATGGGAACGCACTGTTCAATCGCCCCGGACCACGACTGGTTGACTCGCTGGAGGTTCTCGGCCGCTGCATTCACGCCGATGCGTTCGCTGACCCCGGGACGGAGTGGGTTCGGTCCCTCGACGCTATCGCCGAACTCGGACGGTGAGTAGACGCTTCCGTGACGGGGGTCGTGGCAACAGGGCCGTCACGGCACGACTGGTCCCGTCGTTCTGGGTCGCTCCCGGCTCTCACGTCCCCGACGATATGGCTGCGGACTACGTCGGTAAACCCGGACCGAGACGCCAGACTGAGGCCATCGGGAACGGCGAGGTCCCGCTCACACGCGACCTGATCGCGTTGAAAATAGCCGGGTGACCGTTTTTGAGGGCCTCAGACCTCGACGTGGAAGTCGAGGTAGGCCTCCCGGGGGAGTACGCCGGGAAGCCCGGTCCCCCGTCTATGCGATGCTGTCGACGTTCCCGCTCGAAGGGTCGGTCGATCCCGGTGCTCGCGAGCAAGCCACGGTTCACGCAGAGACGATATGAGGGAGCGAGCGTCGCCTCCGCAGAGACGCTACGAAACCGACGGTTCGTCGGGAAGACGAGAAGAGGAGCGAACGCGCGTACACTCGAACCAGCCTCCTCACGGCTCAAGGAGCGGTGCTAAACCGATTGTGCGAACAGAGCGTCCCGGCGTGGTGCTCACGGAGGCAGTCGCTCACGACCCAACCTCGACGGTCGGGTTGGTGTCGGAGGCCGGAACTGCCCCGACATCAGGAACGCCTTCATCGAATCGGGGACGGGAAAGCGGTCTATAGCGTCGCGTATACCGACGAAGCGGATGTTTTCTCACCAGCCAGTTTGACCGCGAACGGTGTCGTTTTTGAGGTGGAGACCGTTAGTAACGGTTGGATATCTACAGTAGAGATGCCCGAACCAACTTGGCCGGTTTCTGTGAGAGTGCGCGACGGCACGATACTGACATCGGGTTACTGCGCGTGAACGAATACGACAGTCCGGGGAGTACTGGCGCCGGCTCGACGGACAGCGGACGGGAGTCACTTCTCGTCGCGTTCGAATCGGGATACTTCGAAGAACCGCGGGGCGCAACCCGCGGCCAAGTCGTCGCCGAGTCGGACCACTCTCAGCCAACAACCGGTGGTCTCCGTCCACGTCGAATCGAGCGACTCATCGCCCCATCCTTGACGGAGAATAGTGAACGGACTGACTAACGATCGTACGTTCGCCGACGACTCAGTGTGGCGCGGGGTAACCATCGCGTCCGGATGGCTGCTGCTCTTGTTCGTCGGTGCGTACCTGATCACGCCAGCCAGCCTCCTGCCGCTGGTGATGACCGATCTCGACATTACGGAAGCCACGGCGGCCGCACTCGTCTCGATGCCACAGGTCGCTGCAACGGTGATTGGTATCCCCGTCGGCATCTATTTAGATCGCGTCGAAACCCGCGTGACGGTTCCAGTTGCAGCAACCGTGCTGCTGATCGGCAGCACCGGTGACTGGCTTGCTGCGAGCGGGGGTGCGGTCTCGCTGCTGATCGCCTCGCGGTTACTTGCCGGCGCCGGGATGTTCGTACTGTGGGTGACCTGTATCAATGTAGCAGCGAGTACGTTTTCACCGACGAGGCGGGCGACGGCCACGTCGGTGATCATCTCCGGCTATCCGGCGGGATACGCGGCCGGGCATTTGGGTGCGCCACGCGTCGCCACGATCGTGGGGTGGCCCGGGGTATTTCCCGTCTTCGGCGTCGCGGTGGTGACGATGTCGCTCGCCTTCTACGTCGCCGTCGGGCGTGTACCTCGGCTCCACTCGTCTACGGACCCGATGACGCTACTCGGTTTCAAAACGGTGATTCAGAACCGGAACGTGTGGGCGGTCATCGTCGTCACCGTTCTGGGTTACTCACTGTATATGATGTTCAATTCGTGGATGCCGACGTACATCACCCGGCAGTTCGGAGTCTCGTTAGCCGAAAGCGGTACGTTCGTCGCGCTGTTTCCTGCCGTCGGGGTTTTCGCCCGGCCGATCGGAGGGTGGCTCTCCGACACGGTGTTGAACCAACGGCGACGGCCGGTGTTCGCCGCCTCGTTCGTCGGTGCCACCGTACTCGCGGTCGCGATGTTCTACAGCACGACGGTCGCGACGCTGGTGGCGATACTCGTTCTCGCAGGGGTGTTCGTTCAGCTTCAGATCGGACTTATGTACCAGTCGATTCAGGAGTTCGTCGACCCTCGGGCCGCCGGGACGGCCGTCTCGCTCGCAAGCGTGGCCGGGTGGCTGGGATCGTTCGTTGCACCCGTCGTGGCCGGCGAACTGGTCGCTACCACCGGGATCGACACCGTCCTGTTCGTGTTCGCGGTCGGCCTCGGTCTGTCCGGAGGACTCACCGTCTGGCGGATGGCTGAGTCCGGCGAGTCGACAGTGCCGGCCTGACTGCACCCTCTCCTTCCTGCATGCTATCGATGACGGATACCGTACGAACACGTCGACCACCTGTAATTGCTGATCGCCACTCCTCGTAGCGTAAGCATCGCCGCCGCCAAATACGCGCGCTATGTTCGACACTCCGCCCAAATCGTATCAAAGACTGAGAACTTCGTCCACGCGAACTGACGGCAGCTGCCGGCCCCTTACCGAGCCGTATCCATCCACAACTTCCCGGTGCAGGGTACATACCGTCCAGTGATGGTAACTGGGAGACGCCCAACGGACCAATGAGTAAGGATGGCGTGGCACGTGTTGCTGGTGGCGAACCGCGGGACTGACCGGCCACGATCCGACATCGGTCGCCCCTCGAACGGGAGCCGGCTAAACCGACGGCCGGGGGTTACCCGCGGGTTAGCCGACGCTTTTGATAGCTCAGGTAGTTACCTATCGATACCCACTATGGTATCCCGAACACACCGAGTGCTGTTGGTGATCGCGCTGGCCGAACTCCTCGCCATGTCCCTGTGGTTCAGCGCGACCGCTGCGGCGCCGGAGTTGGCGGCCGAGTGGGGGCTCACCGACGGCGAGACGGCGTGGTTGACCATCGCGGTGCAGTTGGGCTTCGTCGCCGGCGCGCTCCTCTCCTCGGCGCTCACGCTCGCGGACGTAGTTCGGCCCCGCTACCTATTTGCGGCGTCGGCCGTCGCCGGCACGGCGTTCACGGCCGTCATCGCTGGATTCGTCACGTCGGCCGTGCCGGCCATCGCGCTCCGATTTTTGACCGGTGTCGCCTTGGCCGGGGTGTACCCCACCGGGATGAAGATTCTCGCCGGCTGGTTCGAGGGGGTCGCGGCTTCGCAATCGGCATGCTAGTCGGCGCGCTGACCCTCGGCTCGGCGCTTCCGCACCTGCTCAGTGCCGTCGGCGGCGTCGGCCAACCACGGGTCTGCTGTACGGGGCCGCGGGCCTGTCGGTCCTCGGCGGACTGTTGGTCCTCCTCGTCGAACCGGGACCGCATCAGGCACCGGCGGCCCCGTTCGGTCCGAGCGCGATCGGTCGCATCCTCCGGGACCGGGGAACGATGCTGGCCAACGGTGGGTACTTCGGGCACATGTGGGAGCTCTACGCCGTCTGGACGTGGATCCCCGCGTACCTGATCGCGAGCATCGCGGCGAACGGCGGCAGCGGCGAGTCGTCGAGTCTCGCCTCGCTCCTGGCCTTCGGGACTATCGCTATCGGTGGGATCGGCGCCGTCGCCGGCTCGGCGGCCGACCGGTTCGGTCGAACGGGGACGACGAGCGCGAGCATGGCCATCGGATTCCTCCTGACGACCGTGTCGATCCAGCTGATCCCGATGGTCGTGGATCTGGTCGGCTGGCGCTGGGCGTTCGCGCCGCTGTCGCTCGCCCCGATTCTCGGCACGCTGTCGATGCAGCGACTCCGGAACCTCCCCGAGGCGGCGAAACTCGCCGGTGGCCGCGGATAGAGCGTCTGCTTTCGCGATATCCGTCGGAGTGCTCGTCTGGCGGCCGCTCACGAATCTGCAAGGCTGGCTGCCGGAATACTAACTGGCGATGGCTGCCACGTTTTCGGCGGAGCAGTTGCAATCCGATTGCACGGTCGCCGAAACCGTATGTGACGACGGCGACGATATCGTTCGGAGGCCATCCGTGACACATCCCCTCGATTCACAGCGTTCGGACGCGAGTCAACCGGACGGCGTCGACCACGGACAGCGCCTCCACGTGAGAGGCCACACCTGCGCGATATCGAGAGCAATGATCGCCGACGATACCCTCGTCGACGACGAAGTTATACGTTTCCTCCGATGAGGACGAGCCACGGGCCGAGAGTCGCGCGACGTCGTCGAGCGCCGAACGAGCGGAACGAAGCATGCCCGTAACTCGCAGGGACGTGCTGGAGGAACTCGAGAGACAGAGCGACGCCAGCGCCGGGGAACGAACGTCGGTCGAATCGCTCACGGACGCGCTCGCCGTCGACGAGCGGACGGTCCGAAAACACCTCGACGGACTGGAGTCCTGCGAGTTGGCCGACCTCGACGCCGGCGGACAGATTAGAATCACCGTGACCGGCGAAGAACTCCTCGCGCTCGATCTCGGCGAGACGGTCGTCGTCGATGCGGACGGTGGCTGAGCGCACGGGGCAGACTTATTGATTCCCCCGTCGTCTCTGGGTACGAATGCCGGGAGTGGCCACCGATGTCTGAACACGACACGAACGAAGCGGCCGAGGCAGTTCAGTACGATCCGTCATCCAGCAAGTACGACATCCTCGAATGCCCCGAGTGTGACAACGTCGTTCTCGCGCTCGGCCGCGACGACCCACCGATGTCCTGTCACGGGGAGCAGATGCAACGCGTGATCGACTGCGATATCACCGTCAAACCGCCCGACGTCAGACAGGTCCTCCTCGACGCGTTCGGCCTCCCCAAAGCCGGCCTCGACATCTGTCTCTGTGTCATCGGTGAGGGTCCACTCTCGGCGAACGAAGTCGCCGAATCGCTGGGATACGACCGGAGTACCGTGACGCGGTACCTGAACAAACTCGTCGACATCGGTCTGCTTCGCCGGTCCGAACTGAACCGCGAAGCAGGCGGCATCGTCAACGTCTACCACTCGGTCGACCTGGAGCGGATGCGCCGCGAGACGCTGATCGGCTTCTACATCTGGGCCGGCGAGGCGGCCGTCCTCATCGAGGAGGCCAACCTGACGAAACAGGATTACATGGCCGAGAATCCGGACCGCGAACTCCCGGACGTGTTCTGGGAGTCGTTCCCCGACGGCTGAACGAGACACGCCACCTTCGGTGGTCGTGCAACACCGTTGCGGAGTCGCTACCCCTTATTTGACTCCGCCCGGCGTATCCCGAGTCACATGAGCGATTTCGACGTGCTCGTCATCGGTGGGGGAACCGGAAACAACGTCGCCTCGGCGGCGGCGGACGCCGGACTCGACACGGCACTGGTCGAGCCGGGACCGCTCGGCGGCACCTGTCTCAACCGCGGGTGCAACCCCTCGAAGATGTTGATTCAGGCCGCGAACGCCGTCAACCACGTCCACGAGGCCGAGCGCTTCCACGTCGACGCCACGCTCGACGGCGTGGATCACGCGGCCGTCGTCGACGAGATGGACGACCTGCTGGGTGGCATCGCTGCCGACATGGAGGCGCGGTACCGCGAGCGGCCCAACCTGACGCTGTTCGACGAGTACACCGAGTTCGTCGACGAACGGACGGTGGCACTCGGCGGCGAATCCGTCACTGCCGACAGGGTCGTCGTCGCGACGGGAAGTCGCCCGGTCGTCCCACCCATCGACGGTCTCGACGACATCGAGTACCTCACGAGCCAGGACGCGCTCTATCGGCGCGAACTCCCGGACAGTCTCGTCATCATGGGCGGGGGCTACATCGCCGTCGAGTTGGGGTACGTGTTCGAGACGATGGGCACCGACGTGACCATCGTCGAGATGAACGACCGGCTGGTCCACCGGGAGGACGGCGACGTGGCGGACCTGTTCACGGAACTCGCCGCCGCTCGGCACGACGTGTACACCGGGCACCGCGTCACGGCCGTCGAGGAGTCGGGCGGCGGCTACGCCGTCCACGCCGAAACCGAAGCCGGTGACGAACTGACCGTCGACGGGAGCGAGGTGCTGGTCGCACTCGGCCGCCGCCCGAACTCCGACTCGCTGAACCTCGACGCCGCCGGCATCGAGGTCGACGACCGCGGATTCGTCGAGACGAACGAGTACCTCGAGACGAGCGCGGACAACGTCTGGGCACAGGGCGACGTGGCTGGAAACGCACTGTTCAAACACTCCGGAGACTACGAGACGCGACACACGGTGGCGAACGTCGTCCACGGCGACCGACGGGCGCTCGACCTCTCCGCGATGCCACACACCATCTTTACGGAGCCACAGATCGCCGGCGTCGGGAAGACCGAGGCGGAACTCGACGATCAAGAGTACGTCGTCGGCCGGGCGGACTACGCCGACTCGGCGATGGGCCGGGCGAAGAAGCTCGACGACGGCTTCGTGAAAGTGCTCGCGGCGACCGACGGGACCATCCTCGGCGCGCACGCCATCGGCTACGAGGCGTCGACCCTGCTGCACGAGGCCGTCGTCGCGATGCGGGGCGGCCTCACCGTCGCGGACGTCGGCGAGACCATCCACGCTCACCCGACGCTGAGCAAGGTCGTCGAAGCGGCGTTCGGAGACGCGACGACGTGATCGTCGCCAGTCAGCACGAATCGGTGAGCGATGCCGCAGTCACCCGTGTCCGAGAGGGCTGCGTCTCTCCGTTGGATTCGTCCCACGACTAAATTCGTGGGCTGTCTCCTCGTGCTACGGTAAACAGCCTCTTTATGAGTGCACGGATACGAACCGACACGCCGTCGGTTTCCAGTTCACGGAGCCGGTCGAAAACCCTCGAATGGGTATCGTCCGGTGGCGGTGGCGGTGGCGGTGACCCGTCTCCCATCCAAATTACGACGCGGACGGGACCGGGACGTACCACCACCGATCATCGCCGCTCCCCGAACTCGGCCGCCCGCTGTTCACCCAGTTCCATCAGTTCCCGGACGAACGACGGACGTCGGTCGACTTTGGTCGAACAGTGGTACGTCTCGCCCATCTCGATCCGATGGATCTCCGTCCGTTTGAACTCGCTCTCGGGCAGATATCCCTGATCGACCCAGTCGTTCACCCGCTCGATCACCCGCAGCTCCTGATTCAGCGAGATGTTGCCCGAGAGTTCGTTGCGGCGGTCGGCGATCTCCTCGAGCGAGGACGGTTCGCCCTCGCGCACCTGCGGGTTGATCTGGATCACCCACACCTCGTCCGGTTTGCGGGACGCCTCGACCGACATCAGGTCGTCGATGGGTGGATTCTGCGAGAACAGTCCATCCCAGTGATAGTGGCCGTCGATCTCGACGGCCTCGAACAGGTTCGGCACGGCGGCGGAGGCGAGGACGGCCTCCGGCGTCACGTCCTCGTTGGTGAACGTCTCGAACGACCCGGCGTTGACGTTGACCGTCCCGACGACGAGTTCGGGCACGTTACGCCGACACAGATCGGGAATCTCCTCGAAGTCGATGTGGCGTTCGAGCGTCTCCCGGATCGCGTCTTTGCCCACTTCAGCGCCGGGAACGTCGTACGGGCTGACCTCGAACATCGGGACGCCGGCGCTCGCGAGCCGCGACAGGCCGACGACGAACTCGTTCACGAACTGGTCCGAGAGGTCGGACGCCGACAGATCGTCCCAGATCGCGTCGAGGAGTTCGATCGACCGCTCCGCGTCGGCAGTGACGAGCCCGTACCACGTCGCCAGGGCGTTGAACGCCCCACCGGAGGTGCCGCTGATCCCGACCAGTTCGCACTCGTCGTCCCACTCGCGGAGCAGTTCCTTCAGAACGCCGGCAGTGAACGCCGTGTGGCTCCCGCCGCCCTGACAGGCGATGGCGACCTTCGTGGAGTCACTCATAAGTGGTGGTGTAGCCGCCGTCGTGGAGCATGTCGCCGCCGTTGAGGTGTTTACCGTGGCTGGAGAAGCCAAAGACGAAGAGATTCGCCACTTCGGCGGGCGTCATCATCTCCTTCGTCCGTGCCTGGCCGAGCATCACGTCCTCGACGACTTCCTGCTCGGAGATGCCACGTTCCTCGGCCGTGTCCTCGATCTGGTTCACCATCAGCGGCGTCAACACGTAGCCGACGCTGACCGAGAAGCCCCGCAAGGTGCCCTCACCCTCGGCGGCGATCGCGCGTGTCAGACCGGTTAGTCCGTGTTTCGCCGTGATGTACGCGGGTTTGTCCTGCGTCGCGTAGTGACCGTGAACGGAGGACATGTTGCCGATGGCGCCCACGCCATCACCGGACTGCGTCCGGTTGCCAGAGGCGTCGTCAGACGCCTCGCTGTCGCCGGTCGCCCGGATGTGCGGCATCGCGAGCTTCGCAGTGAGGAACGGCGCCCGGAGCATGATATCGAGCAGGAGGTCGTACTTCGCCATCGGGAAGTCGGGGATGGCGGCGATGTGTTGCATCCCGGCCACGTTGGCGACGTACCGGAGGTCGCCAGCTTCGGCTGCGGCGTCGACCATCGCCTCGACCGCGTCCTCGTCCGTGAGATCGGTCGGGACGGGATGGATGGTTCCGGCGGCATCCACGTCGTCGGCGAGATCGACGGTGCCGTCGAGGCCGTCCTCGTCGATGTCGGCCCCGACGACGGTGAGATCGTTCGCCGCGAGCGCGACCGCCGTTGCACGACCGATTCCCGAGGCTGCGCCAGTGACGACGGCGACCGTCTCGGGGGCGAAATGCTCGTCGTCGAGGACGAGCAAGTCGGCAGCGGTTAACTCAGGTTTGTCGATGTCGAATTCGTCGGTGGACATGTGTTCACCCGTACCTATTCCACGAAGCCGTATAACCACACCTCGGCTGTGCAACGAACGTACAACGAATGCCGAATATTCGAGGAGTACGTCCGACTGGCGTCAGCCGTCGGGTTCGTATGGATGGTGATCTTCGACCGACGGGGCACCGATAGCGAGGACCCGGACGGGAGCGTCGGCGTCCGAGGGGTTGAACGCGCGGTGGGGGTTCCCCGGATCGACGAGGAAGACCTGCTCTTCCGGAACGGCGAGCTCTCCCTCCGGCGTCTCGACGTGGAGCGTCCCCTCGACGATGAAAAACGCCTCGACCTGCTCGTCGTGGTAGTGGTACATCGCCGGGAGTTGCTCGCCCGGAGCGGCGGTGTACGTCCGGAGGCCGAGTTTGGCGTCGCGTTTTGACAGGCCAGCCGCTTGGCTGATCGGTCGCGGTTCGGCCTCACGGTCGGGAAACGGGTCGATCGTCGACGGGTCGACGACGTGATAGCTCACAGCTGGCGTGGTTTCGGCGCCCAATTAACCGTTTGGGACCGAGAGCGGACCGTTCTCACACGCAAGAATCGACGACGGGCGACCGTCCGTCATAGTAATTATCGTAAGTCAGTACCGGTGGTTTGCCGACCAGTTCTGGCGAACCACCGGTAAACAGTTACAGTAAACACTATCAGACCAGCAGTTCGCTCCCGAGGACGATCAGGCCGACACCGACGAACACGATCCCAAGTGCACGCTCCATGAAGTCACTGGGGAGGTACTTGCCGATTCGGGTCCCAACCGTGCCACCGATGAGGACACCGGGGATGGACCACGCGACGACGTACCAGACGGGTGTCGCGGCGAGGGCGTGGACGATCGCCCCGGCCAACGCAGCGATAGCGAGGACGAACACGCTCGTCGCGATGGCCACGCGTGGGGGGAGGCGACATCTGACGATGAGCTGGGTCGTCGTGATTTCGGGGAGGCCGGCGCTGATGAGGCCCGTGACGAACCCGCCGACGGTGGCCAGCCCGACGCCGGGCAGTCGCCAGCAGGTATCGTAACTGAAGGTTTCGCCATCGGCCGCCTCGACGACCGTCGTACCCCGGCCCGTGTTCTTTCGTTCGAGGAACTCGCCCTCCTCCCCACCGGGCACACACGCCTCCGGCGGATCGTGAAGGCCGAGAAAGGCACCGAGGCCGAGGAGTCCCACACCGAAAGCGAGCGTCAAGAGCGTCGTCGGGACGTAGTGGACGGCGAGCGCCCCGACGACGACGGACGGAACGGCGCCGAGTAGGAGCCACTTCACCGTCGCGTAGTCGACGACACGCTGTCGGACGTAGTTCAGGAGACCGTTCCCCATACCGAACACCTCGGTCATGAGCCCGGCGCCGATGGCCTGTGCGGGCGACAGGCCGACGACGAGAATGAAGAAGGGACTGAAAAAGAGGGCGCCCGAGACGCCCGAGGAGAGCGCGATCATGGAAAAGAGGATCGATGCCGGGAACACCCACCAGTGC
>ERZ1034573.88-NODE-88-length-24124-cov-6.721094_pt1 | contig 24124 bp, 28 predicted proteins | sample MGYA00520641_ERZ1034573 | MGnify/ENA primary metagenome ERZ1034573 (study PRJEB33760, sample SAMEA4777724) | hypersaline lake metagenome | biome: hypersaline environment; feature: brines | place: Spain | collected 2014-08 | depth 0 m ...
ACCACCTGCTCGAACAGGCCGACCGCGAGCGCCGGATCGTGGAGATTCTGACGGACCAGATCGACCCGATTCCGATCGACCTCGCCGACCTCGCCGGCCGGCGCGTGGACGCGCTTCGGGAGCGCTACCCGGACGCCGACATCGCCCTCACGGGCGCCGATCCGGTCGTCGTAGCCGCGATTCCGGATCTCTCGGGCGCCGTCGACGAACTGATCGAGAACGCCGTCAAGTACGCCGACTGCGAGGCGCCGACGGTTCGGGTCGCCGTCGTCGACGACGGTGCACGGGGGCTCGTTCGCGTCACCGACGAGGGACCGGGCATCCCCGACATCGAGCGGGAAACCCTCGATTTCGACCGCGACATCGACCAGCTTCACCACGGCTCCGGACTGGGACTGCTCTTCGTCTACTGGGTGACCCGACTCTCCGCCGGCGACATGAGCGTCGACGGGTCCGACGACGGCAGCACCGTCACGCTCGCTCTACCGGTGGCCCAGCGGGAGTGATCCGTCGCGGTCCCGACCCTCAGTTACTAAAGGATCACGTCGAGTAGGTGGCGTATGTTCGAGAAGTCGACGTGGATCAAGCTCCCCCGGAACGTGGTCGTGGGCCACGGCGTGCTCGCCGACCTCGGCGCCGTCGTCGACGACCTCTCCGTCGTCGGCCGGCCGCTGGTCGTGACGAGTCCGTCGCCCGAGCGACTGGTCGGCGACCGGGTCCGCGCCCAACTCGGGAGCGATCCCGCGACGGTCACCGTCGAGAACGCCGGGTTCGACGCCGTCGAGCGCGTCGTCGAGGCCGCCGAGAGCGAGGGCGCAACCTATCTCGTCGGTCTCGGCGGCGGCAAACCCATCGACACGGCGAAGATGGCGGCCGACCGCCTCGGCTTCGGGTTCGTCTCCGTTCCCACCGCGGCCAGTCACGACGGCATCGTCAGCGGTCGCTCCTCGATCCCCGAGGGCGATACCCGCCACAGCGTCGCCGCCGACCCGCCACTCGCCGTCGTCGCCGACACGGAGGTGGTCGCGGCCGCGCCGTGGGATCTCACCACCGCCGGCTGTGCCGACATCGTCTCCAACTACACCGCCGTCGAGGACTGGCAACTCGCCCACCGCCTGCAGAACGTCGAATACTCCGAGTACGCGGGCGCCCTCTCCCGGATGACCGCGGAGATGCTCGTCGAGAACGCCGGGTCGATCAAACAGGGACTGGAGGAGTCGGCGTGGGTCGTCGTGAAGGCGCTCGTCTCCTCCGGCGTCGCCATGTCCATCGCGGGGTCGTCCCGCCCCGCGAGCGGCGCCGAACACCTCTTCTCGCACCGGCTGGACCGCATCGAACCCGGCCGCGCCCTCCACGGCCACCAGGTCGGCGTCGGCTCGATTCTCGTCGCCTACCTCCACGAGGGCGAGCAGGGGATGTGGCGGAACATTCGTGACGCCCTCGCGGTCATCGGCGCGCCGACGACGGCCGCGGAACTCGGCTTCGACGACGAGACGGTGATCGAGGCGCTGACGACCGCCCACCACATCCGCGACCGGTACACTATCCTCGGTACCGGCATCAGCGAGGCGGCCGCGCGCGAAGCCGCGACGGTGACCGGCGTGATCTGAGCCTCACTGCCCCGCGACGCTCACGGAACGGAAGAGGCAAGCCGGTGCGGTCCAACCCTCCGCCATGGCAACGGCCAGCGCCAGCGGCCCGGTCAAGGACCACCCCGCCGCCGTCACCGCCGTCCTCTCAGTCGTCGGCTACGGGCTCGTGATCGGCACCTTCCTCGGGGTGGTTCCCGGATCGATCTTTCCCGACCTCTCACTCGAACAGGTGAACCGCCTCTCCGACGCCATCGCCGTCGTCAACACCGTCGCGACCCTCTCGCTGATCGCCGGCTGGCGATGGATCCGCCGCGACGAGGTAACAAAGCACGCGACCGCCATGGCCTCCGCCTTCGGTCTCATCCTCGTTTTCCTCGTCCTCTACCTGACCAAGATCGGCGGCGGCGGCACCAAGGAGTTCGTCGGCCCCCAACTCGCCTACTACGCCTACCTCGCGATGCTCGCCATCCACATCATCCTCTCTATCGTCTCCGTCCCCGTCGTCCTCTACGCCATCGTCCTCGGCGTGACCCACACGCCCACGGAGCTTCGCGACACCGCCCACGCCCGTGTCGGCCGGATCGCCGCCGGCGCGTGGATCCTCTCGCTCTCGCTCGGCGTCGTCGCCTACCTCCTCCTCAACCACGTCTACAGTTGGGAGTTCGTCGAGGCGACGGTCGTCGTCTACGGACCGTCGTAACGGGCCGGCAGCCGACGGCCGCCCGTCCCGCTCGTTCACGTTCAGCCCCACTCCCCCCGGACCACCAGCGTCGGCACGTCGGTCGCTCGGACGACCCGTTCCGTGACGCTCCCTACCAGATAGCGGTCCAGCCCGCGCCGTCCGTGGGTCCCCATCACGATCAGGTCGACGCCGTTCGCTTCGGCGTAGTCGACGATGGTGTCCTCCGCGAGCCCCTCGATCACCGCGTCCGTCACGTCGACCCCGCGGTCGGCCGCCCGCTCGGTCACGGCCGCCGTCGCCGCCTCGCCCTCCGCGCGGAGGGCGTCGCGGAGGGCGTCGAGGCCGAGTCCGGGCGCCTCGTGGGCGATGCCGTCGACGTCGACGACGTACAGGGCGTGCACCGCCGCGTCGAACCGCTCGGCGACGGCCAGCGCGTGCTCGGTGGCGGCGGCTGCCGGATCGCTCCCGTCGGTCGGCACCAGGATATGATCGTACACGAGTCGCCGTTCGACCGCCCACCACTCATAGCCCGCGGCGGTTCCCGGCGGTCGGGAACCGACTTCGTCGACCGGCGACGATGGGGATTTTTGATCACCCGCGTCGTGGGCGAGCGTGTGCGCGTCGCGTTCGTGTCGCTGACGACGGCCCACCACGGCGACGGCTGGTACGCGCGCCGGCTGCAAGCCGTCGCCGAGCGCGTAGCCGCCCGCGGTCACGACGTGACGGTCTGCTGTGTGCAGTGGTGGGACGGCGATCACCCGGCGTTCGACTCCGAGGGCGTCACCTACCGCCGGGTGACGGCCGATCACGCGCCACGGGCGTTCGTGGCCAAACTCCCGTTCGTCCTCGACGGCGTCCGTCCCGACGTGATCCACGTCGCCACCCGGCCACACCTCGCGGTGCCCGCCGCGAAGGCTGCCGGTCGGCTCCGACGAACCCCCGTCGTCGCCGGGTGGTGGGCGTCCCCCGACGGCGAGACGCCGCCGTGGCGCCGCCGCTGGGCCGCTCGCTCGCCTGCGCGCGTCCTCGTCCCTTCCAATACCGTCGGGACGACGGTCCGCGAGTGCGGCGCGGCCGACGACGCCGTCGAGGTGATCCCCGACAGCGTCGACGTGGCGGGCATCCGCGACGCCCCCGTCGATCCCCGTGCCGACGTCGTGTACGCTCGCTCGCTCGATGCGGACGCCAACGTCGAGGGGTTCCTCCTCGCGCTGGCGGAACTCCGCGGGAAGGACTGGCGGGCCGCGGTCATCGGCGACGGCCCCGCCCGCGCCGACGCCGAACGGGCCGCCCGTGACCTCCGTATCGACGACCGGGTGGAGTTCCTCGGCGCCCTCGACCCCGCCGACCAAGTGCCGATCCTCAAGGGCGCCCACGTCGTCGCCCAGACGGCGACCTGGGCGCCGTTCGCGACGAGCCTCCTCAGGGCGCTCGCGTGTGGTTGTGTCGGCGTCGTCGAGTATCAGGCCGACTCGGCCGCCCACGAACTCGTCGAGGAGGACCCCCGTGGCTCGTTGGTCACCTCCCCGCGGGAGCTCGCGGACGAAATCGTCGCCGCGGCGGACTTGGAGCGCTGGACGGTCAACGAGGCGTACGCGTCGTACGATCACGAGGCGGTCCTCGACCGCTACGTCGACTGCTACGAGACGGTCGTCGCCGATTACGGCCTCCTCTGACGAACCGTCGTCCCCGCGTCCCGGTGCCTTTCGGCCTCGCCATGCGAGCGCGTTCCGCCCGTTTCGGAACGCTTTTGCCCGCGATGAGTCCACGACAACGCATGAGCGACGACGTTTCGGCCGAGCTTCGCGAGCAGTTCAGGACGGCATTCGAGGGTGCGGATTTCCCCGTCACCGACCAGATGGACCTCGTCCCCGCGCTGCCGAACGGGCCGGGCACCCGGTTCGAGGCCGGCGACGTGTCCTTCTCCGCGATGGAACTCGCCGCGAACCTCGACGGCCACCAGGAGTTCCCGTACGCGTCCGTCGACGAACTCGTCGACGACGTGATGGCGGCGCTCGAAGCCGAGGACCTCATTTAGGACAACACGTTTGGTCGCGCCCGACCAACGACCCGTATGTTCGATATCGAGCGCTACCTCAACGTGCGGAGCGCACACGGCGCCTCCGTCGGCCCGGACGGCGAGACGCTCGCCTTTCTCATGGATACCACCGGCGTCCCGCAAGTGTGGACCCTCGACGCCCCCGGCGCGTGGCCCGAACAGCGAACCTTCTTCGACGACCGCGTCACCGTCGCCTCGTGGTCGCCCGAACGTCCCGAACTGATCGTCGGCCGTGACCGCGGCGGCAACGAGAAGGAGACGCTCTACCGACTGGACGCCGCCGACGGCTCGATCACCGACCTGACCGAACACCCCAGCGCAAAACACTGGTTCGGCGGGTGGGGTCCCGACGGCGAGCGGTTCGCCTTCGCCTCCAACCGTCGCGACGAATCCGTCTTCGACGTGTACGTGCAGGACCGCACGGCGACCGGCGCCGACGCCGAACTCGTCTTCGAGGGTGACGGCTGGTTCTCCGTCGCCGGCTGGAGCCCCGACGGCGACCGGCTCCTCCTCACCGAATCGCACTCCAGTTTCGACCAGGACGTGTACGTCCTCGACGTAGCCACCGGACGCCGTCGTCATCTCACGCCACACGAGGGGACCGTCCGCCACCTCAGCGCCGACTGGGGTCCCGACGGTGAGGGTGTCTACCTCGCCACCGACCGAGACACCGACACCCTCCGGCTCTCACACATCGACCTCTCGACGGACGAGCTATCGGCCGTCGGAGCCGCGGGATCCGAGGCCACTCCCCTCGCGGACGACGCGTGGAACGTCGACGGCGTCGCGGTCGATCAGGACTCCCGACGGCTGGTCTACTCCCGCAACGTCGACGGCTACACGGAACTCGGCGTCGGCGAACTCGTCGCGCCCGGCCGACTCGACCACTTCCCGACGCCGGACCTCCCACCCTGCGTCGCCGGCGGGGTCAGCTTCGGTCCCGACGGCGACCGCTTCGCCCTGACCGTCACCCGGAGCGACGACACCGCCAACGTCCACGTCGTGGACGTGACGACCGGCGAGACCGAACGCTTCACCCGCGCCTCGACCGCGGGCATCCCCCGCGACACTTTCGTCACTCCGGAACTCGTCCGCTACCCCTCCTTCGACGACCGGGAGATCCCCGCCTTCTTCTCCCTGCCCGAGACCGACACGGGTCACGGCGAGACCCCCGTCGTCGTCGACGTCCACGGCGGTCCCGAATCACAGCGCCGGCCCTCGTTCGGTCGGGTGAAGCAGTACCTCCTCTCGCGGGGCTACGCCGTCTTCGAGCCAAACGTCCGCGGCTCGACGGGCTACGGCAAGGCCTACACCCACCTCGACGACGTGGAGAAACGGATGGACTCGGTCGCGGACCTGCGGGCGGGCGTCGACTGGCTCCACGACCACCCCGCCGTCGACCCCGACCGCATCGCCGTCATGGGCGCGTCCTACGGCGGGTTCATGACCCTCGCCGCCATGACGGCCGACCCCGACATCTGGGCGGCCGGAATCGACATCGTCGGCATCGCCAACTTCGTCACGTTCCTCGAAAACACGGGCGACTGGCGGCACGAACTCCGCGAGGCCGAATACGGCTCCCTCGACGGGAACCGGGCGCTACTGGAGTCGATCAGCCCCGTCAACCACGTCGACGACATCGCCGCTCCCCTGTTCGTCCTCCACGGCGAGAACGACCCGCGAGTCCCCGTCAGCGAGGCCCATCGCATCGTCGAGGGCGCCCGCGAGGCGGGCGTCCCCGTCCGGGAACTGATCTTCGAGGACGAGGGCCACGGCTTCACGAAACTCGAAAACAGGGTCGAAGCCTACGCCGCCATCGTCGAGTTCCTCGATACACATCTCGCGGCCGAGTAGGGTCGGTTCCGCCGGTCCCTCCGATTCGGACGGCGGCGCTCGATCCACCGCCGAAGGCGGACGGCGGCTCGCCGATCAGCCCCACGCGACCTCCCCGTCCCCGTCCCCGTCCTCTGCGTCGCCGTGGTCGGCGGGTGTGGGCGTCACCTCGGTCCACGCCGTCTGGTCGGCGTGGACGCCGAGGGCCGCGTTGGTCATCGAGAGCACTGTCTGGCCGATACTCGCCGCGACGGCGGCGACCACCTCGCCCCCGTCGCCGACCCTCGTCACGAATTTATTCATATCGTTCGTTAACAATCCGGCCGATAATAAAGATGGGCCACGGCAGCGACCGTCCGGCGCCTCCGTTAAAGTCAAACCGACGCACGGTGAATGGTACCACATGAGTACGGGACAAGAACAGCGGACGATCCGGTGTCTCGTCGCCAAGGTCGGCCTCGACGGCCACGACCGCGGCGCTCACGTCATCGCGCGCGCCTTCCGCGACGCCGGGTTCGAAGTGATCTACTCCGGATTGCACCGTGCCCCCGAGGAGATCGTGCAGGCCGCGGTGCAGGAGGACGTGGACGTCCTCGGTATCTCCATCCTCTCCGGCGCGCACAACACGCTCGTCCCGACGGTGATCGAGGGGCTGAAGGAGTACGGCGCGTTCGAGGATACCCTCGTCATCGTCGGCGGTATCGTTCCCGACGAGGACCGTGCGGACCTCAAGGCGGCGGGCGTGGCCGAGATTTTCGGTCCCGGCACACCGATGGCGGAGACGATCGACTTCGTACGCGAACACGTCTCACGATGAGCGAGGCGGCAGTCGACGACCTCGTGACGGGCGTCCTCGACGGCGAGCACCGGGCGCTCGCGCGGACGATCACGACCATCGAGAACCAGGAGCCGGGCTATCGCGACCTGGTTTCCGCCCTGCACGCCCACACCGGCGGCGCGGAAGTCGTCGGCGTCACCGGTAGCCCCGGCGCGGGCAAGTCGACGCTCGTCGACAAACTCGCCAAGCGCTACCGGGACGACGGGCTGACCGTCGGCGTCATCGCCGTCGACCCCTCCTCGCCCTACACGGGCGGGGCGGTCCTCGGCGACCGGATCCGCATGGCCTCGAACGTCGGCGACATGGACGTGTTCGTCCGGTCGATGAGCGCCCGCGGCCAGTTGGGGGGGCTGTCGACCGCTACCGGCGACGCGATCACCGCCCTCGACGCCTTCGGGAAGGACCGCATCGTCGTCGAGACGGTCGGCGCCGGACAGAACGAGGTGGACGTGGTGCGCACCGCCGACACCGTCGTGGTCCTCGTCCAACCCGGCAGCGGCGACGACGTGCAGATGCTGAAGGCCGGCATCCTGGAGATCGGCGACGTGTTCGTCGTCAACAAGGCCGACATGGACGGCGCCGCGACCACCGTCTCCGACCTGCGCGAGATGCTCCACCTTCGCGAGGGGTCGACGACCGGCGCCGCCGGCCACCACGGACTCGGGCCGATGGCCGACGGCGACGGCGACGACGACGATGACGAGGCTTGGGACCCGCGGATCGTCGAAACCGTCGCCACCGACGGGGAAGGCGTCGACGACCTGATCGGCGTCCTCGACGACCACTACGCCCACCTCCACGAGACGGACGAACTCGCCCGCCGCGAGCGGACGCGCTACGCCGAGAAGATCCGGCAGTTGCTCCGGGCGGACGCCGCGGCCCTGTTGGAGGACGAACTCGCGCGTCACGGCGGGATCGACGCCCTCGTCGACGAGGTGCAGGCGCGCGAATCGGACCCGTACACGGTCGCCGACCGGGTGCTCGACCCCATTGCCGACTGCGTCGAGGGCCGCCGGGAATAAGTCGACCGCGGCCTACCTCCACTCATGAAGCTCAGACGAGTCGGCGCCGCAATCGCGGGCCTCGCCGGCGGTGTCGTCCTCGGCGACCGCCTCCTCCGTGGCGCCGCGGGCGAACTCGAACCGGCCCTCGACGCGACCGAGCGCACGTATCGCTGGCGGGACATGGACGTGGCCTACGCCGAACTGGGCGATCCGGGCGACCCGACTCTCGTCTGCCTGCACGGCATCAACGCCGCCGGCTCGAGCGGCGAGTTCCGGGACGTCGCCGCTGCCCTCGCCGAGACCCACCACGTCGTCGCCCCGGACCTCCCGGGCTTCGGCCGCTCCGACCGGCCGCCGCTCCGGTACTCCGCCGCGCTCTACGAGGACTTCGTCGCCGACTTCCTCGCCGAGTACGACGCCCCCGCCGTCGTCGCCTCGTCGCTCTCGGCGGCCTACGTCGCCCACGCGGCCGACGACGAGCGGGTGTCTGTCGACTCGCTGCTGGCCGTCTGTCCGACGACCCGCGGCGGCCCCCATCCGCCGAAGACGTGGCTCCGCGAACTCCTCCGCTCGCCCGTGGTCGGCACCGGCCTCTTCGACGCCCTCGTCTCGAAACCCTCGATCCGCTATTTCAACGCGGACCACGCCTACGCCGACCCCGCCTCGGTCTCCGAGGAGTGGACCGACTACCAGTGGCGGACCACTCACCAGCAGAACGCCCGCTTCGCCGTCGCCGCCTTCGTCTCCGGGCACTGTAACTCCGAGTTGGACCTCGGCGCCGCGCTCGGCGACCTGGACGCGCCCGTGACGATGGTCTGGGGTCGCGACGCGACGCTCCCGCCGCTCTCGACGGGCCGGGACCTGGCCGACGAGGCGGATGCCCGACTCGTCGTCTTCGATCACGCGAAACTCCTGCCGCACGTCGAACACCCGAGGGAGTTCGTCGACGCGACCCGCGAGGCTATCGCGCCTGCAGAATGAGCAGGTCGTCGCCGGTCGTCCGGTTCGTTCCGACCGCCACCTCGACGGGCATCCCGACCGTCACGTCCTCGGGATCGACGCCGCGGACGACCCCCGTCAGGCGCACATCGCCGAACTCGGCGATGGCGGTGGCGTACGGTTCCTCGTCGGCGAAGTCCGGGCCGCCGACGTAACAGATAGTGAACGTTTCGACCGTCCCCGTCGACGGCAGGGCGGCGTGGTCGAGGCCCGTCGACCCGCAGTGGGGACACACCCGTCGCGGCGGGAGCGAGCCGTGTCCCTCCGGACAGGCGAGGAAGTAGCCCTCGCCGTCGTCGACGGCGTCCAGCCACTCGTCGTAGCCGGCGTCGGTCATCGGTCCACCTCCAGTACGTGCACGACCGCGCTCGCGACGGTCCCACCCGCGTTGTGCGTGACGCCGAGGGTCGCGTCCTCGACGTGGTCGCTGTTCGGGTGATCGCCGCGGAGCAGGCGCGTCATCTCCGCGATCTGACTCCCGCCGGTGGCGCCGACAGGGTGGCCCTTCGCCTTCAGGCCACCCGAGAGGTTCACCGGTAGGTCGCCCGTCGCCGTCGTCTCGCCGCGTCGCGCCGCGCCGATCCCTTCGCCGTGGTCGTAGAATCCCAGTCCCTCGATGGCCAGCACTTCCGCGATGGTGAAGCAGTCGTGCACCTCGACGAGGTCCACGTCGTCGGCCGAACAACCGGCGTCGTCGTAGGCCGCCGCCGCCGCCCGCTCCGTCGCCGGCGTGACCGCGAGATGGTCCCGGTCGTGGAGCGCGAGGTTGTCGCCGCCCTGCCCGCTCCCCGTGATCGACACGGGGGCGTCGACGTCGTGTTCCGCGGCGTACTCGTCGCTGACGAGGACGAGTGCGCTCGCGCCGTCCGTGACGGGACAGGCGTCGAGGAGGCCGACGGGGTCTGAGACCATCGGCGCGTCGAGCACCTCGTCGACGGTGATGGCGCGGTGGAACTGCGCGTACTCGTTGGGGAGGGCGTTGTCGTGATTCTTGACCGCGACGTGCGCGAGGTCCTCGCGTTCCCCGCCGAACGATTCGAAGTACGCCCGAGCCATCAAGGCGTACGCGCCGGGGAAGGTCATCCCCGCCCGAATCTCGTAGAGTTCGTCGGCGGCCGTCGCCAGCCCCTCGGTCACGTCCGCCGTCGAGAGGTTGGTCATGCGTTCACAGCCGCCGGCGAGGATCACGTCGGCCTCGCCGGAGCGGACGGCCCGAACGGCCTCACGGACCGCGACGCCGGCGGAGGCACACGCCTCCTCGTAGCGCGTCGCCGGACACTTGAGTCCGACCATCTCCGCCATGAGTGGCGCCTGGTGGCCCTGTCGCTCCGACAGCGAGCCCATGAAGTTCCCGTAGTTGATCGACTCGATGTCCTCGAGAGCGACCCCGGATTCCTCGCGAGCGGCGAGTGCGGCTTCCCCGAACAGATCACGTCCGGTTCGTTCCGGATGCCGCCCGAAATGCGTCAGTCCGACGCCGGCGACACGTACGCCTGTCATGGAGTCACATAGACGGACGAGTGAATAAAGACTTGCCGGATTCGGCAGCCTTCGGCGTCGATTTCGGCCGTTTGGATTTCGACAGCTGTCAGTCGCTGAATCGACGTTCGACGTGTTGCCGGTCCCGTCGACCGAAACCGTTAGTCACGGCCGGCGACACCACCCGTCATGGACTGGATCGGCGGGACGTTCACCAGCGACGCCGGCTGGAACCACCTGGAGCGATTGGTCGACATCGGGAACCGCATGGCCGGGAGTCCCGGCGAGCGCGAGGCGCTGACGGCAACCCGCGACGCCCTCGACGACCTCGGCGCCCGGAACGCGGGCGTCGAGGACTTCGGGATTCAGGGGTGGACCAGGGGCACCAGTCGGATCGAGACGCCGGACGGGACCGCCGAATGCATCGCCCTGCCCCGGAGTCCTGCCGGGACCGTCGAAGCACCGCTGGTCGACTGCGGCGACGGCCTTCCCCGGGACTTCGCGGACGCCGACTTGGACGGAGCCGTCGCCCTCGTCTCCGCGGGCGTCCCCGACTACTACGACCGCTTCATCCACCGCCGGGAGAAGTACTACCGCGCCGTCGAGGCCGGCGCCGTCGGATTCGTCTTCCGTAACCACGCGCCGGGCTGTCTCGCGCCCACCGGAAGCGTCGGCACCGACGCCGACCCGCTCGGCCCAATTCCCGCCGTCGGCGTCAGCCGTGAGGTGGGCGCCCGCCTCGCCCGCCGGTACGCCGGCGCGTCCGTGACCGTCGGCGTCGACTGCGAGACGCACCGCGCCGAGAGCGGGGTCGTCCGCGCCGATATCGGCCCCGACACCGACCGCGCCGTCTACCTGACCAGCCACGTCGACGCTCACGACATCGCCGAGGGAGCCGTCGACAACGCCGCCGGCACCGCGACCGTCGTCGAAATCGCCCGCGCTCTTCTCGCGCAGGACGCCGACCTCGACCGCCGGGTCCGGATCGTCTGCTTCGGCGCCGAGGAGGTGGGCCTCCAAGGCTCGAAACGCGAGGCCGAACTGGTCGCCCCCGACGGGATCCAGGCGGTCGTCAACTGCGACGGCGTCTGTCGCGGCCGGACGCTCCAGTACTACACCCACGGCTTCGACGCCCTCACCGCGGCGGTCGAGCGAGTGGCCGACCGCTTCGGTCACCCCGCTTCGGTCCGCCCGACCCAGCACCCTCACAGCGACCACTGGCCGTTCGCCGCCCGCGGCGTGCCGACGATTCTGGCGTCGAGCGACGACGGCGACCGAGGACGAGGCTGGGGGCACACGCGCGCTGATACGCTCGACAAACTGGAACGGCGGACGCTCCGCGAAGGGGCGATCCTCCTGACGGCGCTCGTCGCCGATCTGGCGTCGACCGACTGGATTCCCCGCCGTGACACCGCCACCGTCGCCGCCGACCTCGACGCGCAGGACCTGGCGGCCGGTATGCGCGCTACCGGCGACTGGCCGTTCGCGACCGAGTGAACTTTTTACCATCGTCCGGTGACGTATCCCGCATGGCACGGACGAGGCGCCGCGACGACGGGAGGTCCCGGCGGTGAACGTCGCCGTCCGGGGCGGGAGCGACGACGACGCGGCGGCCCTCGCCGTCTGCGGCGCGACGGTCGTCGACGAGACTGCCGATCCGGCCGTCGTCGTCGCCGTCGGCGACGAGGCGATCCGGTCGGCCGCCGTGGAGCCGCCCGCCGCGCCCCTGCTTCCGGTGACGGCCGCGGGCGGCCGCCACCTCGTCGCTCGCGACTCGCTCGACGCCGCCGTCGCCGCCGTCGCCGCCGGCGACCATCGCGTCACTGCTCACCCCATCCTCGGCGTCCACGCCGACGGCGACGTCGTCACCCGCGGACTCCGTGACGTGACGCTCGTGACCGACGCCCCCGCGAGCATCTCCGAGTACGCCCTCGCCGTCGGCGACGAGCGACTGGGGTCGGTCCGCGCCGACGGCGTCGCCCTCGCGACGCCGCTCGGAAGCGACGGCTACGCCGCCGCCGCGGGCGGTCCCGTTCTCGAAGCCGGCGCGGGCGTCGCCCTCGTGCCCATCTCCCCGTTCTCGACGGCCGCGGAGACCCGCGTGGTCGACCCCGACGGCACCGTCACCGTCTCGGTCGAACGCGAGGGCGCCGTCGCCCTCGTCGTCGACGGCGGCCATCGCGGCGTCGTCGACCGCGGATCGGCCGTTCGGATCGACCGCGCCGGATCGCTCGACGTAGTGGCGCCAACCCGAACGGAAAACTTCTAATGAGTCTGCGCTCGAACTCGGGGTATGCAACCGCTACAGTTCGTCGTCCCGGTCGGCGCTCTCGACGCGCTCGAGCCGTACATCGCCCACGTCGTGTTGGCGCTGGTGGTGGCGAACATGCTCACGCGAATCCGCGCCCACTCCGTTCACCAGCGCATGGTCGACGACGGCGCCGATGAGCTGAGCCGGTACCTCCCGCACTCGCTGACGATGATCGCGCTGGTGATCGCGTCGTTTGTCTTCCTAGTGATCGAGCCACACGGCGGCATGGTCATGTCGGTGCTGGCCATCGGTCTGCTTCTCACCGACTTCTTCGAGTTCGAATCCCGACAGGTCGAGGCCCGTAACGACATGACGTTCGAGCGGCCGAAAGGCGCCGTCGCGGCGTCGCTGCTCGCCCTGCTGTACGCCGGCTATCAGAGCCTGTTCGTCTTCATCGAACCGCTCTGGAACGCCGTCGTCTGAGGCGACCCCGTCGAATCGCCACCGCGACTCGCTCACCCGTCTTCTCGTCCGGTCACGACACGGCCGCACCCGCGCGACTCCGCTGACCGCGCTACGCCTGCCGCTCGTCCATCGCCTTCCGCGCCTGCCGGACCGCGGGCAGGACGACCCAGAACGCGAACGGGCCGAGGATGGCGAACCACAACAGCGTGTCCATCAGCCCGATGGCCAGCAGGTTGAACAGGTCGGCGCTCGCCGGGTCCGGAGACACCGGACTCACGAGTTGCCGTGTGCTCTCGAACCCCGGCGTCCGGTACCACCCCGCGAGCACGAGCCAGCCGAGGCCGGCGCCGGTAAAGATGCCGAGCCCTTTGATGAATTCGTCAGCCATTACCTGCAGATTCGTCGGCGTCCTCTTGAGGGTTTCCCATTCCGTGGGCACGAAACCGCGTCCCGAGGACGTAGACGCCGGCTCCGAGGCCGATCGTACCGAGGCCGAGGACGGCGAGGACGGCACTCAGGACGGCTTCCGGCGGGGCGACACCCACCGCTCCGAAGAGGCCGACGACCACGCGCCGCAGGAGGCTGAGCCGGATGGTCGCCGCGTCGAGGAGGACGAACCCCAAGACCACGCTTACGATCGCGATGAGCGTCGAGAAGACCGTGATCGTCTTGTAGAGGCGCATCGGGACGACCACGTCCCGCCGGCCGTCGGCGTCGCGAACGCTGCCCTGCGCGTCGGCGCCGTGGTCGTCTGAAGGAGGCATGGCGGACTACTTCGGCGGACGGAGCCGGTAGTACCGCCGGTTGAGGTCGTACATGTACCCCTCGCGCATCGTCTTCAGCACCGCGTAGGTGATGGTCGTCGCCACGATGGGCAGGAGGAAGGTCAGATCGAACAGCAGGTCGACGTTCATCGGCATCAGGTTCTTGACCGCGAGCAGGCTGATGGTGAACGCGAAGACGATGCCGCCGACGCCGATGGCCGACCAGAACGGCTGCTCGACGGGGCGTCGGGCCGACCCCTTGTTCAGGAAGGGGACGATGGCGATGAAGCCGACGACGACGACGTTCGCCAGCACGCCGTACGTGCGGTCGGCGGTGATCTTCGACCCGCCGAGGATGGCGAGATCGGGATTCAGCGGACCGAGCTTCAGCAGGCCGAACGACCAGTAGAGATACCAGTCGGGCAGGATGATCGCCGGCGTCGAACTCGGGTTGGCCGGCGCGCCGATGTGTGGCGGCATCGTCGCCGAGAGGAAGAAGATCATCCCGGTGAAGAAGGCCGCGATGGAGAGGTTACGAACCGTCTCGTGGGGCCACGTCGGGAACGCGAGCACGTCGCGTTCGACGTAGTCGGATTCGGTCCGTAGGTCCTGGTCCTCGCGACGGGCGCGCTCGAAGTACTCGTAGGTGAGCCGCGAGAGACCCGTCGTCCGTTCCTTGCGCTCGCGCCACGTCGGCGTCTCGTCGTCCGGGGCGACGATACCCGGGCTCCCGCCGTCGGTGCGCGTCTCGTCCGTGTCGGTGTCGTTTTCGCTCATGATTTTAGTGGGGTTCCGCGATGCCCTGCACCCAGACGATGCCGATGTGGATGGCGATCAGCGTCGTCACGACGAAGGGAAGCAGGAACACGTGGAGGATGTACATGCGCTGGAGCGTCGCCTGACTCAACGTGAACCCGCCGAACAGGAGTTGGGCGATCCACTCGCCGGCCAGCGGGATGGACAGCGACATCTCGACGCCGATCTGTCCCGCCCAGAAGGCGAGCTGGTCCCACGGGAGCAGGTAGCCCGTGTACCCGAACACCATCGTCAGGCTGATCAGGACGATACCCAGCAGCCAGTTGAGTTCGCGCGGCTCCTTGTACGCGCCCGTGAAGTAGACGCGGAGCATGTGGAGGAACACGGCTGCGACCATCACCTGCGCCGACCACCGGTGAATGGATCGCAGCATGAACCCGAACTGGAGGTCCGTCATGATGAACGTGATCGAGTTGTACGCCGTACTCGGGTCGCCGGTCTGTGCGGGGGCGTAGTAGAACCCCAGCAAGGCGCCGCTCACGGCGGCGACGATGTACGCCAGCGTCGAGAACGACCCCAGCGCGTACAGCGGGTACCAGTACCAGAACTTGTTGTCCAGATCGTACTGTTCGGTGTGGCTTTTCGGCATCTGCATGTTGACCTTGTAGTACAGGTCTTCCAGCAGTTCCAGGTAGTCGACGACCCGGAGCCGCTTGTCCATCCAGATGAGTGCCGTCAGGAAGGTGGTCTCCACGGGGGTCAGGTCCTTCCGCTTCATCCACCCTTTGTGGTCCATCTCGTCTTTCTTTTCTAAGCTCATTGCTTATCGCTTGTAGTACGGGTAAATCGCGCGTTTGACTGTGTCCCACGCCCCATCGCCGAGGGCGCTGCCGTCGACGTCCTCCTCGCGAATGTAGAGGTCCTCCCACTTCCGACGCCGCTTCTTGACGATGACGACGTCCGGCAGGAACTCCTTGCGGTACAGCGCGAGGATGAACGCGAGGTCGACGAAGATCACGGCGAGGATGCCGCCGAGGAACATGTTGCCGTATTCGCTCAGTCCCCAGCCGCTTACGAGACCGTAGGCGAACATGAACACGAACACCACCTCCACGACCGTCAGGAGGACGATCGTGATGGCGGCAGCCGTGCTCTCGCGGGCCGGTTCGTATCGGTGAATATCGCCGTAGGTGCTTCCACTGGATGACATTTACTCTCCCCTCCCGGTGCCGGTGTGTGGTGACTCGCCGTATTTCAGCACGTAGAAGCTGAATATCAGCGAGACGATGATGCCGAGGATCGTCGCGGAACCGACCCAGTGGGCCTGGATCGGCACGCCGAGTTCGTGGAGGTCGACCTCGCCACCGCCGCCCCCGCCGCCCCTCTCGCCGCCACCGCCGCGCATCTCGCCGACGACGCCGACGCCTTTTATGCCCAGCGCACGGTGGGGCTGACAGAAGTACTTGACCACGCCCTCGCAGTCCAGTGTCTGTTCGAAGGTGAAGCCGGCTTCGGCGACGAGTTCGCTCTCGAACTCGCCGCCTTCCTCGGCGACGACGTTGTGCTGGCCGCCCTTACCGTTCCACTCCCAGATAATCGTCGTGCCCGGATCGACTTGGACGGCGGCCGGGCCGAACGCGAAGTTGCCACCGTTGCCCTCGGCGCCGACGGTGATCGACACCTCGTCCTGCCCGGTCGCGTCGGTGACTTCGCTGTAGTTGCCCACGTCGCTCATCCACCCGTCGAACGACGCCTGCGCCGTGGCGGTGCCGGCGGCGGCCGCAGTCGCCGCGGTGCCCGCGACGGTCGTCAGAAATCCACGTCGCGAGACGGAACGATCGCTTCCCATACTCAGAGATGTGGGCCATCCTACGAAAACCTGACTATCCCGTCCGGAGGGCGGGCGTCACCGGCACGCTTCCCACGGGCGGGGAGCGATCCCCCACGCTTAGGAGGGTGTCGGGCGGACTAGGTGTATGACGAAACGACTGCTCGTCCCGGTAGACGGATCGGACCCCGCAGACGCCGCCCTCGAGTTCGCTCTCGGGGAGTATCCGGCGGCCGACATCACGGTCCTCTCGGTCATCGATCCGACGGACGTTGGCTACGGCTCCATCGAGGCAGCCCCGAGCACGTTCGAACACCTCCAGCGGAGCGCCGAGGATCGGACCGAGAAGGTGCTCGACGAGGCCGAATCCCGGGCCGCGGACCACGACATGACGGTGACGACGGAGACGGTGATCGGGATGCCCTCCCGAGCCATCGTCGAGTGGGCGGAGAACAACGATGTCGACGGCATCGTCATCGGCAGCCACGGCCGGGAAGGGGTCACGCGCGTCCTCCTCGGGAGCGTCGCGGAGTCGGTCGTCCGGCGGTCGCCGGTGCCGGTGACGGTCGTCAGATAGCTCGAATCAGCTCTCGGTCGAATCGACCGGGCCGCCGTCCGGCAGTTCTCGGAACGCGACGGTGAAGTCCGCGTCGTCGAACTCCTCGACGGCGGAGTCGAGTTCGCGCTCGATGGCGTCCAAGCGCCGGGTGAGTTCGGCGTATTCCTCGCTTTCCTCCAGTTCGTGCGGCGTCTTCGCCGCTTCGAGGGTGACTTTCTTTTCGACGAGCTGGAACTTCTCCTGAAGTTGATCGTCGTACGAACTCCGGACGACCATTCGTTCGACGGTGTCGACGAGTTCCGGCTGGTCGACCGGTTTGATGAGGTAGTCGTCGATGCCCATGTCCACGATGTCGAACCCGGGGTTGACGGCCGTCACCATGACGACACGCACGTCGAGGCCGCGCTCCTCGACGGCGTCGACGACGTCGTCACCGGAGAGGCCGGGCATCCGTCTGTCGAGTAACATCACGTCGATGTCGTCGCCGAGTTCCTCGAGCGCTTCAGTGCCGTCGTACGCCGTGTGGGCTTCGGCGAACTCGTCGATCCAGTAGGCGTACAGGTCCGCGAGCGATTGCTCGTCGTCGACGATGAGTACCGTCGCGTCTGAGAGCGTGGTCGTCATATTCGGTTATCCTTGATCGAATGTGGCGCGCCGACGGGCACGGGTCGCCTCGGTCGGTGAGCCGCGGGACCGGGAAGCGCCGGAGTCGACGCTTCGACGGGCGGTCGTTGACTGTTCCGTCCGGCTCGCGGCATATGAACCTGTTGGCCGAGTTATCGATGCTGAGATGGGATCGAACACCACGGCGGGGAGCTGTGTGTCACGCATCGAGAACCGCCGGGCGGACCCAGATGACGAAGTCGTCCTCGCGTTTGATGACCCCCCGGACCGCGTCGTCGCCGTCGTCGACCGGCGACGACTCGACGTCGTCACGGGCGACCTCGACGACCTGTTCGACCTCGTCGACGATCCAACCGACGGACTTGCCGTCGGCGGTTCGCTCGCGGTCGAACACCACGATCCGTTTTCGTGCGCCCTCGCCGTCGATACCGAACACGACCGTCGGATCGACGATGGTCGTCGTCTTGCCCCGCAGATCCATCACCCCCTCGACGTGTGGGGGCGAGTTGGGGACGACCGTGAGCTCGTTCACGTCGACGATTTCGGCGACGTGCGCGATGTCGACCGCGTACGTCCCGTCACCCAGCTCGAACTCGAGGAGTTGGACGGTTCGGCTGCGCGTCGCCGTCTCGCTCATCGGTTCACACCCCGCTCGACGTCGCAACGGTCCCACGCCCCGTATGACTCCATGTACGATACGTCGGTCAAATCGGGGTTAAGCGTACTGGTTGGATTATCCGATCTGATAACCATGCCGGTGTATTTATCTCACTTCTGTCGGAACGAAGTGCTAACCGATGATCGGAGGAATCCCCCCGGAAACCGACGGGCGGCGACCGGCCGTCTCGACCCACCGGTCGTACAGCGGGGCGACCCGTCGATGAGTCGGTCGACCCCGCGAGCGGTCGTCGTCGACGACTCACATTTCATGCGTACGATGCTCTCGGACATGCTCGAAGACGGGGGTGTGACCGTCGTCGACACCGCCACCGACGGCGCCGACGGGGTCACGACCGTACTCGAGCACGAACCGGACGTCGTGACGATGGATCTGCAGATGCCCGACGTCGACGGGTTAGAGGCCGTCGAACGGATCATGGCAGAGCGGCCGACGCCGATCCTCATGCTGAGTGCCCACACCGCGGACGGTGCCGACGTGACGTTCGAGGCGCTGGAGAAGGGCGCGGTCGATTTCTTCACCAAACCCGGCGGCGAGGTCAGCACCCGGATGTCGAGCATGGAAGACCAGCTCGTCCGCAAGGTGAAAGCCGTCGCCGGCGCCGACGTGAACCGCGGTCGGCCGCGGCGGTCGGCGGGGCGCAGATCCCGGTCCCCCTCCACGCCCAGTTCGACGGCCAGCGGTGACTACCGGGACGGAGGGACGGTACTGATCGCCTCCTCGACGGGTGGGCCGACGGTCGTCGAGCGCGTCGTCGCGGGGCTGCCGCGCGACGCCGACCTCCGGATCATCGTCGTCCAGCACATGCCCGACGCGTTCACCGGGCGGTTCGCCGACCGCCTCGACGCCGCGAGCAGGGACGAGTTGGGGGGGGCGAAGGCCGGCGACCGCAGCGGCGGCGGCGAGGCACGCGTCGCCCCGGGGGGCAAACCCCACGTCGTCGCCGGTGCGGGCGGGGGGCGGCTCCGGACCAAACTGACCGACGACCCGCCGGAACACGGCGTCCGTCCCGCCGCGGACGTGACGATGCGTTCGGCGGCCGAGACGGTGGACGGGCCGCTCGTCGGCGTCGTCCTCACCGGCATGGGCGCGGACGGTGCCGACGGCGTCCGAGCCATCGACGCCGCCGATGGCCACGTCATCGCCCAGGACGAGGCGTCCTCGGCGGTGTTCGGGATGCCCAGACGAGCGATCGAGCGCGGCTGCGTCGACGACGTGCTCGCGGGTGCCGACGTGCCCGACGGGATTCTCGACGCGATCAGCATGGAGGTCAACGCATGAGCGAAGAGTACGTCCAAGCGTTCGTCCACGAGAGCGAAGAACAGCTGACCGATCTCAACAACTCGCTGCTGGCGCTGGAGTCCGACCCCGACGACCAGGAGGCGATGGACGACATCTTCCGGACCGCCCACACCCTGAAAGGCAACTTCGGGGCGATGGGCTACGACGAGGCCAGCGACCTCGCCCACGCCATCGAGGACCTCCTCGACGAACTCCGCGAGGGGGAGATGGCCGTCACGCCGGAGGTGATGGACCTCGTGTTCGCCGGCGTCGACCGCCTCGAACTCGCCGTCGAGTCCATCGACGAGGCCGGCACCGTCGACGTGGAGACGGCCGACCTCGAGGACGACATCCGGACGGTCATCGAGGCGGGCGGGGCGACGGAGGGAGGCGCCGGCGCCGGGACGGAGCCGGACACGACCGACGCCGACCAAGTAGACACGTTCGAAGTGGCCGTCGAGATCGGCGACTCGGAGATGCGGGGCGTCGACGGGATGCTCGTCCTCGAAGCCATCCGCGAGGAGTGCGACCTCGTCGATTCGACGCCCGCCCCCGACGCCATCGAGGACGGCGACTACGAAGCGGCGTTCGACCTCGTCGTCGCCTCGACGACCGCGGACGAACTCCGGGCCACGCTCGACCGCGTCTCGGCCACCGAGGACGCGACGCTGTCACAGGCCGGGACGGCGGAGTCGGCGGACGCGGACGACCGGGACCCGGACCCCGCCCCGGCCCACGACACGGAGGAGGACACGACGGACGACGGCGGGAGCACCGGGGACCGCACGAACGCCGACGCCAGCGGGTCCTCCCGGGAGATCAGCTCCGTCCGCGTCGACGTGGATCAGCTCGACGACCTGCACGGGCTGGTCGAACAGCTCGTCACCAGCCGTATCAAACTCCGCCGGGCCGTCGACGACGGCGACATCGGGAGCACGACGGACACGCTCAGCGAACTCGACAAGATCACCGGCAACCTCCAGAACACGGTGATGGACATGCGGTTGATCCCGATGCGGAAGGTGATCAGCAAGTTCCCGCGGTTGGTCCGGGACCTCGCACGCGAGCAGGAGAAGGAGGTCGACTTCCGGATGGAGGGACAGGATATCGAACTCGACCGCACCATCCTCACCGAGATCAGCGATCCGCTGATGCATATCCTCCGCAACGCCGTGGATCACGGGATCGAGCCGCCGAGCGAGCGGGAGGCCGCGGGCAAGGATCCAGAGGGAACCATCGAACTCCGCGCGAGCCGCGAGCGCGACCACGTCACCGTCACCGTCGAGGACGACGGCCGGGGGCTCGACGTGGACGAACTTCGGCGGAAGGCCCTGGAAAAGGGCGTCCGAAACGAGGCCGAACTCGACTCGATGGAGGACTCGGAGGTGTACGACCTCGTGTTCCACCCCGGCTTCTCCACTGCCGACGAGGTGACGGACGTGAGCGGGCGCGGCGTCGGCATGGACGTGGTTCACAGCACGGTCAAACAGCTGGACGGGTCGGTGAACGTCGAGAGCGAGCAAGGCGAAGGGACGACCGTCACCCTCAGACTCCCGGTGACCGTCGCCATCGTCAAGGTGCTGTTCGTCGAGGTCGGTGAGGAGGAGTACGGCGTTCCGATCAAGAACATCGACGAGGTGAGCCGCATCCCGGAGGTCGAGACGATCAACGAGCAGCCGATGATCGAACACGACGAGGACATCTATCCGGTAGTCGACCTCGCGAACGAACTCGGCGTGCCCGGCGGGACGGCGAACGGGGACGGGATGCTCCTCCGCATCAGGAAGTCCGAACGGCGGGCCGCGCTCCGCTGTGACGCCGTGAACAAACAGGAGGAAGTCGTCGTCAAGCCGCTCGAGGGGGTGTTGAGCGGTATTCCGGGACTCAGCGGGACGGCCGTCCTCGGCGACGGTAACATCGTGCCGATCCTCGACGTGGTGACCCTATGAGCCGATGAGCCCGAACCCCACAGCCGAGGACGAGGCGTTCGAGTCGTTGCTCGATCACCTCTCGGCGGCCCTCGATTTCGAGTCGTCGTACTACAACGAGTCGTATCTGGACCGTCGGATCTCGGCCCGGATGCGGCGTCGGGACGTGGACACCTACGACGACTACCTCGATCTGGTGCGCTCGGACCCGGAGGAGCCGACGGCGCTGCTCGACTCGCTGTCGATCAACGTCACCAGCTTCTACCGCAACCCCGAGGCCTGGGAACCGATCCGGGAAGCCCTACGCGACGTGACGGCCCGTTCCGGCCGGACGACGGTCTGGAGCGCGCCCTGTTCGGACGGTCGAGAGCCCTACTCGCTGGCGATGCTCGCCCTCGACGACGACGAGATCAGCACCCGCCGACTCGACATCGTGGGGACGGACATCAACGAGGACGTCCTCGAACGCGCACGGAAGGGCGTCTATCGGACGACCAAGACCCGCGACGTGGCGGCCGAACTCGACCCGCTCGACGACGCCGAGCGGTACGTGGACCGCGACGGCGACGCGTTCGCCGTCCGCGACGCGGTGAAAGAACTCGTCACCTTCGAACAACACGACCTGATCGCGGACGACCCGAAGCGGGACGTGAACCTCGCGCTCTGTCGGAACCTCCTCATCTACATCAACACGGAGTCCAAACGGGCGGTCGTCGACACCGTCCTCTCCTCGCTCCGCGATGGCGGGTACCTCGTGATCGGCATGACGGAGACGCTACCGCGGGAGAGCCGCGAGGCGGTCGAAACGGTCGACAAACGGCGGCGGGTTTATCGGCGAGTCTGACATGTCGCTCTACCAGCTCGAAAGGGACGGCGACGTGGACGCCCTGCTGGATCATCTGAAACTCAGCGACTCGGCGACGATCCGGAAGCGGGCGGCCGAGATTCTGGGTGACGTGGTCGACGACGAGCCACAGGCGATCGACGCGCTCGTCCGGACGGCCAAGGCGGACGACGACGAGGCGGTGCGCGGGGCGGCCATCGACGCCCTCGACGCGGTCGGGGGCGACGCCATCGAGCGGCTGATCGGCGAGATGGCCGGCGTCGACGCCGAAGGCGCCGACTGGGTGCGCGCCGAGGCGTTCGTCGAGACGCTCTCGGCCGAGCGTCCGGAGCTTCGGATGGCGGCCGCGAACGCGCTTCGCCGCCTCGGCGACGAGGGGGCGCTCCCGGCGCTGATCGGGGCGTTCGACGACCCGAACCCACGGGTTCGCGCCCGCGTCGCGCGGGCTTGCGGCGCCATCGGCGACGAACGGGCGACGGACGCGCTCGGGAGCCGGCTCGACGACCCGGTCGGCCGGGTGCGTCGCGAGGCCGCCGACGCCCTCGCCGCCATCGGCACGGACCGGGCGCTCTCGCCCCTGCTCGACGCCGTCGCCGACGAGAACGACGAGGTGCGCTACGCCGCCGTCATGGCGCTCGGTGGCTACCAGGGCGTGGCGGCCATCGACCCCCTGATCGGGGCGCTCGACGACGACAGCGACGTGGTGCGACGTGCGGCCGTCTTCTCCATCGTGGAGTTGCTCGCGGCCGCGCCGACGGAACGGAGTCACCGCATCCGCGAGACGGTCGTGGATCGGCTGGGATCGGCCGACCGCAGCGTCGTCGACCCGCTCGTCGAGCTGCTGACGGAGAGCGACCAACCCCGCGAGCGGCGCAACGTGGCGTGGCTCCTCGGCCGCGTCACCGGCGACGAGGGTATCGACGACGCCGTCGGGGCGCTGGTCGACGCTCTCGACGCCGACGACGGTACGACCGCACAGTTCGCGGCGACGAGTCTGGTCGAACTCGACGGGGCGCAGGTGGAAGGCGAACTCCTCGACTCGCTAGAGGACCCCGACTGCACGGAGGCGGCCCGGTCGAAGGCGGTGTTCGTCCTCGGGAAGGTCGGCGGGGAGCGCGCCCGCAAGCGACTGGAGGAACTGCTAGACCGGACCGGTGACGAGGAGGTTCGCAAACAGGCCTTCGCCGCGCTGTCGAAACTCGGAGGACGCCGATGAGCGAGGGCGAACGCAAGGTAGTCGACACCCGCGGGAAGTTTACGCAAGTGGTCAAGGACGGCCGCGAACTCAACGACGCGGAGTGGACCGGCGGCCGCATCCTGCTGTCGAACAAGCGCCTGATACTCGCGGGCAACGGCGGAAAGCGGACGATCCCGCTCTCGAAGATCCGGAGCCTCGACGGCCGGACGGACGTGAATCAACTGGTGGCGAAGGTGTCGGGCTACGTGAGCCTCCAGTTGACGACCGGGGACGTGGTGCTCGTCTCGGCGGAGGACCCCGACTCCTTCGAGCGGATGCTGTACCGGGCGCTGCTCGACCGGACGGTCGTCCTCGCTCGTCACCCGGCGGTCGAGGGAGGCGTCGTCACCGAGGCCGGCTGGGAGAAGGCGCGGCTGAAAATCGAGGAAGGGGCCGTCGCCCTCGCCGTCGCCGACGGCTCG
>ERZ1034573.89-NODE-89-length-24027-cov-47.968839_pt1 | contig 24027 bp, 23 predicted proteins | sample MGYA00520641_ERZ1034573 | MGnify/ENA primary metagenome ERZ1034573 (study PRJEB33760, sample SAMEA4777724) | hypersaline lake metagenome | biome: hypersaline environment; feature: brines | place: Spain | collected 2014-08 | depth 0 m ...
GTTCTGGCGAGCAGTGGACGCCCCGAGAGTCTTGGAGATAGCTCGCGATGGCGTCGCGTAGCGGAGGGTAGCCGGCCGATTGCCGATAGCCGAGCATGGAAGCGGGCAGGCTCTGCCACCGTCGGGTCATGAGCTTGCTCCACGTGTCAATGGGAAAGGAGTCGAGGGCCGGTAGTCCAGGCCTGAAGGCAAGAGGCTGCTCGTCGGTCTGGAAGGAGGAGAGTTGCAGGTCTGTCAAGAATTGGCCACGCTCCGAGAGGTGCGATTCATCCGGAGGTCCGGTAGAGGCCCGGGTGGCTGTGGGGCGGAGATGGGACTGGCCCCGTACCCGATTCAAGTTGTCGGGCAGTTCCTGCGCCACGTACGTCCCAGACCCCACATGGCTGTCTACATAGCCCTCAGACTTCAGTTGCTCAAAGGCGTTCACCGCTGTATTGCGCGACACGTCCAGCTCGTTGGCCAGCGTCCGCGTCGCGGGCAGTTGCATTTCCGGGAGAAGCTGTCCCGATAGGATGGCTTTTCGGAGGCCCCGATAGAGCTGCTGGTGCAGAGGTGTATCAGCAGTCGGGTCGAGGTCCACACAGCGGCGCACAATGGAGGTAGAATGGTGAGACATAGTGGCAACTGCCGTTTCCAAGATAAGGAGGCAACGTTGCGTCCAACTAGAAATTTTGGTAGCGGCTCAACACGTAGTGGCAGTGGCTGTTTGAATAGTGTCGTGCTCGGTTCACCAGTCCGGCCTGTCCGATGATTCAAGAGACTTACGAGTGTAGAGAGTGCGGGTCCTCGAACATCATTAAGAACGGCCACAGCGCTAGCGGCTCTCAGCAATATCACTGCAAGGACTGCGGTGCGCATAAGGTGCTTGATCCCGAGCCTCGTGGCTACTCCGAAGAGGAGAAGGAAAAGATCCTCCGAGCCTACCGCGAACGCGGGTCAAAACGGGCAATCAGCCGCATCTTTGGAGTTAGTCGCAATACGTTGAACCGGTGGCTCGAAAAAAGGGACGTGAAGCCGAGCCAGTAGCCGATGGGCTCCAGCCAGCCAGGGACAGCGACACCCTTGAGCTCGATGAGTGCTGGACATATGTCCGAAGGCGGTCAAATAAACGGTGGCTCTGGGTAGCTCTCTGCCGTAGGACCCGTCAGATCGTCGCGTTTGTGATCGGAGACCGCTCGGCCAAGACCTGCGCACGGCTCTGGAGCCGGATACCGGAGAGCTACCGGAAAGGCCGAAGCTTCAGCGACTTCTGGAAATCATACCGCCCTGTGTTCAAGGAAGACCCAACTCACCAGCAGGTCGGAAAGTCCAGTGGCGAACTGGCCCACGTGGAACGGTTTTTTGGGCGACTGCGGCAGAAGCTGGCACGGTATGTCCGCCGGACGCGAGCGGCCTCCCAGTCAGAACGTATGCTCCATTTGACGACGAAACTGTTCGTGGAGTGGTATAACGAAGCCGCCACTTAACGTCTACCCGCTACCCTCTAAGAAATGATCCGAGAGGAGGGGGGCAAGGCAGCCTTTCGGCGCGCGCGACAGGCTATGGGTGTCGCCGGGAAGGACGGCCAGCCGCGCGTTGGGGAGGGCGTCGTGGAGGGCCCGGGTGGAGGCCAGTTCGAAGAGGGGATCCCGATCGAGCCCTGCGACGAGGGTCGGGGCGTCGAGGTCCGGAAGGGTTTGGGTAAGCGTGTCGGACGCGTCCGGCAGGGTGGTGACGAACGTCTGGAGGGCCGGCACGAGGCGGTCGGGGGCCTCGTGGCGGGCCCGGAGGCCCGCTGCGCGGCCCGGGGCCCGGTCCGCGAGGCCATCGAGGTCGAGCCGCGCCTGCATGCGACGGGCGTGGTCGTCCGTCCAGTGGGCGTTTGTCTGCAGGACGGCAAGGCGGTCGACCCGCTTGGGGTGCATCTGGGCGAGGCGGAGGGCCGCGCCGCCCCCGAGCGAGAAGCCAAAGACGTGCGCCGAGGGCAGGTCGAGCGCGTTTAGGACGGTGCGTACGTCCTCGGCGAACAGGTCGAGCGAAAGGGGCGCGTCCCCAGGCAGGGCCGACGTGCCGTGTCCGCTCAGGTCAACGCCGACGACGTGGAAGGACGACTCCAACCGCCGAATGAGGGGGGCCGCGTCGTGCTGTGTCGTCCCCGCGGCGCCGTGCAGGACGAGGAGGGAGGGCCGGTCCCGTGCCCCCCGTTCGAAGACGGCGAGGTGCCCGTCGTGGCGGGGCACGGTTCGGGCCGTCCAGTCGGGTGTGGTGGATTCACAAAACTCCACCAGGACCCCGTGGGTTTGGCTCGGGTGCACAAACGCAATTTGCTTGTCGTCCGCCCCGGCCTGGGGCGTCTCGCTTAGCAGCTCGATCCCGGCGTCCCGGAGGCGCTCCATCGTGGCCGACAGGTCGTCGACCTCGAACGCCACGTGGTGCAGCCCCTCCCCGTGGCGGTCGAGGAAGCGCCGAACCGGAGACTCGTCGGCGAGCGCCTCCAGCAGTTCGAGTTTGGCCGAGCCGGCATCCAGAAAGTGGGTCCGCACCTGCTGGTCGCGCACCGACTCCGACTTGTAGGAAACGATGCCGAGCAGGTCCCGGAACCGTTCGATGACGGCCGCGGTGTCGTCGACGGCGATGCCGATGTGGTCGAGGTGAGCCATGGCGGGGGCCGGGTGCTGGGGGCGAGCGTAGGAACCCGTCTCGGTGCGAAAAGAAGGGAAACGATGAACCTGAGAGTGCCCGTTCGGGTACGGGCAATGTGATGTTCGAACCCCAGTCCTCACACGATGAGTCCCGTGCCGAGGCGGAGCGCGCACGGCGGCGGGCCATGACGGCGAGCCTGCTGGTGTCGTTCCTGATGCTCGTCGGGAAGCTCACGGCAGCCTCCCTCACCGGCAGTACCGCGATCCTCTCCGACGCCGCGGAGTCCGTCATCCACCTCTTCGCGACCGGGTTCGCGGGCTTCAGCCTGTGGTACGCGTCCACGCCTCCGGACGTGGAGCACCCGTACGGGCACGGCAAGGTGGCGTACTTTGCGTCGGCCGTGGAGGGCACCCTTATTCTCGCGGCCGCCGTCGGCATCGGGTGGATGGCCGTGCAGGACCTCGTGACGGGCGCCGACCTTCGGCAGCTCGACGTGGGCCTCTACCTCATCGGCGGACTCACGGCCGTCAACTTCGCGCTCGGAACGTACCTCGTTCGCGTGGGGCGGCGCACCAACAGCCTCGTCCTCGAGTCGAACGGGGAGCACGTGTTGACCGACATGTGGACGAGCCTGGGCGTCATCGTCGGGATTGGGCTCGTATGGATCACCGGCATCCGTTGGCTCGACCCCGCGGTGGGGCTGCTGGTAGCGGCCAACATCGTGTGGACGGCCACCGGGCTGCTTCGCCGATCCGTCTACGGCCTGATGGACGAGGCGGACTGGGAGGCCTCCTCCGCCCTGCTCGACGAGCTGGGCACCGCGGTGGAAGAGGGGCTCATCGCCAGCTTCCACCAGGTGCGCCACCGCACGTCCGGCGACCAGGTGTGGATCGAATACCACCTCATGTTTCCGGGCGATATGCCGATCCACGAGGCGCACGCCCGGTCCCACGAGGTCGAGGACCGGGTCGACGCCCTCTTTCCGGACGAGGACGTGCACGTCACCGCTCATCTCGAGCCGCGTCAGCACGACGAGGCCCACCCGGACGAGCACCGCGAGCCGACGGATCCGCTCCGCGAAGTGCGGAGATAGGACGAGGAGGACGGGCATCCCCCCCGTCCATCCCGCGCCGGTCTACCCGATCTTGCCCTCGTCGCGAAGGCGCTGGAGGTCGTCCAGGTTGCTGTGCACGTGCCCGGCCGAGGTCTTGAGCTGGGCCTTTTCGTCGGCGTCGAGGTCGACCTCAATCACCTCTTCCACGCCGCCGGCCCCGAGCTTCACGGGCACGCCGATGAAGAGGTCGTCCAGGCCGTACTCGCCGTCGCAGTAGGCCGCGCAGGGGAGGATGCGCTTGTTGTCTTTGAGGATCGCCTCCGTCATCTCGGCCGCCGCGGCGCCCGGGGCGTACCAGGCGGAGGTGCCCATCAGGTCCACAATCTCGCCGCCGGCGCCCTTCGTGCGCTCCACGATTTCCTCGATGCGGGCGTCGTCGATCAGCTGCGGGACCGGGATGCCGCCGACCGTCGTGTAGCGGGGCAGGGGCACCATCGTATCGCCGTGGCCGCCCATCAGAAGCGCCTGCACGTCGCGGACCGACACGTCCAGCTCCTCGGCGATGAACGAGCGGAAGCGGCCGGTGTCGAGCACGCCGGCCATGCCCATCACGCGGTTCGTGGGAAAGCCGCTCGCCTCGTAGGCGACGTAGGTCATCACGTCGAGCGGGTTCGCCACCACGATGATCGTGCTGTCCGGGCTGCCCTCCACGAACTGCTCCGTGACCCCGCCCACGATCTCCGTGTTTTTGGCCAGCAGGTCGTCGCGGCTCATGCCGGGGCTACGGGGCAGGCCGGCCGTGATGATGCACACGTCCGAGTCTTCCGTAGGGCCGTAGTCGTTGGTGCCCGTCACGCGGGTGTCGAAGCCGTGGATGGGGCTCGATTCGCGCATGTCGAGGGCCTTGCCCTGCGGCATGCCGTCTTTGATGTCGACCATGACGACCTCTTTCGCCACGTCCTGTCGGGCTACACACTCGGCGACGGTGGCGCCCACATTGCCGGCACCGATGACTGTCACTTTCATGGGAGGATGAGGAATTTGGGGAAAAAGGAATGATGTGATTCGTCCCGTAATCAACGGACTGCGGCGGCGGCCTGCCAGCAATATTTTGCGAAAAGCGGAGGGGCGGCCGGGCCGCTACTCGTCCGGATTGCCCCGCTGGTCGTCGGGAGAGGCGCCGGCAAGGGACGAGGCAGCAGGGCGGGCCTCGTCCGTCTCGCCGTCGGAGCGGGCGGGGGGCGCGTCCGTTTTCGCCGAGGCTGTGGGGGCGTCGGCCCCGAAGGCGAGCAGGGGCCGGAAGCCGCTGCCCTGATACACCACCGCCACGAGGCCCGCCAGGGTGTAAAAGACGAGCTGCGCCCCGTGGGTGAGGAAGGCGTAGGTGAGGGCCTCCGCCGACGGGACCCCGTAGAGGTGGACCAGTGCCTGTTCGGTGATGTAGTGGTACGACCCGATGCCGCCGGGGGAGGGCACCAGGATGCCGATCGCGCCGATCGCCATGAGCGCCCACGCGTCCAAAATCCCAATGCCGTAGGGCTCGGCGAGGTGGAGCATCCGGAAGGGGAGATAGGCCATCAACAGGTATCCGGCCCACATGCCGACCGTGGAGAGGACAATGGCCCCGCGGCGGGGGGAGGCCACCAGTGTGGCCATCCCTTTCTGGAACGACATCGCGGCGGGCTTGAGGGTGGTCCTCCAGACGCGACCGAGCCACGAGTCTTCGCGCTGAAGGAGCCAACGGGCCCCCCCGATGGCGAGGACGAGCAGCAGGAGCAGGCCGAGCGTGCCCCCGGCAAGCCAGTCGAGCGAGATGGACTGGAGGCGGGCCCGCGCCGGGGCCACGAACTGCTCGCGCAGCACGTCGAGGCGATTGAAGAGCAGCCCGACGGCACTCAGCAGGGCCGCCCCCAGCACGGCCGTATCGAAGATGCGCTCGGAGACGACGGTCCCGAAAATGCTGCTAAACCGGTAGGGGGTGCGGGCCGAAAGGTTTGCGGTCCGCGCCACCTCGCCCATCCGCGGGGCGACGTAGTTCACCATGTAGCCGATCATAACGGAGGAGAAAGAGGCCTCCAGCATTCGGGGGCGGGCCGTGTGTTCGGCCCGCTCCTCGGGGGGCGGCAGCGCCTCCACCAGGATCTGCCAGCGCCAGGCGCGAAACAGGTTGCTCCCCAGGACGAGCACGACCAGGGGGAGCAGCCACCGGTAGTCGGCCTCCCGGAAGGCCGTCCAGATGTTGCCCATGTCCACGCCGTACACGGCGAGGGCCAGAAGGCCGCCCGCCAGGACGAAGCTTCCGATTTGAAACCACCGCCGTCGATTCAGCACGCGTCGTGGGATTCGTTCCAGAGCCGTTCAGTTCCCCCGAAGTGCCCTGTGTGGTTCGCTAGTCGGTGGGGCGAAGATCCACCACCTCCGCGTTCGCGGGGGGCGAGAACGAGAAGGGATTCCCGTTGATGGGCGGGTCGACCCGGATGTCGCGCAGCCGTAGGTCCAGAATCGACCCGTTGCGGTCGACGGCCCGGAGGCGCGTGACGATGCGGTCGGGGCGCCGGACCCACAGCGTCGCCTCCTCGAACCGGGCCGACGAATCCGCCGCGGTCAGGGACAGCATTTCGTGTGCCGTCCCGGCTCGGGTCACGGTACGGCGGGCCGTGCGGTCGTATTTGTCCGCCGCGGTCGTGAGGAAGGCCTGGGGGGTCAGGGTGGAGGCCTCCGCGTCGGCCGTATTCACCACGACCTGACTGTCGGCAGGGGAGTAAATCCACGTCGTCGCGCCGTCCGTCACGACCGTCTGCGCGGGGGTCTCGACCCGGTATCGGTTCCCGGCGAGAAGCACCGTCCCGTCAATCCGGGTGGAGTCGTCCGCAAACTCGGAGGCGGTCACCTGCGTGAAGGCGGCCCGGAGGCCCTGCAGGGCACTGTAGCGCGACTGGAGGGCTTGAAGGGTCGGGCCGCCGTCCTGGGCGCCCGCCGGGAGGGCGACTGCGCACAACAGGACGCCGAGCAGTAGGAGGCGTCGTAACATGGTTGGGGAGAGAAACGCAAAACAGCATGCGGGGTCAACCTAACGACCGATCGTCCCAATTATCGTGGGCCCGCCGCCCGATCACGAAAAATTGATGGCCGGGACGCGGGCCTATCCGTTGAGCGGGTAAATCGCCCGTGGATCGTAAACGGCCCCGTCCGAGGTGAGGGTGCTTTCGTATAGCACAAACCGGTCGGCCTGGAAGGCCGGAAAAGAGGGCACGTCCGCGGTTCGCAGAAACGCGTGCACCGTCTCCGGGGCGGTGTCCCCCACCCGGGCGAGCGTGACGTGAGGGGTGTAGTCGCGGTCGTCTGGCGACAGGCCTTCCCGTTCGAGGGCATCGCCGACGGCCGTGTGGAGGGCCAGGAGGGACTCGGTGCGCTCCAGGCCGAGCACCAGGACGCGAGGAGAGCGCCGGGACGGCAACACGTCCAGGCCGTAGGGCTCGCAGCGGGCGGCCGGGGCGGTCAGGTCCGCGAGGGCCTGCTCGTAGCGCGCCGCCCGCTCGGGGCTGGCATCGCCAATGAAGCGGAGCGTCACGTGAAACTGGGCCGGATCGGTCCAGCGGGCGTCCAGCGCGGACGGTGCCTGCAGGCCGGCCACTTCGTTTCGGAATCCGTCGGGGAGATCAATCGCCGTGAAGAGTCGCATGCGAGGGCGGATCTGAGCGGGTGGCAATGCGCTTCGAAGCAAAGGCCCCTGACGAAACCGGACGACGGGCGGAGGGTTCGGGTGCCCAGCGTCCTCTCTAACAAGCTCCCGTGGCCGCGTGCAGTTTCGCAAAATCATATCCGGTGGACAGACCGGCGTTGACCGGGCGGCGCTGGACGCGGCGCGGGCCCACGACGTGGCGGTTGGGGGGTGGTGCCCACAGGGGCGACGGGCGGAGGACGGGCCGATTGCCCCGCGCTACCCGCTCCGGGAGACGCCGACGGACGCGTACGCAGAGCGGACGGCGTGGAACGTGCGGGACAGCGACGGGACCCTCATCGTTGCGCCCGGCCCCTTGGAGGGCGGGACGGCGCTCACGCAACGGGAGGCTGAGGCGCGCAAGAAACCGCTTCTCCATGTTCGCCTGACGGATCCCGCGCCGGTGCCAATGATCCATGCGTGGGCGGCAGAACACGATGTGCGGGTCCTGAACGTGGCGGGGCCGCGGGCGAGCGAGGGGGACGGCATCTACCGCCAGGCCCGGTCCATTCTCGAGGCCCTGCTGGCATCGGCGTAGCGGCTACTCCGACTCCGGCGGGGGCGGCGGGTCGGAGCGGCGGCGACGGTGGCGCTGTGCGAAGAGGTCCTCGCCGTCCTCGACGCGCCCGGCCGCGATCCAGAGAAGCCGGACCCCCACGGCCGTGGCGGCGAGCACGAACAGGGTAAAGGCGGGCCAGAGCGGGGCCTCGAACCCGAACTGGCTCGCGCGGGCCTCGGGGTAGCGCACCCACTTGTCGACGCCCCAGGCCGCCATCCCGCCCCCGAGCATGGAAAACACAAGGGCCGCTCCTTTCAGCAGGCGAGCGGCCGTGGTGGGGGAGGAGGAATCAGTCCGTCGTGGCATATCGGTCGGTCCAGTTGTTCAGGGCAGGCCGAACCGGCAGGCCGGCGTCGCGGAGATGGTCTTTGGCCTCCTCCACGGTGTGCTCGCGAAAGTGAAAGATCGAGGCGGCCAGCACCGCGCTGGCCCCGCCGTCGACGAGGCCCTCCCGCAGGTGCTCGAGGGTGCCGGCCCCGCCGGAGGCGATGACCGGAATCTGGGTCCGCTCCGTGACGGCGCGGAGGAGGTCCAGGTCGTACCCGTCCTTCGTGCCGTCCCGGTCCATCGAGGTGAGCAGAATCTCGCCGGCCCCGCGGGCCTCCGCCTCGGCGGCCCACTCCACGGCGTCCCGCCCGGTCGGCTTGCGGCCGCCGTGGACGACCACCTCCCATGCGGGCCCGTCGCCGTCCCGCCGCTTCGCGTCGATGGCCACCACGATGCACTGGTCCCCGAACGCGTCGGCGCCGCGGGCGATCAGGTCCGGGTCCTTCACGGCCGCGGAGTTGATGGCCACCTTGTCGGCCCCGGCCTGGAGCATCGCCCGCATGTCGTCGACCGAGCGGAGCCCGCCGCCCACGGTCAGGGGAATGAACACCTGATCGGCGGTGCGCCGCACCACGTCGTGCATGATGTCGCGGTCCTCGTGCGTGGCGGTGATGTCGAGAAACACCAGCTCGTCGGCCCCGGCGGCGTCGTAGGTGCGGGCCTGTTCCACCGGGTCGCCGGCGTCACGGATGTCGACGAAGTTGATGCCCTTCACGACGCGGCCTTCGTCCACGTCGAGGCAGGGAATGATGCGTTTCGCGAGGGGCATACAGGGGCGAAAGGAGACGAGGGGACAAACGAAGAGGGGCTTATCGGAGGGACGCCGTCGAGAACGTGTCCAGGTCCACCGCGTCCTTGTCCTGCCAGGCCCAAAATTGCTGGCACGGAAAGCGGTTCTCGTAGAGCGCCGTGCCCACGATCACCGAATCGACGCCGTAGGGCTGGAGCGTTTGAATGTCGAGCAGGTCGTCGTGCTCGCCCACGCCGCCGGACGCCGTAATCTTGGCGTGGGCGAGCTGGCGGCCGAGCGTGCGGTACGCCTGAATGTTGGGGCCGTCCATCGTTCCGTCCCGGCTGATGTCGGTGTAGACGAGACGGCGCACGCCCCGCTGCTCCATGTCCTTCGCGAACGCGACGGCGTCGAGCCCGGATCCCTCCGTCCAGCCCTGCACGCGAACCTCCCCGTCGCGGGCGTCGATGCTCACGACCACCCGCTGGGCCGAAAACTGCTCCACGGCCCGCTCCACGAAGTCGGGATTGCGGACGGCCGCGGTGCCCAGGATGACGCGGTACACGCCCCGGTCCAGGGCGGCCTCAATCTGATCCATGGAGCGGATGCCGCCCCCGAGCTGGATCGGGATGTCGAGCGCGTCGCACATCTTCCCGATCACGTCCCGGTTGTGTTCCCCCTCCCCCCGGGCCGCATCGAGGTCGACCACGTGGAGCGTCTGCGCATTCTGCACGCGCCACAGCTTGGCCATCTTGACGGGGTCCTCGAAGTACACGGTCTCGTTGTCGTAGTCGCCCTGGTGCAGGCGCACACACCGGCCGTCGCGGATGTCGATGGCGGGAATGACGAGGGGCATGAACTGGGAGACGTGAGGAGGAGACTCGCGCGAGAACCGTTACTTCCATTCACGAGGCGACGCAATGTTCGTGGGGCCCCCCATTCTTCCGCCGCCCAGTCCGGCCCGGAAAACGGGAACTGGGTGAAGAAAGCGCCCAGGCGGGACCGATCCGGAACTGTGAAGACGACCGCGAATGGGACCTACAACTCAATATTACATTTGCGTCTCCTTCGCTGCCTCGCCGTCCCGAGCACCCCGGATGCGTGCGTTGCACCGGCGGAGCGCACCAACAAACACAACGACGGTTACAGTATGCAACGCGGAACGATTAAGTGGTTTGACACCGAGAAGGGATTTGGCTTCATCGAGCCCGAGGAGGGCGGTGAGGACGTCTTCCTGCACGTAAGCAACATCACCGGTTCGACGGGCGGCGACGACCTGCGCGAAGGCCAGACCGTTGCGTTCGAGACCGAGCGAACGGAGAAGGGGCTGAGCGCCCTCAACGCCTCGCCGGTCGGATAACGACGGCGCACCCGATGCGAGAAGACCCGAGCCCGTCCCTTCCGGGGCGGGCTTTTTTTGTTGGGGGCCGCAAGAACGCCTCCGCGACGGACCGGCGGCTCGTAAGAGTTACGAGCCTGACTCCCTGAACGGCTGCTGAGAATCCTGAATGGGGGCGGATCCGCGCACTGTGCGCGTTGGCACCCTTTTTGGGCATTCGTCACCCCCACGAAGCATTGGGTGCACCGAACGTCCCGCGTTGGTGAATTCAGCCTCATGGAGAATTCCGTCGACACCGCAATCCGATTTCTGACCGTCGCTGCGGGCGGGGTGGGCTTTCTCGTCCTCCTGTTGATTCAGCTGCTTTAGGCCCGGGCAGGATGGAGTAGCGTCCAGGGCGGTCTCGTCCTACGTAGAGACTGTCCGGCCGGCCTCCTCCGTCGTCGGAAGCGCGGCAAAATTGTCGAGCAGCCCGAGGCCGGCGGCCTGCGACTTTTCGGGGTGGAACTGCACGCCGAACACGTTGTCGCGCTGCACCACGGAGGGGAAGGTGTGCCCGTAGGACGTGGTGGTGAGCACGTCGTCGGCGTCTTCCGCCACGGGGTGGTAGGAGTGCACGAAATACACGTACGGCGTGGCCCCCAGTTCGTCGAGCAGCGGGTGGTCGCGGGTCGGCTCGATTGCGTTCCATCCCATGTGCGGAACCGTCAGCTCGTCGGGCATGCCCGCATCGGTCTCCCGAAAATGGGCGACATGCCCGGGCAGGACGCCGAGCCCCTCGTGTTCGCCCTTCTCGTAGCCGGTCTCGAAGAGCAGCTGCATGCCCACGCAGACCCCCAGAAACGGGACCCCACGGCCGATGGCGTCGTGGATCGGCCCCTCCAGGTCGCGCCGCCGAATCTCGTCGATGCAGGCCCGAAACGCCCCCACCCCCGGCAGCACGAGCCGCTCGGCCTCCGCGATGGCCGCCGGGTCGTCGGTGCGGTGCACCGTCGCCCCCACGGTCTCGAAGGCCTTCTCGATCGAGCGAAGGTTGCCGATGCCGTAGTCGATGATGGTCGTCATGGGGAGGAAGGGGCAGAACAATCAGTTCAGGCGGGAGGGACGGGGCGCTGACCCGGGTGGGCACCGAGGCTGGGGGGACTGCTATTCGTCGTTGAGCTCCTCGGAGCGCTGGGTGGCGGTGCCGACGGCGTTGATCAGCATGGTGCGGAGCCCGTGCTCTTCGAGCGACGACACCGCGGCGATGGCGGTCCCGCCGGGAGTGGTGACCTCGTCGCGCAGGATCGCAGGGTGCTTGTCCGTGTCGATGGCCAGCTTGGCGGCGCCGTACACCGTTTGCCGGGCCAGCGTCGAGGCGTCTTCGCGGGACATGCCCTGCTTCACGCCCGCATCGGTCAGCGCCTCGATGAACATGTACACGTACGCCGGGCCGCTCCCCGACAGCCCCGTGACGGCGTCCATGTGGTCCTCGGGTACGACCACGGCGTTTCCCACGGCCTCGAAAATCGCCCGGGCCTTCTCCAGGTGGGCGTCGGTCGCGTACGTGCCGGGGGAGAGCGCCGTCGCGCCGGCGTCCACGAGGGCCGGTGTGTTCGGCATGGCACGGATTACGGGCTGGTCCTGCCCAAACCCGAGCTGGAGCCGCTCGCTGGTGATGCCGGCCAGCACGCTGATGACGAGCACGTCGCGGTCCACGTGGTCGCGGATGTTGGTAATGACTTCGGCCCGGCTCTGGGGCTTGATGGTCAGCAGAATGATGGAGGCGTCCTGGACGGCCTCCACGTTGTCGGTCGTGGTGCGCAGGCCGGGAAACTCTTCGGCCAGCGCGTCGAGGGCCGAGCCGGTCCGGCGGGTCGCGATCACGTCCTCGGTCTCGATCAGGTTGCCGCCGATCATGCCGCCGATGAGGGAGTGGCCGATGTTGCCGGCGCCGATGACCGCGACCGTATCGTTTGAGAGCATGGGGGAGCGGGCGTATTTCGTAGAAGGGCTCGCGTCGAGAATGGGACCGTGCACAGGCGTGAGGACCGAGCGGAGGGCGCAGAACAGCCCCTGGACCGGCTCGCTCCCAGCCCGCCGTCGTTTGGGTTAGGCCAGGGTCCCCTTCGTGGAGGCCACCTCGGCGTGGTCGGCCCGGCGGCGCACGGCCGTGCGAAGGGCGCGGGCGGCGGCCTTGAAGAGGGCTTCAATCTTGTGGTGAGTGTTGTGGCCGCGGAGGACGGTCAGGTGCAGGTTGCAGCGGGCGTGATCGGCCACGGAGCGCCACACGTGCTCGACCAGTTCCGTCGACAGGCCGCCGACCTGGTCCCGCTCGAAGGAGGCCTCCAGGTGGCAGTAGCTTCGCCCCGAGAGGTCCACCACGGCCCGGGCCAGTGCGTCGTCCATCGGCACGTAGGCGTGGCCGTAGCGGGCGATGTGGGCCTTGTCCCCGAGGGCGTCGTCGAGGGCGCGGCCGAGGCCGATGGCCACGTCCTCGACCGTGTGGTGGTCGTCCACCTCCAGATCGCCGTCGCACCGGACCTCGAGGTCGAGCGCGCCGTGCTTGGCGAAGAGGGACAGCATGTGGTCGAAGAACCCGACGCCGGTGTCGACGTCGTAGCTCCCGTCGCCGTCGAGGGTGAGGGCGACGGACACATCCGTCTCGGCGGTGGTGCGCTCGACGGTCGCCGTGCGGGGGGAGAAGCTGGGGGTGGACATGAGGCGGCCGGAGTGTGAGCGAAGAAACGAGTCGTCCCTGTTTTCACGAGGGGCTCACGCGTCGTGAACACGCAGAAGCACCCGCTGATTCATATACTTGGATCTGGTGGAAGTGCCCACCGGTTGGTATGACTGCTCCAATCTCCCGCGAAGAATCGCAACGACCCGTGGCAACCTACAGCGAGGCCGACTTCGAGGACAGCCGATTCGACTACGGCGAGCGGGTTCGCATCCTGCTGCGCCACCCCAAGCTGGGGGGCGTGTACGGCGAGGCCGAGGGAACGTGTGCCGCCCGGGAAGAAGACATCGAGTTCGAGGCGAAAGACGGCACGATGCGGACCAAGACGCTCGTCTGGCTCAAAGACATCGAGGGCTACGAAAAGCCCCACGAGGACCTTCCGGACACGACCCAGGAGGTGGAGGAGGCCTGGTTCGCGGAGGAGGCCCTCCGAAAGAAGGAGGGAGACCCGCTCGACGGGGTGAGCTTTAACTGAGACGTCCCGCTGTTTCCCGGAACGGGCCAGGCCCTTCGGGACAGATCGCCCGTTTCCGATTCGTATTGCGTGATGCGGATTGCGTACTTCTCCCCGAGCTGTGGGCTCACGCAATATGAAATACGCAATCCCAGGCATGCCGTAACGATTACGTACTTGCGACTTTGGTTTGATGGCCGATCCGACTTCTTCCGAGCGTCTCCTCGTCACCGCGGCCCTTCCGTACGCCAACGGCCCCATCCACATCGGCCACCTGGCGGGGGCGTACCTCCCGGCGGACCTCTTTGTGCGCTACCAGCGGCTGAAGGGGGAAGACGTGGCCTTTATTTGCGGCTCCGACGAAATGGGCGTTGCCATCCTTATGCGGGCCATTCGGGAGGACCGAACCCCGGAGGACATCATCGACACCTATCACCCCCAAATCCGCGACAACTTCGAGCGGTTTGGGATGAGCTTCGACTACTACGGGCGCACCTCCAGCGAGACCCACACGGAGACGACGCAGGACTTCTTCCGGGTGCTCGACGAGAACGGGGGCTTCGACCTCAAAACCGACGAGCAGCTCTATGACCCGGAGGCCGAGATGTTTTTGGCCGACCGGTTCGTGATCGGCACGTGTCCGGTCTGCGGCTTCGAGGAGGCCTACGGCGACCAGTGCGAGCAGTGCGGCTCGTCCCTCAGCCCGACGGAGTTGGAGAACCCGCAGAGCACGCTCACCGACGCGACGCCGGAGTTCAAAGAGACCACCCACTGGTACCTGCCCCTCGGGGAGCTCCAGCCCCAACTCGAAGAATGGATTGGCTCGCATCCGGAGTGGAAAAACAACGTCGTCGGACAGATTCAGAGCTGGTTCGACGAGGGGCTCAAGGGCCGCGCCATCACCCGCGACGTGCCCTGGGGCGTGCCGGTTCCCGACGACGTGGCGGAGCGGCACGGGCTGGAGGCAGAAGGCAAAGTCATCTACGTGTGGTTCGACGCCCCGATCGGCTACATCTCGGCCACGAAGGAGTGGGCCGCGGAGCAGGGCGAGCCCGACGCGTGGACCGACTACTGGCAGGATGAGGACACCCGCCTCGTCCACTTCATCGGCAAGGACAACATTGTCTTCCACTGCCTCATGTTTCCGTCCATGCTCATGGAGCATGGCGACTACGTCCTGCCGGACAACGTGCCCGCCAACGAGTTCTTGAACCTGGAGGGGGAGAAGCTGTCCACGAGCCGCGGCTGGGCGGTCTGGCTCCACGAGTACCTCGACGACTTTGCGGACGAGCGGCACGCGCCCGACCTGCTCCGCTACGCCCTCGCCACGACCCTTCCCGAGACGAAGGACGCGGATTTCAGCTGGGAGGGATTTCAGCAGCGCGTGAACGGGGAGCTCGCCAACGTCTTCGGCAACTTCGTGCACCGGACGCTCACCTTTGCGCAGCGCTACTTCGACGGCACGGTCCCGCCGCTGGAGGATCCCTCCGAGGCCGACCGGGCCATGCTCGACCGGATGGCCGAGGTGCCCGATACTGTGGGCGCGGCCTACGAGGAGCACCGCACGCGGGACGCGGTCTTCGAGACGATGGCGCTGGCGCGTCGCGGCAACAAATACTTCAACGACACGGAGCCGTGGCACACCCACGAGAGCGACCCGCAGGCCTGCGCCAACACAATCCACGTCAGCCTGCAGGTGTGCGCCGCGCTGTCCATTCTGTTCGAGCCGGTGCTGCCCAGTGCCGCGGCGACGCTCCGGGAGCGCATCGGGCTCGAGAACGTGCGGACCAGCACCCCCGACGACGATCCCGCCGGCGCCGTAGGCTGGGAAGACGCCGGGGCGCCCCTTCTGCCCGCCGGACACCCGATCCCGAGCGGCCCCGACCCGGAGCCGCTCTTCCAGAAAATCGACGACGACACCATCGAAGCCCAGATCGAGAAGCTCCGCGATCGGGCCGCTGAACGAGATACGGACCCATCATCCACCACCGACATGGACTACGAAGCCCTCAGCGACAACATTTCGTTCGACGACTTTACGCAGCTCGACCTGCGCGCCGGGACCGTAACGACCGCCGAGCCGGTGCCCGACGCCGACAAGCTGCTTCGATTGGAGGTCGACCTCGGCTTCGAGGAGCGGCAGATCCTCGCGGGGGTGGCCGAGCAAATGGCCCCCGACGACGTGGTGGGGCTGGAGGTGGTCGTCGTCGCCAACATGGCGCCGAAGGAGATGTTTGGGTTCGAGAGCCAGGGCATGGTGCTCATGGCCGAGGAGCCGGATGGTACGTTCGTGCCGGTCACCACGGAGGCGGAGGACGGGTCGGTCGTGCGGTAGGCCTGATCCGCTGGGAGACTTCGAGCGTTACTTGAAGGGTGATCCAGGCGGCCCAGTGGGGCGAAGCGGACTGGAGCACAACGCCCCTCTCTGATGCGCTGTTGCTGCTATTGTCTCCTTCTCGTCCTCTTGGTCCCAACTCTGACCGGCTGTGCGGGTAGCTCTGAGATTGCCCAGCCCCCCACCAGACTTTCTGAAATCAATCGGGTCCTCGAATCGTCCGACGCGACCATCGTCTGGGTTTCAGGGAATCGGGTCAAGGATGCCGAATACGTTCGCCTGTCCCGAGACTCCATTCGCTATCGGCTCCACACGGATCCGGGCGGGGCGAGTCGTTGGGAATCATCCCGTCTGCCAGAATCCGAGAAGACGCGCTCTCGTCCGATTGAGGACGCACAGCGCATTGAGGCACTCGTAGGTGGTGGTGGTGTTGTATCCGGATCTGCCATCAGTGCAATTCCTGGCGGCATTGTCATTGGCACTTCGCTTGTGTCGGGAAGTGAACTAGGAGTGCGCTATGGCACCATCATCGCCCTCGCATGTGGTGCCATTGGGGCGGTATTCGGGCTGGTCGCCGACATGGAACGTCGCGTCGTCTACCGTCGCCCTGTAAGCCGGTATTTAAAGTAATAGTTGAGGTGTACGTCCGTATGCCGTTGGCCATCATGTCTGCGATGGACGTCGAAATGGAGCTGTATCTCGACCGCTGCGAGATCCTGCGCTCGACGCAGCGGGCGGGACTTACCTTTCATGAGGCGTCGTGGCACGGGCACGATCTTGTCCTCGTCCGGGCGGGCGTTGGGAAGGTGAATGCCGCCCTCTGCACACAAATTCTGATCGATACGTTCGACGCCGAGGCCGTGATCTGTACCGGCTCGGCCGGGGCGGTGAATCCGGCGCTCGATATCGGTGACGTCGTCGTGGCGACCGACTGTGTGCAGCACGACGTGGTGGTCAAGTTCCTCGGGCTGCCGCGCGGACAGGTTCCGTTCACCGACTTTCGCTTCTTTAAGACGGATGCTGCATTGCGTCGCCGTGCACTGGCGGTTGACCTGCCCGATCACCGGATTACCCCTGGGCGCGTGCTGACGGGGGATCGGTTCATTGAGGACGAAGCCGACCGTCACCAGCTCCGCGAGGAGCTTGAAGGGGACTGTGTGGAAATGGAGGGCGCCGCCGTGGGGCAGGTCTGCGCGATGAACGACGTGCCGTACCTCGTGGTGCGGGCCATCTCGGACCATGCGGACGGCACGTCCGACGTCGACTTCGAGGCGTTCATGCAGGAGGCCGCCCGGTCCTCCTCCGAAATCGTCTTGTCCCTCCTCACCGCCCCGGATGGGGACGGCCCCCTGTCCGCATCCGGGCGTTGACGCCTTATTCAACCCTGGTTGCGAACAGCGCCCCTTGCCTCGTGTAACAGGTTTGCATCGAACGCTTGTGTCTTTCAACGGGCTCTATGAGGTTCTACGCAGTCGGGCTTAATCACGAGTGCACCTCGCTGGAGCAGACCGAAACGTTCGCGCTTAGTGCAGAAGAACAAGAGGCCCTGTACGCAAACCTGAGCCTGAGTGCCGACGCGGAGGTCGTGGTCCTGTCGACCTGCAACCGCACGGAGGCCTACCTCTACGGCACCGAGGCGGACTTGCGCCAGGTGAAGGCCCTGATCGGGCAGGGGGGCGGCACCCGGTGGCCCGAAGAAACGGCCTTTCAGGAGCGGGACGAGGCCGCGGTCCGGCACCTGCTGCAGGTAACGAGTGGCCTCCGCTCCGTGGTGCTCGGCGAGCGCCAAATCTTCGCTCAGGTCAAGGCGGCCTACGAGCGGGCGGTGGACGCTGGCGGGATTCACTCGGTGATGCACCGGCTCTTCCACACCGCATTCCGGGCCGCCAAGCGCGTCTCCTCGGAGACGGGACTGGGCCGCGGGGCCGCGTCGGTCTCGACCGCGGCCGTGGAGATGGCACGCCAAGACCTTTCGGAGGCCGGCGGCGAAGGGCTTCGAGACACGGAGATTGTGCTCGTGGGGGCGGGCAAGATGGGACGTCTCGCCCTGGAAGCCCTCGCGGACGAATCCCTTGCGTCGCTGACCGTCGTGAACCGGTCGCCCGACCGGGCCCGTGAAGTGGCCTCGCCGTTCGGGGGCGACACCGAGCCGTGGGCCGACCGCCACCGGGCCGTGGCCACCGCGGATCTCGCGCTGGTCGCCACGGGCGCGTCCGACCCCGTCCTGCACGCCCCCGCGCTGCCGGCCCCCGACGAGGCGACCCTCGTCGTGGACGTGGCGATGCCCCGCAACGTGGATCCGGCGGTGGACGAGCGCCCCGGGTACCGCCTCTACGACCTGGACGACCTGGAGGCCTGGACCGCGGAGGTCCGCGAGCGGCGGGCCGACGCCGTTCCCGAGGCGGAGTCCATCTGTGAGGAGCTCCTTGAGGACTTTGTGACCTGGGTGTTCCACCAGCAGGCCCTCCAGCCCGCCATCCAGGCCATCCGCAGCACGTTCGACACGATTCGGGAACAGGAGGTCGACCGCCACGCCCACCGCACGGGCATGGACCGCGAAGAGGTCGACCGCCTCACGGAGTCGATCATGCAGAAGCTGCTGGCGGTCCCCATCGTGCGGCTCAAAAACGTCGACCCGGAGAGCATCGACTTCGTCCAGGGCATTGAGCTGCTCCACGCGCTGTTTGCACCGTCCGACGAGAGCGATGCCGGCCGGTCCCTGGCGGAGGCGCCCGACGCCGATACGCCCGATTTGGGCGAGGCCCCGTCCCGCTGTCCCTACATGACCCACGACCCTGGAGGCGACGGAACGGAAACGGAGGAGGTGCAAAAGGCCCTTCGCCTGTCGGCCGCGCATCAGGCCGCGTCTCATTCCGAAGAGGTCCGCGGCGGGTAGGAGGGCCCGTTGGCCGTCGTCTCAACCGTGCCCCGCACGGCTGGAGGGGAACTGTGCCGTAGACGTGCGGAGTGCCGATCGCATTCTCTTTGAGTTTCCCTGGACTGGGCATGTCGATTTCCGACCCGCTTGTTCTCGGCACCCGAGGCAGTGAACTTGCCCTTCGGCAGGCCAACGTCGTGCGGTCGAGACTCGAAGCGGCTGGGCACCGCGTCGAGCTGGAGACCATCACGACGCGCGGCGACGAGGCGACGGACACGCCCATCTCGGAGATCGGGGACGAGGCGGTCTTCACCAAGGAGCTGGACCGTGCCTTGCTCCAGGGAGGTGTGGATCTGGCCGTCCACTCCCTCAAAGACATCCCGTCGACGGTCCCGTCGGGGCTCGCACTGGCCGCGATCGGGGAGCGCGAAGACCCGCGGGATGCGTTCGTCGCGCACCCGTCTTTCGACGGGCACCTCCACGACCTGCCGGAGGGGGCCACGGTGGCGACCGCCTCGCTCCGCCGCACGGCCCAGCTGCTCACCTGGCGGTCCGACCTTGAGGTCGTGCCGGTTCGGGGCAACGTGGACACCCGCCTCGAGAAACTGAGCGAGAGCGACTGGACGGGAATGGTGCTGGCGGTGGCGGGCCTCGTGCGGCTCGGGCTGTCGCTTCACATTCGCGACCGGATCGATCCGTCGCTCATTGTGCCGGCGGTGGGGCAGGGGGCGCTCGGCATCGCGTGCCGGGAGGATCAGGATGCGCTCCGCGACCTGCTTCGGGAGACCCTCCACCACGCCCCCAGTGGGCATGCCGCGAACGCGGAGCGGGCCTTTTTGAAAAAGGTGGGCGGCGGGTGTCAGGTGCCGCTCGGGGCGTGGGCCCACATCGACGACGGCACGCTGGTGCTGGACGCCTGCATTGCCGCCCTCGACGGCAGCGAGCACTACCGCGACGAGCGGCGCTGCGCGCCGGAGGACGGGGCGGCCGTCGGGCGGGAGCTGGCCGCCGACCTGCTGGCGATGGGGGGCGACCACATCCTCGACGACGTGCTCGGCGAAAGCCGGGAGGGGACGTCGAACTCCCCCTTCCGGCCCTGATTGAGACCCCGTCTCGCGTGGCCCTGCGGGCATCTGGCATCGACCATGAGCGCCGCTCCCGACGTCATCCTTCTCCGGTCGGCGGACGATGAAGCCCCGGACCGGTACCGGGCCGCCTTGCGCGAGGCGGGGCTGCGGGCGGTCTGCGAGCCTGTACTCGCCTTCACGTTCCCCCGACAGGCACAGCTCCGCGACCGGCTGGCCGCACCCGACCCGTACGCGGGGCTCCTCGCCACCAGTCCGCGGGCCACTGTCGCCCTCGAACAGGTGTTTGCGTCCCACGAAGCACTCGCGGACGGATGGGCGGACCGCCTGGCGTACGCGGTGGGGCCGAAAACCGCGGCCCGCCTGCGGGCGCTGGGGCTCCGTGCCCGCGGGGACGATACGGGCACTGCGGACGCCCTGGCCGCGCGCATCGTCAAGGACGATCCGGACGCGCCCCTGCTCTTCCTGTCCGGGAATCGACGGCGTGAGACGTTGCCGGAGGCCCTGCGGGCCGCGGAGGTCCGTTTCGACGAGCTGGTGGTGTACGAGACGCACGCCCGCACTGATCTCGACGTGCCGGCGCGGGGGAGGGCGTCCTGGCTCGTCTTTTTCAGCCCGTCCGGCTTGGAAGCGGTGACCCGCGCGGAGGGGGTAGACGTGCAGGCCCATCGGCTCGCGGCCATCGGGCCGACCACGGCGGAGGCCCTAGAGGGCGACGGGCACGCCGTGGAGGCGGTGGCGGACGAGCCGTCCCCGGATGGGCTCGTGGCGGCCCTTCAGAGGGCAGGCGCGCGTTCCTCCTGAGTCACGAGTCCGCCTCGCGAAGCACGCCGTCGATGGCGGCTCGGAAGCGGGCGGTCGCCTGCTCGGGGTTGCGGGCCGTGTCGACAGCGGACAAGACGGCGACGCCGTGGGCGCCCGCCTCCAGAACGCTCCGCACCCGATCGTGGGTGATGCCCCCGATTGCGATGACCGGGATGGGAACGGCCTCACACGCGTCGGCCAGGCCGTCGGGGCCCTTCACGGACTTTGGGTTGCGCTTCGAGGTCGTGGGAAAGACCGGCCCGAAGCCGATGTAGTCGGCCCCCTGTTCGTAGGCCTCCGCTGCCTCGTGGGGCTTGCTGGCCGTGCCGCCGATGATGGGGGAGGGGCCCAGCACCGAGCGGGCCGCGTCGATCGGAAAGTCGTCCTGCCCAAGGTGCACCCCGTCGGCATCGGTGGCCTGCGCGATGTCGAGATGATCGTCGATCAGGAGCGGCGTGGAGGCGTCGGCACACACCGTGGCGACCTTGCGCGCCTCCAGGAGCTTGTTCTGGATGCCGCCGTGCTTCTGCCGAAACTGAATGGTGTCGGCCCCGCCCCGAATGGCGAGGCGGGCCAGCTCGGCGTGGGAGCGATCCTGCTGAAGGTGGAAGTCGGTCAGCACGTGCAGGCGGCCGATCGATTTTTCGGCGCGGGCGGGCTCCCCGTTGGTGGACGTATTCTCCATGACTGAGGTGGGTGCATCTCGTCGATAACGTGCGACGCCTTCACTTCTTAGCTTCGCCGCAGTTCCAGACGGCACCGGACGCCCGTTCCCTGTGAGGCGATGAGCGGGAGGCGCTAGGCCGAGTGCCCCCCGTGCCGGTAGCGAGCATAGAGTTCAAAGGCTCCATGCACGAGAAGGAGAACGGCCGCGAATGCCACCGCGACGGCCATCCCAGGTCCGCTCCCAGAGTAGGCGTCCGGATACGCCCAGAGCAGCCATTCGGCGTATCCTGCGAGGCCCACAATTGACACCAGAGCGGCCTCAGTGTATCCCCATGCCAATCCGAGGCCTCCCTTGATTCCGTTCCACACGCTTGCCCCAAAGCATCCATACGTAAGAACACCCGGGTAGACGAAGAGAAGCGCCTGGGACCCCCAATCGAACGCAGTCGAGAGTCGAGCCCCGAGCGCTCCGTGGTGCACGAGGAGTTCGAGGATGCAGTCGGCACACTGGTAGAGGATGACCGCGTGGGCGGTGGCGTACGTCCCGACGGCGAAGGCTTCGGCCGGAACGTTCGTGTCTCGGCGAAACAAAGCCCAGTAAAGGAGCCCAACGAGCCCCGCGATCAGCACGAGCGCCAGAGCAGGATACGCGCCGAGCTGCTCGAGATCCTGAACGGCCGCGCCCCACGCGGTTCCTTCGAGAGATGCGGCCGCTGCTTCCCCTGAATCCTCGGCCGCGCCCTTCGTAAAGCCCTGTGCGACGTGTACAGCGAATCGTCCAATGTTGTGGTCTGGGGCACCAATTCCCTGCAACGCTGCAGAAGCGACTGTAGTGACGATGGCGCCGACCAGCAGGTAGCGCCCCGGGTTCGTGAACGGTTGTCGTGCCCCCGCCAGGTAGGCCCGCACGGCCGTACCGGGGTGGAGCGTGAGGTCCCTGAAGGTTCGCCAGAGCCCGCGTTCCGTGTCAATAAGCTCGCGGACGAACCCGCCGAGAATGCGGATGATGGAAAGCTCCGGCTCCGCCCGCTGTCCACAGGCCGGACAGTAGTCTCCCACGAAGGTCCGCCCGCAGTTGGCGCAGGTCTCGGGCACCGCGGGCGGCTGCGCCGCGCCTGAGGGGGCTGAGCTGCTTGTGCCGGTGCTGGCGTCGCCATCCGGAATTGAGGACATGAGAGACCCTCTCTAGTCGATCCAGTGCACGCTGCGCCAACGCCGCGCGTGAGGCCTGACTTGATGCTCTGTACCCCAGAGCCGCGATTGAGATTCCTGTGCGCGATGTGGTCCGGATCGAACCGTGGAGCGGGCCCCAACCCACGGCCGATCTTTCGCCGCCGGGACCCGTGCGGGACACTTCCCGGCGACAACGACGTGTACGAAATCGCGATCTTCCTCCTCAAAGCGAGCAGTCGACCGTGTCAACCCCGGATCTTCTCGACACCACCGCCGCGGACGCGAAGGCCATTTTCCGTGCGGCCGTCCGCCGCGTACAGGCCGACCGCCTGCTCAATTCGACCGACCCGGACGCGTGGGCGCCCCGGCCGTTGGGCCAGTACGAGGGAATCCGCGTCGTCGGGCTCGGAAAGGCCGCCATGGCGATGATGGGGACCGTCGAGCAGGTGCTCGGCGATGCCATGACCGACGGGTACGCCATCGTGCCGGAGGGGTACCCGGAGCACCTTCCGGCGTCGTGTCCGGCCCCCACGATGGGGACCGTGGTGGAAGGCGGCCACCCCCTCCCGACGGAGGCGGGGGTGCGTGGGGCCCGACGCATCGTGGAGCAGGCCGAAGCCGCGGGGGCCGACGAGCTGCTTCTCGTGTTGGTGTCGGGGGGCGGGACGGCCCTCGGCACGCTGCCGGCCGACGGCATGGCCCTCGCGGACCTGAAGCGCACCTACCACCTTCTGCTGCGCAGCGGGGTGAACATCCAGCAGATGAACGCGGTGCGCAAGCACCTGACGCAGATGGGCGGGGGCCAGCTTGCCCGGGCGGCGGCCCCGGCGGACGTGGGCAGCCTCATCGTCTCCGACGTCGTCGGGAACGATATGTCTGTTATTGCAAGCGGGCCTACCGTTCCCGATCCCACCACGTACGAGGATGCCATGCGCGTGCTCTACACGCGGGACCTGTGGACCGAGGTGTCCGGCCCGGTGCGCACGCGTCTCAGTACGGGTGCACGCGGGCGTCGTCCAGAGACGCCCGGCCCGGAGGCGGACTGTTTCGAGCGCACGTCGAACACGCTGGTGGGAACCAACCGGACGGCCCTCGCGGCGGCCCGGGAGGCGGCCGAGGCGCGTGGGTATGCGGTGCGACAGGAGGCGGAAGAGGTAGAAGGGGAGGCGCGGTCGGTGGGCAAGGCACACGTTCAGGCCATGCTCCAGGCAGCCCCCGATTCCCCGACCTGCTGGCTGTGGGGGGGAGAGACAACGGTCACGGTGACGGGCGATGGCAAGGGAGGGCGCAACCAGGAGGTGGCCCTGGGCGCTGCCCTGGCGATGGAGGATGCGTCCCGGCCGACGGTGCTCTTGAGTGGGGGCACCGACGGCATCGACGGCCCGACGGACGCGGCGGGGGCCTGGGCGACCCCCATGACGACCGAAAAGGCCCGCGCCGTCGATTGCGATCCCAAAGATCACCTTCGGCAGAACGATGCGTACCCGTTCTTTGACGCCATCGATCACCTCCTGCGCCCGGGGCCGACCCATACAAATGTGATGGACGTGCACGTGGGGCT
>ERZ1034573.90-NODE-90-length-23835-cov-14.247267_pt1 | contig 23835 bp, 25 predicted proteins | sample MGYA00520641_ERZ1034573 | MGnify/ENA primary metagenome ERZ1034573 (study PRJEB33760, sample SAMEA4777724) | hypersaline lake metagenome | biome: hypersaline environment; feature: brines | place: Spain | collected 2014-08 | depth 0 m ...
ACCGGGATTTGAACCCGGGTCTTCGGCTCGAAAGGCCGAGATGATTGGCCGGACTACACTATAGCCGCCGGATAACAATGCTAGATAGAACAATTCTTATAAACAGTTATTCCATTCTGAGTCCGCCAGTAATCCTTCCATCAGAAACAATGTCTGTCAGGCCTGCCCGATCAAAGCTAATTTCGACCTGGAAAGACTGTGCAGTATCATTTCGGGAGAACTCCGGAACCCTTATCTCTGCTGAGTCCTGAGAACCAAGCTCCAGAGGCTCTCCTGCAGTCTCTGCGGCCTCGAATCCTGAACCCTCGTAATCCTTGAAAGCAACTCTACCGTCATCAGCTTCCACAGTAACATTCTTTATCTTCGCAGTACCTGTACGAACGTTAGTAACCTCTAAACTCAAATTATTATCGCCTGTAACACCGAAGTTCTCAAGTATAATCTGTTGGCCGTCAAAACCTACGACTTCCTCAACATCCTGATCCTGAGCAAGCGTGAAAATCAGACCTCCGACAATCGCTACTACTAAAAGCATCCAGCCGTAGGTCATCAAATACTCAATCGCGGACTGTCCTTTCTTCATATAAGCAATTTAGAGAGTCTGTTAAAAAAGGTTAATGACTTATCACAATCGAAAATCTTTCAATTCTGAAGGCTGCAACCAGTCAAGTTTGCGTAAAATTCTTGGCTCTGAACTCTCTGATACAGCTCCCCGTTATAGGAGGTTAAAGGCAAAGTCTGTACGCCAGACTGATTCAGCTGCTGAGAAAGCTGCTGATTTGCCTCAACGTATACAATATCCAGGCCTGCTGTTTCAAGCGTCTGTAACTGCTGCTGAGTTGCCTGCTGACTTGAAGAATTGATCACAGTAACATTATTTCTTCCAAGGCACTGATTGAAGTCATACTGAGCAGAGACTGTTTCAGTGTAATCCTCAGCATTGACAGGCTTATTCAGAATATACTGGCCATCTTTACTGACAAAAACATTCTGAAGCCCATTACCAGATTCAATTATAACCCTGTAAATACTTGGAGATTCACTCTCAACGCTCACAACCTAAACCTGTAGACCTCGAGTCTCAAAGGCATCAGTCACAATAATGGAGGCCTCAGATTCAGAGATATTTCCCAAAATAGATGATACACTAATAGGCCTGTTGGAAAGCCATCCACTGACAGAAAAATATAGATAGAGACTGTGCTTGAATTGAATTTTTTAGATGCACAGATTTCAATTTAAGATGGAAATTTTCTCTCCGGACAAATATGAAGCTGAGGAAGGCTCAGGCCTCTAACTTCTACCTCTATTCCAGTCTAGTTAAACAGAAAATTCATTTTATGAATTCTCCTATCATTGGATGGCTCTCTTATCTGAATTCTCATCAATATAATGAAGCATTCCGGACTCCACCCACAGAGAGCCTGGATTACCTCCAACGCCTGTCTGAAGTTGACCTTCAAATTTTTTCTCATCACGGTTTTGATCTATCCAATGAAGGGCCGTTCCCTCAACCCATAATGCTCCTTCCGGTCCTGGAGAATCTGTATTAACCGTCTCAGTACCTTCCGTATAGTATTCAGTGCTGCCATCAGCCCATCGAAGCGTGTTTGATTCAATCCAGAGACTTCCAGGCGGCGCAGCCGTATTTGACCTGGTTTCCACAGGCTGTTCTACGTTTAACTGATCTACATCTAGTGAAATCTCTACAAAACTGTATTTTTGCCTATCACAAGAATACACTGTTTCTCCCCCATAGTACCCCAGATACGTTCGTTGGTAGTAAGACTCCGCATGGGCCTCCATTTTTACCTGTTCTCCTGCCTCAAGAGTGACATTTTCATTGAAATTTGCCACATTATCATCTGCCTCATCACGAAAGGCATCGCCAGTAATATATTCTGTTCCATTGATGTAACCCCAGAAAGTAGCTTCAGGATCCTCTGAGCCATCTGCATTTCCGCTCATTGAGATTTGATACACTCCATCTTCAGGGGCTTGATAAGAAATACTGATATCTCTAGGTTCATTACTTGGACCTCCATCAGGACAGTATTTTTGCGTACCATCAGTGCTTTTACTATTACTGAATGAGTCCCCTCCGAATCCACTGGTTTGAGGCCTTGAAGCAGTTACTTCACTCGCGCTAACTTCTCCAGATGTACTCCCTGTTGGGGAAAACCCGCTTGCGTAAATATTTATTGTTGTACCTGATTCCAGGTATTTTATTGGAGGGCTATATCCTGCAGAACCTCCATAGGTGCTGGCTACTTGGCCTTCTACGTTAATTCTTCCGTTACCTGATACATAACCATCTATACTGTAGAACCCGTCTGAAGGAATATTGAAACTACAGCTATCAGTTGATGGGTTATCGTCCACACGTTCTGTCGCTAATACGTCACAGGACCCAACCTGTGCAAGACCGTTACCTGCAAAGGAAGAAATAGCAAATATAAGGAGGGAAAGCCCGAAGATATACCGGAGTTCATTATTTCTCACCATGCATCCGCTCCAGTTGGAACCTGTAGGCCTTCAGTCGCTTGGACGTCAGCATTGTTTAACGTATTACTATTCATATCTACGTCGCTGCTAGCCCCTGTGTCATCTAATTGGGTGTTCGTGTCGGTATCGGTTGAGCTGACCGTAATTGTATTTCCTGAATCATCATAGGTTACAGTTGTCGCACCATCACCGGTTATAGCAGTGCCTATGGCATCCAGTGCTCTTTCATCACTGAAATAAAGATTTGTTCCCTCAGTAAGATCGCTTGTAGAAACATCACTAAGAGACGAAACATCTCCATTAGAGTCCAGATCATTTCCAGAACTCAAGACACTTCCCTCATTGATATTGAACTGGTCATTGTTTGTGTCATAGCTCAGGGAACGTCCTGCGGCATTGTTTAGATCGACATTTCTAACGTTTCCGAGACCGACGTTTAAAGCGGATATGTCGCTTTCGTCTATTCCCAGATTACCCCAGTTAAGTTCTGAGGGCTGATTTCCATCTAAGAGGTCAGAATTACCTGCATAAGGAGCAGTCACGGAACCGCCATTATCTAAAACAATCTGATTTCCATCAGTTCCCAAACTCTGATCATCAGAGATCACATTATCGTTAGTGTCCGCATAGGATTCAACATAACTTTTTGTTGCAGCATCTTGAGGTTTTTCAGGATCAGCCAGCCCGTTAATATTATTATCCTCCATCGAGAGATTACCAGAAGGAATTCTGACACTCCCGTTATCCTTTGCAAGCAAGATAGTTCTAAAGTCACTTGGACTCCAGAACCGAATTTCGTCTGCACTCTCCTTGACCTGTAACTCGATTGATGTATCTGAACCGTCCCCTCTCAATACTAGGTTATTTGAATTCGCGCCAAAAGTGAAGATTTCAGACTGTTCAAACTGCAAATCTTTAACATTTCTGAGACCTGATCTATTTTCAAATCTTAAACTTTGATTCGCAGTATTATTTTGCTCAAGAATTTCAGGGAGGCCTGAAGTGGAACTCCCGCCACCAATTGCTTCTTCACATACTAGTGTTCCATCTTCCTGTATATCTGTGACAAATTCGCCTGAGGCGCATGCGCCGTTGTAGTATCCTGTTATTGATTGTCCTGTTAGATCTAGGCCTGTATCGAACTCTACCTTACTTGAATCGTCGAATACTATCTGTGCTGATGCCAGGCCTGTTAAAGTGATCAAAAGCAGTGTGAGTAATGTTGTTTTACTTTGCATTCCAGATTACTGCACCTGTAGATTATTTTCTGTGGTTTGAACTTAACTTTTACTGATAGCTCCGTATTCTGAGGGTTTGAATGTGTAAGACATCTGATAGATAAAGTGTGCCGTCCATCGTATTGTTCTGGGATGAAACGTTTCCAGACAGCGTGCCTGTCTCACTCGCGCAGTTGTTGCCGATGCAGTTAAACTCCAGTCTGTCTGTTAGTAGTGCTCCCTGCAATCTGTCTCCTGAGCGTGCGACTCTTTCATCTGTTTCTACAGTGGTCAGGTTGCAGTTGTCACCGAAGCAGATTCCTCCTGAATCCGTTTTCAGAGTTGAGTTTACTCTCAAAGTTGAGATTTCTCCACCTCCTGCACTCAGGTAATCAATTATAGCTTCGACTAATTCGACAGGTAACTGAATAGTCCCTGATACATGCTGATTTTTTACAACCCCGATATCATAGTTTATACGCATCTCTGCTTCCGCACAGTTACTTGTAGGCTCTCCTTCTGCGACTTCATAGGCCTTTGTCTCTCCAGGCTCTAATACCAGGTCTCGGTTCTGAGTCACATCTCCGGCTCCATTAATTTCCACTCCTGTAATCGTTATCCGATCGTTTGATGCGCTTCTCATAGCTAGCTGAAGCTGGTTGTCAGAAGTTACTCCTGCGTCCTCAACTCTGAACTCTGGATGGAATACATCTGTCTCAACGTTACAGCTGGGACTGTAATATGAGAAAAGCGCACCAGATACAACTCCAAGGCCTACCAACGCCCATCCATACGTTATGAGGTACTCTATCCCTGACTGTGCCTTCATCAACATATATTTTGGAGGCCTTGATTTTAATGGAAAGGGATTAGGAATAGTTTAATCTGGTAACGGCTATCTAGCCTTAAAGTTTAGGGAAGGCTGCATCAAATGATTCTGGCTCTAAAGGCTTCAAGGTGTCATCGAACTCAATATCTGCGGTTAACGTACCTGAGGCTCTTTGATTTTCCAAAGGCCCAAGATCATAATGTATAGTAGCATCTAAGGAATTACAGGATTCAGACTTCCTAAAACCTGGGATGCCTACAGCAGTCGGCTCATAAGGCCTTAGCTCCTTAGGAATATCTAGTTCTCTGGAATCTTCTTCAAATTCAAACTCTATCCTATTAATTTCAATTACTTCACTGCTTCTGCTCTCAACCTGTAAGGAGATATTATTTGCATCAGCAGAGGTCCCAAAGTTAGTAATCTGGATCTCAGAACCTGTGAAACCCGAGGTTGATTCGATGCATTCATTTCCTACGGTTGAATAGACTGTACCGGATACAATGCTTACGGCAACTAACATCCAACCATAAGTTACCAGATACTCTATCGCGGACTGTGCTTTCATGGAACAACACCTACACATTGTTCGCCTGTTGGATCGCTTTCCCCAGCAACGTTCCAACTTACCAATCTAAAGCACTCATTACTGTTGGATTCTCCTAGTTCGAGGTTTGCAACGCCTACTGTGAATCCCCCGCTGTCATCATCATATATACTTCCAACATAATCGAAGTTGCTGAAGGCCTCCCCGGGCTGATTGTTATGATAAATTCTGTATTCATTAATAGGCTGACTGCCAGGTTGACCCGGGTTTACCCATTCAACTTCTGCGACATGAGTTGAAAACTCGATTTTATCGCTTCTGAAATCCTGGTCTGTGAAGTCGGTCCCTGCTTCCTGGTAGAACGCATAGATCTCATAACTTTCCTGATCCTCTTCAATCAAGGAAGAATCACCGAGATCGACTGTAACAGAGGAACCACTCTCAACATCATCAACCTCACCAAATACTTCAGAGTTACCGCCATCAGAAACATTGAATGCGATTCCCGGAATATCTGTTCCCAGATCATTCGAGACTTGGAATGTTATAGTTTCCTGACCTACAATCGTGTCAAGGCCTTGATCCGCGGCATTACCCGGGTTCAAGTTGAGACCGCTTCCTGTATTACCATCGAATTCAACTGAGCCTATACTTGAAACCGTAAACTCATAGGGATCCTCGCTATTGTTCCATGAAGTACCAGATTCTGTCCTCACATTCACATACCACCTGTAAACCTCAGGCCTATCACCGATTTCATCATCACTGATATTAATTGAGGCAGTATCTCCTGAAGCAACAGTCTTTTCTCCTAAAAAGGCCTCGTTACCTGTCTTCTCCCAGTCATAGAACTCGACCGTCATCTGATCGCTCTCATCATGATCTGCAGTCACATTCAACAAGGGGTTAGCCGAGGCACCTGTCTTACCATTTAAAGGCTGTATACCTGTGACTTCAGGCTTCGGGGAGATAGTGAAAGTACTGACTCCTGTAGCGCCTTGAATAGGTGATGAAACCTGATCAGCAGGATTGATAATTGTGCCTGTTGCATTGTAACTGTAAGTCTCTCCTGCCTTGACAAAGTCGAAATCATCAAGGGAAAACGATGCAGTGACTCCGGCCCCAGTTCCTAAAATAGAAGGCCGGACAACCACATCAGCCTCACTACCGCTTACATTGTAAAGCTGAGCTGTAACATCTGTAGCAATATTATCATCCTGTAAAACCCCAATATCCAGGCTTCCATCAATATCAACGTTAACCTCACCATCATTCGGCGAATTCAAAGACAGTTCAGGCCTATAAACCGTCGTATAATTCAGACCTTCACCTGTGATATCGCCGGTGTCCGAGGCGCCATCAGATATCACATAACTCCAATTATAGTTTGTGCCTGTCTCCTCTCCAAAGCCGTCGAAGTTTTCAGTATCAACCGTTGCGTTCAACGCAGTTCCAGAAGAAGTAACGGTCTTCGTTACATCGGGAGTTCCAGATGCCGTATCATTGAAGTAAAACTCGACATCAATACTTCGATCGCTGCTGTGGAAAACCTCAACATCAATACTGTCGTTCACACCAAAGGCCTCCCTCCCATCAGAGGGATAAACTCCGTTAACTCTAAAATCGTGTTCAGTGCTGAAAGTTCTCGTCGAACTAGTATCGCTCTGACTGTAAGTAGAGTCTATGATTGAAGTATCAGCATACCACTGATAATTCTCACTTAGTTCAAGATTAGGGTCACTGAAAGTAATTTGACCGGGATTAGAATTCATAGAATAATCATCAACAAAATTACCTTGATCATCCTCCAAAGTAATCACAGTATTCAACTCAAGGCCTTCATCCTGATTCACGTTCGCGACCAGGCCTGAATCAGTAGCAACGTTTTCCTCACCGTCGTTCGGCGAATTCAAAGATACTGTCGGAGCGCTAACAGTAGTAAAGCTTTGAACACCGCTCGAATAACTTTCCGAAGGCCTGTCACCAGATAGATCAACTCTCCAGTTATAACTAGTGCCTGTACTACCTGCGAAGGCCTCGCCCGAAGGATCACAGGTAACAGTTTCAGTATCTGTCACACCTGACTGGCTGCAGATCAGGTTACCGTTATCATCATTCACAAACTCCACAGTTAATTCTTCACCCGGATCGCTATGAGAGACCGAGGCCTCCAACTCAGAGTCCAAAGGCGCAGGATCATTAGAAGGCCCAGAAATGGAGTTAAGGCCTGTATTATGAACTGTCTCAAAATTCCAGCTTCCGCCACTGCTTGAAGTAGAGTATCCCTGCGTGTCAACGTCGACGCTCCAGGAATGATCCTCACTGAAACCTAACGATGGGTTTATGCTTGCAGTACCGCCTCCACCGTTCACAGTATCACTCCCAATGCTGGAACCATCCATATAGAACTCGACATTCATATCCAGATTATCAGGATGATTTACATCAACAGTCAATTCACTACCCGTAGAAACATCAACCGCTCGGTCCCCCGGAGAAGGATTACTCGGATTATTCGGATTGCCTACTGTATCAAAGCTCCAAGTGCTTGAGGTTGTGGTCGCGGAGCCATCATCTGCTCTGGCATACCAAGAGTAGGAGCTGCTTGGATTTCTATTATTCCATGAAACAGTGGCGGTACAACCGTCACAAACACTGTAATCTGTGTCAATATAGTTTCCACCACCAGTATAGAAATCAACATCCATCGAATCACTATCAGGATCGCTGACTGAAACATCTAAATTAGGATCAAGTCCTACCGGGTCTTCCCCATCGTATGGGTCTGGATTTGAGGGGCTGTTCGGTGGCGAGTTGCAGCCTCCTGTCTGGAAGCTTTCAGTACTGCTAAAAGATGAGGTTGCGCTTCCGTCATCTGCTCTGACTTTAAAATCATACGATGTACATGAGGATGTGGCTCCATCATAATGAACCGAACACGAGGAACCATCCGATGTCGAGCAACTGCCTATATAGCTTCCTCCACCAGTATAGAATTCCAAACTACCGTAATCTCCATCCGGATCACTGTAGTAAGCATCTATATATGGCGTAGTTGATACGCCTGTGTGATCCGGATCTAAACTTGTGGGAACATCTGGAGCAGTGTTGGAGATTTCAATTGAAGAACTGGCATCCCACTGAACATCGTGATCTCCCATATCACACCAATCTGATGATAGGTCGCTTGTGGAGTATTCAACGTCTACAGTTTGTCCCTGATAAGAACTCATATCTTGAGATACAACGCCATTGAAATCTTCTTGACCTCCTGAGGGGTCTTTACTAAATACCGTGTTTGTGCTTCCTCCATCATCTATAACAATTCTAAGGCCTGCCCCCCAATAACTCGTATCTAAGTTTATGTCAAAGTTCATTTCATCAGCGCTGTTAGGAATATAGTAAGTCTCAGTCGCTTTTAAAGTTCCACAGAATCCTGTAGATCCTGTATCTACTTGTGGGGTATTGGCTGATAGAGTGCTATAGCTATCAGAAGTTGTACAAACTCCTGTGCATGAGTCAATTCTGTCAACGGAGGTAGAAGTGCCTGTTATCCCTGCATGTACATTGAAGGAAAGACCTAGTATAAGAAACAAGAGTAAAAAGTGCTTATTATTCCACATATTGCAACTCCCTCTGTTTCGAAGTAATTATATCAGAAGTTTGATTATCACGGACAGTAATATTCCAAATGTAACTTCCAGTATTGCCGTAATCATAGAGATAACTATATTCCTTACTACCTCCATCCTCATCCTCTCCTATAGGTACCGGGCCTTGTCTAGTAACGTTTGTTATCCAATAAACATTGTATCCTGAACCCTTAGGAGCACTTACATTCCAAGTAAACTCAGTTTGTCCAGATGAAGATGCTCCTGGAGCAGGGTCACCGATATCTAGATTTGTTGAATCTGGTTGATCTTTGGCAGTTGTAAAGCTTAATTCCTTTGACGTATTGGGAGTTTTACCTGTTGTTCTTACTTTCCAAGAGTGTTGTCCCGAATCCGGTATTACTTCTGTGATTGTTTGTCCATCCCCTATTCTTACCTGTCCTGTAGAGGAAATAGTGCCACTGTGAATTGTTGAGCCATCCATTATAATTTCATAATTAGAGGCCTGAAGTCTATCATTATCTATCTCGAAGTAGAAGTAAGTTTCAAAGTCATTTATTTCTGTGTTATTCGGATGATGTAACGTAAATGGGCTTTCTAGAGGATCTACAGTGAATGTCTTTGAGCTATTTGCAAGTATTTCTCCTGACTTCAACATTTCTGCTTCAACAGTGTGTGAACCTTCGGTAAGAGTCATTTCAGAACTTACCTCTTTATCGGAGTCTAGAACTCCTTCAGAGTAGATACTACCATCCAAATAAATCTTATAGGAGTCAGCTTGGTCGTGACTAAAGTTTACTCTTAACTGAACGTTTTTCTGATTGTAGAGCTCATATTCAGGAGACTCTATAACTAGATTGTCCTCTGGCGCAGGAGGCTCGTAACCTTCAACAGCATATGTTTTCTCGTAGCTTGGAGATGATGAAGAAATGGTAATTTCCGGTACATTCGGTACTTCAAATCCTACTTCTCCACTACTGTCGGCGTTGCCTATACTGTCCCCGTTAACTGTTATTCCTTGGCCTTCTACTGGCTCGCCGCTATCGTAGAGGCGGACATAGTTGTATTCTCCTGCTGTAGCAGTACTCTGCAACGATAGGCCGTTCTGAACCTCTACTTCGTTGACCGATAGGCTTCTGCTGGAAGATGAAATATTGTGTTCGGGAGTATCGACTTCTACCTGCCAATTATGAGAACCAGAGGAAAGGGCCTGAGTCGTAGAAATAGAATTAGTTCCTGAGGAAAGATCCTGTATGTAGGCCTCGGATCCATCGATCATCAATGAAGCAGTACCCGAGCTCTCAGTAATATCTACCGAGGCCTCGAAGGTTACATCTGTGTTTGTTCCTGTTGGTGTATCGAAGCTGGCGGTATCAGTTGGATTTAGGAGCGTGATGTCCGGTTCTGGATGATTTTCTGTCACGTTGAATGTCTGAGATCCCAGGCCATAGTCCGTCGTAACAGTTATCTGTTCTTTTAGTGGTACTTCAAACTCTATAGCACCATTGCTCCCGGTCTGGCCTAATTCATTTCCATCGAGGTATACTGTTTCTCCACTTACTCTATCTCCTTCATCGTATAGTATTATTCTGTTGGTTGTTCCTGAGACTGGATCACTGTCAAGCTCTATACCCGTAGTCAAATCTTCTGTATCGTTTTGGTCGTCTCTCTGATTCTGTTCTTCTTCGGTGTAGTCCACAACACTGAAGGTCTCCGATAGGCCTGTGTCTGTAGAGATTGATATTTGTGCAGAGTCTGGAACTCCAAAGCTGATTGTTCCGCCTGTGTTTGTAGTTCCTACTACTTCGCCATTGACTGTTACTTCGGCTCCGGAGACTTCCTCGCCGTCTTCATAGACAGTCAATGTCCTGAGTTCTCCAACCAATGGATCCTCATCCAGTTCCAGGCCTGTGAAGTCGTTGCTTATCTCTTCCGTAGTATCGTCTTGTTGCTGATCTTGATCATCCTGTCCATCATCGGGCTGATCTCCGTTATCTGAGTCAACTGTATCCTCTGAATCATCTTGATTATTTGAACCGTCACTGGAATCGTCTGAATCTTCGCCATTATCGGAGCCTTCGGAATCGTCAGGTGAAGAGAAGAAGCCATCTTCGACAGTAAAGTTAGTTTGACTGGATACATCACCTTTCGAGGCCTTTACCGTGAAATTATCTTCTGGGGTATCAAATCCCTTGATGCCCTGTGAGTTTGTGGTTCCTATGAATTCTTCGTCGATCGAAATATTGGCTCCTTGAACAGGCTGGTCTTCTCTCATTACCGTTAGACGGGTTAATTCACCAGGAGCAGTATCCTCCTCAAGCGATATTTGAAAACCTTGAGAATTTTGAAGGTTATAACCTGTCAAAAGGTATATTCCTGAAGATAAAGCGACTGCAACGCCGATCCATGCAGCCATAGCCTTGAAGTCAACACTGTAATTCATAACGAGGCCTCAAGTATCTGAAGCTTATTGGCTGCTTTTTTAGACCTCAAAAAGTATTTAAGGAATTTCTTATGTTTATCCACTGCTAAAAGCACGTTATTACATAATTTAATCTCTTGCTTATAATACTTTAGATATCTAAAGTATTTGGCCTTGAAGAATCAGTAATGAAGTCTTTATAACTCTTTAATAGATTTTGAAAATACTTTAAATTAGTCTTAGACATAATCTATCTATGACTGATTGTATATTCTGCAGAATTATTGAAGGAGAAGTACCCTCAAACGAAGTCTACGAAGACGAAAACACAATAGCCTTTCTAGACGTCAATCCGACTTCAAAAGGTCATACACTTGTAGTCCCTAAGAAACATGTCGAAAACATTCACGAAGCCTCAGACATGGAATATATGTGGGATTCACTGGTCAAAGTCAGTAACGCCGTAAAAGAAGCATTCGATCCAGAAGGCCTTAATATCTCTCAAAACAATGGAGAGATCGCGGGCCAGGAAGTGATGCATATGCATTTCCATGTTACTCCAAGATATACTGGAGATGAGATTGAGGTAAATTACAGTCGAAAAGAACTCGAGAACGGAGAAGAGATAGCTGAGGAAATCTCTCAAAAGATTCAATAAAGAGGCCTCCAAATAATACTCGTGGCGCTAATCGAAAACCTGTTTATAGTATTTATTGCAGGCCTTATAACCGATTTAGCGACAGGTTTAGGAGTTTTCCCGTTTTTCTTCGTCAAGGAGTTCAGCAAGAAAAGACTCGTAATTTTATGGGGATTAGCTTCAGGTATCATGCTTTCAGCATCTTTTTTAGGACTTATACCTGAAGGCCTGAACGCCGCAAAAGATTATCCCTTGTATGGATCGGAGTACCTTGCTGTAGGGCTGGGATTGCTGACAGGGATCTTACTCGTGATCGGAGCTCAGAGACTGATTGATGAAGTCGAGCTTGATCCCGGAACTTTCGAGGAAGCAGATTTCAAGAAAATGGTGCTTATTCTCGGAATTTTGACTGTGCATAGTTTTCCGGAAGGAATCGCAATAGGAGTGTCGTTCGCAGAACTCGGCTTAGGAGGTTCAGGCCTCTGGCTTGGTATTCCAGCAATCGCAATCACAATGACAATCGCAATTTCCATCCACAATATTCCAGAAGGTGTAGCCATTGCGATACCGTTCAAAGCTAACGGAGTCTCTAACTGGAAGACAGTAGGCGCCGCAGTATTCTCAAGCGTTCCACAGCCGATCGGAGCAGTGATAGCTTACTACTTCGTGACTCAAGCCCAGCAGGTACTTCCAATCGGATACGGATTTGCGGCTGGAGCAATGATCTACCTGGTCCTGACAGAGTTTGTCGAAGAGGCCTTTGAGGAAGCAGAAGATCTTGAAAGCTCAGGCTGGAGAGAATTTTTACTTGGTAACGCAGCAGGATTAATAATCATGATTCTACTATTTGCTTTAATATGAAGGATGACTGCGAGTTCTGCAGAGATGAGTTTAGCCACACTACAGTGAAGGAGTATGAGAACTGGAAAGTTCAGCTTTTCCTAAATCAGTATTATCTAGGGAGGTGCCTGATTAAGCTGAAAAAACACAAAGTAGACCTCACAGAGCTAAGTCAAGATGAGCGAAATGAGCTATTTGAAAAAGTACTGCCCGAAGTTCAAGGAGCTATAGATAGCTTGTTTGAACCTGATCTGTACAACCAGGCTACTCTAGGAAATGATTGCAGACATTTCCATCTGCACGTAATACCTCGATACGAAGACAAAAGAGAATTTAATGGCGAAGTATTCAGAGATCAAAACTGGAACAGTAACTACACACCATACCCTAGAGATTTTGAGATAAAAGATGAGAGCTTCAAAAAACTTCAAGACAAGATCAGTGAGAAACTCCAATGATCCAGCTAGCTGGGAATATCATAATAGAAGACGGAGAAATTCTACTTCTCTACAGTAAAGATGAAGGGCATTGGGATGTCCCCGGCGGAAAAGTAGAGGAAAATGAATCCCCTACACATACAGCTGTAAGAGAAGCAAAAGAAGAGATAGGAGTAAATATAGAGTTAGAGAGGCCTTTCTACACTGGAGAGTTCCAGCACAACGACCAGATCTTCGAATGGAACGGCTATATTTCCTCAATCAAAGAAGGAAGGCCTGAAATTCGGGATGCAGTTTCAGGAAATGAAACTGCTTATAGCAGCAATTCAGAGAAATGCTGCGGAGATAAGTTCAAAGAACTGAAATGGTTTTCGGCAGAGGAACTATCTGAATGCGAAGAATTAGCGCCGAATATCAGGATGGTTGAAAGCGGTATTCTCCGGCTTCTTTTGATAAAGTTTGATATTGAATCAAGGAAAATTTAAAATTTCGTGCACACTGTGTATGTATGTCTACCAAAAACATCTCTTTAGATGAAGACGCATATAACAGGTTAAAGAAGCTTAAAGATGAAGGAGAGAGCTTTAGCGATGTTGTGAAAAAAGTGACAGGTGAGCGTTCATTAAAGGAGATAGCAGGCATAATATCCGACGAAGAGGCCAAGCTAATGAAAGAAAAGATCAGCGAAAATAGAGAAGAAAGTCGCAAAAGATTAGATAAAGTAACTGATGATCTATGATTCTAGATACAAACTTCATTATAGATATAATGAATGGAGACAACGAGGCCTTGAATAAACTAGATAAAATAGAGGGCTCTTCTAGCTCTGTATCAACCACCGCTATAACTTTATTTGAGCTTTGGTCAGGAATCAATAGGTCCAACAGATCTGAAGAGGAAAAAGAGAAAGTATTGAATGTGATAAGTTCACTAACTGTTTATTCTCTAGATGAAAAATCTGCGAAGATAGCTGGAAGAATAGATGGAGTGCTTGCAAACAAAAAGGAAAAAATGTCTCCAGAAGACTGTAAAATAGCAGGTATCGCAATTAAAAACTCAGAGAAGATAGTAACGAAAGACAAAGACTTCAGTACAATACAAAAATATTCTACTCTTGAGACAGAAAGATTTTGATTCAAATTTAGGCTATTCTATCCTACTCTCTACCTCTTTCTTCACAGAGTTTTCGTAGCCCTCATCTCTATGAAATACGTTATAGACAACTGCTTTTCCATCTTCTATGTCAGAAAATCCTCTGTGATCTGTTTTATCTTCCTTTATTTTCAGTCTGAAAAGTAATTCTCCTCTGTTATCTTCCCATAGAGAAACTTCTTTTATCGACATTCCTTCATCCTCTAATTTCTGTAATATATCAAAAAATTCATCACTAACTTCTTCATCCAAGTTTTTCAGGTCCTCAAAGGCTCTAGGGGTCAGGCTTACTTGCATATATTATCAGCTGGAAACTTTCTCCTTTGCTTCTTCCAGATCAATTCTTTTACCCGAACCTTCTGCTTGATCTATCCTATCCCGAACTTGGTACATATGTAACAAAGATTTAATAATTTAGGGGAGAATCAAAACAAAACCAGGCTTAGTTCAAAGGCCATACCAATGTTTCGTAAGATTCCCCGTTATCACGATTGGCCTCAACATAAACATTTCTAGGCCTCTCTAGATCAGAGACGCCTATCTGAAGCGTATTATGTGGGCTAAGGCCTAAACCTTGGAGTTTGCCTGATTTAGCCTCTCTTCCGTTAATATAAGCTGTATAATTGGCTCTTCCTGCGTTGACGATTTGAAGCTCTACTGTTTCGCCATTAAATTCAACCGATTTTACAGAGATAAATTTTGGTTCTTCAAAATCAGGTTCTTCCGAAGTTTGGAACGTATGGGTTTCTGAGCTTACCTGATCGCCATCTGTGGAAACGTTTACCTTCCATCTGTGTGTTCCTGGCGCAAGCACTCCCGTGTCCACAGTTATTGAGTCGCCCTGACCTGCTAATAGAGAAAGATTTTCTACAGTTCGGTTATCCAGAATAACTTCATATTCGAAATCAGATTCAGAATTAACAGTGAACTGAAGCTCCGTACTGTCATCTTCGATAATTTCGCTTGAAGGTGACATGTTTGAAACTGTTAGATTTTCCTGACTGAGGTATAGGCCTGTAGCCGAAACCCCTGAGATCAGAATTACTGCAATTATTGCCTTATACTTCACTCAGACCACCTCTCATAGTGTTCTTGAACCTCTTCTTGAGATAACTGCGAGTCAAACACCATCACATCTGAGATAACACCTCTGGCATTTTCCCCGATCAAAATATCCTGATTATTGTTGCTAATAGATGATCCCAGGCTTTCTGTATTCTGAAGAACACCATTTTCATAGTACGAGACTTTAGACTGATTGTAAGAAATAACATAATTTCTCCATCTTGATGTACCTGAGTTCCCTTGAATTTCGATATTATTTCCTTTTCCGAATAATATCATCTCACTGAATCTCGGGACCGGATAACCTTGATTTTCTCCTGCAACAAACTTCCAATCAGTCTCGAAATCAAAGAAATTCAAAGTCTCTTCATCTTTCATTTGCGACGTGGTAAGCGATTTTAAATCATAGTTTGCGTCATTCCTGTCTCCTAAGGCCTCAGAATTTATACTTTTCTCTTCATCCCAGTAAGCGTTCTTTAGATTAGCCTGAAGGTTTCCAACTAGGGCGCCGTTCTCGCTCGATCCAGTGACATTTGCTACCGAATAAACATTTTCTATATCCCCGCCTGTAGCTTGTCCAACAATCCCTCCAACATCGCTTCCTGGAGATTGAGTATCGCCAATACTCCCGATAAAATAAGAACGCTCAACACTGCCTTGAGGCATGTTGCCTGTGATTCCTCCGACAAAATTGTTTCCTGCCTCAACCGTTGATTCTCTAACCCCAACATTTCTAATTATTCCATAGTTATCTCCCGCTACAATCCCAGCTTGATAATTAGCACCATAGTGTCTAGAATCAATAATAGTTACATCTCTAATTAAGCCCTTGTTCCTTGCTGAAATAAGTCCTGATGGATTTGTTCCCGTTGAATCAGAATCTTCCAATGTAAAATCAATTAACTCCCCCTCAGTACCTACAATAGGGAACATTGCTGCATAATAATCTCCGCCAGTAGGACCAATACTGACGTTGGAAATAGTATGCCCTCTACCATCGAAATAACCTGTAAACTCTTCTCCATCAAAAGAAGAGCTTCCAGTCCCCCATCCAACTGGCGTAAAGTCTATTCCTGAACAGTCAATATCTGAGGACTGATAATGGTTTGAAGATGGATCCATATTCTGTAATTCTGTGCAGGAAGAAACTTCTTTGAGATTTTCAGGCCCTCTCTGCATATCGGCGACTATACTCTTTGTATGCATGCTTACTGTAAACTCTCCATCAAAATTATAGTCTGAATCATGAGATATATTCACGGGATCCTCCGAAAATCTCAGGCCTCCTCTACCTTGATTTACAATCTCCAAAGATGGAGGCCTATCGGCGTGATTGGAGTTATCTGAGATATCAAAAGTTTCTGAATCATCAGTAAAGTCCTCCTTTAAAGGCCAGAATCCAGCGAGGTTTTCCGGGACATCGATTTCATAACCTCCAGTCAAACTACCCGATGACACCACATCCTTTAGAGATTCTTGGTTATAAACTAAATTGAGATCAAGATTATCGGTGCCAGAAACATCCGCTACATAAGGATACAGGACGTCATCATTGTTTCCTGATGAAAAATCTACATTTACCGGGATTTCTGTACCATCTACGGATAGGTTTGATATGTTATCTACTTGTGGATCTGCCTTGAGTAAAAGAAGCTCCAAACCGCCATATGAATTCATTCCAAAATTTTCTACAATAACGTCTTGGCCTTGAAAGCCTGAGACGGATTCCGTACTCATGTCTGTCATTGAAAATATAGCTCCGCCGACTACAGCCACCACTAGGAGCATCCAACCATAAGTCATCAAATACTCAATGGCAGACTGTGCTTTCATTTATTTAATCCATGTATTAGCAGAATTATAAATACTGGTTCTAGGCCTTGAAATAAAGACAATTTGAGGAAATAAAAAGTAGAAAATAAGAGAGGATATGTTATACTAACTGGTATTCTCCTACTTCGTCGATTGATTCGACGTGTGTAAGGAATACTGTCCGGCAACAGTACTTTTCGACACCTAAGTCATCAAGCACTTCTTTTGCGTCTTCGCCGTCGTCAGTACGCTCTTCGAACTCTTCGTACTTGTCGCTGATTACTTTCCCACAGCTTGGACATCTTACTGGAAATTGCATTCAAAACTCACCTCCGTGAGTTTTTGCAAAGTCCATTCTGCTAAAATGCACTGTTGTTCACCTGTAGGATTTCTGCTGTTTGTGTCGAGCTCCTTTGCTCGACTGTGAAGGTTTTCTTGTCTCTGTTCTTCTAGGATCTTCTACAAGCATGTTTCTATCGTAATCCCTGAACTCTGCTTCGAGATCTTCGTCATCTGAGTATTCGACAAGCGCTCTTGCGACAGCCATACGTGCTGCTTCTGCCTGGCCGTTCTTTCCACCGCCTTCAGAATCTACCTTAATCTGAACATCTCCATAGACTTCTTCCCCAGCGATTCTAAGCGGTTCTTCAATCATTCTTCTCATCGCGTCCTCTAAAACATCTAGAGGCCTGGAATTAACTCTGATAGTGCCTGAGCCTTCCTTTACTGTGGCTCGTGCCTTGGCAGTTTTTCTCCTTCCTGATGCATGAACAGCCATTTTACTGATCGCCTCCTATAAACTGTGCTACTTCGCCAAGCTTTACATAGTTCCTGTTCTTGAGGTCTTTTCCTTCCCTCACATCAACTTCTTGGACATCTCCCTCAAACTCTTCAGGAGTTCCAAGATAAGTCTTCAAACGTGAAAGCTCCTCTCTACCGGATTTCTTCTCCTTCGGCAACATTCCACGAACAGTTCTCTTCAAGATCTTATCGCTTCTCTTAGGATAGTAAGGTCCTGTATCTCTACGACCTCTATCATACTTCTGCTTGTAGTCAGCGAAAACCTTTTTCTCATCTCCTGAGATAACTGCCTCTTCTGAGTTAACTACTCTGACTTCCTCGCCGTTCCTTACCTCGGAAGCCACATAACTTGTGAGCCTTCCAAGAATCTTATTCTCCGCATTAATTACTTTTGTCACTCGAAATCACCGATTTCTGCATGTCCAGAAAATTTACAATTTTCGTACATTATTTAATCACCTGGAGGCCTTCGGCCTCTGGATTTTCATCAAAGAGATCCTGAATAAACATGAACTCTCCTTGTTCTTCAATCTCCTCTCTTGCGCCTGAGGAGGCCTTGAAAGCTGCTACATTGACTTCCTTAGATAGTCGTCCTGAGCCTAAAACTTTGCCAGGTACGACAACTGTATCGCCTTCCTCAGTATTCCTTTCAATATCTGAGATATTGACTTCAGGCCTTCTACGATTAACTTTTCCAAGATTTTGCGCAACATCGTTCCAGAAAGAAGCTTCCGCCTCCTCCAGAGATTCGATGGTTTCAACTAAAATCGGGTTTGTGGGATCTGCTTTATTATCCATGAATTATGCACCTCGCCACACTATGTGACTGCTGGTAAAATTAGATTAAAGACAAAGATTTTTAAACAGGCCACAACTCCAGGGAATATAGAATACCTCGCTTTCCAGTTCTTCTACAGAAACAGAGTTAAGCAACTTAATTACATCTGAGGCAGTCTGTTTTTTACTCTGTCTCTTAGTCTGTAAAATGACACCCACTGATTCTCTTCACCCAGTTTCCTGAAATCATCATCTATAGTCAGTATCGAATAATCATTTTCCAATGCATACCTGATTAGTTCTGAATCGCCAGCACCTTTCATACCGATATCTTCTACATGTAAAACCTCTATACCGTAAGACTCCAGTCTTTGAACAACAGTCTTTGGAATATGTTCATCTGCTAAAAGACTGTGGTTAGGCATTTGCCTTTTTTACCTTAGACCTAAGCTCCTCTCGCACAGTTTTCTTATTATCATAGAAGAACCTTAACGCATCAAGCACCTGCTGAGGCGTGATACTGTATTCTTCTGAAATTTCCTCAACATCCCATCCTAACTCCTGATAGGACTCGACAACATCTACTACACGGATCCTAGTGCCTCTGATCCTGTGCTTCCCTCCGAAATGCTCTTCAGTTGAAACAATAGCATCCTCAGCCATACTATCTTTAAATCGGCAAATTGATAAAAAATTTTTGGTTGATCAATACAGGCCTCACATTCTTCAGTGTTTCAGATCTTAACCCGAGTAATCCACGAAAAGGTTTTCCGGAGCTACTGGAGGCTCACCGCCTACCTGGAAAGGCCCAGTTAAAGTGCCCGAAGCTCTCTGATCATCCAGGCCTTCAATACTGTATAACAGCTCGATATCAAAACTGTTGCATGCCTCTGACTGTTCGAATCCTGTAATGGTTATTCCTGATGTATCGCCTGGATCGAGATCCCCGTCTGTAACCGTTATAGAGGTATTCTCAATCACAACTTCCTCAACCTGTATATTATCGGATCTCCGGTTCTCAAGCGCCACCGCCAGCTCCCCATCTGTTGTAAGCCCGAAGTCCTGGACTCCTATACTCTGACCTGTAAAACCCGAACTGGACTCTACACAAGCGCTTCCAATACTGGAGTAAGCGACACCTGAAACTACTGAAACCGTTATTAGCATCCATCCATAGGTCGTTAGATACTCAATCGCTGACTGTGCCTTCATGGGTTAGAACCTCCTATACACCTATCATTACCGTCTTGATAACCAGCTTTTTCTGCTCCAAACCTGTTCCAGGCCTCAACCTGGTAACAGTCATCCTGAGAGTTATCTTTCAGGCAAATAGCAGTTTAAACCACGACAAAGTAATTCTCCCGGTATCCCCTTATTTGTGTATCGATTTCGTACTGTCCTGTCACCATTAATGCATCCTTAACTTCATTTTATGAGCTGTATAATTAAAAGTTACCTAATTAAGTTCAGCGCTAACAGATTCGAAGGGCTCGGGATAGGACTTATCCGATACCTCAATGTTCGAGGTTATCTCCCCGGTCACGTACTGATCCTCCAGCACGCCAAGATCATAGACTATCTCTACATCCATTGTATTACATGCATCAGTCTGCTCAAAACCTACGACATCAGTCTGTTCTTCCTCTCCTGTAGGTACAGTCTCCGAATAATTCAGCCGCCTTTTACCCTCAGGACCGGTAACCTTGATACTATCAATTGTAACCGTGTTATCCGCCTGATTCTGAATAAGTAATGACATATTGGCGGAGTCTGGTCGAATTCCGAAATCCTGAACCTGAACATCTGATCCTGTAAAACCTGTAGTAGATTCGACGCACTGTCCTCCTACGAAGGAATAAATTGCGCCTGAAGCAATAGCCAGGCTCACAAACATCCATCCATACGTCGTCAGGTACTCCACAGCTGACTGGGCCTTCATGGAACACCACCTATGCAGTCTCCCTCAGGACTTGATTCGCCCAGAAGATTTTCAACAGTCAACTGGTAACATGCCTGGTCTCCCGAATCAACTCTAGGATTTGCGACAGTCAGAGAATCTGTATCCTTCACTTCACCGTAATCCACCGAGCCTGAATAATCGAAGTCCTCAAACCCTGTACTGGATTCGCTGTAGTAGATATTGATAGTTTCCCTGTCTCCCCCTTCATAGTTGCCGGAGGTCGGAACCCAGTCCAGCTGTGCAACGTAAGTCGAGAAAGTTCGCTCACTCGAATTAAATATGACGTTTGATCCTTCTCTGTAGAAGGCGTACCACTCATAGTTTCCGTCCTCTTCAACTATCGAGGCCTCGGAAATATTGGCTGTCACGGTTTCCCCGCTCTCCACGTCGTAGTTATTTGCAGTGATTTCATAATCCGTTGAATTAGAAATGTTGAACGCTATCTCCTCCATCGTCACTTCGTTCGGAGTCGTAACCTCAGCCCGAAGCTCCTCCTGCCCAAGATCGGCTGTCCCTGGATCCAGATTAATGTCGTCTTCCGTCTTCTCATCAAAGCTCACACCCTCTACATTTGAGACCGTGAAGCTATAGGCCTGGCTGTTGTTATTATTCCAGGTCTCACCTGAGTCTGTCTCGACCTCAACGTACCAGTAATGAGTCTGAGACTTAGAGTACTCACTGAATGAGTCCGTTGATATATTCGCCCAGTTTCCATTTTCTATTCTCTCTGTTCCCAGCAAAGTATTGCTCTGGAAGTCATAGAAGTCCACAGTCAGGTTCTGTGAATGATCAACGCTTACATTCAGCCGTGGCTGAGGATCAAGGCCTGTCTCACCATCAACCGGCATTATCTCATCAGGTTCCGGAGATTCATATGATCTGAACTCCCATGTTGGGCTAGCGTTCCACAGAGTATTGCCATTACTGTCAGTGACTGTCGAATTCACGAACCAGCTGTAATCTGTGGCGTTATCAAGTGTTGCAGGATTGAACTCCACATCCCCGCTCCCAGAGACACTGTCAGAGGCCTCCAGATCAAATTCATTTCTCGCATCCGAGCTATTATTAGTCAGATAGAGATCCGAGAAAAGGCTCAATCCATCGTTCTGAGAAGTGAAAGCCGTCAAGTTTGAATTTATTTCGACTCCGGCCTCTCCATCCGAAGGATCTGGAGTCTCAGGCCTATCAGGCGCGTAGATAGTAGTGAATCTCCATTCCTCTATCCATTCAGTAACGTTCAGGGTCTGGCCAGTCGAATCCTCAATTACGAGGCTCCAGTTGTAGGATGTTCCTGATTCTCTGCCATCCCAGACGCTGTTCACTGTGTCAAGAGAACCTCCAGAATCCGAACCGATGTTGGATCCATCAGGCCTGAGGAAATCGACATCCATGGACTCATCCTGAGGGTGATATAACTCGGCCGTCAAGTTAGGATCGATCGGGACCGTTTCCTGACCGTCATCAGGACTCAATAATGTAGGAAGGCCTGGCGGCTGATCAACTCCCGGACTAAACCCTGACTCTTCAGTAAAGACTGCCAGCTCAGGGTAACGATCATTATCCCTCGCCACCCAGGTATCTGTAAAATTAAAGCCCTCCATATATTCAATAGCTCTTCTATCTGTCATCTCATAATTCCTGAGAGGTTCCGCACCATGATCATCAGGATTAGATTCTATTCCTGTAGTGTCCATATCCCAGTAAGCTGTATCTGCTGGCGGATCGAATATTCTACGACCCACGACAGGCTTACTAATGGAACTTCCTGTGAAGTAGCTCCTGACCACGGGATCCAGAGAATCTTGGCCTACAAGGCCTCCAACCCTGCTTCCGCTTCCAGTGATATTCGCTCTTGCATAGCTATCAAGAATCTGTCCAAAGTTAGTTCCTATCAAAGCGCCCATAGGGCCTCCTCCGCTGATATTCCCTGTTACATATGATTTTCTGACAGTTTCAATATTGTGATCATTCTGTCCGATTAGGCCTCCGACATCGTTGCCCCCACCTTGAATATCAACGTTTTCAAGCCCAACCTTCCTTACCCTGTTAATATCCCCACTAGATGTAATATATCCAAATAATCCTGTTTCATTAGGATTAGAAGGCCTGTCAATCGTCAAATTATAGATTACATGCCCATCACCGTTGAAGACTCCATTAAATCTTTCTCCATTATCTCCTACCGGATGGAACCCTTTCCCATCGTTCCAGTATTCTGTCATGGAGCAGTCGATATCGTTTGCAAGCCTGTAATGTGCGTTCAGGTCATTTTGCATTGCCTGGAGTTGTTGACAGTCTTCGATCATGTAGGGATCTTCCGATGTCCCTGACCCTACTTCCTGCCAATTAAGCTTTGGATAATAGAAAGAGGTAGATTCCCATGTATCAGAATAATCTAATGGATCCATTTCAGTAGTAGCTTCTATCGTCATATCAGCGGTAGTTAGATTCTCTCCAACATTTGCTTTGCCAGGAATACTGGAAGCATTTCCATCATCTCCATCAAAACCTGAAAGATTAGTGTCATAATACACATCAGTATATGAACCTCTCCAAGCATCTCTATTAACGCCTATAGCTCCTCCTTGCCTATCTGTGGGGCCGGGAACCACTTCTACCATTGCAAACGAGTTTCTCACAGAAAGGATGTTATTTCCAATCAGACCACCTCTTATATTCCCTGATGTAGATTCTGTATAAATGACTCCTCCTGCATAGGAGTCTTCTATAGTTCCGTCATCACCACTTCCAGCTATACCTCCTAAATAATAACCATCTGCTACTTCGGCAATTGAATAGGTCCTGTTAACTACACCCCCTTCAATCCTTCCAACTACGCCACCAGTACTTGGAGTATCTCCTTGGGGGCCTAAAGCTCGAACCTCCCCAGTAGTTTTAGAATTAGTTATTGTACCGCTACTATACCCTGAGGTTATACCTACTCTAAGCTCTCCAACAACTTCAGCACGGACTATTTCCAGATTCTCCAGAAAACCCTCGTTATAACCAATAAAGCCTGAAGATGTTAAATCAGGCCTATCAATATATAGATCCTCTATCATGTAATGTCGACCATCTATACTCCCTGTAAATCCATCTGTACTATTTCCTATTGGCTGAAAGCCTGATCCTCCGTTCCAGTTTTCCGTTTCCGAACAGTCTATATTTTCGGTAATTTCGTAGTGGTTGTGGAGGCTTTTCTGTATGTTTTGAAGCTGTCTACACG
>ERZ1034573.91-NODE-91-length-23572-cov-122.444359_pt1 | contig 23572 bp, 25 predicted proteins | sample MGYA00520641_ERZ1034573 | MGnify/ENA primary metagenome ERZ1034573 (study PRJEB33760, sample SAMEA4777724) | hypersaline lake metagenome | biome: hypersaline environment; feature: brines | place: Spain | collected 2014-08 | depth 0 m ...
CTTTGAGATCGTTTTTAAGCAGGACAAAAGCACTGACAACCAGCAAAGCTTTCTACAAGGGCTAAAAAAATTCTTAACAGATCTTGAAGGCGAGCTTGAAGACAATGAGTTTAGAGAGGCATGTTTTGCCGTTGCAGGTCCTGTTGAAGATCGTAACGTAGAGATGCCTAACGCCGATCTTACTATAGATGCGGAAGCTATAGAACGAGAAACCAGTCTGGATACAGTTCTCTTGATCAATGACTTTGATGCGCTGGGTTATGCAACAGAGTTGCTGGAAGAGGAAGACTACATAACAGTGCAACAGGGCGAGCAATCCCCTGAAAACCAGCCAAAGGCGGTTATAGGTGCTGGCACAGGTCTAGGGAAGAACCTTCTAATTTATGACCAAGGTTTGGAGAGATATGTACCACACTCTTCTGAAGGTGGTCACTCTGACCTCCCGTTAAAAAACAGAAAGGAGCTGGAACTGGCAGAATTCATTCAGGACTTAGAGAATATCAGCCACCAGATCTCATACGAGCACGTGCTCTCGGGTAAAGGCCTAGAGAATATGTACAGGTTCTTTAACAGAGATTCATCTCAAAAAGAGGGTATTCAAGCGGAGCAGATCTCAAAAACCAGAGAAACAAACCCGTGTAGCCAGAAAACGTTTTCAAAGTTCATAGAATTTTACGCCAGATGCTGTAGGAACTACGCGCTTGACACTCTTCCAAGAGAGGGACTTTACATAGCTGGGGGTATAGCAGCTCAGAACCCAGACAGCATAGATGAGTCATTCTTAGAAGAGTTTCGAAACTCTTCTCCACAGTTCCGAGAACTGCTTACAAAAATCCCCATACGTGTCATCACTAACTATGATATTTCTTTGAAGGGAGCAGCTAGGGCCATGGAGCTGGAAAGCAACCGATCAACATGAGATCCAGTACCCATAGTTCTTTTCTGTAGATTCTCCTACCAAACAGGGCATGTAGCGTGGTTCTAAAATGCCTTCTGTAACCTATTCAGTTATAGGCAAGAGTGGAGTGTTTAAGCTCCGTCCAGGCTGTGGTTACCAAACTTGTGTCTCAGCAGCGTTATGATCTGTCCTTGATAGCTTGGGTTTTCCTGGCTTCTCAGTCTTGCGTCAAGTGCATCTGTGATTACGTCAGTTGGGACGTCTAGTTCGTCGGCAGCTTCTGTTGTCCATCTTCCTTCACCTGATTCATTTGCTCTGCCTGAAGCCTCATCAAGCCCTTCACCGAACTCGCCGTAGCCTTCTTTCAGCCATTCGATAAGCGATGACTCAATTACGGCACCGTTGTTGTAAACCTTGGCAGTCTTCTCAAGGTCGATTTCCTTATTGGACTTCTGCATGACGTCGAATCCTTCTGCAATCGCCTGCATCATGCCATACTCGATGCCGTTGTGAACCATCTTGACAAAGTGGCCGTTTGGCGTTGAACCAAAGTATCCATACCCGTCTTCCACACAAAGGTCTTTTACAAGAGGCTCTATCCTGTTCCACTGGCTTTTAGGTCCTCCGGCCATCATGCATGCTCCATTTCTGGCACCATCAGGTCCCCCTGACACTCCTATATCAAAGAAGTGAATTCCTTCCTCAAGCAGCTCCTGGCTTCTTCTCTCAGTTTCCTCGTAGTGTGAGTTACCTCCATCAATCACGATGTCTCCTTCGTCAAGATAGTCCTTGAGTTTGTCTACAGTTTGGTCTACAGGATCGCCGTGTGGGACCATCATCCAGATAATTCTCTGGTCGGTACCAAGCTTCTCAACCACTTCTTCGACGCTATGAGCAGGTTCAGCTCCGTACTCAGAGGCCTCTTCAACCGCATCCTCATTTATATCGGTAGCCACAACCTCGTGTCCGTGGTCGATTGCGTTCTTGGTCATGTTCAATCCCATCTTTCCAAGACCGATGTAGCCGATTCTAAGGTTTTCCGAATTCGAAAACATGTTTCTAATCTTTGATAAAGTCATTGTAAGTTACTCCTCCTGTTTAGTTTTATCCAACTTCCGTCATCTATGAGGTCTTCAGCTCCTTCAGGTCCTTCAGACCCCGGCGTGTAGTTAGGGAACTCTGTTTCCTGATGTTCTGCCGTTTCAACGACTGAGTCTGTTATACGCCAGCTCTGCTCAAGTACCTCCCAGTCAACAAACATCGTTCTATCACCCTCCAAAAGCTCCTCAAGAATATGCTCGTATGCACCTGGAAGCAGCTGTCTACATGCCTTGCATGCCTCCATGGTTTCGGCTTCGAGATCTTCAATACCTCCGGAACCCTTGGAGTTGAATCTTACTGATATACCTGAGTCCGGCTGTATTCTGATATTTACAACATTTTCACTACTTTCCTCAGAATCGAAAAGATCAGTATCATCTTCCAGTACAACGTTTACCTCCGCGTACTTCTCATCCATCATCTTTCCAGACCTCACGTAGAAAGGCGTATCCCTCCAGTTATCCATATCCAGGTGCAGTTTCAGGGCAAAGAAAGTCTCAGTATCGGAGTCCTGTCTAACACCATCAAGCTGCCTGTAACCCTTAATACTATCTTTATCGGTTTCTTTGGATCCGTACTGCCCCAGTACTATATCTTCAGATTCTATGTCTTGAATTTTCTCAAGTACCTCAAGTTTTCTGTCTCTTATATCTTCTGAGGTTAGAGAGTCTGGCTGGTCCATGGCTGTCAGTGAAAGTACCTGCAGAAGGTGGTTCTGGAACACGTCCTTTATGGCTCCAGCCTCTTCATAGTAACCGGTTCTTCCGTTTACCCCCATATCCTCGGCCATTGTAATCTGGACGTTCTTGACCGATTCTGCATCCCATATCTTCTGGAATAGAGGGTTTGAGAAACGTAGAGTCACTATATTTTCCACAAGTTCCTTCCCAAGGTAGTGGTCTACCCTGAAAATCTGCTGTTCCTTGAAGCCGTCTATCCCTTGGTTAATGCGTTGTGCTGTCTCGAGGTTTTTTCCAAAAGGTTTCTCAAATGCAATTTTTGAGTCATCGGTATTGAGTCCTGCATTCTGTATCAAGGAAGATGTATATGTAAACAGGAAGTACGGAAGAGCCAAATAAAACGTGTAACTCGTGTCGATTCCATGCTTGTTCGAAACTGATTCTACCTTGTCCCTGAGATCCTCTGGATCACCGGTCTTGACGTCTAGCGAGAGGTAATAAAGGTTCTCTAAAAAGCTGTCTTCGTAGTCTTCTATACCCATGTCCTGTATGTATTCATGTATGTCGGAGTTGCTGCGTCCAACAAGCAGCACAGGCTGATCTATTTCTTGACTATATAGTTTTCTCAGTGCTGGTAGAAGCTTTTTCTGGGCTAGATCACCGGTGCCGCCGAAGATAACAATCAACTGGTCATTCATCTCTACCACCTCTCTTGAGGATTTCTCTGGTTTCGTCCTTATACTGTTCTACGCTTGGCTGGTTGAAAGGGTTTACGTTCATCAGGTATCCCAGGTACATCATCTCCATCATCTTGAACTGGAGCAGGGCTCCTATCGATTCTTCGGATCTGTCGCGAATCTTCACGACGTTAAACGGCCTCTTTTTGTCTTTGAAGGAATTATTTACGCCTTCAAATATGGCATCCATAATCTGGTTTAACGGTCTGCCCTGAACGTCTTCCACAAGATTGCTGTACTCAGGGTTTTCAGGAACCCTCACCTCCCTGTCGTTTTCTTCCGTGTATACAAACGTGTGTAGCTTGTCGTCCGGACCTCCCATGTAGAGCTGGTACATGGAGTGAAGATCTGTTGATCCAACAGATGCTATAGGTGTTACACCTGCATTCACCTTTTCACCGTCCCTGTTGTGTTTTTTTCCCAGGCTTTCTCCTGTAAGCTGTCTATACCATTTACCTATCATCTCGAGGTCTTTGCCGTAGAGGAAGAAATCGTGTATGTCTCGGCCCTGTTCTTGGTTCACGTAGATTGAGGCAGCTGAACGAGCCGCAGGATTTCTATGTATATCTTCGTTTAAACATCTTTCTCTAACTCTCTCCGCACCCTCTAAGAGTTCTTCGAGATCAACCCCTAATATACCCAGCGGGTAAAGGCCTACAGGGGAGAGAACGGAGTAACGGCCCCCAACCTTCTCAGGTATCTCAAGTGTGGAATAGTCTTTATCCTCTGCTAGTTTATGAAAAGGTGAGTCCTCTTGAGATGTTACTGTGATGTATTCTTCAGGGTTATCCTTGTACTCAGATATTTTCTCTGCGATAACCTCGAAGTTTGAGATAGTCTCTGTAGTACCTCCTGACTTTGAGACACCATTCAGAAGGACGTTTCCTCCTGTTTCAAGAGATGATTCGATGATATCCAGTATGTCGCCAATGTGCTCGGAGTCTGTTGTCTCCGCGTAAAGAACCTTTGTATCCGGATTTTTCTGGTTGTACAGCTTTCCAAGTACGGCTTCCTGAACAGCTACTGTACCAAGATTGCTTCCGCCTATGCCTGCAACCACCAGATATTCGGGTTCAAGCTGTCTCTTGTCTTCTACGAGACTTTTTACCTGTTTCAGGGTTTTTTCGTCATCAGGCAGGTTAATTGAAGCTCTCGGGTCATCGTATTCCTTTTCTGTGGCCTCCCTCATGCTTCGGAATTCGGGTTGGAGTCTATCCTCTAGGCCTTTCAGCTTCTCCTTAGACAACATGGAGTTTTCTGCGTTAAACCTGAGTATGTGTTCTGTCAGTTTGATCCACCTGTTATCTCTGCGTATTCTTCTACGGTGTCGTCTGTGAAGGACTTCATTCCCTCTACTGTTTTCTGGTGCTCGAGGCTGTCTTCGATTATATCCGGAGGTACGGTCACTATGTCTGATCCGACGATGGCTGCTTCCCTCAGCATCCTCTTGTTTCTGATTGATGCTGCAAGTACCTCTGTATCTTCGATATCGTGTTTGTCAATTATTTCCACACATTCTCTTACCATATCAATACCTGATTTTATACCGTTGTCATCTTCCTCTCCTTCAAGGCCTTTGGCAGGGAAGTAATCGCCTTTATCCCACTCAAGGTTGTTTTTTTCTCTTATCAGGTCGTTTATCCGTCCTGCAAAAGGCGATACGAACTTTGCCCCGGCTTTAGCAGCCATTAATGCCTGCTCTGGCGAGAATATAAGGGTTGCATTAACCGGTATGTCTTTGCTGGTGAGTTCTTGGATTGCCTTGACTCCGTGGTACGTTCTTTCCTCATCATTGAAACTTGGGTTGACCGGTATCTTCACGAAAACATTGTCGTTTACATCGTTAAACCTGTTGTAGAGTCTTTCTCCCTCTTCCACCATCTCTTCATATGTGTGTCCTGTAACTTCCAGCGACACAGGTACATCCCCAGCTGCCTCTAGAATCTTCTCGATGTACTCTTCAAGCTTTATTTTGTCTCCTTTTTCGCTGTGAAGCTCTTCAACTGCTTGTTTCATCAGAGAGGGGTTTGTGGTTACACCATCAAGCAAACCGGCTTCAGACGCCTTTTCTATTTCTTCGAGGTACGCTGTATCCAAGAACAGTTTCATGATTAATCAACAAGTTTACCGGAATAAAAAGGAATTGATCAGTTGTCTTCTACTAGGTTTAATGCCTGTTTCTTGATGGCTTTCCTGTCTATTCCGCAGTTTTCTAGAAGTTCCTGTTTTCCTCCGGAGTGAGGTATCTTGTCTACAGCAAGTGTTCTCATCCCAATGTTTGATTCCTCCAGCTCTTTTCCAAGCATCTCTCCGATTCCACCTTCAGGGTAGTGGTCCTCGGAAACCACAAGTTTTCCTGAGTTTGACTCCACAAATCTGCGGAAGTTGTACGAGTTGAATGGCTTTACACAGTAAATATCTACAACTGCAGCTTTTATTCCTTCCTGCTCGAGCATTTCTCTTGCTTCAAGTGCTTCGTGTACTGTTATGCCTGCTCCTGCCAGCACCACGTCCGGGTCTTCAGGTTCCTCTACCTTTTTGAACTCGCCGATTGGGAACTCTTCTTCTGGACCGTATATAACCTCTGTCTCAGGTCTTGTGGTTCTTATGTAGTCCAGGTTTCCGGATCTGTGTGCGTTCTCCACCATCTTTCTGGCAGAGTTTCCGTCACAGGGGTACATGACTCTGGACTCACGAAGCGCTCTAAATAATGCGATGTCGCTTAGACCCATCTGTGAGGCACCGTCCTGCCCGATTGAAACTCCCGCGTGTGATCCTACTACTGTTATCTCTGCTTCTGAAAGTGCTGCCATCCTGATCTGGTCGTGCGCTCTTGATATAAAGGCTGAGAACGTTGAGGTGAAGACTTCGTATCCTTTTATTGAGAGGCCTTGTGCCATGCTGATCATGTTTTGCTCCGCTATAAAGCTTTCGACAAACTGGTCAGGGTTGTCTTCCTTGATGTACCCTGATCTTGTCGAGTTTGATACCTCTCCGTCTACTGCCAGCACCTCTGAACGGGCCTCAGCTAGGTCTGCAAGTGCGTTTCCGTATGCGTCACGTGTCGCAAGTACCTCACCCTGTTCGTATGTTCTCATATCTACCTTCTTTTCCTGGAAAGACGGCTTCTCCTGTTCCTCAGGTTGAGGGATTTTGACTTCAGGCATTTCAGGATCTGGAAGCTCTTCAAACGCATCTTGCATCTCCTCCTCGTCTAAGGGAACTCCGTGCCAGCCTTGCTCTCCTTCGGTAAGCGATACGCCTTTACCTTTTACTGTTTCCGCAAGTATTACGGTAGGTCTGTCCGATGCGTGAGAGTTTTCAAACGCGTTTTTTATTTCCTGTACTGAGTGGCCGTCTATGACTTCTACGTTCCATCCAAAGCTTGAGAACCTGTCTCTGTACCAGTTCATGTGGTGGCCTACTATGGTTTCACCTCTCTGACCCAGTCTGTTGACGTCGACTACTGCGGTCAGGTTGTCAAGATCGTAATAAGACGCAAGCTCGAGAGCCTCGTAGACCTGACCTTCCGAAACTTCGGAGTCACCAAGAACAGTGTATGTATGGTAGTCTCTGTCCTGTTTCTTTGCTGCAAGAGCTTTTCCCGTCGCTATTGAGAGGCCCTGTCCAAGAGAACCTGTAGCTTCCTCTACCCATTCCAGAGAGATCGGCATCGGGTGTCCCTGAAGATGTGAGTCAAGTTTTCTGAGAGAGTCAAGTTCCTCGTCTATGGCGCCCGCTCTGTCAAGAGAAGCATACCATATCGGCGCTGAGTGACCCTTGCTTAGTACAAACTCGTCGTTACCTGGGTTTGAGGCGTCTCCGGGATCGTAGTTCATCTCGTCGAAGAAGAGTACGGAAAAGACCTCTGCGCACGACATGCATGATGTTGGATGGCCTGAACCTGCCTCAGTAGTCATCTCTATTACGTCTCGTCTAAGAAGATCGGATATGCTCTCAAGCTTGCTGTTGTCAGTCATGATTACTCCAGCTTATGAGTAGAATTTAACCGTAAGGTTACTATTTACTTATCTTCTATTTTCTCTTCCAAGGTTCTGACCGCCTGACCAGGGTTGTCGCTTTCCTGTACGTACGAGCCTGATACAAAAAGGTCTGCGCCAGCCTCGCTTAACTCCTCTATGTTTTCAGGTGTGACATGGCCGTCAACCTCTACACTTATTTCGGGGTGTTTTCTCTTGGCTTCTGTGATCTTGTTGATGACTTCTCTGTGGAAATCGGAGCCGTAGCTTCCGGGTTTAACAGTCATGAACTGAACAACATCAACCTCGTGTATAACCGAGGATATCTCGCTAAGATCCGTCTCCGGATTCAGAACCACTCCAACCTCTTTATCGTTGTCCTTTAGATAGCTTATCACGGATTCTGGATTGTCTGCCGCCTCTATGTGGAAGTTGAATCTTTCAAACTCGTTTAGGTTCTCTTTTATCCAGTTTAAGGGCTTTTCAACCATAAGATGTGCCTCATATCTCTGATACCCTGGAAGATCAAAATCAAAGTCAAGTGAATCGTTCTCAACAAACTCTCCATCCTGAACGTCGACGTGAAAAATATCTGAGTACTCCAAAACTTTCTCAAGCTCTCTGTCCAGTTCTTTCTGATTGCTTGCGAGTAAAGCCGGAAGAACCTGAGGTTTTTTTCTGTTTTCGTAGAGGCTTATCTCTTTAAGCCTTCTCCTGTGTCTTTCTGCTCCGGTGAAATCTGTTTCAAGCCATTTTAGAACTTCTCTCTTTGCCTCTTCGTCATCAATAAAGCCGGCGCCTAGTGAGAGAATGTTTGCGTCGTTGTGTTTCCGGGATAGTTCTGTGACCTCCGGCTTTCCGCCGTAATAAACTGCGGCTCTGACCCCGTCCACCTTATTGGCTGCCAGTGCCTCTCCCTGACCTGAATGACCAAGTACTAAACCTAGGGAGTCTTCCTCATCTCTTACAGCTTCAGCAGCATCTATAATATACTCAGGGTAGTCATCACCTTTCTGATACTCCTCTGGGCCCTTGTCAACAACTTCAAATCCTTTGTCGTTGAGAGATTCTACGAGAGTGTTTTTAAGCTCGTAACCGGCGTGGTCGGATGCGATAAAGATCTTTTGACTCATAAAATCATTCTAGTTTGTTTGTTTTCGGATGTAAAGTATTTTGATGGCTCATCTCAGGCGAGACTTTAGTGATTTTATTGCTTTCTTGGTTCCGCAGAAACAAGTAAAGTAATTGAATATCAGCCCAAGGCCCGCTACACCTAAAACTATGGCCAGAGAAATGTTTGATCGTAGTAGAGCTGTCAGAGCCAGCGTTTCAAGTATTATGCCCCCTAGAAGCCTCTGCTTTCTCTCTTTTTCGCTCAGGTTTTGCTCCACTAGTGCTCACCTATAAACGGGTTTTCAATGTCGAAAACTCTTCCCTTGTTGTCTGAAACGCCGTAAATCTGATAGTATCCGTTCATATCTTCTCCTTTCTCGACAATGTGTTTAACTGTTCTTCCTAGGTCCTTGTGGCTCAAATAAAGGGTTGAGTAGTACGGCTCTCCTTCTTGAGTCTCTTGGTCTTCTGAGTTTACTCCTCCGATCCTGATGCTTACACCTGTTTCAATCTCATCTTGCTGGACGGCTTCTCTGGTTTTATGTTCTGTCTCAATTTTTGATTCTCCGTAGGGACTGTCCGGGTTTTCCGCCCTCGGATCGAGAAGCTTGCTTGGCTTCTGTTTTCTCAAGTCAAAGCTAGTCTCAGGATCTATGCTCTTACGGTAAGGCTGCGGCGTCTCCTCAAGGCTGCTATCCTTGGTGTAGGCCGATATATCGCCGGTACCTGCATGTATGGATGAGCCGTTGATAAACACATCTACGCCGGCCTCTTTAGATGCCTCCAGCGCGTTTTCAAACATCTTCATGTTTCCCTCCCAGCTGCTTTCTGTATCAAAGTTTTCCCTAGAAAGATTCCAGGCCAGGTGAAAAACAGCATCTACATCCTCCAGTAGATCAGCTAGCTTGTCTTTACTGGAAGATTCTGTAAGGTCCAGACTGTGTATTCTTGTGTAACATGTTTCATCGCACTCTTCCAACCCTACTCCTACTACCTCAAACCCTTCCTCTGTTAGATATTTTCCTGCTGCTGCTCCAACCGTGCCTTCCGCGCCTGTGATCAAAATTTTCTCTGTCATAACTCTATTTTGTACCTTACCTGTATAACTGTGTTTCGGAATTGAACTTGCTCCACGCAAACCAGTAAAATCCTTGAGCTAGTAAACGTCTCATATCCTCGTTCCCGTCAACGTCTTCTCCGTTAAGAGTCCACCTGTCTCCTCCTGAACCTGAAATCTCTTCATTATTCAAGCTGAAATCCACGTCGGTTTCGTTTTGTAGCAGCGCCGTTACACTTCCATCAGACGGTCTTCTGAACACAATAAGTGTATCATTGTCGATTTCTGTCTGGATCATTTGTTCATCCTCTAGAGCGTCTTTGGTGACAGCTATTGACTGGTTCCCGGTTTTTACTCCGTATACTATGTCCTTTGATGGAAGCCTTTCATCCACCTGATTGACTCCGTATCCAACTCTCTCAGATCTTTTGTACCCGGAGTATGCCTCTGTCTCATAGACGCTGTTGGGATAGACCCCTGTATCCCTTGATAGCACTTTTGTGTCGGGATGAGCTTTCTCCCATTCATTCCACTCAGTTATCGATGAGAAAACTAGGTCAAGCCTCTGCGGTACCTTTTCACCTATTATTGCTCGACCTGATATCTGACTCCACAAGGTGTCTGAACTCCTGTCGTACATAACTAGGTTGGCGTTATACAGTTTACCCGATACACCAAACTCAAGCATCTGATCACCTACTCTTCTTGAGTGAGTCAAAGCTGACCTGCACAACGGGCAGTAGGTAACGGCTACAGGCTCACCTCCTACCCTGTCGTTCACTATTTCATGTCTGCTAAGGATTCTCAAAGGATAAGCTCTTGACTCATTATTTACCTCGAGTCCGACTACTTTGTCGCTTGGATTAAGCCAATCTGCTTCTCCGGCTGAAGCAAACTGCGGATTGTCTATTGATGGTATACAGTCCTTACCTCCCGGACAGCCCTGCAGCAGCTTATCAGGGCTGACAACGTACTTTCGGCCGCCTTCAGTCATTTTTACCTCAGATGACGTATTGAAAGAAGTGTTTTGAAGATCTGCCGTAGAACCTTCCGGACTGCTCTCAGACGGACTTGTAGCTATGAGAATCCCTGCGAAAACTATTACCGCTGTCAAACCCGCAGATATTAGAATATAATAATTGTTTTCCACAGTCTAAACTCCGTGTTTTTGTTTTTGAATCCAGAGATAACCGACCGGTTAGCCTGTATACACCACATTCATATTCTTCCGTGAAGGAAGATGGTTTAGTGTCTAGATATGGAGAAGAATAGATTTAGGGTCATAATGTTACTGATATTTGCGGGAATAGCTGTGTCAGTATGGCAGTTCGGCTTCGTTGAGGCCCTGTACAGTTCCTCTAATGTATCATCAAACGAGGAGACTAATCTCCAGAGTGATAGTCAATGGAGATCCAATGTTTCAAACCTGACGTTGAACAATGCTACGTTTGCTGGAGGATGTTTCTGGTGTATTGAGGGTGCGTACATGGGTGTGAAGGGTGTTGAATCTGCTGTAAGTGGCTATGCAGGTGGTAAGGCTTCTACAGCAACCTACGAGCGGGTTTTGACCGGTGAGACAAACCATAGGGAGGCTGTAAGAGTTAGATATTATCCGTCTGTTGTATCATACAGCGAGCTTCTGGATATCTTCTGGAAAAGCATAGATCCTACTGATCCAGGAGGACAGTTCTCAGATCGAGGCTTCCAGTATACAACCGCAATCTACACCCATAATGAAAGACAGAGAAAGCTTGCCATAGACTCTAGAGAAAATCTATCTGAATCAGGAAGGTTTGACGAACCTATTGTAACCAAAATCAAAAACTACACTACTTTCTTCCGTGCCGAGGAGTATCACCAAAACTACTCAAAAAAGAATACCGCTCAGTACAAGGCCTATGAGAGAGCCTCAGGCCGGAAAGGATTTGTAAACAGAGTATGGGATGAAAGCCCGCTAGGCTGAGTAGTTCAAGGCAAAAAACTAATTACATCGAGGCACTAATATCTAGTCATGGAGTATAAGGATTACATCACTAAGAAAAATATATCCATTCTGTTCGTGTTTGTAGCAGTTTTAACCGGCCTGGCTTTCCAGCAGAAGATTTCTTCCGGGGTTGCATGGATGACAGGCACTCAGGACGTGACAGTCAATGAACAGAGATTTTCGGCAGACCAGCAAAGAAATACCCAAAGCTTGTCCTCAGACAACTCCTCCACGGAAAACAATTTAGACCAAAACAATACCAAGTTCTGGATACAGGATAGCTATGAAGAGGAAATCGACAACCTCACTGACGTCGAGTACTATGTCACACAGGAGAACGGCACGGAACCTCCCTTCAAAAACGAACTGTACGATGAGAAACGACCTGGGATATATGTTGATGTTGTGAGTGGTGCTCCTCTTTTTTCAAGCAAGCATAAATTTGATTCAGGTACCGGTTGGCCTAGCTTCTATAAGCCTCTGGAACCGGATAACATCATCGAGAGAAAGGATCCTGGCCCGCTCGGCAACAGGGTGGAGATAGCGACAAAATACTCAAAAAGCCATCTAGGTCATCTGTTTGAGAATCCGAACACTCCTACAGGTCTTCGCTACTGTATGAACAGTGCTGCTCTTGAGTTCATACCGGCTTCAGAGTTAGAGGAAAGAGGATATGGAACGTACGAATCGATGTTTGAGGAGTAATTAATCCTCCAAGATCTCCTTTATCTCCTCCTTGTCAGGCACATCATATCCCTGACTGAGAAGTCTGCCGTTCACAAGTATTACAGGAGCGTGATATCCTCCTTTTAGAAGAGGCTTCGGAAACCATGTCCAGTAAGACCTTACCGAAATATCGATTTCTTCCTCGACTTCATCTGCTGCCTGTCTAGCGGCCTGGTAAAACATGTTGCATTCCTTGCAGAAGCCTTCAGGAATCCTCAGAAATCCTTGGAGCCCGGATACGACGTATATCTCTATCTCAGCATCGCTGCTTGAAAGCGGGGTTAACGAAGCTCTGAACTCATCCCCATGTTTTGTCGGCTTGAGCCTCTGTATCAAAGACTGAACTGAGTCCACAATAGTATAGATTACAAAGCCGTGGAATAAGTATCTTCCAAACTCAAACATGGCAATACCTAGAGTACTTAGAGGTGTGTCCAGGTACATAAGCTGCCTAAAGAAGTTGGTTGAGGCTTGAAACGGCAGATTTAGTACTTCCGAAAACGGAAAACTTCTACCGGCTATAAAAGAAGCTGATGTAAGGGAGAAGATCATGATGCTGATGCTTATGACACTTTTCTTCCTGCTGTAGAAACTTGTAAGGCCTGTGTACGGGCTGTCCAAGTATTCAATCATGTTTCTGACAGGGCTTATCAGAAGCAAGGCCGCCAGTAAACCCATCAAGCTAAGTAAAGACGTGTTTGTATAGGCCACATATCCGGTAAGAAGGAGTAAAGCTGTGCAGGCTGATGTATAGGCTGTTGCCAGTCCTAGGACTAGTTTATCGTAAATTTTTACAGGCTCAATATGTTGAACACCTTTACGAGGTAGTATATTGAGATCACAAGCATGATTGCTCCTGATCCTCTGTGTATTTTTGATTTATGTGATTTCAGGAAGGATATGACCTCTTGGCTTCTGGAGGATGAAATCAGTGAGAAAGCTATCAGAGGAAAGCCCATTCCCAGACCGAATAATGTGAAGTTTGCTAGGCTGGAAACCGGTGTATCGAAAAGGAATGCTCTTGATAGAAACGTGGCGATAAAGGCGGGATTGCAGGGTAGTACTATTGCGCCAAAGAAGAATCCAAACGCGTAAGCATTCAAAAGAGGGTTTTCAAACTCAGGCGTGTTTTTGGATGGTATGTATTTCTGGAAGTCAAGATCCAGAATCATTGCCACACCTATCGAGCCTAGAATAGCAAACGCTACAGGTGAAACCACCTCTATTACACCGGTAAGAGAAGTCTGCATAAACGTGGAAAACACTATACCAATGGCAGCCATGAAGCTGATTACCCCGGCCGCTACGACTACACCAAACAAGGCGTAAGTCCTCTGAGTCGTGTTTTCGCTGAACTGGTTTGAGAGGTATGAGATGAAGCTTGGGTAGAGAGGTATAACACAGAGAGCTGTCAGAGGAGTTCCAAGACCTAATATAAACGATGTCAGTAGCTGAGTTAAGTCCATCTAGCAGATTCTCTCCACTTCGCTTTGGATCTTTGAAGCCGGTTTTACACCATTTTGAAGTCTTTCACTGGTATTTTCGCAGACCACGACAACAGGTGCTGAAGGAGGGTTTGCGATAGATGTCCCGTACTCGTCCACAAGTGATTTAGTGAGGCCTGGAGGGGAAACTGCGTACCTCCACTTAAACCCGTTTTCCTCAGTATGCCTAACTATCTGTTGTTTATCCTCGTTTGGATCGACGTTGAGAGACACAGAGGTAATGTTGGAGTTGTTATGCAGTTTCTTCATCTCCTGTTGCTGTCTTGTACAGGTAGGGCACCAAACCGCAAATGTCTCGATAACCACAGGTTTTTCCAGACCCGATACGGTGAACGTCTGTTCTGTGTTAACGTCTTCTAGCTCGATACTCCTCCAGTTATCCGTGGTCTGTGGGTTTTGGACACTATTATCTTGGATTATGCCTGCTGAGACTACTCCAAGTAGGATTAGTGCTGATGCGATTACTGTGTAGTCTCTTTTGTCTAGATCTCTCATTTTTTGATCTCCTGTTTCCTGTTTGAGTACATGAGAGCGGTTTTGATAAATGTTGTATGGCTCCATGTCAGAGGTGCCACGCTTTTTCCTTCCCCTGTATATGGGTCTACCTGCTCCGGGAAGAGATCGGTTTCAAGCGAGTTCTCACAGGTCCAGTGCATGTATTCTCTGGCTTCCTTGAGATCTTCCTCAGATTCTGCCGTATTTATCAGGTGCTGGGCGACCCAGAGAGTACATATAAACCATGGGTTACCTGGAACCTCGTCAAAGTCGTCTGTCACACTGTGGTATGTATCTCCCTTGTAACGGGCTATCCCCCCAACTTCTGTGTCTGGAGAAAGGTCGTATCTTATTGCGTTGACTGTGTTCCTGAAGTATTCATCCTCTTGGTCTACAAGATTAAATCTTTCCAAGAAGAGAAGTGACGCGGAGACACTGTCGACCTGATCGCCGTCCTCTATACCTCTGACATATCTTTTGGTGTCCTCTGATCTGAGGTGTTTTAATCCGGTTTGTTTTATTTCTTGAGCTCTCTCAAGGTACTTTGAACCGTCTTTGCCGATGGTGTCGGCTATACTGGCTGCAGATTTTAGTCCTGCGTACACTGCTGCAACAGTGAAAGTTGAGGTGTAGTGTTTCTCCTCCCAGAGATCGTAGCTGGGTTTTGGAAGCGATTTTTCTTCGTCAAAGTATCTGTATAGGAAGTCTGCCGCCGGTTTCACCAGTGTTTCCCATTTTTCCTCCAGAATTTCTCTGTCACCGGTTTCTTCGTGGAATCTCCTTAGAGCCCAGATCACCAGTGCGGTTTCATCCTCCTGTATCGGAAGCCTATCCTCACCGTCTTCGTCAATCCATGCGTGCCATGAGCTTCCAAGCGACTTATCAGGATTGTACTTGTGCATCATATATCCGTCAGGGTGTATAACCTCCTCACAGAAGTCAAAAAACGGTTCTACAAGATCGGGGTATCCTGCCTGTGCCATAACCTGAGTTATAAATGCGCCGTCACGCGGCCACATATACCCGTATTTGTCCTGATTGTACTGAAGGTTTGAAGAGTCATTTGCAGCGGTTATGGCACCGTTATCATTTGTCTGACCTCTTACAACAAGTACAGATCTTTTGAACTGATCTCTTACGTGTTCTTGAAGGTTTTCAACATCTTTTTTCGTGCTCTCAACAAAGCCTCTCCAGCACATCTTTGTCTGTCTAAACGAGTCCTCAATCATGTGTTCTATCTGGTCGTTTAACTCTGTAACTTCCTGAAGGCTTTCACCGGTGTTAATCCAGAAGTACACCTTCTCCGAGCTCTTAGGCTCTAGCTCAACCTTTATGCTTATCACCGAGTCCACGTTTCCCTGCGCAATAGCGTCTGAGTTGAGGGTTCCTGATCTTATTCCGTCTTCTGCGCCGCTTCTGTATATTCCGTGTTGTTCGAGGTCTCCGCATATACCGCCTTCGTTTTTCACCTCAGCCAGCATATACCTGTTTTTCTTGTAATGAACCACGCCAGAGTACTCCGGGTGGTAGAAGCATGTATCACCCATCTCTGTGCCGTAGAGATCAAAGCTCTGCTTGAAGAATAACTCAACTTCCCTGCTGTAATCCTCCTTGTTGTGTATATTTATCTCCCTAAGGAATACAGGACGGTCACATTCTACAGCGTCCCTGAAGTCTATCTCAAGGCCTTCAGACTTGTTTACAGCCTTTGAATCAGCAAGAATAGTATCCTGCATATACCTGGGCTCTGTATCCCAGTCCTTTATCCAGGAAAACCTGTCAGCATGCACACCTATTTTGTGAGGCTTTCCCAGTACATGATTCTCCTGCCCTGCATACGGATAATAAAGGTCCCGCAACCTTAGGGAGTCATCAAGATTCACCAGCAATGACCCGTTTCCCAGAGACAGATGCCTTACCATGTTCCAGTATTTACTTTGCCGGGTTTTTATTGTGTCAGCTTACCTGTCAGTCCCCACAAGATTCATATCCATGTAACAAGAATAGCTTATCATGACAGAACTTTCAGGAAAGGTCTGCACAGCTTGCAGAGGAGATGCCGACGCCCTAAAAGCCACGGAATCACTTCAAAAACTTGATAAACTACACGATGACTGGCAGCTGGAGGACAACAACCATCATATTCAGAGAGAGTTTGAATTCGAAGATTTTCAGGAAGCCCTGAGCTTTGTCAACGACGTAGGAGATATAGCAGAGGAACAAGGACACCACCCGGTGATAAACGATTTTACCTGGGGCAGAGCCACAATCAAGCTTTATACACACAAGATCGACGGTCTACATGAGAATGACTTTATAATGGCTGCCAAGATCGACGACATGTTTGAGGAGGAGTACCAAGATTAGAACGCTTGGACGTCCTCTTTGATTCCTTGTTTCCTCCTTTCTATCAGTTTTTTACGATGTCGGATTATCTCTTTGTTGGTGCCAATACTTCTCCATGTCTCGCTGCACTGACCGTTGGAAATGTACGAGTAAGCGACAGCGTTCTGGAAAAACCTATACATCCTGAGTATCTTGGGATTAAACCTATGGTTTATATCCTGTCTAATGATCTCTCTAAAACTCTCGACCTTATCCCTGTGGAAAAACATGCCGTACTCATCGATTATCGCTGACTCAAAAAGCGCAATATCACGTGTCCTGTCCGCTAGACCACATTTCTCCCAGTCAAACAATCCTGTTAGACGTGCACTCTCAAAGATCATATTGTCCACGTTGAAGTCGTTGTGAGAAAAGTTTCTCTCAAAGCCATTCTCTCTGATAGCTGAGATAATTTCCCTACACAGTTGGTATACGTCCTCATTTGTTTCAGATGATAGAAGATCTAGGTTTTTTGTCATACTCTGCTCTATTCTGTCCTCACTCACCATCAGCCCTGATTCCTTTATGCTACATTGCAGCCTGTCGCTGTGCATCTCATTTAGTATCTCGACACCTCTATGAACAGTTTGTTCAAAGAAGTCAGGGTTCTTCCAGTCCTGCCTAGAGGGATACTCTGTATCAACCTTCTCCTCTATAGCTAGTAGTTCGTTATCCTCTACCACTAGCTTAACAGGTTCTGGAACCTTGAAATCTACTGCCTCGGAAATATGTTCACAGGCTCTATATCCCTTCAGCAAATTGTTCTCATCATTTGCTCCGGAGGCATACTTCACCAGAACATCTTCACCCTCATACTCACCGAATCTTACTTCGTCTGTTGAAAATCCGCCTGAAGGCTTGGAAGCAATCATGAGGTTAGGGAGGTCATTGACAAGGTCTTCAAATCCAACTATTCTTCACCTAACATAATATTCAACTTTTCTCGGTAATAAGCATTTTTTGCGGATAAGAATCTGCGGGTATCAGATAGATTTATTTTCTTCTGCTAGGAATTATTTGTAAAGTGAAAATATATGGATACAATAGACATATCGCTGAAGATTGACGAGGATATTGTCTGCTACCCTGGAAATCCGGAGCCGGTTATTGAGAAGTACAGGCAGATACCTGAGGACAGCACCACGGAGTCTGAGATTGACATAGGCAGCCATACAGGCACTCACGTGGATGCACCGCAGCACATACAGGAAAACGGTGAAACGGTGAAAGACTTAGATCTTGAAAACTTCTACGGAGAGGCGCAGGTTTTGAACCTTACGTCGTGTAGGGAGAAAGTTGATATAGAGGATCTGAGGGAAAAAGACATTGACACAGATATCGTACTATTGAAAACCGACAATTCAAACCACCAGTATCAGGATTTCAGAGAGGACTTTACTTATCTTACGCTTGAAGGAGTGGAGTATCTTGTACAGGAAGGTGTTAAGACTGTAGGTATAGACTACCTGAGCCTGGTCAAGTTTGACGGCGGAGAAGATGCCACCAAAGCCCATGAGAAGGCAAATAAAGAGATGAACGTGATTGAAGGACTAGACCTCAGTAATGTTGAACCGGACTCGTATATATTTTCAGGTATGCCCATCAAGACAGACACTGATGGCGCTCCGATGAGGGCAGTACTCATAACTGAGTAATTGATCAAAAGCTTAGGTCAGTTTGATTTGATCTTGTCCAGTGATTTAAATCTAGCTCTAGATTTGTAGTTTGTAGGTTAGTTTCCACAGGGGGTGTAGCTCAACCTGGGAGAGCGTCCGCCTCCAGAACACTTACTGGAGGAATGAGGGTTTTTCACCCGATGATTAATCCTGGATTGGAGATAGCGGAAGGTTGCATGTTCAAATCATGCCGCCCCCATATCCTAACTTCATTATTACTCCTCTAACTTACGTTATCACAAACCTGTACACACTGCTTTGTACACATACGGGCATCTGGATTGTTTCTACATGCTGAGGCACAGGAATCAAAGCTGCCGTCAAGCGAATCGCATGAGGTCTCAGTAATTCCAACACATTCATCATATTCCGGGAGATAGTTCCCACCTTCATTACCGCATCTTTCCTCAACGTTTGTTGATACCTCTGCAGGTCCAGGACCCATGTTTGAGCCGGCAAAAGCTACTACACCGCCAGCAAGAAGCAGGGACACTACGGCAACTGCACCACCCAATAGAAAATACTTTTCCATATACTCAGGGTATCCTGCATCACATAAATATCTATCCGAGCGAAATCGTTGGAATCTGTAGCTACGGATGTTGAGAATGAGGGTTTCTCCTATTGATCAGAATAGATAAAAGCCACCAAGATATATTGACTTGACATGAAAGAGAGATATGATGTCGTGGTTGTGGGTGCAGGTCCCGCAGGATCACAGGCAGCTAAGACAATCGGTTCCCGTGGATATGATGTTGCTGTGTTAGAGGCTGAGGACGCCGATGATTACCCTGCTCAGAGCAATAAATCCACTGCAGGATCGTTTCCCAGAATGATGGGAGAATTTAACATACCTGACGAGGTGGTGATGAAGAATACCAGCAAAGTTGTTCTTGAAGGACCTGACGAACACTATGTTCAGGATAGGACAGGTTCTGTACTGGAGTACGCTGATTTTAAACAGTACCTGGTGGATGAAGCCAAAGAAAGAGGAGCTGATTTCTTCTTCGGGTCACGTGTCAATGCTCCCTACACTGATGAAGGGAATGTATCCGGGGTTGAGTATAATGGCGATGAGATCGTCAGGTCGGATATAGTTATAGATGGTTCGGGACCAAGCGCACCTATTGTACAGGACGAAGAAGTTGACATCATAGATCTTGAGAGAGACAGACAGGCTAAGGGTTGGGAGTACCTGCTTGAGGACGCCGATCTGGATGCTGATGGATATGCGGATTTGAATGATTCTATGATGCTTAGGCTTGATCATGATATAGCGCCTGGCGGCTATTCATGGATATTTGATGCCGGCGACGGAATGGCAAAGGCAGGTATATGCTACATTGACACTGATGCACATAGAGAGTACAGAGGTGAAGAATTCAACATAGTGGATAGTCTAGAGGAGTGGATAGCTGAGGATGAAAGATTTCCTGAAGTCGAGAATAGGGAGGATATTGACCCTCTGGAGAGACATCAAGGATCGGCTCACGTACAGATACCTGATCAGGTAAGTGCTGACAGTGTCATGGGTGTCGGAGATACGGTTTCATCAATCGATCCTCTTTGGGGAGAAGGAATCGATACAGCTATGAAATCCGGCAAGTACGCAGGTATAACCGCCTTGGAGGCTCTAGGCAGAGAGGAGACGGATACATCCGCGCAGATGATGGAGAAATACGATAGGTTGTGGAAAAACAACGTGGCCGAAAACAGGTGGGAGAGAAACTTTATGACCTATCTGATGTACAACATGGACAACGACAGGTACAACCGGCTGATCCAGGACTTAGATTCGCTGTCAGATGGTGATCAGGACGCACTCAGGGAGATCAATCAGGGAAACTTCAAGGAGAGCCTAAAGCTTCTGGAACTTGGAGACATACCAAATATACTGAAAGTTGGCAAAGACAGGATAGGGAAACACCCAGCCCTAACGTAAAACCCTACATTAAGCAAGATCAAATTACAGGCTCTATTGGATCTTTACATAACACTTAATTTAATGCCTGTGAACATGATAATATGAGCTTTTCGCTGTCTGGACCTTTTCCATTCTTCTTCAACGATGAATGGGAGAGAAGCATTGTACTCAGGTTTGGTTCGTATGAAAGAAGCAGAAAATCCGGTGCACACTTTAAGATTCCTTTTGTTGAGAAGGCTGTCACTGTACCTGTCTATGAGGATTCTGTGGATGTTATGAAGCAGGAGGCAATAACCAAGGATAATATTCCTGTAGAAGTTGATGGAGTAGTGTTCTTCAACGTAAAGGATACGACCCAGGATGTCAAGGACTGTATTGTCAACGTCGGTGACTACGAAAAACAGACCTTGAACTACGCTACTTCTATTCTACGTGATCTAGTGGGTAAAAAGGAGCTGGATGACCTGCTTCAGAAAAGAGACGAGATTGGAGATGAAATCCAGGAAAAGCTTGACGGCAGGACCGACAGCTTTGGTGTGAAAGTCAAAGATGTTGAGATACAGAACATTAATATACCGGAGAAGATGGAAAGGGCGATGGCTGCCGAGGCTGAAGCAGAGAGGAACAGGAGGGCCAGAAGAACAAATGCACAGGCAGAGCTTGAAGCATCTGTAAAGCTTCGTCAGGCTGCAGAAATCATAGGAGATAAAGGATACAGGATGAGAACACTGCAGACCCTGGACTCAGTTGCTGAGGAAAACTCGACGATCGTGACATTCCCAACAGAACTGGTAGGAGGTATGACCTCTGGAGACACGGAGAAAGGTCTTCAAGACGTGCTTGACAACGTATCCGACATAGACCTGTCAAGCTTCGACATAGGAGGAATGGAAGACATGGATATAGACGATGTTAAGGGGAAAGTAGAGGATAAAATGGAGGAGATCAAAGAGTAGTAGTCTCTGATACCGTATTTTTGATAGTCAGTAGAAAACCGTTTGAATACTAAGTTTGATTAGGACGTTATGAAAAAGGAGAATGGCAGAAGAATCGGGTCATTGGTCTTCTTGACCTCTACTCTTGTCTCAGTCTCGGTGTCGAGAAACTTGGATATAGGCAGCCTGATATCTGTTTCCTCGGCAATATTTACCGGAGTTATCACAGCAGGAATCTGGCTGGAAGTCTCGTACAGATTCCTGATAAAAGAGGCTACTGCACCATTAGATAGACTTATCGAAAAACTGTAGAAATATTCCCAGAATAGGCCAGCAACAATCTACCGGCAAAACTAAATTAAAGCTTAACCTCTAAAACTACAATCGCCAATGCCAGAAGAACAAGAGTTTGTATATATAGCGAATCCTGAGGACGGATCAAAATACGCGTTCCAAAACCCGACCGAATACTCCGGATCTCTTCAGCCTCTAGACCGAGAACATGGGGCATATGTTGGTTGGATAGATGACGTCGATTCCGGGATGGATGACAAACTTCACTTGAATCCCGATGTACTGAGAGCATATGTTCCGGAAGGATACATGGCGGAGATACCGAGAGATGTACCCGTAAAGGTGGTTCCTAACAATAGCGATAATGATGGTATAACTACAAGTCTTCAGGTCTCGGAAGAGCTATCCGGAGATGATAGGTATCTGGTGATGGGTGTGCCGGACAATGGCATGGACCAGTCAGTTAATCCTATTTACCATAGCCGGGTCAACAAGTTCTTTGACGAAGATGTTACTGTCAGGAACATGAAGCCTGATAGAAAGCCATTAGTCAATAATGCTGCGCCTATAGATAAAGTTGAAGACATAGATGGGTTTCTGGACGGTGGGGCAAGCTAGAAAAAATCCTTCCTACTGCTTATTTATCTTCATAGCTACAGCACAGTCCGATAACTGGCTCAAAACCTGCCGTTCAGTTTTGTAACATTCTTGGGTAAAGGTATTTTTCCTAGACTTTTGTACAGAAGAGTTTTCAGCTAGTCAGGCTCAAAAGAACCTCTTGGTTATAACGCTGAACAATCAATTATTTACTGGAAAGGAGTTTTTTTCTTTGGATACTGAATCTGTAGTCCTTGGGAAATGGGATAACCACGGCAACAAGATGAACATAAGGCTCTCCGCACAGAACAGCCAGAAGGTAGACACAGATGTCGAACTCAAGCTGAAACACGGCAACAAACACGTAATGACTGTAGACACTACCGGAGACCTCAAGAAAGCCCTAGAATATACAGTGATGAGAGAGGTAGAAGAGTTTACGGTAGAAAAGGCTAGAGACGCAGTAAAACTATTCAATAACCACTACAATATACATCTGGATCCTGAAGAAGCAATCAAGGGCTGGGAACTTGAACAAAAAATACGGTGAAGAAACCATATTCTGAGCTGCATCCAGTTCCTGATCTTCCAGTTCATTTCCATCTGTCTGATTCAATGAACGATTACGGACTTATCGCCTCAAAAACGACCTATTCCATCCCCTGGTTCAAGATATGAAGACTGATCGTACAGTCATCTTATAACCATCGGAGAGCTATACTTGTTTGTATGGTGGAGTATATGTCAGGCATGAAGATGTTCGATCCTGGTTTGTTTGCCATAGCCTTGGCAACTTTAGTTGGACAGACCTGGGCAATCGTACACGTACTTGATGCCGATAGACCGACAAAAGAGAAATTCCTATGGGTTCTACTGGTCTTACTTACAGGCCTGATAGGAGCAGGAATATACTACCTGTCAGAAGTCAGGTAACCTCCCATTTTTTGCTTCTTTGAAAACTAAATTTTCCACTAAAACTCAATCCATTCAGTTCTACTTTATCAGAATAAAACATCTCCCGCAGCTAGGGAGTTTGTTGACTAGGACTCAGATATAATTTGAAAGATTTTACCTAAATGGAGATCTTCTCCTCAATCAAATCCTCGATGTTTTCCTCCAGCTTAGAGGCTTCAATAATACTTACAGCATGCTTCTGATCCGTAAGATTAGTGCCTTTGTTTTCTTCGAAGTCCTGAACTACTAGTAGGCCTGATTTTTCTCCACCCAAGTTTTCCTTGTCATAGATAAACCCGTCTTCATCCCTGAGGAACGCCAGATATTCAAGAGTCTCCTTGATACCTCTTCTGATAGTCTTCTCATTTGTTGAGTTCTTGACCTCCGTAATAAAGTACTCCCTCTCACTCCTCTGCTTGTCAACCACTTCTACCAATATCACATCCGGTCTCCCCGTAGTATTTACCATATCCTTTCCAAAGTAATCCTTGATTATTTCATTTGACTTTATTTCTACTTTCTCCGGCCGTG